>Ga0209368_1000324_pt1 | contig 52367 bp, 55 predicted proteins | sample EBPBio242008_DNA_FD_185862 | JGI IMG/M metagenome (GOLD analysis project Ga0209368, IMG submission 185862) | Wastewater treatment Type I Accumulibacter community from EBPR Bioreactor in Madison, WI, USA - Reactor 1_4/24/2008_ DNA (SPAdes)... | ecosystem: Engineered > Bioreactor > EBPR >...
TGGTCTCGGTCTTCCTGTTCGGCGTGGGTGGCACGAAGGGCACGCTTTACACGAAGATGCGGCACCCGATGCTGACCGGCGTGATCATCTGGTCGGTGGCGCATCTTCTGGTGAACGGCGATGTGGCCTCGATCGTGCTGTTCGGCGGGCTCGGGGTCTGGGCGGTGGTCGAGATCATGCTGATCAACGCCGCCGGACCCTGGGTGCGGCCGACCGGCGGGCGCGGTCTGAAGGGCGATGCGATGAACCTGGTGGGCACGCTGGTGCTGTATGGCCTGATTGCCGGCGTGCACATCTGGATGGGGCACAACCCGTTCGTGGGGACCTACGGATGAAGCTCTATCGATTCCTGTCCGACGACGACACCTCGGCCTTCTGCCACAAGGTCAGCGCCGCCCTGAACAAGGGATGGGCGCTGCATGGCGGGCCGACCTATGCCTTCGACGCGGCGCGGGGCGTCATGCGCTGCGGCCAGGCGGTGGTGAAGGATGCGCCGGGGACCTACACGCCTGACATCAAGCTGGGCGAGCAATAGGGCGAAACCGTCCACGGAGACTGTGATGAAGACGAATCCCGGCCGATTCTTCGAGGATTACCGCCTCGGCGAGACCATCCAGCACGCCGTGCCGCGCACCATCTCGGGCGGGGAGCGGGCGCTGTATCACGCGCTTTATCCGGCACGGCACGCGGTCTATTCCTCGGACGAATTCGCGCATGGCCTGGGCCTGTCGACGGCGCCGGTCGATGACCTGATGGCCTTCCACATTGTCTTCGGCAAGACCGTGCCCGACATCAGCCTGAACGCGATTGCCAACCTTGGCTATGCCGAGGGGCGCTGGCTTCAGCCGGTGCATGTGGGCGACACGCTGCGAGCCGAGTCGACGGTGATCGGGCTGAAGGAGAACTCGAACGGCAAGTCTGGCGTGGTCTATGTGCGGACCAAGGGCCTGAACCAGCGCGACGAGGTTGTGCTGGAATATGTCCGCTGGGTCATGGTGCGCAAGAACCGCCCCGACGCCCCCGCGCCCGGCGCCGCCGTGCCGCAACTGGCGCCGGTGGTGGTGCCCGAGGCCTTTGTCATCCCGCGCCGCCTGCACTTCACGCGCTATGACTTCCAGCTGGCCGGCGAGCCGCACCGCCTGGGCGATTACGAGATCGGCGAGAAGATCGACCATGTCGATGGCGTGACCATCGAGGAGGCCGAACACATGATGGCCACGCGGCTGTGGCAGAACACGGCCAAGGTGCATTTCGATGCGACCTTCCGCGAGGACGGGCGGCGGCTGATCTACGGCGGCCATATCATCAGCCTGGCGCGCGCGCTGTCGTTCAACGGCCTTGCGAATGCGCAGATGATCGTGGCGCTGAACGCGGGCACCCATGCCAACCCCTGCTTCGCCGGCGATACGGTGCGCGCCTGGTCCGAGGTGCTGGACAAGTCCGAAACCTCGGCGCCCGGCGTCGGCGCGCTGCGGCTGCGGCTGGTGGCGGTGAAGCATGGCGCGCCGCAATTCGCGCTGAAGGGGCCGGACGGCAAGTACCTGCCCGAGGTGTTGCTGGATCTGGACTACTGGGCGCTGGTTCCGGTGTAAGCCGGTGGCCCGGGGCATGGACGGTGGCCGGCAAAATCCGTAGTTTCCCGCATACGATTGATTTCGAACGGAGTTCCCGATGCGCGCCGCCCTGGCTGCCCTTGCCCTTGTTGCCGCGCCTGCCCTGGCGCAGGAGGCCGATCCGAAGGCCGAATTCGTTGCCGACAATCTGGTGGCGGTCTTCTATCACGAACTGGGTCATGCCCTGATCGACCAGTTGAACCTGCCTGTCCTGGGCAAGGAAGAGGATGCTGCCGATATCCTTTCCGTGCTGCTGGTGGACGAGGTCTGGGAGCCGGAGGCCGCCCAGGAAATCGTCGCGAACACAGCTTACGCCTATGCGCTTAGCGCCGAGGAGGGGGAGGGAGACGATCCCATGTACTGGGATGTGCATGGACATGACATGCAAAGGTACTTCACGCATGTCTGCCTGTTCTATGGCGCAGACCCCGAGAACCGCGCCGACTTTGCAGCCAGCGCCAACCTGCCGGAAGAACGCGCGGCGACCTGCGCTGAAGAACGGGAACTGGCCGATGAGAGCTGGTGGACGTACCTGCAGCCGTTGGCCGACCAGGCACCCGGCATGGCGATTTCGCTGGACGCCGCCGAGGACGAGTTCATTGCGGGCGTTATCAGCGAGGAAATCGACACGCTGAACGAACGATTTGACCTGCCGCAGGAGATTACCGTCGACATCGAATCCTGCGGTGAGGTCAATGCCTACTATATCCCGGACGAGAGTCGCATCCTGATGTGCACCGAGTTCGCCGACTTTCTTTGGGAGAGGGCCCAATCCGCCGATCTGTGATCACGGTTCCGAAAAACGTGATCACGTAGTGGTTTTTGTCGCGTGATTTAGCGCAATCACCATGCACCTGCGGCAAGCGCGCGCGTGACACGGGCGCAAAACGCGGTATTGAAGCGGAAGAACAAGCGCGCCCCGGACGACAGGGGCAAGCCAGCGACGAAGGGAACCGACATGGCCGAAGCCAAGCGGGTCGAGCGACCCCTCTCTCCGCATCTGCAGATATACCGTTGGCAGATTCCGATGCTGACCTCGATCCTGACGCGGATCACCGGTCACGCGCTGTATGCCGGGTTCTTCCTTGCGGTCTGGTGGCTGCTGGCCGCCGCCATCTCGCCCGAGTACTTCGACTTCGTGAACTGGCTGGCGACCAGCTGGATCGGCATCCTGGTCTGGGTCGGCTCGGCCTGGGCGATGTGGTTCCACTATCTGACCGGCCTGCGGCATCTCTACTACGATGCCGGCAAGGGGCTGGACGTGCCCACGGCGGAAAAGCTGGGCTGGGCCTGCCTGATCGGCTCGGTCGTGCTGACCGCGCTTACCGTTCTTCTGGTCGCGATGTGAGGCTGCCATGCGTTATCTGACTGACCGCAAGCGCGCTGAAGGCAAGGGTTCGGGCCATGCCGGGACCGAGGACCACTGGTTCATGACGGTTTCGGCCGTGGGCCTGGCCTTCCTGGTGCCGGTGTGGATGTACATCTTCGGCAAGGCCCTGGGCCAGGACCATGCCACCGTGGTCGCCACCTTCGGGCGGCCCTTCCCGGCCATCGTGACCGGGTTGCTGCTGATCGTCGGGATGCGCCACTTCGCCAGCGGCGCCACCATGATGATCGAGGATTACCTGCGCGGCACCGCGCGCAAGATGGCCATCATCGGCGTGATCTGCCTGTCCTGGGCAACCGCCGCTGCGGGTCTCTTCGCGCTGGTCAAGATCGCGCTCTGAGGGATGACCATGACTGCCTATCCGTATGAAGTGCATGACTATGACGTGGTTGTCGTGGGCGCCGGCGGGGCCGGCCTGCGTGCGACGCTCGGCATGGCGGAACAGGGCCTGCGCACGGCCTGCGTGACCAAGGTCTTCCCGACCCGCAGCCACACGGTCGCGGCGCAGGGTGGCATCGCGGCCAGCCTGTCGAACATGGGGCCGGACCACTGGCAATGGCACATGTACGACACCGTGAAGGGGTCGGACTGGCTGGGCGACACAGACGCGATGGAATACCTCGCGCGCGAGGCGCCCAAGGCGGTGTACGAGCTGGAGCACTATGGCGTGCCCTTCAGCCGCACCGAAGAGGGCAAGATCTACCAGCGCCCGTTTGGCGGCCATACCACCGAATTCGGTGAAGGCCCGCCCGTGCAACGCACCTGCGCCGCGGCCGACCGCACCGGCCACGCCATCCTGCACACGCTGTATGGCCAGTCGCTGAAGCAGCAGGCGGAATTCTTCATCGAATACTTCGCGCTGGACCTGATCATCACCGAGGGGCGCTGCACCGGCGTGGTGGCCTGGAAGCTGGATGACGGCACCATGCATGTCTTCAACGCGAAGATGACGGTCCTGGCGACCGGCGGCTATGGCCGCGCCTATTTCTCGGCGACCTCGGCGCACACCTGCACCGGCGATGGCGGCGGCATGGTGGCCCGCGCCGGCCTGCCCCTGCAGGACATGGAGTTCGTGCAGTTCCACCCGACCGGCATCTACGGCTCGGGCTGCCTGATCACCGAAGGCGCGCGCGGCGAAGGCGGCTATCTGACCAACAGCGAAGGCGAGCGGTTCATGGAGCGCTATGCGCCCCACTACAAGGACCTGGCGCCGCGCGACTATGTCAGCCGCTGCATGACGATCGAGATCCGCGAAGGCCGCGGCGTGGGCCCGAACAAGGACCACATCCACCTGAACCTGAGCCACCTGCCGCGCGAGTCGCTGGAACTGCGCCTGCCCGGCATCACGGAATCGGCCCGCATCTTCGCCGGCGTGGACCTGCACAAGGAACCGATCCCGGTGCTACCGACCGTGCACTACAACATGGGCGGCATCCCCACGAACTACTGGGGCGAGGTGCTGAACCCCACCGCCGACGACCCCGACCGCATCTTCCCCGGCCTTATGGCCGTGGGCGAGGCGGGCTGCGCCAGCGTTCATGGTGCGAACCGCCTTGGGTCGAACTCGCTGATCGACCTGGTGGTGTTCGGCCGCGCTGCGGCGATCCGTGCGGGCCAGATCGTGGACCCGAAGGCGCTGCCGGCCCCGGTGAACAAGGCGGGCGTGGACAAGGCGCTGGACCGCTTCGACAACCTGCGCAACGCCAACGGCGGCACGCCGACGGCCGACCTGCGGCTGGAGATGCAGCGCACCATGCAGGCCGATGCGGCGGTCTTCCGCACCGAGGCCACGCTGGCCGCGGGCGAGGCCAAGATGACCGAGATCGCGGCCAAGCTTGCCGACCTGAAGGTCACCGACCGCAGCCTTGTGTGGAACAGCGACCTGATGGAGACGCTGGAACTGACCAACCTGATGCCGAACGCGCTGGCCACGATCTACGGCGCCCATGCCCGCACCGAAAGCCGCGGGGCGCACGCGCACGAGGATCATCCTCAGCGCGACGATGCGAACTGGCGCAAGCATTCGCTGGCCTGGGTCGATGGCAACAAGGTGCGGCTCGACTATCGCCCCGTGCACACCGAGCCGCTGACCACCGAAGCCGAGGGCGGCATCGCGCTGAAGAAGATCGCTCCGGCCGAACGCAAGTTCTGAGGAAAGGCCGGAGTTGGGCAAGGCGGGTCGCGTCCGCCAGGGGTGGGCGCGACGGACGGGACAGGGCGGATGAACAGGCAAACGGGTCTTGCGATGCTTGCGGCGGTGGCTCTTTCGGGCTGCACCGCTCAGCAGGCGACCGACGCGGTCCTGCGCCAGACAGCGCAGACCGTGGTGACGCCGGTGCTGGATGACTTCATGTCCCCGGCCCAGGCGGTGACGGCCACCGATTGCGTGATGGTGGCGGCCACATCGCAGGATCTGCGGCTGTTGTCCCGCGATGTCGGCGTGATTGCCGGCACATCGACGGTTAACGCCGTCCTGTCCATCGCCGCCCGTCCTGCGGCCCGAGATTGCCTGGCACGTTCGGCCATTCCGACCCTGCCCGTGCCGGGCGCCTGATGCGTGGCCAGGAGGGGCGCCGCCCCCCCCTGGCTGCAAACCTTCACCTGCGACAGCATTTCGCAAGACCCGTCGTGGCGAGCCTGAAATGCGTCTGCTATTCGAAGACAAAGTCCGGAGGTCCCCTGCATGGTCCAGTTCACGCTTCCCAAGAATTCGAAGATCCGCACCGGCAAGACCTGGCCCCGCCCGGCCGCCGCGAAGAATGTCCGCAAGTTCCAGATCTATCGCTGGAACCCCGATGACGGTCAGAACCCGCGGGTCGACACCTATTTCCTGGACATGGACAAGTGCGGTCCGATGGTCCTGGACGCGCTGATCAAGATCAAGAACGAGATCGACCCGACGCTGACCTTCCGCCGGTCCTGCCGCGAGGGCATCTGCGGCTCCTGCGCCATGAACATCGACGGGCTGAACACGCTGGCCTGCATCAAGGGCCTGGACGAGATCAAGGGCGACGTGAAGATCTATCCGCTGCCGCACATGGCGGTGGTGAAGGACCTGATCCCCGACCTGACCCACTTCTACGCCCAGCACGCCAGCATCATGCCCTGGCTGGAAACCAAGACGAACCGCCCCGCCAAGGAATGGCGCCAGTCGATCGAGGACCGCGAAAAGCTGGACGGCCTGTATGAATGCGTGATGTGCGCGTCCTGCTCGACCTCCTGCCCAAGCTACTGGTGGAACGCCGACCGTTACCTTGGCCCGGCCTCGCTGCTGCATGCCTGGCGCTGGATCGTCGACAGCCGCGACGAGGCGACGGGCGAGCGGCTGGACATGCTGGAAGACCCGTTCAAGCTGTACCGCTGCCACACGATCATGAACTGCGCCGAGACCTGCCCGAAGGGGCTGAACCCGGCGAAGGCCATTGCCCAGATCAAGAAGATGATGGTCGAGCGGGTCGTCTGACCCGCGACCTCAGCCGGGCGTGCTGTTGTCGGGCGGCTTGGGGTTACTGCTGGCCGCATGCGTCCGCCTCTTGCCAACATCGCGCTGGTGGCGGGCGGTTTCGGTCACGATGTACACCAGAACCGAGCCGGTCCAACTGAAGGTGAACAACCCAGAGATGGCGATCATCGGACCCAGCAGGCGCCAGGCTTCCGGCAACTCGATCGCGCTGGCCCCAAGCGTGGTGTAGGATTCCAGAACGAAGTAGTAGGTGTCGCGCATGGTGGTGAGGATGCCGAGGCCGCGGATAGGGACGGACCAGATCAGCGTCTCGACAAGATGGGTGATCGCCAGAAGCCCGATACCCAACGCCGTCAGCAGGCTGTAGCGCCAGTCCGGTGTGTGGTCGGCCAGCCGGACAAGCTCGCGGTTGAAGGTGCCGTTCACCCGGGCCATCGCCCAGCCGTGGAAGGTGATGACCACTATCAGCACCAGCAGGCCCAGGCCCAGTTCCTCGAACGGGCTCGGCGTTGCGGCGACGACCTCCTGCACCTTGTTCAGGGCGGGTTCCAGGGTTCCGGCGATTTCTCCGGTGGCCATGCTTTGCTCTCAGGCGCCGATCACCTGTTCGGCGACCTGGTCGGAGTGGAGCATGTCGGCGAGGGTGAGGGATTCGATGATGACGAGGTAGGACCAGAAGACCTCGGCGAAGACCCGGCGGATGCGGCAGGCGGCCTCGTCGGCGCAGTCCTCGCAGCGCTGGTAGGCGCGGCGGGAGAGGCAGGGAAGGGGCGCGATGGGGCCGTCGATCAGGCGCAGCATCTCGGAGATGGAGATTTCGGTGGGGGCCTTCACCAGGCTGTAGCCGCCAGACCGGCCGCGGGTCGAGGCGATCACGCCGGCGTTGCGGATTTCCAGGAGGATGTGTTCCAGGAACCGCTTGGGGGTGCCGGAGCGGCGGGCGATCTCTTCGATGGTCAGCGGCTCGGGCCGCGGTTTCGCGGCCTCGTCGGCGAGGGCCAGAAGCGCCTTGAGGGCGTATTTCATCTTCTGCGTGATCATCGTCCGGGCAGAGTAGGGGCGCGGCGGGCGGGAATCAATGAGGCATGATCAGGTGCAGGCGTCCGAGCTCGGACGGTGTTGTGGTATGAGCAAAATCAATGGCTTGCCATCGCGAATTAACTTGGACTTCATAATTGTCCGGGCGCGTCAGTCCAGCACGCGGCCGCCCAGGATCGCCGGGTTCCAGTAGCGGATCTCGATGCGGCCGCGCAGGCCGGCTTTCGTGGCCGGGTCGCCGTGGATGACAGCCTCGGCCTCGGTCCGGGTGGCCACGTCGAGAATCAGCAGGCTGCCCGTCTTTGTCACCCCGTCATCCGCCCGCAAGCTGCCGGCGGCCAGGATCAGGGGCGCGATGGATTGTTCATAGTCCCAATGCGCGGCCATGAGGGCCGCATCGGCACGCAGCGCCGGGCCTTCCGCCGAATCCTCTGACAGGACCAGCCAGGCCAAGGCTATTTCTTCTTGGCCGGCGCGCCTTCGAGCGTGCCCTTGGAAAAGATCGGCTGTGCCGGGGCGGCGGCCGTCTTGTCCTTCTTGGGCTTCTTTTTTTCCTTGTTGCTGCGCAATTGGCCCTTGGCCATGGCGTCCTCCTGATGACGGGTGGTCGGGGACGGTCTCGGGCGACAGGTGCCGGGCGGGGCCGCTGTGCCGACTGTGGGCGCGCGCAGGCGAAGGAGCAAGGGGAAACGGCACCCCGCCGCCGGTCAGGCGTAAAGCGTGCCCCAGCGGTGGATCAGCTTGCCCTGAAGCGTGCGTGCGCGCTTCAGCCATCCGGTCAGGCCGGCGGGCGCCTCGCGGTCCTCGATGGGCAGGGCTTCGCGCCGCGCCTCGTCGGCGGAGAAGATGGCGAAGACCATGACCCGGCCCGAAGGCGGCGCGATCACGCCGGCGAGGCCCGAGACGAAGTTCAGCGTCCCGGTCTTGGCTACCACACGGATCGGGCTGGCCTCGTCGGCCGCGCCCTTGGCATCGCGCATCTTCGTGTCGCGCAGCAGGCCGGGCAGGGCCGCGCCCGAGGGGGTCTGCATCCCGGCGACGAGCCCGCGCGCCATGTCCAGCGCTGTGACGCGCGACCCGGTGCCCAGCCCCGAATGGTCGCCGAACACCGAGGTCATGCCAAGCCGGGCGGCGGCCCAGCCCTGCATCTCGCGCGCCGACAGCGCGAGGTCCGGCTGGCCCGAGGCCGTGAGGCCCACGGCTTCGGCCGTGATGTTGGTGGAAAACTTCAGCATGTCCTGCAGCACGGTGGGCAGCTCGTCGCTGCCATGTGTCACCAGAACCTGCCCGGCGGGGGCCGGGCCGGACAGAACCTCGGGCGCCGGCAGGTCGATGCCCTGCGCGGCGGCCAGCGTGCGGAAGACCTCGCCCGCGTAAAGCCCGGGCTGGCGCACCGGCAACCAGCGGCTGCCGCCCTTGCCAAGCGCCGCGCTGGCCACCGTCCAGATCTCTTCGGTGCCGTCCTGCTGATAGGTGAAGATCGGATGTTCCCGCTTTACCACCGAGGCCCGCGCCATGCCGACTGGCGGCAGGAACCTTTCGCCCCGCGCATCCATCGAGAGCCGCCAGCCATCGGCCGCGCGCTTCCATTCCAGGTTCACGCGGTTGAAGTTCAGGTTCATCCCCGAAAGCGCCGGGTTGTAGCCCACCTGAACCGGCTGGTCGGCGGCGATGTGCGGCAGTGTCGGCAGGGCGCCCGCCCAGACCAGATAGCGCCCGCTGACCCCGCTGACCCCTGCCGCCGTCAGGGCCGCGGCCATGTCGCCCAGATCGTCGGTGTCCAGCGTCGGGTCGCCCCCGCCGGCCAGCACCAGGTCGCCCTGCACGCGCCCCTGCACCACCGGCCCCGTTGCCAGCAGCCGGGTCGCGAAGCGGTGGGCCGGCCCCAGCCTGTCCAGCGCGAAAAGCGTGGTGATCGCCTTCAGCACTGAGGCGGGGGGCACGACCTCTTCTGCCGAAAGGGATTCGATCACCTGGCCCGTGCCCGCATCCAGCACGACCAGGCCGGTCACGCCGCCGAGCTTTGCCTCGGACACCAGGGTTTCCGGCCCCGGCAGCACCGGCAGGGGTTTGCCGCCGCGCGGCACCGGGCGGGGCGATGTGGTGGGCGCCTCTGCCCAGGCGGGCAGCGCCGCGCCGGCCATCAGCCCGGCCAGAAGCCCGCGCCGGGAAATCACCGCTGCCACTCCCCGCGGGCGCGGATCGCGCTGGACGAGGCCGAATGCATCGGCAGGTTCACGAAGGCCCAGGCCGGGGCGCGGCGGAGACGGAGGCTTTCGCCACGCTCGACCTCATGCGCGCGCATCGACCGGGCGGCCTTGGACAGCCGCGCGCGCACACCCCAGCCGGGCCGGGCCAGCACGCCGACCGGCACCATTTCCAGGATGTCGCGCCAGCGTTGCCAGCGGGTGAACTGCACCAGATTGTCTGCGCCCATGAGCCACACGAAATGCACGCCGGGATAGATCGCCTGAAGGCGTTCGAGAGTCGCGGCGGTATATCGCGTCCCGAGCCGCGCCTCCAGATCGGTGACCTTCACACGCGGATCACGCATGAGCGAGCGGGCCCGCGCCAGCCGTTCGGGCATCGGCGCCGGGCCGTTCACCTTGAGCGGGTTGCCGGGGCTGACCAGCCACCAGACCTGGTCCAGCCCCAGCCGCTTCAGCGCCTCGCGGGTGATGTGCACATGGCCGTCATGGGCGGGGTCGAAGGACCCGCCCAGAAGCCCGATCACCATGCCCCGGCTTGCCGGGGGAAAGCCCTGTCGTGGCGCCATCTGCCTGTTCCGTCACCGGCTTGCACGGCTTCACTTCTGGGTTCACCTTGCGGCCATGTCCAGCCCCGCACCGACCATCGTGCCCGCCGACCCCGATGCGCCCGAGGCGCGCGCCTGCCTGTCGGCCTACCTGACCCTCCTGCACCGGCGCATCCCCGGCATCACCGCCGCCCATGTCCCCGACCCCGACCCCGAGGCCGCAAGCTACCGCCCGCCGAAAGGCGCCTTCCTTCTGGCGCGGGAAGGGGGCCGCGCTGTGGCCTGTGTGGCGCTGAAGCCCGTGGATGCGGCGACCGGCGAGGTGAAGCGGCTGTGGGTGGCGGAAGAGGCGCGCGGCCGGGGGCTGGCCCGCGCCATGATGGGGGCGATCGAGGCCGAAGCCCGCCGCCTGGGCTTCAGCCGCCTGCGGCTGGACACCAACGAGGCCCTGTCCGAGGCGATTGCCCTTTATCGTCGCCTTGGCTGGGCCGAAGTTGCGCCCTTCACCGGCTTTCCCGCGACACACTGGTTCGCAAAGGACCTCTGACCGATTGCCCTTTTGCCCCCGTGCGACTATCTGGTGGCCGTTATCGAAAATCCGTCCACCCGAAAGCCGCGGAGAGAGTCATGGCCAGCTATCAGTATGTCTATCACATGGATGGCGTCTCCAAGACCTATCCCGGCGGCAAGAAGTGCTTTGAGGATGTGCGGCTGAACTTCCTGCCCGGCGTGAAGATCGGCGTCGTGGGCGTGAACGGCTCGGGCAAATCCACGCTTCTGCGGATCATGGCGGGCATCGACAAGGATTTCAAAGGCGAGGCCTGGGCGGCCAAGGGCGCCAAGGTGGGCTACCTGCAGCAGGAGCCCGAGCTTGACCCGACGCTGGACGTGAAGGGCAACGTCATGCAGGGCGTGGCGGCCAAGACCGCGATCCTGGAACGCTATAACGAACTGGCCATGAACTACTCGGACGAGACCGCCGAGGAGATGGCCCAGTTGCAGGACCAGATCGACGCGCAGAACCTGTGGGAGCTGGAAGCCCAGGTCGGCGTGGCTATGGACGCACTGCGCTGCCCGCCGGACGATGCCGACGTGACCACGCTGTCGGGCGGCGAACGCCGCCGCGTGGCGCTGTGCCGGCTGCTGCTGGAAGCGCCCGACATGCTGCTTCTGGACGAACCGACCAACCACCTGGATGCCGAGTCGATCGCCTGGCTGCAGAAGCACCTGATCGACTACAAGGGCACCATCCTGATCGTCACCCACGACCGCTATTTCCTGGATGACATCACCGGCTGGATCCTGGAACTGGACCGCGGCCGCGCCATTCCCTACGAGGGCAACTATTCCTCGTGGCTGGACCAGAAGGCCAAGCGCCTCGCCCAGGAAGCCCGCGAGGACAAGTCGCGCCAGAAAGTGCTGGAAAAGGAACTGGAATGGATCCGCGCCGGCGCCAAGGCGCGTCAGGCCAAGTCCAAGGCGCGTATCCAGCGCTACAACGAACTGGCCGGCCAGACGGTGCGCGAACGCGCCTCGGTGGCGCAGATCATCATCCCGAACGGCGAGCGGCTTGGCTCCAAGGTGATCGAGGTCACGGGGCTGAAGAAGCACATGGGCGACAAGCTTCTGATCGAGGACCTGACCTTCACCGTGCCGCCGGGCGCCATCGTCGGCATCATCGGCCCGAACGGCGCGGGCAAGTCCACGCTGTTCCGCATGATCACCGGGCAGGAAGAGCCTGACGAGGGCACGATCACGCTGGGCGAAACCGTGCAGCTGTCCTATGTGGACCAGAGCCGCGACGCGCTTGACCCCAACAAGACGGCGTGGGAGGAAATCTCGGGCGGGTCCGAGGTCATCCATCTTGGCGACATGGAGATCAACTCGCGTGTCTATACCGGGGCCTTCAACTTCAAGGGCACCGACCAGCAGAAGAAGGTGGGCCTCCTGTCAGGCGGCGAGCGCAACCGCGTCCACCTGGCCAAGATGCTGCGCGCCGGCGGCAACGTGATCCTGCTGGACGAACCGACCAACGACCTGGACGTGGAAACCCTGCAGGCGCTGGAAGCCGCCATCGAGGATTTCGCCGGCTGCGTGCTGGTCATCAGCCACGACCGCTATTTCCTTGACCGCCTCTGCACCCACATCCTCGCCTTCGAGGGCGACGCCCATGTGGAATGGTTCGAGGGCAACTTCGAAGCCTATGAGGAAGACAAGGTTCGGCGCCTCGGGCCGGATTCGATCGAGCCGAAGCGGGTGAAGTACAAGCGGTTTGCGCGCTGACCGCGATCGTCCATTGCTTTCTTCCCGCAGAAAAGGCCCGGGTCCCGTGGACTCGGGCCCTCTTCTATCGGTGCCTCGAGGAAATGGGTGGCAGCAGCCGCATCTTTTCCGCCAAACCGAGGATCGCAGGTGGAGGCAGTTGCGCGAGGATCTCCTGTAGTCTGGTTCCTTTGGCCTCACTTACCGGACGCTTGACGATACTCGCGAAGGCATCCCACTTCGCATTGGAATCCTCAAGCGAGGCTGTCTTGGATGGCATCTCGCCGTCATATTCCGCATCCCAGCCGCCCGAGAAGATTCTGCTCAAGGGCTCGATTTCTGGTGCTCGAAGATCGCAAGAACCAGAGTGAACACAGACTACGTTCTTATCATAATAGGGATGATCCAGAGCAAGGACGCTGTAGCAGCATTTGCTTGCTAGGCGCGTTGTCCGCCCATTTTCGCGAAGTTTGAAGGAAAAGAGGAGATCCAGATCACCCGCCTTTAGATCAGCCAGATCATTTACAAAGTAGTACGCCAGCGTGACTGCCTGCGTCATTTGTGGACCGCCCTTGCTGGCAATCCACTCCTGCGCCTGACGACAATCGGCGCAACAACAGTGGACATGCAGCACTGGACGCGGCTGAAGGAATGGCAGCTTGACCTTTCCGCAGACGCAACGTGATTCCGAGACTTGTGAGGCGCCCATCATAACGCGCTCCTACATATGGCAGTCCCTCGTGCATCCCCCCACCGCAGGGCAGTTGCAGCAACATAGCACGAAAGCTCAAGTCATACAGCAGACATTCGGCCAGCGCGGCTTGGCGAGCCGTAGGACGGGGTTACACCTCGCCATCTTTTCCGCAATCCGCCAGCGACGACATGCCCCCCTTCCCCGCGCCGACAAGGCAGGCGTCCTGTGGGCGCCTGACCGGCGCGGTTGGCGATTTGGCCGACAAATCGCCAAGGGGCCATGCCATATCCCCTTCTGCCTGAAGCACGGGCGGTCTGGTTGAACCCGATCACGGCGCCCGAGGCGATGGCCTCGGGCTTGTCCGGCGGCCAACGGCGCGCTCGGCAAGCCTGGGCGGTCTGCATGGAAGCCGATTGGAACCTTCCCCGCGGGGAAGGTCGGCTCAGGGGCGCAGGTGGCGGACCCTGGCGCCCCATTCGATGGCGGCGGCGTGCAGGCGGTCGATGGCAAGCTCTTCGCGGATCTCTTCGAGCATCCGGAGTTCCGCCTCGCTGTGGCGGCCGTCGGCGGTGATCACGTCGCAGGCCAGCGCATAGGCGGTTTCGCTCAGCCGTTCGGGCAGGGCGCTGCGGATCAGGCCGAACAGCGCGTCCAGCCCGTCTTCCTCTTCGAACAGTTCGAACACGGTCTTGGCGACGCGGGCCATGCGGTCGGCATCGTAATCGGCAAAGACCGGCATGTGGTTCACCATGCGCTGGATCGCCACCAGTTCGGCGGTGCGCATGTTCTCGTCCGAGGCCGAGGCGGCGACCATCACGGCGACGAGGGCGTCCTGGGGCGAAAGCGGCGGGGTGTCGTCGGGCATCGAATGGTCTCCTTTGGGGCAGTATTTATTGACGGGGGGGCGGGGCGGCAATAGAGGACCGGGGCGCGGAAGCATGGGGTTTCCGCGGGATCAAGGGATGCGAGAGATGTCTGCCCTGCGCGACGCCGCGATGAAGTCGAAAGCCTGGCCCTTCGAAGAGGCGCGCCGCATCCTGAAACGCTATGAGACCAAGGCGCCGGAAAAGGGTTATGTGCTGTTCGAGACGGGCTATGGCCCGTCCGGCTTGCCGCATATCGGCACCTTCGGCGAGGTGGCGCGGACCACGATGATCCGCCGCGCCTTCGAGGTGATCAGCGACATTCCGACGCGGCTGATCTGCTTTTCGGACGACATGGACGGGATGCGGAAGGTGCCGGACAACGTGCCGAACCCCGCGATGCTGAAGGAGAACCTGCAGCGGCCCTTGACCGCGGTGCCCGACCCGTTCGGGCAGTATGCGAGCTTTGGCGACCACAACAACGCCATGCTGCGGCGGTTCCTGGACACGTTCGGGTTTGAATACGAGTTCATCTCGGCCACCGACTTCTACAAATCGGGCCGGTTCGACGACACGCTTCGGCTGGCCTGCGAACGGTATCAGCCGATCATGGACATCATGCTGGCGAGCTTGCGCGAGGAACGGCAGCAGACCTATTCCTGCTTCCTGCCGATCCACCCCGAGACGGGCCGGGTGCTGTACGTGCCGATCAAGAACGTCGATGCGAAGGACGGCACGATCACCTTCGACGACGAGGACGGGCGGGAGTGGACCCTGCCGGTCACGGGTGGCCAGGTGAAGCTGCAGTGGAAGCCGGATTTCGGCGCCCGGTGGGCCGCCCTTGGCGTCGATTTCGAGATGTACGGCAAGGACCATTCCACCAACACGCCGATCTATGACGGCATCTGCGAGGTGCTGGGGGGCCGCAAGCCCGAGCATTTCACCTATGAGCTGTTCCTGGACGAGAACGGGCAGAAGATCTCGAAATCGAAGGGCAATGGGCTGACCATCGACGAGTGGCTGACCTATGCGGCCTCGGAGAGCCTGTCGTATTTCATGTACCAGAAGCCCAAGACGGCCAAGCGGCTGTGGTGGGACGTGATCCCCAAGGCGGTGGACGAATATCACCAGCAGCTGAAGGCCTATCCGGCGCAGGACATCGAGGCGCAGGTCAATAACCCGGTCTGGCACATCCACCACGGGAAGCCGCCCGCCAGCCACATGGTCGTGAGCTTTGCCATGCTTCTGAACCTGGCGAGCGTGGCCGGGGCGAAGGATGCCAAGGGGCTGTGGGGTTTCATCAAGCGCTATGCGCCTGACGCGACGCCCGAGGGCAACCCGGACCTCGACGCGGCGGCGGGCTATGCGGTGCGCTATTTCGCCGACAAGATCGCGCCGACGCGGGTGTTCCGGCTGCCCTCTGACAAGGAGCGGGCGGCGATTGCCGACCTGCGGGCGCGGCTTCAAGTCTGGGAAGGCGTGCAGGACGATGAGGCGCTGCAGAACGTCTGCTATGCCGTGGGCCGCGACCACGGGTTCGACCCGCTGCGCGACTGGTTCAAGGCGCTGTATGAGGTTCTGCTGGGGGCGAGCGAAGGCCCGCGCTTTGGCGGCTTCATCGCGCTGTACGGCGTGGACGAGACCATCGCGCTGATCGACCGGGCGCTGGCCGGCGAACTGGCGGCCTGAGATGTGAACCGATCCCCGCCGGCCTGCGTAGAAGCGAAAGGTTGGCGGGGAGGGCGCGATGCGGCGGATGCTGGGTGTTCTGGTGGTGCTGGCCGGGATGGCGGGTGGCGCGGCCAAGGCGGATGACGCGGCGGACATCGCCGCGGTGATCGGCGACCAGATGCAGGCCTTCACGGCGCGGGACCTGGACCGCGCCTTTTCCCATGCGAGCCCGACGATCAAGGGCCTGTTCGGCGATCCGGCGAACTTCGGCCGGATGGTGGCGCAGGGTTATCCGACGGTCTGGGACAACAGCCGGACGCGGTTCATGGAGCTGCGCGAAGTGGGCGGCGCGCTGTGGCAGCGGGTCGAGGTCACGGGCGCGGACGGCGCGGTGCGCTATTACGATTACCAGATGATCCAGACCGGCGAGGGCTGGCAGATCAACGCCGTCCAGCCGGTGGAATTGCCGGGCACCGGGGTCTGACGACCCGGCATCGGCGGCGCGCGGTGGACTGAGGCGCGGTTAACCCTTCCTTCGTAACTCTTGCCGGCAGCGGCGGGTGCGGTCTTGCGACGGCCTGTCCGGTGGTCTGTTGGGCAAGGACGGGACGAGATGAACAAGGCGATTACCGAAGGGCTGGCGCTGATGCCTCCGCCGTTTTCGGCCGGGCTGAACCTGTGGTCGCAGGAGGACGGGCTGCCGGGCCATCCGACCTGGGCGAGTTCCACCTATGCGGCCTATGTGCCGGCTGATCAGGATTTCGGCGGCTGCATGGAGGTGCAGAAGGTCAACGCGACCACGAAGATCCGCTGCTTCCAGAACATTCCCTATCAGCCGGGCATGTACCTGCGGGTCACGGCCCGGGTGAAGGCGGTGGCGGGCAACCTGTGTTCGGTGCGCATCGCGGGCTGGGCCGGCACCGGGCCAGGCACGCCGGTGCCCGGCATCGTGACCGAGGGCCCGGCGGTGGCGTTGCAGAGCTATGGCGCCGTGGTCGAGGTATCGGCGATCATCGGGTCGGGCAACCGGCCCGGCGTGACGATGGCCTGGGGACGGACGCCGGTGTTCTGCCACTTCGGGCTGGACCTGACCGGGGCCAATGGCGGGATCGTTCGGATCGACGACATCACTGTCGAGGATGTGACGGATGTGTTCCACCGCACCATGATGGACTGGGTCGATGTGCGCGACTATGGCGCCATCGGCAACGGCATCACCGACGATGCCGCGGCCTTTGCGGCGGCGGATGCCGCGGCGCAGGGCCGCACGCTGCTGGTTTCGGGCGGAACCTATTACATTGGCAGCAACCTGACGATCTCGAACCCCGTGCGGTTCGAGGGGCGGGTGGTCATGCCGGCCTCGGCGCGGCTGGCCTGCACGCGCAACTACGACCAGGAGACCTACGGCGCGGCCTTTGGCGACGAGGCGGAGGGGTTCCGGCGCGGGTTGCAGGCGCTGTTCTTCTTTACCGACCATGTGACCTATGACCTGCGCGGGCGGCGCATCGACCTTGCGGCCCCAATCGACGTGGCGGCCCTGGCGGGGATGACCAGCTTTGCGCAGCGTCGCGTGATCCGGAACGGCCAGATCAATGCGGTGGCAGGCAGCGCCTGGGACACGGTCACGGTGACATCTGTGGGAACCTATTCCACGTCGCAGCCCGACCGCCTGACCGGGGTGGCCAATGTCGCGATCATCCCGGTCGGCGCGCGGGTCAGCGGCACCGGCGTGGGGCGCGAGGTCTATGTGACCGCGAAGAACATAGGTTCCGGCACGGTGACGCTGAGCCAGCCCTTGTGGGCGGCGGCGGGCACGCGGACCTTCACCTTTGAACGCTATCGCTACATGCTGGATTTCTCGGGCTTTCAGTCGCTGGCGAAGTTCGAGATCGAGGGGATCGAGCTGCAGGGCAACGGCGTGGCCAGCACGATCCTCTTGCCCACGGTGGGCGAGACGTTCCGGCTGTCGGGTTGCGTGCTGAACAAGCCGAAGGATCGCGGCATCACCTCGATCGGTTCGGGGTGCCAGGGAATCATGATCGACGGTTGCCAGTTCCTGTCGAACGAGCAGCCCCTTGCGGCGCAGGACCGGACGACCATCGCCATCAACGTGAATGCGAATGACGCCAAGATCCGCGGCAACCGGATCGTGCGCTTTGCACATTTCGCCGTGATGGCCGGCAGCGGGCACATGTTCATCGGCAACCATTTCTTCCAGGGCGATGACGAGACAGCGGGGGTTCGGCGGGCCGGGGTGGTGTTCACCGACACCAACATCAAGACGCTGATGACCGGGAACTATGTGGACAACTGCTTCATCGAGTTGTCGAACGAGCGAGATGCGGCGCCCGAGTTCCAGAACGAGTACTCGTTCGGCGGTCTGACGATCACCGGCAACATCTTTACCGTCAACGATGCGGCGCCCTGGTTTCGCTGGCTGGTCATCACGCCACGCGGACCGGGGCATTACATCCAGGGGCTGAGTGTCACCTCGAATGTGTTTCGCACCGTGAATTGCACCGTGGACCGCGTGGACAACACGGACGAGACCTGGGCGGCGCTGGATCGGACGCGGTTCCGCAACATCCTTTTCGAGGCCAATTCCTTCAATGGCGTGGCACAGGTGACGATGAGTCCTCTGGTTCTGGAGCATGCGCAGAACACGGTCGCCGATACCTGGGTTCTGGACGGCAGCGCCTACATGCCCTTCGCCGGGCGCGCGCGCTGCGTGCCCTCGGTGATGCCGGACGGTGCGATCCGCGACGGGGCGAATGCGGTGCAGTATGCGCTGCCCTATGCCGAGACGGAAAAAGGCACAGGCGGGACGCAGGCCTATCTGCGCTGGCCTTCGGCGGTGAAGGGGAAGGTGCGGGCGACGATCCGCTGCGACAACCCGTCGTGACGCTTCAGGGGCCGGGCCGCAGGTCCTGCGGCCCGATCCGGAAGGCCCGGGCGAAGCCGCCGTTCAGCAGCGCTGACACCGGGGTCAGCCGGACGAAGGCGAAATCGACGAAATCGACATAGAGCGTCGCCTTGGGGTGGGTTTCCAGCCAATGGGCGCGCAGCGCCGGGCGGGCCGGATCGTCGGGGGCGACGAATCCGGCCCTTGCCTTGACCATCAGCCTGGGATGGGTAAGCGGGTCGCCCTTTTCGGCCGGCTCGCCCAGCATCACCGCACAATCGGGCCGGTCGCGCAGCGCCGCGAAATGGGGGGCCAGGGCCGAGATCAGCGTGACCGGCGTGCCATCCTGGGCGAGGCCGAAGGCGATACGGCTGATGCCGGGGGCACCATCGGCATCGGTATAGGCCAGCGCGGCGTGGCGGGCGCCGGTCAGAAGCGACCGGGCCAGGGCCAGCGCCTCGGCATCGGCGGGCTGCACCGGATCGGGGCGGGGGGTGGGGCCTGTGCTCATTCGCGCATCACTCCGCGATTGACAGTGGCCGGGCGGAGGAGTTGTCTGTCGGCATTTGAGACCGCCTCTCCGGGGTTTTCCGGCCTTCTCCGCCTTCTGCTAGCGCCGGATCATGCCTGACACAACCCGCCCTGCCGTCCGTTCTGCGGAGTTCCTGCCCAAGATCCTGACCGTGCTGAAGGAAGGCTATGGCCTTCGCGACCTGCGCGCGGATGCCATTGCCGGGCTGACCGTGGCCATCGTGGCGCTGCCCTTGTCGATGGCCATCGCCATTGCCAGCGGCGTGGGGCCGGAGCGGGGGTTGTACACCGCGATCATCGGCGGGTTCCTGGTCTCGGCGCTTGGCGGGTCGCGGTTCCAGATCGGCGGGCCGGCGGGCGCCTTCATCGTGCTGGTCTCCGCCTGCGTGATGGACATCGGGGTGGAGGGGCTGATCCTGGCCACCTTCCTTTCCGGTTTCGTGCTGCTGGCGGCGGGGGCGCTGAGGCTGGGGACCTATATCAAGTTCATTCCCTTCCCGGTGACCGTGGGCTTCACAAGCGGCATCGCGGTCATCATCTTCGCCAGCCAGATCCGCGACCTGTTCGGCCTGACCCTGCCGGGTGCCGAGCCGGCGGCGATCCTGCCCAAGGTCGAGGCGCTGTGGGCGGCGCGCGACAGCGTCACGCCGGCGGCGCTGGCCGTGGCATCGCTGGCCATCTTCACCATCGTCGGGCTGAAGCGGGTCCGTCCGCACTGGCCGGGCATGCTGATCGCGGTGGTGCTGTGTTCGGTGGCGGCCGCGGGCCTGGGCCTGCCGGTGGTGACCATCGGGTCGAAGTTCGGCGAGCTGCCGCATCTGCCGCCGGCCCCGGCGTTGCCCATGCTTTCGGGTCCGGCGATCACGGCGGCGCTGCCCTATGCCTTCAGCTTTGCGCTGCTTGGGGCCATCGAGTCGCTGTTGTCGGCGCTGGTGGCGGATGGCATGTCGGGTGCGCGGCACCGGTCGAATGCCGAGCTGGTGGGGCAGGGCCTGGCCAACATCGGCTCGGCCCTGTTCGGCGGTTTCTGCGTCACCGGCACCATCGCGCGGACCGCGACCAACGTGCGGGCCGGGTCACACGGGCCGGTGTCGGGGATGCTGCATTCGCTGTTCCTGTTGGCCTTCATGCTGGTGGCGGCCCCGCTGGCGGCCTTCATCCCGCTGGCGGCGCTGGCGGGCGTGCTGGCCGTGGTGTCGTGGAACATGGCCGAGAAGGTGGAATTCGCGAACCTCGTCCGGTCCTCGCGCGGGGATGCGATGGTGGTGATCGTGACCTTCCTGCTGGTGGTGTTCCGCGACCTGACAGAGGGCATTGTCGTGGGCTTTGCCCTGGGCGGGCTGGTGTTCATTCGCCGCATGTCGGACGCGGTGGCGGTCACTCCTGCCAGCGAGGAGACCGGCCGTTATGATCCGGCCGAGGCGGTGCGGACGGACCGTGTGGTCTATCACCTGCATGGCCCGTATTTCTTTGGCGCGGCGGCCCAGGTCGGTGCGGTCCTGGACCGGATCGCCGACAACCCGCGCGCCATTGTCTTCGACTTCTCGGACGTGCCGCTGATCGACAGTTCAGGCGCGCGCAGCTTCGAGCTTCTGGGGCACCGGGCCGAACGCAAGGGCGGGCGGCTGTACATCGTGGGCGCCCGGCCCGAGGTGCGCCGCGCCCTGCTGGCCCAGGGCGCGAAGGAGCCGCTGGTGCGGTTCCGGCCCGATCTTGCCTCGGTCGACGAGGATCTGGCCGCGCCGTCCCCCTGATCGATTCGCCGGAAAGCCGACTGCGCTCACCTGCCGCAGGTTGTCCGCGGCGGCGGAAGCCGGCTGGTGTGCTGCCGCTGCCCTGGCGCTGCGCCGGTCAGGATTTGCGATGCGCCCTGTGTTCACGCTAACGGCTGCCGGAAAGCCCCGTGTTAGCGCCAGTGTCAATGTACTTCACAGATTTCTGTGAAGTTCAGTGAAGTTGTTTACAGAATTATCTATACATAAAAAAGGGTTAGCCTTCATTTGACGATTGCGCTATTCTGCTTTCACATTGGCCGGCGCGCTTTCTGGCGGCGGCGTCCGAGTCAGGCACTGGGGGATGGGATGGCAGAGGTTTACAAGGCATCTGAGGAGTTCGTGGCGCGGGCGCATGTGGATGCGGCGGCCTATGAGAAGATGTACGCGGCTTCGGTTGCCGATCCGGATGCGTTCTGGCGCGAAGAGGGGCAGCGGATCGACTGGATCAAGTCCTACACCAAGGTGAAGGACAGCTCGTTCGAGTTCGGCAAGGTCTCGATCAAGTGGTTCGAGGATGGCACGCTGAACGTCAGCGCCAACTGCATCGACCGCCACATGAGCCGCCGGGCAAACCAGACGGCGATCATCTGGGAGCCGGACGATCCCAAGACCCCCGCGCGCCACATCACCTATGCCGAGCTTCTGGAAGAAACCTCGCGCATGGCCAACGTGCTGAAGTCGCTTGGCGTCGAAAAGGGCGACCGGGTGGTGATCTACCTGCCGATGATCCCCGAGGCGGCCTATGCGATGCTGGCCTGCGCGCGGATCGGGGCGATCCATTCCATCGTCTTCGCGGGCTTCTCGCCCGACGCGCTGGCCAACCGCATCAACGACTCGAAGGCGAAGGTCGTCATCACCGCCGACCATGCGCCGCGCGGCGGCAAGAAGACCCCTTTGAAGGCCAACACGGATGCGGCCCTGCTGCACTGCGACGATCATGTGAAGTGCCTGGTGGTCAAGCACACCGGCGACCAGACGACCTGGATCGAAGGCCGCGACATCGACCTCAAGCAGCAGATGGCCTGGGCCAAGCCCTATTGCCCCTATACCGAGATGGGCGCCGAGGATCCGCTGTTCATCCTCTACACCTCGGGCTCGACCGGCAAGCCGAAGGGCGTGGTTCACACCTCGGGCGGCTATCTCGTCTATGCCGCGATGACCCACCAGATCACCTTCGACTATCATGACGGGGACGTATTCTGGTGCACCGCTGACGTGGGTTGGGTCACCGGGCACAGCTACATCATCTATGGCCCGCTGGCGAACGGCGCGACCACGGTGATGTTCGAGGGTGTGCCGACCTTCCCCGACGCCGGTCGGTTCTGGGAGGTCTGCGCCAAGCACAAGGTGACGCAGTTCTACACCGCGCCGACCGCGATCCGCTCGCTGATGGGCCTGGGTCCGGAATGGGTGGAAAAGCACGACCTGTCGTCGCTGCGCCTTCTGGGTTCGGTGGGCGAGCCGATCAACCCCGAAGCCTGGAACTGGTACAACACCCATGTCGGCAAGGGCCGCTGCCCGATCGTCGATACCTTCTGGCAGACGGAAACGGGCGGGCACCTGATCACGCCGCTGCCCGGTGCGATTCCGCAGAAGCCGGGTTCGGCGACCAAGCCCTTCTTCGGGGTGAAGCCGGTGGTTCTGGACCCGTCGAACGCACAGGTGCAGGAGGCAGTGGAGACCGAGGGCGTGCTGTGCATCGCCGACAGCTGGCCGGGGCAGATGCGCACGCTGTGGGGCGATCACCAGCGGTTCGAGGAAGCCTACTTCGGCCAGTACCGGGGCTACTACTTCACCGGCGACGGCTGCCGGCGGGACAAGGATGGCTACTACTGGATCACCGGGCGGGTGGATGACGTGATCAACGTCTCTGGCCACCGGATGGGCACGGCCGAAGTGGAAAGCGCGCTGGTCGCGCATCCGAAGGTGGCCGAGTCCGCGGTGGTGGGTTACCCGCACGACATCAAGGGCCAGGGCATCTATGCCTATGTCACCCTGATGAAGGGGGTGGAGCCCACGCCGGAGCTTCGCAAGGAGCTGGAGGCCTGGGTGCGGACCGAGATCGGGCCGATTGCCAAGCCCGACCTGATCCAATGGGCGCCGGGCCTGCCCAAGACGCGGTCTGGCAAGATCATGCGCCGCATCCTGCGCAAGATCGCCGAGAACGACTTCGGCGCGCTTGGCGATACCTCGACGCTGGCGGACCCGTCGGTGGTCGACGAGTTGATCGCCAACCGCATGAACCGGGGCTGAGGGTGGTGGAGGGCGGGCAGAGGACCATCCTGATCCTTCTCGGCCCGCCCGGGGCCGGCAAGGGCACCCAGGCGCGGATGCTGGAAGAGGACTTCGGCCTGGTCCAGCTTTCGACCGGCGACCTGCTTCGGGCGGCGGTGGCCGCAGGGACAGAGGCCGGGCGTAAGGCCAAGGCGGTGATGGAGTCGGGGCAGCTTGTCTCGGACGAGATCGTGCTGGCGGTGCTGAAGGACCGCATGGCCGAGCCGGACGTGAGCCGCGGGGTGATCCTAGACGGGTTTCCCCGCACGGCCGGGCAGGCGGCGGCGCTGGATGCGCTGCTGGCTGCGGCGGGCGAGGGCGTGACCGCGGCGGTCAGCCTGGAGGTTGATGACGAGGCGATGGTGGGCCGGGTGTCGGGCCGCTACACCTGCGCCGGCTGCGGCGAGGGGTATCACGACAGCTTCAAGCGGCCTGCGGTGGCCGGGACCTGCGACAAGTGCGGGGGGACGGAATTCAAGCGGCGGGCCGATGACAATGCCGAGACGGTGCGGGAAAGGCTGAGGGCCTACCATGCCCAGACGGCGCCGCTGATTGCCCATTACGACCGGCAGGGGCTGCTGCACCGGGTCGATGCGATGGGGGCCATCGCGGATATCCGTGCGGCACTGGGAGAGATTGTCGGCCGCGTCGCGGCCTGAGTGAGCGGGTGTCCCTCCGGGGGCGCCGGACTGAAACCGGAACCACTGGGAGAGCGGACATGTCGGAGAGATCTGGGCGGACGGTTTGGCCTACGGCAAAGAGTTCGGTTCTGGTGGCGATGTCCGTATGGCTGGTCTGCGCCCTGTGGGTGGGGTCGCGGATGCAGGTCCTGCCGGCGGTGCAGGGGCCGGCGGGGGCCGTGCCGTTGGACCTGCTGGCCCGGTCGGCGCTGGTCTTCCTGTCGCTGGTCCTGATCCTGCTGTTCGGGTCGACCTTCGGCCGGTTCTCGGCGGGCGTCGGCGGCGAGTGAGGCGTCCGAGCTCGGACGCTGGTTCGAATCAAGTAAAATCAATGGCTTGCAAAGCCGGATTAACCCGGCGGTAAGAATTGCATCCTATGGCGGTTGGCTCGCGCCGATGAGCGTGCGTGGGCACGACGGGCGCCAGGCGTCCTGACAGAAGCCGATACGGTCCGACGCAGTCTGCCGATCAGTCCGGGTAACGGCGCTGGTCCGGTGGCGTTCGTGTCGTTGGCGGAGCGCATCCTTCCGGCCTTGCCTGGAGGATGGCTGGCTTCATGGGTGTGGCCGCCCGCCCATCTGCTTGAGCAAATAAATTTACAGTTTCGCGTGGAGACTAGTGAATATGTTGACAGTAATATCCTTTAATAAAAAATAGTTAGCGTTCCTTTTACGATTGAGCTACCCTTTCTGTAAATCGGTTCCAGGCGCGCCTGATGGCGGCCGCCAAGGGGCTTGCGAGGGGGGTGACGAAGGTGAGCGAGGCATCCGGAAGGACCCTGGTGTCTGGGCCAGCCGAAGGCGCGGCCCATGAGGCCATGCTTGGCGTCCTGCGCGGGCCTGCAGGCAAGGGCTGACCCGGTCGACCGAGCCGGACCGGCGCGATGCCTGTCATCGCCGCCGTCCGGAAGTTGCAGGGGAAGAGCTTCGGCCGCGATGCGGCCTGAAGGGGGAGGCCGGTGCGTCGGTTGGGGGCGCCGGAGGAGAAACGAGAAACGGAAGGGAGAAGCGCGAATGTCGGACAGGTCGTCAAAGGCCTATTGGGCGGCGAACGTCAGGATCATCCTGATTTCGCTGGCCGTCTGGTTCCTGTGTTCATTCGGGATGGGAATCATCCTGCGACCGATGCTGATGGGCATCCATATCGGCGGAGCGGACCTTGGGTTCTGGATGGCCCAGAACGGGTCGATCTACGTCTTCCTTGTGCTGATCTTTGTCTATGCCTGGCGCATGAACAAGATCGACAAGGAATTCGGCGTCGAAGAGTAAGGGGAACAGCAGAGAATGGATCAGTTTACCCTCAATCTTCTCGTCGTCGGCGCGACCTTCGCGCTGTACATCGGGATCGCGATCTGGGCCCGCGCGGGCTCGACCGCCGAGTTCTATGCGGCAGGCCAGGGCGTTCCCCCGGTCATGAACGGCATGGCAACCGGCGCCGACTGGATGTCGGCGGCTTCGTTCATCTCGATGGCCGGCCTCATCGCCTTCGGCGGCTATGAAGCCTCTGCCTATCTGATGGGCTGGACCGGTGGCTATGTGCTGCTGGCGCTGCTGCTTGCGCCCTATCTGCGCAAGTTCGGGAAGTTCACCGTGCCCGAATTCATCGGGGACCGCTTCTATTCGGCCGGAGCGCGGCTGCTGGCCGTGATCTGCCTTATCGTCATCTCTGTCACCTATGTGATCGGGCAGATGACCGGGGTGGGCGTGACCTTCGCGCGCTTCCTTGAAGTCTCGACCTCGACGGGCCTGTATATCGGTGCGGCGATCGTCTTCGCCTATGCGGTTCTGGGCGGCATGAAGGGCATCACCTATACCCAGGTGGCACAGTACATCGTCCTGATCGTGGCCTACACCATCCCGGCGCTGTTCATCTCGCTTCAGCTGACGGGCAACATCCTGCCGCAACTGGGCCTGATCGGCAGCTATGCGCCTTCGGGCGGCGACGTCGCCTTCCTGGCCAAGCTGGATGCGGTGGTGACGGAACTGGGCTTCAAGGCCTATACCGCCGAAAGCACCAACTACTTCAACATGTTCCTGTTCACCATGTCGCTGATGATCGGCACGGCGGGCCTGCCCCACGTGATCATCCGCTTCTTCACGGTGCCGAAGGTGTCGGACGCGCGGTCTTCCGCGGGTTGGGCGCTGGTCTTCATCGCGCTTCTGTACACCGTGGCCCCGGCCGTGGGGTCCATGGCGCGCCTGAACCTGACCACGACCATGTGGCCGAATGCGGTTGCCGGCAAGGCGCTTGAGGGCGATGCTGTCAGCCTGGCCGACATTGCCAGCAAGCCGGAACTGAGCTGGGTGCAGACCTGGGAAAAGACCGGCCTTCTGGTGATGAAGGACCTGAATGGCGACGGCAAGATCCAGTACGTTAACGAACCTGCGCCGCTGGCGGCGAACACCAAGGCCCTTGCCGATGCCACCAAGGCGAAGGACGACGCGAAGATCGCCGAACTGACCGCCGCGCGCGATCCGATCCTGGCGGAAGCGCAGGTGGGCAATTCGGGCAAGACCTTCGCCGAGATGGGCCTGAAGGGGAACGAACTCGTCACCGTGAACAACGACATCATGGTGCTGGCAAACCCCGAGATCGCCGATCTTCCGGGCTGGGTTGTGGCTCTGGTGGCAGCCGGTGCGCTGGCCGCGGCGCTTTCGACGGCGGCGGGTCTGCTGCTGGCGATCTCGTCGGCCATCAGCCACGACCTGATCAAGAGCACGATCAACCCCAACATCTCGGAAAAGGGCGAACTTCTTGCAGCCCGCATCTCGATGGCCTTCGCGATTGCGCTGGCGACCTACCTCGGTCTGAACCCGCCCGGCTTTGCGGCTCAGACCGTGGCACTGGCCTTCGGCCTGGCGGCGGCCACGATCTTCCCCGCGCTGATGATGGGCATCTTCTCGCACCGGATCAACAAGCAGGGCGCGATTGTGGGCATGCTGGTGGGCCTGGTGTTCACGGCGAGCTACATCTTCGTGTACAAGGGCTGGTTCTTCATCCCCGGCACGAACAACCTGCCGGACACGCCGGACCAGTACGTCTTTGGCATCTCGCCGCTGTCCATCGGCACGGTCGGCGCCATCCTGAACTTCATCGTCGCCTATGTGGTGTCGATGATGACGGCGGCCCCGCCGAAGCATGTGCAGGACCTGGTGGAATCGATCCGCGTGCCGAAAGGTGCCGGCAAGGCTCAGGCGCACTGACACTGACATGGCGCGTCCCCGGATCATCCGGGGGCGCGTCCCCTGTGCCCAGGAGGGACCATGTCTTCCGAACTGGATACCGTGATCGGATTTCTGGAAACGGTCCATCCCTACGACAGCCTGCCGCAGGACGAACTGGCGCGGGTCGCCGGTTGCTTCAGCCGCAGGGAGTTTGAGGCCGGCGAAGACGTCTATCGCGCGGGAGAGCCGCTGAAGGGGCTGTATCTGGTCAAGCGCGGCGCGGTTGAGGTGGCCGACGCCACGGGCGAACTGATCTCGATCCTTGGCCCGCGCAACAGTTTCGGCGAGCGTGGGCTGGCGCGCGACGGGCTGGCCGTCACCAACGCGCGCTGCACCGAGACCAGTGTGCTCTTGCTGCTGCCTGCTGCCGAGTACCGGAACCTGGTGGCCACGGTACCGGCCTTCGAGCGGTTCTTCAGCCGCGGTCGTGGGGGCGAGGCACGGTCTAACGACCTGTCCACGCGCAAGGTCGGCGACCTGATGGCGGTGCCGCCCGTCACCGTCGCGCCGGGGGAAAGCCTGAAGGGCGCGGCCGAAATGATGCGCGCGCGCCATGTCTCCTCGCTTGGCGTGGTGGAGGACGGGGCCTTCCTGGGCATCCTGACCGCCCGCGACCTGGTGCACCGGGTTCTGGCCGAGGGGCTGGACCCGGCGCTGCCGGTTGCCGGAGTGTACACCCGGAACCCGGTGACGCTGGCGCCGGGCGATCTGGGATCGGACATCCTGCATGTCATGCTGGAGCGGCGGATCGGCCACCTGCCGGTGGTCGAGAACGGGCGGCTGGTGGGCATGGTGACGCAGACCGACCTGACGCGGTTCCAGGCGGTCAGTTCGGCGCAACTGGTGCGCGACGCCGCGCTGGCCGGGACGGTCGAGGAACTGGCGGCCGTGACAGCGCGCATTCCGCGGCTTCTGGTGCAGCTGGTGGGGGGGCACAACCCGCATGAGGTGGTGACGCGGCTGATCACCGATGTGGCCGACACGGTGACGCGCCGCCTGCTGGCCCTGGCCGAGGCCGAGCTGGGTCCGGCGCCGGTGCCCTTCGTCTGGGCCGCCTGCGGCAGCCAGGGCCGGCAAGAGCAGACCGGCGTGAGCGACCAGGACAACTGCCTGATCCTGGACGATGCGGCGACCGAGGCCGACATGGCCTATTTCGCTGCTCTGGCGAAGTTCGTCTCGGACGGGCTGAATACCTGCGGCTATGTCTATTGTCCCGGCGACATGATGGCCACGAACCCTCGCTGGTGCCAGCCGGTGAGGGTGTGGCGAGAGTATTTCCGCGGTTGGATCGCGACGCCTGACCCGATGGCACAGATGCTGGCCTCGGTCATGTTTGACCTGCGGCCCATCGCCGGCGCGGCGGCCCTGCTGCGCGACCTGCAGGGGGAGACGCTGGAAGCCGCGTCACGCAATTCGATCTTTGTCGCGCATATGGTGTCGAACAGCCTGAAGCACACGCCTCCTCTGGGGCTGTTGCGCGGCTTTGCGACGATCCGGTCGGGCGAGCACAAGAACCACATCGACATGAAGCACAACGGCGTGGTGCCTGTGGTGGACCTGGGGCGCGTCTATGCGCTGATCGGGCGGTTCCCGGTGGTGAACACGCGGGCGCGGCTGGAAGCGGCCGAGGCGGCGGGGGTCATCTCGGCCTCGGGCGCACAGGACCTGATCGACGCCTATGACCTGATCGCTTCGGCCCGTCTGGAGCATCAGGTGGCCGAGGTCCGGGCGGGACGCAAGCCCGACAATTTCCTTGCGCCGACCGAGCTTTCGGACTTTGACCGCAGCCATCTGCGCGACGCCTTCGTTGTGGTGCGCACCATGCAATCCGCCGTGGGTCAATCCCGCGGCGCCCGAACCTGAGGCGACAATGGCTTATGAACTGATCGCGGCAATCGTGGCAGCCATCGGGACGGCCGGGGTGATCCTGCTGCTGAACAAGCTGTTGCGCGGGCGTCTGCCGCGCTGGCTTGTCCCCACGGCGGCGGGGCTGGCCCTGGTGACGGTGACCATCGTGCTGGAATACGGCTGGTATGGTCGGGTCGTGAACGGTTTGCCCGATGGCGTGGATGTGGTGTGGGTGGACCGGACGCCACAGCCGTTGCGGCCCTGGACCTTTGCGGTGCCGATGGCGACCCAGGTGATCGCCGCGGATGGCCGGCAGGTCGCGAAGCATCCGGTCAAGGCAGAGCTGCGTATGCTGCCACTTTATCGGTTTGCGCGGTGGCGTCCGACCGAGCAGGCCGTGATGGTGGTGGATTGCACGGGCAACCGGCACGTCCTGCTGACCGAGGGAGTCGCGATCAGCGATGCGGGGGAGCTTTCCGGCGCCGATTGGGTGCCCGCGTCGGATGAGATGGGTTACGAGCAGGCGGCCTGCCAGGAGGGTTGAGATGGCCGGAGAGGGGAGGAAGCGCCGGGTCCTCGTGGTCGAGGATGAGGACAACATTGCCATCGCGCTGGATTTCCTGATGACGCGCGAGGGCTATGAGCATGACCGCGTGGCGAACGGCAGCGAGGCCTTGGCGCGGATTCGGGCCATGCACCCGGACCTTGTGCTTCTGGATGTGATGCTGCCCGAGGTGTCGGGTTACGAGATCTGCCAGGACGTGCGGCTGGACCCGACGCTGAACGACGTGAAGGTGCTGATGATGACGGCGCGCGGCTCTGCCATCGAGCGGCGCAAGGGGATGGCGCTTGGCGCGGACGGGTTCATCACCAAGCCCTTCGAACTGAAGGAGTTGCGCGAGGAGGTCCGCCGGCTGCTTGGCCCCGGCGAGGCGGAGGGCCGGCCCGCCGGGGCGGGCTGAGATGATCGAGCGGCTTGGCCTGCGCCTTCGGGTGCTTCTGATCTTTGCGGGCCTGCTGGCCGGGGCTCTGGCGGCGCTGGTGGGCGGGCTGTGGCTTGGCTGGTCGCGGCAGGCCGGGGCCGGCGTGGTGCCGGCGCTGGAGCTGGGGGGAATCGCCGCGGGGCTGGTCATCGCGGGACTGGTGGTCGGGGTCTGGTACCTGTTCGACCTGAACGTGGCGCGGCCGATCGACTCCCTCGCCTCGGCCCTGCGTGCCCGCGCCCATGCCGATGTGGCCAGTGAGATGGATGGCGAGATCGCGCGCTATCTGGGCGACCTGGCCCCGGCCGCCAGTGCCGCCGCGCAGCGCCTGGCAGAGACGCGCAATGCGCTGGCCGAGGCGGTGGCGCGCGAAACGACGCGGCTGGCCGACGAGAAGGCGCGGCTGGAGACGCTGCTTTCGGACGCGCCGGTGGGCGTGGTGCTTTGCACCGGGGCGCACCGGCTGGCGTTCTACAACAGCCAGGCGGTGGATCTGCTGGGCACCGGGGCGGCGCCGGGGCTGGAGCGGAACCTGTTCGACTACCTGCACGCGGGGCCGATCCGGCTGGCGCACCGGCGCCTGATCGAGGGGGGCGAGCCGGATGCGGCCTCGGACCTTCTGTGCACCACTGTGGTGGGGGCGCGGGTGCTGGCGGCAAGGATGCGGCTTCTGGCCGAGGGCGGGGCGGAGCCGGGCTATGTGCTGACGCTGCGCGACGTGACCTCGGACCTGGCGGCGCTGACCAGCCGGGAGGCGCTGCTGAGCGAGATGCTGGACAGGATGCGGCGGCCGGCGGCGAACCTGCAGACGCTGTTGCAGGTGGTGCCCGAGGGCGAGGCGCTGCCGCCCGACCTGGGAGCGGCGGTACGGCAGGAGGTGGCGGGGCTGGCTGCCGCGGTGCGCGACCTGGGCGCGCGGCACGAGGCCGGGCGCAGCGAGGGCTGGCCGGTGGCCTTTGTGCGGGCGGCCGACCTGGTGGACGGCCTGCGCGCGCGGATCGAGGCGGCGGGCCTTCCCGTCACGGCCGAGGCGGCCGAGCTTCTGTTGCGGTGCAACGGGTTCGAACTGATCGCGCTGGTGTCGCGGCTGGCGGGGCAGGTGGCTGCGGCGGGGCTGGCCGCGGGCTTTGCGGTCAGCCTGGACGAGGAAGAGGGCGGCGCGATGCTGCGGCTTTCCTGGAAGGGGGCGCCCTTGCCGGTGGGGCGGCTGGACCGCTGGCTGGCGGAGCCGGTCGATCCCGGGGGGCTGGAGGTGACGGGGCAGGCGATCCTGGCGAGCCACGCCACCGAAGCCTGGCCGGAGCGTCACGGGGACCGCGCCTGCATCTGCCTGCCGATCCGCCAGGCCCGCCGCGCGGGGCGGCGGCCCAAGCCCATCGCGCGGGCCGTGGTCTATGACTTCGACCTTCTGTCCAAGGTTCGCAACGAGAAGGTGGCGGACAGCCGGCTGGAGGACCTGACCTATGTGGTCTTCGACAGCGAGACGACGGGGCTGATGCCGCAGCAGGACGAGATGGTGCAGTTGGCGGCGGTGCGGATCGTGAACGGGCGGCGGGTCGAGGGAGAGATCTTCGACACGCTGGTGAACCCTGGCCGGCCGATCCCGCCGGCTTCGACCGAGGTGCATGGCATCTCGGATGCCATGGTCGCCGATGCGCCGGGGGTGGCCGAGGTGGTGCGGCGGTTCCATGCCTTTGCCGAGGGGGCGGTGCTGATCGCCCATAATGCCCCCTTCGACATGGAGTTCCTGAGGCGGGCCGAGTTTGCCATCGGCAAGCGGTTCGACAACCCGATCCTGGACACGGTGCTTCTGTCGGCGGTGGTCTATGGCCAGACCGAGGTTCATTCGCTGGACGCGCTGACCCACCGGTTGGGGATCACCATCCCCGAGGAGGCCCGGCACACGGCCATCGGGGATACGGTGGCCACGGCGGACGCCTTCCTGAAGCTGGTCCAGATCCTGAAGGCGCGGGGGATCGTGACCTTTGGCGAGGTCCTGACCGAGGTGCGGCGGCATGGCCGGCTGATGAAGGACCTGAACGGCTGAGGCGTCCGAGCTCGGGCGCCTTCGCGAACATAATGATATCAACGTGTTGTCGACGCGGATTCATGATTGGTTAGGAATTCGCGTCGGGTCCGGGCCGGGTTCTGGCGCATCGAGGGCAGTGGCGCCCTATCCCCGCCGCAGCGCGCCGGGGGGCTGGCCGTAGGCGCGGCGGAAGGCGCGGCTGAGGGCGGAGGGTGAGGAGAAGCCGGTGCGCAGCGCGACCTCGGCCAGCGGGTGGCGGGTGTCGGTCAGCATCCGGCGCGCGGCCTGCAGGCGCAGGTGCAGGCCGTAGGCGCCGGGCGTCATGCCGAGGCCCTGGTGGAACAGCATTTCCAGCCGGCGCGGCGACAGGCCCACGGCCGCGGCGGTGGTGGCGGCGGATTCGGGGCTGTCGAGCCGCGCCTCGATCCGGGCGATGGCCTGGGCGACACGCGGGTCAAGCCGGGGGTCGCGGGCGCGGGGGGGCGGCGCGGCGGTGCGCTGCGGTTCGGCGCCGGGACGGGCGGTGGTGATGAAGCTGGCGGCCACGGCCAGCGACAGCGCCGGGCCATGGCGCCGGGCGATCAGGTGCAGCATCAGGTCGGCCGCCGGGGCGGCGCCGCCGGCTGTGAAGCGGCTGCCCGACAGGACGAAGCGGTCGGGCACGACTTCGACCTGGGGATGGGCGGTGGCGAAATCCTCCATGTCCTCCCAGTGGACGGTGGCGCGGTGACCGTTCAGGAGGCCCGCGCGCGCCAGAACCCAGGCTCCGGCGTCGATGCCGCCCACCGCGGCGAAACGGGGCGCGAGGCGCGAGAGTTCGTGGATCAGCGCGGGCGTCGCGGTTTCCCACTGGCGGAAACCCGCGATGACCACCAACGCGTCCGCACCCTCGGCGGCTGCCAGCGGCCCGGTGGAGGGAAGTTCGATCCCGCAGGTCAGCGGCACGGCGCGGCCATCGGGCGAGACCACGCGCCAGCGATAGGCCTCTTGCCCCAGATGCCGGTTGGCCGAACGCATCGGGTCCAGCACAGAGGCGACTTCCAGGATCGAGGCCTGCGGCAGGACCAGCGCGGCGAGGGTGAGCGGTTGCTGCGATGCAGCGAAGATTGTTGCGCTTTGTGCCATATGCATTTCGTAAATCGTCATGCGGGGCGCGGCAAGACGGCTATGTTCGCCGCCAGCCTTCCGGAGGAACCAGATGCCGCTGACGATGAATCGCGAGGTCTTCATCACCTGTGCCGTGACCGGCTCGGGCGGGACGCAGGACCGCAGCCCCCATGTGCCGCGCTCGCCCGAGCAGATTGCCAAATCGGCGATCGACGCGGCCAAGGCCGGTGCCGCCGTGGTGCACTGCCATGTGCGCGACCCCGAGACCGGCAGACCGGCGCGCGACCTCAAGCTTTACCGCGAAGTGACCGAGCGCATCCGCGACGCCGAGGTAGACGTCGTGTTGAACCTGACCGCCGGCATGGGCGGCGACCTGATGTTCGACGGCACCGAGGCGATGAACCGCATGAGCCAGAAGTCGGACATGGCCGGCGCGACCGAGCGCGTGGCGCATGTGGTCGAGTGCCAGCCCGAGATCTGCACGCTGGACTGCGGCACGATGAACTTCAACGAAGCCGATTACGTGATGGTCAACACGCCCGGCATGTTGCGCGACATGGCGGCGCGCATGGTGGCTTCGGGCACGCGGATCGAGATCGAGGCCTTTGACACCGGCCACCTGTGGCTGGCCAAGCAACTGGCGAGCGAGGGGATCATCCCCGACCCGGTCCTGGTGCAGCTGTGCATGGGCGTGCCGTGGGGCGCGCCGGACGACCTGAACACCTTCATGGCGATGGTGAACAACGTGCCGTCGCATTGGCACTGGTCGGCCTTCAGCATCGGGCGCAACCAGATGCCTTATGTGGCGGCGGCGGTACTGGCGGGTGGAAACGTGCGCGTCGGGCTGGAAGACAACCTCTGGCTGGACAAAGGGGTGCTTGCCACCAACGCGCAACTGGTGGAGCGTGCGGTCACCATCATCGAGAACCTGGGCGCCCGCGTCATCACCCCGGCGGAGGTGCGCGCGCGCCTGGGTCTGACCAAACGCGGAGTGCTTGGATGAAGACCCCAACCCTTGTTCTGGCGGCGGCGCTTGCGCTTTCGGCCTGCTCGTCCTTTGTCAACTCGCCCAATCAGGTCTTTGCCCCGCAGTTCGTGGTGGCAAACGTGGACCAGATGGGGCTGACGGGGACGTGGCACCAGATCGCCAGCCTGCCGCAGACCACGGACAAGGGGTGTTCCTCGGTGACCTGGGAAATCCTGCCCTGGTTCGATCCGGCGACGCTGGTGCGCAATACCTGCACGGAACGGGCCACCGGACAGGCGCGTGTGATCGAGGGCCAGGCCTTTGTGGAACAGGGCGGCCGGATCCGCGTGCGCATGCCGGGCAAGGCGTTCTCGGGCGATTTCTGGGTGCTGGATGTGGCGCCGGACGGTCGGTCGGTGACCGTGGGCAACACGGCGCGCACGGCGGGCTGGGTGATGACACGGGATGCCGGGTTCAATCGCGTGGCCTTCGACCGCGCGGTCGCGGCGTTCCAGAAGTCGGGCTACGACGCGGCGGCGCTTCAGCGCACGCGCTGAGGCCCGCATTCAGGATGAGATGACCCCGGATCGCCCTGCGGTCCGGGCAGGATGACGTGCCCCCGCGCGGGGCCGAACGGGAGAGGCTTGACGAATGGCTGCGACGCGCAAGGCGGCGATCATTGGGGGCGGGGTGATTGGCGGCGGTTGGGCCGCGCGGTTCCTGCTGAACGGCTGGGATGTGGCGGTGTTCGACCCGGACCCGGAAGCCGAGCGCAAGATCAACGCGGTGTTGTCCAACGCGCGCCTCGCGCTGCCAGCGCTGTCGGACGTGCCGATGCCGCCCGAGGGCAAGCTCTCCTTCGCCTCGACCATGGGCGAGGCAGTGGAGGGCGCGGAATATGTGCAGGAAAGCGTCTCCGAGCGGATCGAGCTGAAGAAGAAGGTCTATGCCCAGTTGCAGCAGGCCAATCCGGGCGTGCTGATCGGCTCTTCGACATCCGGCTTCAAGGCTTCTGACCTTCAGGACGGCGCGGCGAACCCGGCCAACATCATCGTGGCCCACCCGTTCAACCCGGTGTACCTGCTGCCGCTGTCCGAAGTGTCGGGCTCGCCCCGCAACCCGCCGGAGGTGGTGGAGCGGACCGTGCAGGTGATGAAGGACATCGGCATGTTCCCGCTGGTGATCCGTGCCGAGATCGACGCCTTCATCGGCAACCGCTTCCTGGAGGCCGTGTGGCGCGAGGCGCTGTGGATGCTGAAGGACGGCATCGCCACGACAGAAGAGATCGACGAGGCGATCCGCATGGGCTTTGGCCTGCGGTGGGGGCAGATGGGCCTGTTCGAGACCTACCGCATTGCTGGCGGCGAGGCGGGGATGCGGCACTTCATGGCGCAGTTCGGCCCGGCACTGAAATGGCCGTGGACGAAGCTCATGGACGTGCCCGAGTTCAACGACGAACTGGTGGAGCTGGTGGCCAACCAGTCCGACGCGGAATCCGGCGCCTATTCGATCCGCGAGCTGGAGCGCATCCGCGACCAGAACCTGGTGGGGTTCCTGCGCGCGCTGAAGGAGCGGAACTGGGGCGCCGGCAAGGTGCTGCGTGCCCATGACGAGGCGCGGGCGGCGGTGTTCCACGCGGCGACCGACACGGGGCCGAAGTCGGAACCCCTGGTCATGGCGCACATGCAGGTTCTGCCCGGCTGGATCGACTACAACGGCCACATGACGGAGAGCCGGTACTACTTTGCCAACTCCGAGACGGTGGACAACTTCCTGCGCCTGATCGGGGCGGGGATGGATTATGTGGCTGCCGGCCACAGCTATTACAGCGCCGAGACGCATATCCGCCACCTGGGCGAGGCCAAGCTGGGCGACCGGCTGGTGGGCACGCTGCAGATCATCAGCGCGGATGAAAAGCGGTTCCGGTCCTTCGTGCGGATCATGAAGGGCGAGGAGTGTGTGGCGACCATTGAACAGCTGTGCCTGCATGTGGACATGAAGGAAGGCAAGGCGGTGCCGGCGGCGCCGGAAGTCTGGGCGAAGCTGAAGGCGATTGCCGAGGCCCAGGCGGGCCTGCCCCTGCCCGAAGGCGCGGGCCGCGCCGTGGGCCAGAAGAAGTGACGCGGGTCCTCATCACCGCGGGGGCGAGCGGCATCGGGCTGGTGATGGCCAAGGCCTTTGCCGGCACCGGCGCCCGCGTCTGGGTGACGGATGTCGACGCGGCGGCACTGGCCGCGTTGCCGCCCGGTATCCGCGGCACCCATGCCGATGCCTCCAGCGAGCCGGCGATGGAATTGCTGTTCGCCGAGATTGCCCGGGACTGGGGTGGTCTGGACGTGCTCTGCGCCAATGCCGGCATCAAGGGCCCGACCGCGGCGATCGAGGACATGGGGCTGGAGGCCTGGCACCAGTGCCTGGCCGTCAACCTGGACGGCGCGATGCTGGCCGCCAAGCACGGCGCGCGGCTGATGAAGCCGGCAGGGCGGGGCTGCATGATCTTCACCTCGTCCACCTCGGGCCTGTACGGTACGCCGTTCCGCGCGCCTTACGTCGCCGCAAAGTGGGGCGTGATCGGGCTGATGAAGACCGTGGCGATGGAGTTGGGGCCGCATGGCATAAGGGCCAATGCGATCTGCCCCGGTTCCGTCAACGGTCCCCGCATCGACCGGGTGATCGAGGCCGAGGCCGCGGCCAAGGGCATGACGCCCGATGCCGTGCGGCAGGGCTATGCCTCGGGCACGGCGCTGAAGCGGCTCTCCGATCCCGAGGACGTGGCCGGCCTCGCCCTTTTCCTCGCCTCTGACGCGGCGCGCATGATCTCGGGTCAGGCGCTGTCGGTGGATGGCATGACCTACAACGTTGACCCTTGAGGGACATGATGGATTTCGGACTGACCGAAGAACAGAAGATGATCGTCGAGACGACGCGCGCCTTCGTGGAGAACGAACTTTTCCCGCATGAGCTGGAGGTCGAACGCAGCGGCGTGCTGCCGCTGGAGCTGATCCGCGAAATCCAGAAGAAGGCGATGGAGGCGGGTCTTTACGCCGCCAACATGCCGGCCGAGGTGGGCGGCGCGGGCCTGGATACGCTGTCCTGGCTTCTGTACGAAAAGGAGCTGGGGCGCGCCAACTATGCGCTGCACTGGACCTGCGTGGCGCGGCCGTCGAACATCCTGCTTGCCGGCAATGCCGAACAGCGCGAGCAGTACCTGATGCCCTGCATCCGCGGCGAGACCTGGGACTGCCTGGCCATGACCGAACCCGGCGCCGGGTCGGACCTGCGGGGCATGAAGGCTTCGGCGCGCCAGGACGGCGATGACTGGATCCTGAACGGAACAAAGCATTTCATCAGCCATGCCGACCTGGCGGGCTTTGCCATCGTCTTCGTGGCGACTGGCGAGGAGCAGACCCCGCGCGGACCCAAGAAGAAGATCACCGCCTTCTTCGTGGACAAGGGCACGCCCGGATTTACCGTGCGCGAGGGCTACCGCAATGTCAGCCACCGCGGCTATACCAATGCCGTGCTGGAATTCGACGACTGCCGCGTGAACAAGCGCCAGATCCTGGGCGAGGTTCACAAGGGCTTCGAGGTTGCCAATTCCTGGCTGGGCGCGACCCGGCTGCAGGTCGCCTCGACTTGCCTCGGCCGCGCCGAACGCGCGCTGGACCTGTCGGTGCGCTATGCCGCCGAACGCGAGCAGTTCGGCCAGAAGATCGGCAAGTTCCAGGGCATCAGCTTCAAGCTGGCCGACATGGCGATGGAGCTGAAGGCGGCGGAACTGCTGACGCGCGAAGCCGCCTGGAAATACGACCAGGGCACGGTGACCGAGGCCGACATGTCGATGGCCAAGCTGAAGGCCACCGAAGTGCTGGCCCATGTCGCCGACGAGGCGATCCAGATTCACGGCGGCATGGGGCTGATGGACGAGTTGCCGCTGGAGCGGATCTGGCGCGATGCGCGGGTGGAGCGGATCTGGGAGGGCACGTCCGAGATCCAGCGCCACATCATCAGCCGCGAGCTTCTGCGGGCCCACGGCGCATGAGCGAAGCCCGCCGTCCCGCCGTGACCATCACCTATTGCACGCGTTGCAACTGGCTGTTGCGCGCGGGCTGGATGGCGCAGGAACTGCTGTCGAGCTTTGGCGAAGAGCTGGGGTCAGTGACGCTGGTGCCCGGAACGGGCGGCATCTTCACCGTGACGGCGGATGGCCTGGGGCTGTGGGACCGCAAGGTGGACGGCGGCTTTCCCGATGCGGCGGAACTGAAGCGGCGCCTGCGCGATGCCGTCTGGCCCGAGCGCGGATTGGGACATGTGGACCGGGCGCGCGACCCCGGCTGAGGCGCCCTGCATCGACGCCGGGGGGCCGTCTGCCCCCCGGACCCCCCGAGGATATTTGAGAACAGAAGAAGTAACAGGATGTTAACCACCGAACGGCAGTCTGGTCGCACGGTACAGGCGGGGACGCCGATGACCGTAACGGGAGAAGGCGCCTCGCCCCGGCCTTGCGGGCGGGGCGCAACCTCGGGTCTTGTCGGGGGCGATCATGTCGCGTGATCTGTCCCGCCTCTTGCGGCCCCGGTCGATTGCCGTGCTTGGCTCGGGATGGGCGAAAAATGTGGTCGAGCAATGCCGGAAGATGGGCTTCGATGGCCCGGTCTGGCCGGTGCATCCCACGCGCGACGAGATTGGGGGCGCGCCCTGTTTCCGGTCGCTTTCCGACCTGCCCCATGCGCCGGATGCCACCTTCATCGGCGTGAACCGCCATGCCACGCTGGACGTGGTGCGCGAGCTGGCGGCGATGGGGGCGGGTGGGGCGACCTGCTTTGCCAGCGGATGGGAAGAGGCGGGCGAGGCCGGGCTGCAGGCCGAACTGGTGGCCTCGGCGGGCGACATGCCGATCCTGGGGCCGAATTGCTATGGCGTCATCAACTATCTGGACGGGGCTTTGCTGTGGCCCGACCAGCATGGCGGCAAGCGGGTGGAGCGCGGGGTGGCGCTCTTGTCGCAGTCGTCGAACATCGTCATCAACCTGACCATGCAGGCGCGCGCCCTGCCGGTGGCCTATGTCGCCTGCCTGGGCAATGCCGCGCAGGTGGGGCTGGCGGAACTGGCCGGGGCGCTGTTGTCTGACGAGCGGGTGACGGCGCTTGGCATGTATGTCGAGGGCATCGACGATGCGCCGGCCTTCGCCGCGCTGGCCGAGGCGGCGCGGGCGGCGGGCAAGGGCATCGTCTGCGTGAAGTCGGGCAAGACGGAACTGTCGCGCACCGCCGCGGCGTCGCACACGGCTTCGCTGGCAGGCGGGGGGGCGGCGTCATCGGCTTTCCTGCGCGCCTGTGGCGTGGCCGAGGTGAACACGCTGACCGAGCTGGTCGAGACTCTGAAGATTTTCCACGTCCACGGCCCGCAGATCGGCACGCGGTTGTGTTCGCTGTCCTGTTCGGGCGGGGAGGCGGGGCTGGTCGCCGACCTGGCCGCGCCCTATGGCATCGACTTCCCGCCGCCTTCGGAGGCGCAGCGGCAGCGGTTGGGCGAGATCCTGGGGCCGATCGTGGCGATTGCCAACCCGCTGGATTACCACACATTCATCTGGGGCGACGGGCCGCGCACCACGGATGTCTTCAGCACGATGCTGGCGGGCTATGACGCGGGCATCTTCATCATCGATCCGCCGCGGCCGGACCGTTGCGATCCGTCGAGCTTTGAGCCGGCTCTGGAGGCCATCGTGGCAGCGGGGCAGGCGACGGGCAAGCCGGCTTTTCCCGTGGGTTCTCTGCCAGAGAACTTCGACGAGGTGCTGGCCGAGGGGCTGATGGCAAAGGGGGTCGTGCCGCTGATGGGGCTGGAGACGGCGCTTGGCGCGATCCGGGCGGCGCAGACGCCGGCGGGGCAGCCGGGTTGGCGGCCCTGGGTCGCGCGGGCCGAGGGCCGAGAGGCGCGGCTGTTGCCCGAGGGCGAGGCGAAGGCCAAGCTGGCCGCGGCCGGGGTAGGGGTGCCGAAGGGCGTGTCGGCCTTGACCCTGTCGGACCTGGGGGACCGCATCAGCGCGATCACCGCCCCCTTCGCGTTGAAGGGCATGGGGTTCGCCCACAAGACCGAGGCCGGGGCGGTGCGGCTTGGCCTGAGCTCGCTCGAGGGGCAGGCCGAGATGGCGGGCGCCACCGGCTATCTGGCCGAGGAGATGGTGACGGGGGCGGTGGGCGAGGTCCTGCTCGGCCTGCGGCGCGACCCGGTCTATGGCATGACCCTGACGCTTGGCATGGGCGGCGTGACTGCCGAGGTGCTGGCCGATACCGTGACGCTGGTGGCGCCGGTGACGGAAGCCGAGGTGGCGGCGGCGCTGCGGCGGCTCAGGCTCTGGCCGTTGCTGGATGGCTATCGCGGGCGGCGGAAGGCCGACGTGGGGGCCATCGTGCAGGCGGCGCTGCGGTTGCAGGGGCTGATGGTGGCGGAGCCGGCCATACGGGAAATCGAGATCAATCCGCTGATGGTGCGCGAGGACGGCGCCGTGGCGGTGGATGCTGTCATCTGGGAGGAGACCCCATGAACGAGCTGTTCTTTCCGGTCGAAGGGCCTATCAGGACCCGGCGCGAGGGCGCCGTTCTGGAGGTCACGCTGGACCGGCCCAAGGCCAATGCCATCGACCTGAAGACCAGCCGGATCATGGGGCAGGTGTTCCGGTCGTTCCGGGACGATGACAGCCTGCGGGTCTGCATTCTGCGGGCGGAGGGGGAGAAGTTCTTCTGCCCCGGCTGGGACCTGAAGGCCGCGGCCGAGGGCGATGCGGTGGACGGGGATTATGGGGTCGGCGGGTTCGGGGGGTTGCAGGAGCTGCCCAACCTGAACAAGCCGGTGATCGCGGCGGTCAATGGCATCTGCTGCGGGGGCGGGCTGGAGCTGGCGCTTTCGGCGGACCTGATCCTGTGTTCCTCGAACGCGACCTTTGCCCTGCCGGAGATCCGGTCGGGGACGGTGGCGGATGCGGCGTCGATCAAGCTGCCCAAGCGGATCCCCTATCATGTGGCGATGGACCTGTTGCTGACCGGGCGCTGGTTCGATGCGGAGGAGGCGCTGCGGTGGGGGATCGTGAAGGAGATCACCTCGCCGGCCGACCTGTTGGTCAAGGCCTGGGACCTGGCGCGGCTGTTGGAGAGCGGGCCGCCGCTGGTCTATGCGGCCATCAAGGAGGTGGTGCGGGAGGCCGAGGCGATGCGGTTCCAGGATGCCCTGAACCGGGTGACCAAGCGGCTGATGCCCACGGTGGACCGGCTTTATTCCAGCGAGGACCAGCTGGAAGGCGCCCGGGCCTTTGCCGAGAAGCGGGACCCGGTCTGGAAGGGGCGCTGAGGCGCATCAGGGGCGTCCGAGCTCGGACGCCCTGCCGCCCCCAGTTATTTCAATGGGTTACGAAGCCGCGTTAACTTGGACTTCATAATTGTCCGAGGTCACAGCGGATCGCGCCGCAGGGGCGTGGTGGAGCAGTGCAACCCGCCGCCGTTCTTGTGGACCGCGGCGTAAGGAAGGGTGTCCCACCGGACGCCCGCCGCCGCCAGCCTGTCGAGGGTGCGGTTGGTGGCGCCTTCCGGCATCAGCACATGGCCCGGCGCGATGGCGAGCGAATTGACGATCCAGGGATCGTCGGCCGGGTCGATGTCGATGTAGCGGATGCCGCGGGCGGTGAGTTCTTCCAGGAAGCTGTAGGGCAGGCGCATGGTGTTCAGAAGCGCCAGATCGCGGTCGATCATCAGGAAGCTGACATCCAGGTGGATGTCGAAGCCCAGAAGATCGACGATCAGCAATTCGACGCCCTGACGCTTCAGAACCTCGCCCACCTGTTCGGCGCCGTCGCGGTTGACGCGGACGCCGACGCCGATGGCGCAGGTCTTTTCGTTCAGCCAGGCGAAGGAACCGCCCTCCATCACGCCGCGGCCCGAGATGGTGCGCAGGATCGGAATGCCGAGCCGGGCGAGGGTGCGGGTGATCGCCAGTTCCTCGCCGCGGCGGATGCGGGCGCCCATGCGGTTGATGATGGCGCCGCCCTTCACCATGATCAGCGGATCGCGGGTATAGACCTGCTTCAGCCGGATGCCGGCATCGCCATCGACGAAATGCACCTCGACGCCATTGGCTTGAAGCGCGGCCACGAAGGCATCGTGCTGGGATTGCATCAGGGGGATGTCGGGCGGGGTGTCGGACTGGAAGTACCAGCCGGTCGCCGGATCGCCGAAGGAGCCGATCTCGGACAGGCGCTTGGAGGGATCGACCACGTTCATCTCGGGGCCGGGGCGGTGCATCAGGATCGAACGGATGCGGCCCACGTCATTGTCCACGCCCCAGACCTTGCCCCAGGTCGAGACAAGTTCGCCCTCGTCCTCGAACGGCGGCTCGGCGCCTGCGGCGAAGGTCTTGATGGTCTGGTTGTAGATCCAGTGCGCGTTGCTCATGGGGCACCTCCTGTCGCGCGGAGGCTAGGGGCGCGGCGGGGCGTGGGCAAGGGGAGAGGCACAGGTGCCGGGCGCGCCCCCTCCCTGTCCCTTCACAGATGAAGCGCAATGCGACAGGATCGTGTTGCGATGGGAAGTCAGCCGCGAGGCAAGGCGCAACGGCAGGCCGACGCGCAAGCGGCGGGGCTCGCGTCACACCATGCGGATCACGTCGCGCGGGACGGCGAGAACATAGCCGCGCCGCGCGATGGTCTTGACCAGAAGTTCCGAGACAAGCTGGTTGCCGAGCGCATCGCGCAGGCGCTTGACGCGGGTGGCGCCTGCGGCCTCGTCGCAGTCGGCGGCATCGCGTCCGGAGATGACGGCCTCGATCTGGGCGCCGGTCAGAACATCGTCGTCCATCCGCGCCTCGGCCAGGACCGCGAGGGTTTCCAGCGCGGCCTCGGTCAACTGGAACTCCAGATCGTTGATATAGACCGCCCGGCCTTCGCGGCTGATCATCAGGCTGGCGACCTGGATGCCCGACCGCTGGATCGCCGAGATGCGGCGGTTCAGCGCCACGATGGTGATGAGAAAGACCAGCGAGGCCACCATGAGGGCAGTGGCGAACAGCAGAAGCACGAAGATCACGGTGCGGTAGCTGGCCAGCACATCCGAGAAGGAGGTGCCGGACTGGGCGAGGATCTCCAGAAGCTTGATCTCGGCATTGGTGGTCAGGTCGTTCTCGATGAACAGCCGTTCCACCTTGGCGTTGAAGGCATTGGCGTCGGGCAGGTTCGAGAACAGGAAGACCGCCGCCGCGGCAAGAATCGCCACGATGGCCAGAACCCCGCCGGCCACCACGCCCTTGCCGGTTTTCAGCGCCTCAGTAGCGGAGGAAAAATTCGCCCGCACGGTCCTTCCTTTCCGCCAGTCCTTCCGGGCCGAACACGCCCATCACATCCAGGAGTGTCCATCCCCCGGCTTGCAGGCGGGGTGCAAGCTCGTTCTTCGCGGCGCCCGGATCGCAGGCGGAATCCGGCACCTGAGCCACGCCATAGGCCAGGCGCAGCGGATCGTCCTGCTTGGCCTTGTAGTCGGCGTAGCACTCGGCCGATGCGGGACCGGCAAGCGTGAGGATGAAGGCGATCAGCGGCAGGCGCATCGGCGCGGTCCTTCTGGCGGGATGCATGATCCTTGCCGGGAGCGCGCGGGATATTCAATAACCCAAGGCCCGGACGAGGCCTGCTATCGGATAGCAGGGCGGTGTTATTGCCCGATTTCGGGGGATCGGGGTTCGGTTGGGCATCCCCGCGGCGCATCGGTCGCGGGTCCCGCAACCGGAAGAAGGAAATCCCCCATGTCCCGTGACCCGCATGTCCTGTTCGCCTCGCCCACCCTGGCCGAAACGGCCTATGTCACCTGTCGCGATGTCTCGCGGCAGATTCCGGTGGAAGGCTATGGCCCGGCGCGGCGGGTGCTGGCGGGAATCGTTGTGGTGGCGCTGGCCATCGGCGCGGCGCTGCCGGTCCGGGCGGCGACCGACGATCTGGCAACGGGGCTGGCCGCGCTTGGCGCGCTGGCGCTGATCGCGGGCGAGACAGAGGGCAATCCGCTGCCTCGGGTTGCACCGCCGCCGCCGGAGCGGGAGGTGCGGTTCCGGCAAGACCCCGGCCCGCGCGATGCCTGCCGGTACGAGATGGGACCGCCGCATGGAAATGCCTGGGGCTACCGGGCCAAGCACGGCTGCGCGCCGGCGCCGGGGCACAGGGACGGCCATCCGGTCAAGCATGGCAAGGGCCACGGCAAGGGCCACGGGCACTGACGGAACTGGCGGGAGAGGGGCGGCCGGATTGTCCCCCGGCTGCCTGATCCTGCTCGGGGGCGGGCCGACGGGCAGGGCCCGCCCCCCATTTGTTAGGCCAGGCAGGGTCAGGCGGCGATGCGCATCCGCCGCATGGCGGCGATCTGGTGCAGCGCCTCGGCGGGCGAGACGGTTCGGAAGATGTCGCGCATCATGCGGGCATCGGATTTCAACCCCTCGGCAAGGCCCTGCTTGGCGGCCTTCAGCGGGCTGGAGACGCCCGGCCAGGGCACCACGGCGAGCGACAGGCCCTGTTCGATCCAGTGCCGGTTCATCGCGACCTCGATCCCGAAGCCGGGCAGGCGGGTGAGTTCGTCCAGGTCGGCGGGCAGGTGCTGGCGGGCCATGACCCGTTCGCCCGAGATGTAATCCAGCCCGATGCGTTGCCACAGGCGCGGGGCATTGCCGCGCAGCGAGAGGGAGACGGCCGCGCGCGCCTCTTGCACCGGGCGGGCGAGGTCGTTCAGGTCGGCTGGCGTCAGGCCGATCAGGTCGGCGTCGAGAAACATCAGATGCGAGAAGCGGGCGGCGGCGATGCCCGACAGAAGGGCCCGCGTCTTGCCGCCGTTCTGCGGCTGGCGGATCACCGTGACGCCGGGGATGCGGGCCGCGACCTCGGCCGTGCCATCGGTGGAGCCGTCGTCCACGACAAGCACTTCGTCCACCGCGTTGTGACCGGCGGCGACCGACAGGACGGCACCGATGCGCGCCGCCTCGTTCCAGGCGGGGACGATGACCGAAAGCCCGGTCCAGCGGGTCATTCGGCGGGCATCCCGGCGCTGCGCGTCATGCGGTAGAGCGCGAAGGCAAAGCCGCCCAGCAAGAGGATCGCCGCCCAGAACAGCGCGTTTTCCACATCGGGCAGGGCCGCACCAAAGAGCCAGCCGATGAGGAAGAAGACGGCGGTCTTGGGGATAGTGGCGAGGAGGTTCCACCACAGGAAGGGCAGGACCGGCATCCGCGCCGATCCGGCGGTGACCAGCACCAGCGCCCCGGCGGTGTGGGTGAGCTTGCCCAGAACCAGCGTGCGCGGCCCGTGGCGGCGGAAATGTTCGGCCACCTGCGCCAGGCGGGCATCGGTCAGGCCAAGCCTGCGCCGCCAGCGTTCCGGCAGGCGGGCCACGCCGCGGCGACCGATGAGGTAGAGGATGCTGTCGCCGATCAGGTCGGCCATGATCAGCGCGGCGATGGCGCCCCAGACGGAGATCAGGCCGAGTTTCGCGAGCCAACCCGCCACGATGGTGACGATGGGGCCTTCCACGATGGCCATTGGCACCAGAACCGGCAGGCCCTGCGCGCCGATGGCCGAGATGGTGGAGGCGACGTCAGTCATGGGTCACTCAGCCGGCTTGGCCGGGGCCATGTCGTTGCCGCGCCAGGTGAAGCCGGGGCGGGCGAAGGTGGCGACCCAGATCGCGGGCAGCATCAGGTCTCGGATCACGCTGGCGGCCAGGTCGGCCGGGCCCATCGGCCAGCCGGCGCGGAGTGCCAGGATGGCCTCGGCCGCATACCAGAGGCCGATGACAGCCAGGGCAGGCAGGACGCCCATGGGCAGGACCATGAGCGCGGGCAGGAAGGGGCCGTTCAACGGCTCGGGCAGGAAGAGGGCGGGGAAGCCGGCGCGGCGCACCCGGCTCCAGCGCAGCTGGCGGTCCCAGACCGCGCGCCAGGATCGGCGGCCGATGGGCTGGGCGAAGGGGCGGGGCACGAGGCGGACCTTTAGCCCGAGGCCGCGGATCGCCTTGGTGGCGGCGACATCCTCGGCCAGTTCGCGGCCAAGCACGGCAAGGCCGCCGGCCTTGTTCAGGATGCGGCGGTTGAAGAACAGCGTCTTGCCCTGGGCGAAGCCCGCGTCCAGCGCGGCGGCGGCAAGTTGCACTCGCGCCTGGTTGCCATTCAGCACCGCGGCCTCGACCCGGGCGGCCATGCCGCGCGGCTGCCAGCCCCAGGCGGGCGAGGAGACAAGGCCGGTTCCGGGCGTCCATGCGGCCGAGAGGGTGGCGAGATAGTCGGGCGGCAGCATCAGGTTGCTGTCGGCCATGGCGATCCAGTCATGCGTCGCCCTGTCCCAGGCGCGGGCGACGTTGTTCAGCTTCGGGTTGCCGCTGATGCGCTGTTCGCCGACCAGCAGGCGCGCGTTCGCCCGCGGGTTGTCGGCGATCAGGCGGCGGACCAGCGGCACGGCGGCATCGGATTCGGATGCGGCGCAGAACAGGATTTCGGCAGCGGGGGGCGACAGGCGGAAGCTGGAGCCAAGCGTCATCTCGTCGAAGGGATCGACGCCGCAGACCGGTCGGATCAGCGTGATCTCGGGCGCCTGGCCGGTTGCGGACAGACGGCGGTTCAGCTGGATCATGCACAGCACCGCCGTGGCGAGGTGCAGCCCAAGGATCAGGAAGCCGATCACGGCAAGGACTGTCAAAGGACAGGCTCCAGTTCGGTCAGGCCCTCTTGCGATGCCGGCAGGGGGGCGAAGGCCGGCACGGACAGAAGGCGCAGGTGCCCCTGACCGTCTTCGGCAATGGCCGTCAGGCTGTCAACCCAGTCGCCGCAGTTCACATAGGTCAGCCCGTCGCGGTCGTGCAGGGCGGGCTTGTGGAAATGGCCGCAGATCACCCCGTCGTGCCCCTGCGCCTGGGCCAGCGCAATCAGCCGGCGTTCATGCGCGGCGCCCCAGGCAAGGCAGGCGTTCACTGCCGACAGCAGACGTTCGATCAGGCTGCGGTGGTCGGGCGGCAGGTTGCGGCGGAGCCGCCGGAGCGCGGTGTCGATGCCGCGGAGCGTTCCGTCGAGCCGGCTGCCGATACGGGTGGCCAGGTGGTGGCGCAGGATGCGCGCGTCGCAGGCATCGCCATGCAGCACCAGGAAGCTGCGGCCGCGGGCGGTGCGGTGCACGGCCGTTTCCAGGGCCTTCGCCCCGGCAAAGGGCGAAACCATGCCCTTCAGCGCGGAATCGTGGTTGCCGGCCAGCAGCACCAGTTCCATGCCATTCGCCATGCGGTCGCGGATGAGGTCGATGATGCTGTCATGCAGCGCCGACCAGCGGGGCCGCAGCGGGTGCCAGACATCGAGGATGTCTCCGACAAGATAGAGCCGGTCCGCCGAGTTCTGGCGCAGGAAGTCCAGCAGCCGGTCGGCCCGGCAGCCATGCGCGCCAAGATGCAGGTCAGACAGAAAAAGAGCCCGGTGGTGATACCGGATGTGGGGGAAGCTGGTCGTGTCGTCGGCAGGATGTTGAGTCATGCCCCTGTCCCTTTGGTGGCTGCCCCGGATTTAGCCCCTGTCCGGCACAGCTTCGTGACATACGACGCGACAGAGGCTTTCCGTCGCGTCCAACCCGCGCTATCGCATCAAGATGAGCAGTCGATCCCCCGATTTCAATCACGAGTCCCGACTGATGGGGCGCGGCATTCTGCGCGTGGCAGGGGTGGACGAGGTGGGGCGAGGCCCGCTTGCCGGCCCGGTGGTCGCTGCTGCCGTCATTCTGGACCCTGCGCGAATTCCTGATGGCCTGGCGGATTCCAAGGCGCTGTCCGCGGCGAAGCGCGAGCGGCTGCATGACGAGGTGCGCGCCCGCGCTCTGGCGGTGTCGGTGGCCGAGGCATCGGTGGAGGAAATCGACCGGCTGAACATCCTTCACGCCAGCATGCTGGCGATGCGGCGCGCGGTCGAGGCGCTGCCTGAGGTGGGCTTTGTGCTGGTGGATGGCAATCGCGTGCCGCCCGGCCTGCCCTGCCCGGGCGAGGCGGTGGTGAAGGGCGATGCGATGTGCCTGTCGATCGCCGCGGCCTCGATCGTGGCCAAGGTGGTGCGCGACCGGCTCATGGTGGATTTGGCGCAACAGCACCCGGGCTATGGCTGGGAAGCGAATGCAGGCTATCCAACGAAGGCCCATCTGGAGGCGCTTCTACATCTGGGGCTGACCCCTTGGCATAGGCGTTCGTTCGGGCCTGTCCACAAGATATTGTATCAAGGCCTTTAATTAAGTCGTTGATTCAAAAAAGAAATTGACGGCGAATCGGGTCTTGCTCACACTTCTGTCAACTCCGGCACAGACCGGCAGAGACAGAGGCAAGCAAGATGAAACGAACCGGCGAGGCGGCGCTTCCGCTGAACCAGATGCCGTTGAACCAGATTCTGGCGGGCGACTGCATCGAGGTGATGCGGTCACTGCCCGAATGTTCCGTGGACCTGGTCTTTGCCGACCCTCCCTACAACCTCCAGCTCAAGGGCGAGCTGCACCGGCCGGACAATTCCAAGGTCGATGCGGTGGACGACCACTGGGACCAGTTCGAGGGCTTCGCCGCCTATGACCGCTTTACCCGCGACTGGCTGGCGGCGGCGCGGCGGATCCTGAAGCCGAACGGCGCGATCTGGGTGATCGGCAGCTACCACAACATCTTTCGGGTGGGGGCGGCGCTGCAGGATGCGGGGTTCTGGCTGTTGAACGACGTGGTCTGGCGCAAGGCCAATCCGATGCCGAACTTCCGGGGCAAGCGGCTGACCAATGCCCATGAGACGCTGATCTGGGCCAGCAAGGCGGAAGCCTCGCGCTATACCTTCAACTACGAGGCGCTGAAGGCCCTGAACGATGGGGTGCAGATGCGGTCGGACTGGGTCATTCCGCTGTGCACCGGGCACGAGCGGCTGAAGGACGAGGCGGGGGACAAGGCGCATCCGACGCAGAAGCCCGAGGCTCTGCTGCACCGGGTGCTGGTGGCCACGACCAACCCCGGCGACGTGGTGCTGGACCCGTTCTTCGGGACGGGCACGACGGGGGCGGTGGCCAAGATGCTGGGCCGCGACTTCATTGGCATCGAGCGGGAGGAGGCCTATCGCCGGGCGGCGGCGGATAGGATCGCCCGGGTGAGGAAGTTCGACACGGCGGGGCTGGCGGTCACGGGGTCGAAGCGGGCAGAGCCACGGGTGCCGTTCGGCACGGTGGTCGAGCGGGGGATGCTGCGGCCGGGTGAGGTGCTGATGTCGGCCAACGAGAGGCATACGGCGCGGGTCCGGGCGGACGGGACGCTGGTGGCGCCGGATGTCTCGGGCTCGATCCATCAGGTGGGGGCCGCGCTGGAGGGGGCGCCTTCGTGCAACGGCTGGACCTACTGGCACTTCAAGAGGGAGGGCCGGATGATCCCCATCGATATCCTGAGGCAGCAGATCCGGGCCGAGATGGACCCGCACTGAGCCGACGATCCAGACAAATCAGGGATGCCTGAGCCGCGGTCCGCCTGCGGCACACTCCCCGCCCTGTCTTCAGGGCGGGGCCTTTTCGTTGTGTGGCCAGGGGCGTGGCTAGGGGGCGTCCGAGCTCGGACGCTTGGCTGGACCCAATGAAATCAAAGGGTTGTGCGGGCGCATTAACTCGGCGTTCACAATTCCGGCTTCTGCGCGCCAGCGTCGTCCGGGCTTGATCGGCGTCAGGCGGTGGCCGGAAGGCTGCCGCGCAGGTAGAGGCGCACGGCGCGGCGCACGGTGGATTCGGTTTCCATCGCGGTGCTTTTGCCGCAGTCGATGAAGCGGCGCTGCATGGCGCCGAAGCCGAGCCAGAGCGACATGAGGTCTTCGGCCGCCTGTACCGCGTCACCTTCGGCGATTTCGCCGCGCGCCATCGCTTCGGTCAGGAGCGAGGCGAGAAGCTGGCGCACCCGTCCGGGGCCGGCGTCGAAGAAGCGCCGGGCCACGTCGCTGTTGCGATGGGCTTCAAGGCTGAGGGCGCGGTCGAGCGCCTGGTGACAGGGTTCGCCCAGCATGGTCACGAGGGCCATGCCGAAACGGACGAGCCGGTCTTCGAGATTGCCTTCGCCCCCGATTTCGGCGGTGAGTTCGTGGGAAAGCCGATCCGTCTCGCGCTTGACGATGGCTTCCAGGATGGAGGCCTTGTCGCCGAAATGGGCATAGACCGTGACCTTGGATACGCCGGAGGCCGAGGCGATGGCCTCGATCGGGGCGCCCTGGATGCCCTTTTCGGCGAAGAGGTGCACGGCAGCGTCGAGGATGGCCTCGCGCTTTTCCAGGTCCTTGGGCCGGCCCGGCGATTTCACGGTCATGTCCGACGCCTCGTGGCACCCACTGGGTATCACCTGCGAGGCTAAGGACTCATGTTTGACGAAGCAAGTCATGGCATACCTCCAGACACGCCGAGGCCGGCCCCGCAAGGGACCGGCCTGGGTTCTGCTTGCGGCAGGGATCAGTCCGAGATCGAGGACTGCATCAGCACGAGTTCCGACAGGGAGTAGTCGTCCGGGTTCACGCCGAGGGTCTTGGCGAGCTGGATCTTGCCGGGGTTCGACGCGGTGTCGGGCGTGTTGCGGTTGGCGTGCGACAGCCAGTATTCCACGCGGACGGCGTCATTTTCCTTCTGTGCTTCGATCAGGCCGACCAGTTCTGCCTGGGTGTATTGGCCGGGCTGCACACCGGCGGCGCGGGCAAGCTGTTCCAGGCCGACGCTGTCGGTGTTCTGGGCCGGGTTGGCGCGGTTCGCACCCGAGATGAAGTAGTTCGCGGTGCGGCTGTCGTTGTCACGCTTGGCGTCGATGATCGCCTGAAGTTCGGCGGCCGTGTAGACGCCCGGCTGGACGCCGGCCGAAGCCGCGAGTTGCGCGTCGCTCGAAGCATTGGCCGCCGGAGCGGCGACACCGGCGAAGGCAGCGCCCGACAGCAGGGCGGCGATCACGGCAGAGAGCACCATGGTCTTGGAGGAGGAGGTCATTTTCTTTCCCTTTCAAGGAGATGTGTTTCGTGAGGACGTGTTGGGGCTGGCCGGTACGAGGTTCGGGACCGGGGAGGCAGCCGTTACACGGGTTGGTTTCGCTTGGCGGGGGGGTGGGTCTTTGCGAGACCCACGCTCCCCCGTCAGGGCGTTGGGCTCGAAGGCTTCAGCATCTCATCTCGCTGGCTTCCCTTTCGGTTCGTCCATGACAGCCAAGATAGTGAACGATGCGGTTCAGTAAATGAGAAAATATACGCCGACGTTCAGAAATTCATTGTGAGGGGGCCTTGAATTCCCAGAAGTCACCCTACCAATCTGAACGGGTCCGTTCAGTATGTGCAGCGCAAAATCGAGATATTACGCTTTTATGACAATGACTTGAGGGGAGGCGGGCCGGGACTTCCGGTTTGCAGATGGGCCGGCGGACCATACGTCAACTGCATGGCCGATTTGCACGTCATGCATGGCGGAAAGCCGGTTCCGGGGCGGGTTCAGTCCAGAACCATGCCCGGTTCGCCGAGTTTTGCCGATTCTCCGACCCAGGCATAGGCCAGAAGGCAGGGTCCAGCGGTGCCCGTGGTGATGAAATGCCGGGTGCCGGGCGGGTTGAACACGAGCGAGCCGGGCTGTTCCACCCCGCCATCGTTCTGTGCCCAGTCGCCCGCGACCGAGACGTAGCTTTCGAAGATGCCCTGATGGGCATGGGGCGGGTAGAAGGTGCCGGGGGCGAAGAGGACGAAGCCGAGGATCAGGCCGTCGTCCTGCACCGGGCCGCGCGGGCCGAGGATTTCGCAGTAGCCGTAGCTGCGGGCGAGGTCTTCGGGCAGGGTGGTGTAGCCCCATTCCCAGGTAAGGCGACTGGCGACGGCGGCCAGAGCCCGCGCAAGGGGCGCTGCGGGGCCGTGGCGTGCCGCTGTGATGGCCACCGGAAGCCATGCGCTGACCGGGCGGGTTTCCGGCCGGCGGGGCAGGCAGGCGGGATCGCGCGCCTGCGCGGCCGCCAGCCGGGCGGTCACATCATCCAGATGCGCGCGGATGGCGGCGCTGCCGCCATCGGAGGTGGCGCCCCAGGCTTGAGCGAAGGCGGCCAGAAGGGCGGACCAGCCGGGATCTTGTGACAGGCGCATCAGGCGAGGGTGGGGTTGACCGGGACGATGAGGCGGCCGCGCACCTCGTTCTTCAGGAACTTCGGCGCGGTGTCGATCACTTCGGTGAGCGGGACTTCGACGGCCATCGCTTCCAGCTTGGCAGGGTCGAGATCCTGGGCGAGGCGCGACCAGGCTTCCAGGCGTTCGG
>Ga0209368_1000330_pt1 | contig 51384 bp, 58 predicted proteins | sample EBPBio242008_DNA_FD_185862 | JGI IMG/M metagenome (GOLD analysis project Ga0209368, IMG submission 185862) | Wastewater treatment Type I Accumulibacter community from EBPR Bioreactor in Madison, WI, USA - Reactor 1_4/24/2008_ DNA (SPAdes)... | ecosystem: Engineered > Bioreactor > EBPR >...
TTAATTCTTTGGCGCTGGAGTTTGAGGCCGACAAAGATTCATAATCATTCCGCCAAGGAAAACCTGCACATAATCAAAACAATTAAACCAACCATAGTGAACACTCAGTATTCCGGGCTGCCTGGTGTAAGAGTAGAAAATATAGATGTCTGCTTGTAAATCTCGTATCCGCTTTGCACCTTGAAGGGGCCGAATTTACGACGGTAAAGTAGCATAAAATTGTTATCAATATACTCGGCTTTCTAAAACAATAAGGGTCACGGAACAATCACAGGGGGGGATGAGATGAGACAAATAAGACACAAAAGGCATGTTTTAGGGCGCGCCCCACTTTAAAGGAGTTTAACTAACAAATTCCAGATCTTGAATTAGCTTTTATAACTAAAAGGAGGCCTTAAGGCCCCCTTTTAGGTTAGAACGAGCGACTGCTATTTCTTCTTAGAAGAGATAGCAATTTTCTTTGGTTCAGGCAGTGGCGTGAGCGGGACGCTCACTTTTAGGACTCCGTCATTTAGGTGTGCCTCGATTTTGTCAGCGTCTGCTCTCTTTGGTAGCGCAATGCGTCGGTAGAAGCTACTTGAGCTTTCACGCACAACGTATTGCTTGCCTTTATCTTCCTCTTTTTCGTGACGCTCCGCACTAATCACCAGCGCACCGTTCTCCACTTCAATATTGACGTCTTTCTGCTCAAAGTTTGGCAGATGCGCCTCAACCACAAGGTTATTATCTTTAGTAAAGACGTCAGTCGTCGGAATGTTAACGCCTTTTAGGGGCGACATCCAGTCATCACCAAAGAATTGTTTTTGTAATGCAGAAAGTTCTGCAAACGGATCCCACTTTACAAGATTGCTCATACTATTCTCCTTTCATCATTGCATTAATGGTTTCCAGAGAAGCATAAAAGCTTCTACTAGTATAGTATAAAATTAGCACTCCCATGTCAAGAGTGCTAATTAAGATGGTTTAGTTGTTATCAAAATACCCAGTAGCCTGGATGACCACTGGATGACCTGTAAAATATATGCGCTTGGTTCAACGCAGTAGGGAAGTTATAACTACAATAAAGCTGGATTCGTTAGTTTATTAAGTCTAGTCGAGCTTCGAGTAATTCGGATTCAACGGCCTTGAACGTGATAGCCTGTATGGTGCGCTGAACGGCTTCTTCTCCAAGAACTTGTCCCGTGTAACGGTTAATCCCCTGTCCTCGTTCGCCTGCGTAATAAACTATGTGCGCATGATCTTTCACGGCGAACCCCTCTAGGGTAAACATGGAGCGTTGTCCTGGAGCGCAATGCTCAAGAATTTTTGAGCCAACCGCTAGTCCAACTTCAAGGAGTCTGCGTTGCTTAGGCAGTTCTAGATCAAAAAAATGAACTTCTTCTCCAGGGTTACCTACAGCAGGGGCCACCACTACTTGTAACGGCATTCGAGGGAACGCGTCCGCAACAGCCATGACACCATGCTGCTCAGAACGAAATAGATGACCGTCTTCCTGGCGCCATATACGCTCAAAAATTGTTGAGGTAGAGTTGGCAGTAGTTTTTGACATATAAATAAAATAGCACAAAACGTGCTATTTGTCAATATATGGCTCCGGCTAGTGGACGAATTTCGCAATTATGCTACCGCTCAGGATGCTGCAGCTACTCTTGCGCTAAATTCGGAGAAGCTGGGCCTATCACAAGGTGCGATATCCAGATAATCCGTTATTCCGGTCAACAGCTCATAATCGTTTCGGGCATTCATGCCATTGCCCGTGTATGCCTCCCAACCATAGGCTTTTGCTTGCTCAACGATATCAATGTGTAAATGAGGACGAAGGTCTGCAAATATACCTATACTAGGCTGAGAAGCAATAAATTCAAGCAATCCTGTGTCGTCCGATATACCGTCCTTACCGGAAGCATTGATTACTATAAGGCCACTGCTATTAAGATCCACTTCACTAAGGTGGTGATAATAATGTGTGTTATTAGTTAATGCCGCGGCAAGATTTGAACGATCCTTGATGTCCACCAGATGAATAGACGAAGGACCCCTCCTGTCAATATGCTTAGCGACAGGCTCACCTACTCCTCCCGCACCGACAATTACGATGTCCTTGTCCTTAAACAAACCGACTGACTCCTCAAACCAATTTATGAATGCCGGAGCATTGAGGTCGAAAGGATGAAGTTTTCCGTCAGCTGGTGCCTTTATCAGCGTGTCGACATTTTGAGATGAATCTTCATCTCCATAAAAATACTTCCTTAATACTGGGGCACTTTTATGCGGTTTTGTAATGTTTACCGCTGCAACCGCCGAGTTATCATCCGCGTACTGGATACACTTTGCCAGCATTTCTTCATCACCATCCCCAATATTAACGGGAATATATAGGAAGCGTGGCAGGACTTGATTCATATATTGACGACTGGTTGATATTTTCCATTCGTCTTCTGTTTTGTCCGCGAGATATGGGCAAAAGTTAAAGCCCGGGTATTTTTCAACAAACTGCTTGAACCCATCCAGGCCATCGGCAACAGGAATTAACTCATTTATAAAAGGAAATTCCTGATTTAATTCACCTTGCTTTTTTTCATGCAAATCCATGCATTAACTATAACAAAATACCCCAGAATTACCTGGGGTATTTTAACCATAAGCTTCTTGGCTCAGCACACACAGGTCATGGGCTCGTGATAGTATGGAGATATGACAAAAGAGTCCATGAAATTTGTCACAAAAACAACATTACTGTATGCATTTACTTATTTATTCGTCGGCGCAATAGCCTACCAACTTTTGACGAAACAATTTTACGTTGGCGATGGTTCACTATTCACAATGTTTTTACGCAGTGAATCAAACCCAAGTCAGTGGACTCATGTACTGCAATGGCAGTTCCCTATGTTGTTTTTACGAAGCTTACTCATCGCTTTAGTAATATTGCCATTCATTAACGTTTTACAAACATTTTCATTTAAAAAACGTGCACTGGTTATATTTTCATTGCTCTTTGTACTGGTTCATCTTGCTGCTGCGGCGCCAAGCCCGGGCAATATCGAAGGATTTGTATATATGCGACCTGAGCTAATGAGCCCAAAAACATTTCTACTGGTACAGCCAGAAATGATTGCACAGACCATATTATTTGCCCTCGGCACAGCATACATAATAAGCAAGCAACCTAAACAGACTAGCTAGTAGTGACATTCTGAAGAAAGTCTCTAAAAAAGACGGTTGCCGTCGTAGAACATAGAAAAACCGCCCATTGCTGGACGGCCTCTCTATAGCTCCGCTTACAGGTCACGAACTCTTTAACAGGGGTAGAACGCTACAAATCGGACACGGTGTGTATAGAATTGGATCGTATCAATAATGAGCCACGAGGAGGTGTGGCTACGAGCGGAAATGAGCACTTAAGGCGCGAATTTACGGACGACGAGCACCGTAGATTAGTTGATTACTTTAGCTTACTAATTGAGATAGATAAACAAGAAAAAGCACGCTTTGCCAAACTTAAAGACGACCCGATTGATTACCGGCCCTATCCAAGCCGGCTTGACCCTGAAAATCAAAAGAGACATCAATACCTATCATGTTCACCCCGTTGGTCGTCAATGATGGATTTCAAGAGCTTGAGTTCATGCACCATTTGATCTGGATATTTAGCTAAATTAACCTCAATCCATGAATTGAGCACTCCGTGCTCGTGGAGATCAATCTTCTCGCCACTAAAGCAATCGTCATCGAACCAAAGGAACGGCTTGGTAAAATCGATCGCCTCGGTCTTCTTCAAGCTCCACGCTACAGGTTTAAACTTTTCTAGCCATGGCCTCAAATCTTCATCACTCCCCCGCTGTAAGTATTCTATTGCGTGATCAGTCGTACCGTCCATGCAGTGGGTCGTAAGCCAATATACATCAAAATTATCTGCGGCGTATTTTATAAACTCTGCCGCGCCGATAGCTAGGTTCTCCTCATTGGCAAGAAGCACTCCGTCAATGTCTAAATACAAAGTCGTATTCATATTTTTAACAGCTCCTGCCATATCCTCACCATCGCCCACGTATCCATCTTGCAGTATTCAGCTAGGTCGGCGAGGATCTTCTCTTTCTCGCCCGCTCGTGTTTCATCGAGCACCGCCTCCATCCAGAGCCGTTGAGCCGAGTTGCCGTCTTGAATGCCAAGGTCTTTGTAGCTTAACTTGGGGCACACTACAGGTAGCACTTTTTTGATGCTTGCGCTTCCCTCGCAGCGCGGATCGTCATACCATTTTGACTTAAATGGAATCATGAGGTCTACAACACGTTCGTTGATAGCCTTAATTTGCTCGGCATATTCTGGATACATCCGCCCTAGCTCTTCGTTTACCGATTTTTCAAAGCGCATATTCCAGGTAATAATTGAGCCGGAATCACCCATGTCTGCTACTAGCTGCTTGGCTAAGTCTGGCGCTGGATTGGTGTTTTCTTTGTGAAGATACTCTCTATGTTCAACTTCGCCACCAGGTTCACGGATGATGTGCAGAGAATATTGAAACGGCACTTGCTGGTACGGTCGCTGGCCATCAAAATATGGCACAAGCCCCTGCATTGTTTCGTAATCAAAGAAGTAGAGGGGGTATTGTAGTTTACCCAAAAAGCGTTCGATCTCTTGCTTGTTGATTTCGGCTCTAGTATCTTCTGGCCATATTTTAGGCTCAGGCGGAAAGATATTTTCATACACCTTTATCCATTCTGACTTTGAACCAAGCTTAGCCAGCTCCGGATTTGGATCTGGCATTTCTGCTTGCATAGCGGCTTTCTTTGCTGCTTGCATGTACTCCGGCGTTTTCTTAGCAATTTCATTCACATCTTCGGTCACATCAGCAAACGTTGTTAGTTCTTTTGGGTTGACTTCACCCGCCCGTACATACTGATTATTTGCATGGATCACTGATATGTTACGAACCGTAAAGCCATTACCCTCTAGCACGGTTTTTTGGAAAGCAAGATCGTATAGGTGATCGGGCTTAACGCGTGTGCTAGATTTAATCTCATACAGGTCAATCGTCTTATCCTCTACGACTGAAACGATATCTGATATACAAGTAAACCCGTTCCACTCAGACCGAGGCTGGAACACAACTTGGGTGCCAGATTCAAAAGCTTGCTGGGTTCGCAGCGGCAGTGAGCGGTATTCATCAAAATCACTAAAGCCAAGCGTTACCCCTTCTGGAAACAACGACTCCACATACGGCTCAAAGGCATGGCCAGCGTCAAACATTGCTTGTGTTGCTGCATCGATAGGTGGAAGTTTGCTTGGGTCATTCTTTTTCAGCCAAAGCCAGGCTGGCTGGCGGAGGAATAGCATGTAGTCGGATTTGGAGATTTGCATTATTTACCACCCTCGTTCACGATGTCCACAAACCGAACACGCCTCCCAGTTTTCCAATCTAAAATTTTTGCATACATGCCCGTATGTGCCGTTGGAGTACCTAGACGACATCCTTCGCAATCAACTTTCTGCTTCTTCGGTTTTTCGACTGCAAATAACGCTAGCTGATCTTTAGGCACCTCATTCGTTTTTGCAATAGTCTGCCGGCACGACAGTGGTCGAACATATTTCAAGCCATCCATTTGCCAAATATTCCACGCGATTATCTCCGCAAAATATTCGAGCTGTTCATCAGTGAGCCCCTGTTTGGTTTTAAGTTTCAGCCTGTTTTTACAGAAGTCTTTATAAAAGTCATCTACAGTTAGCAGGATGTTTTCGCGGGCTATCAGCAAGTTGTCACCCTGCCACTCATAGCCGTAACTCGATTTGAGAGCAATCTCTGCGTACTGAAGCCACTCCTTTTTACTGCTCGTAAATTTACCCACCTCTTGCAATTTAGTATCAAGAAACCCTACGCGATTATGCGGCTCGATAATAACACCGGTATTAGCGGTTGGATTATAACGCCCGGCAATAAATGGTGCCTCGCCGCAGGTAATTTCCAAGCGCAGTTCGGAAATGTAGTCAATCCAATTCTGTTCGTTTGTTGGCCAATTTTTACCGGACCAGTTTATCGCCATGTTCATTTCTTTGACGATTTTGAGAGGGGTAAACACCTCGGCCTTGTCTTTGGTGCGGAACTTCTGCTCTTCTTTGCTTTTAGCGGCGCGCGGCTGAATTAGTTTGCCGTTGACGCCCGTAATTTGTTCGCGCTTTATCTGTTTTTTGGGTGCAAATTCTTTACCGTATTTTTCGGCATAGCTATCAATTGCCCAGATAATGTTTCCACTACTAGACGTCGCTTTGTTGAGCAATAAAATATCAAGTACCCTGCCGCGATTACGGAGCGTATTTTCACTGATATCGATTGCCGAACGGGGCGCCATGTTACTTCTCGCCATCCCCTAGATTTTTACGCTTAGCTTCACTAAGAGCATCCTTTTCTAGACGCTTCTGTAGTTTTTTGATATGCTCCGTTTCTGGTGGTAAATCTTCGGGCAGCGTACCGCCAATGTCCTTGATTGTTTGGCGCACCTTACCACCAACCATAAAGTGCGTGTGTGCAGCCGCACGATCACCAACTTTATTACCCTTTTCTAGTTCATTATTCAACTTATCTTGCGTTTGGGTGATACGGAAGAGATTTGCCGCAAGCTCTGTTGCACCAACACGATCAAAAATCTTATCTTTACCAAGCTGCTTCTTTGCAGCAATTTCCTTGGCACGCATGCCGTAAAGCCCTAGATATCCTGCATCGTAGAATGTGCCGTAGCGTTCTACTCCGCTATCTTTTGCAACCTTAAATAATTTCTTATCTTCATCAGTAATCTGGCGCCGCATATACAGGCGGCGCTCTTCGTCGTTCATGCGATCGAATTGTTCTTGACGGAATGTTTGAATATTGAAGTATGCCTGCGCAATTGCAACCGGCTTCTTCGATGGGTCAGCGTTTTGCGCGATTAAGTAACATGCATAGCGTGATAATTGGTAATCCTCGACTTCACGAGTAGCGCCGCTACCGAGTTCGACCATTTTCCTGACTTCAAGAAAATGGTCATTTATGGTATTGCTAACACTCAAACCGCTCGTATTAAATGAAAGTTTTGCTTTTTTAATTACTTTATAAAAGTTTTCCCATTTGTCGTAATCAAGAATCTTCTGTAGATCCCTTGCACTCCAAAACTCGCCTTTTTTACTGTCTGTTTGTTTTATATCGTCAAAGATGATTAACTCATTATTTTCACTCATACTCACTCCTTTGCATGTAGTACCATTTTACCATATTCGGAAAATGGTACTTTGGCAGTACACCCCCTATTGCATAAAATCTTGCAGATTTGCATGTACGTCCATATTAGACACAGCTTTAGACTTTAATTGTTCGATCAATCGATCTATTTTATCTTTATGTAGTGAGGCTGTATTGCAAAAATAGCTTACTCGTAGTGCACTTTTACTGGTGATACGAAGCCATATATATAGATCTATATCTTCAATAATAGGCTGTGTATTTTTGAAAACGTTCGTATTACGTAAGTCCGTCGTAATCATTCCGTCTTGGGCAGCTTCGTAACCTCTCACCGCACTGATGAAATTATGGTAATCAAGTTGAGGGTGTGCCGATGTATACACTAAGATGTGCGGCAGCGAGTGGCCTGAATCGAGCGCATCAAGTTGGCTTTTTGCCTGGTGAATGGCGTCGAGTATCTTACGATGCGTGGTTGAAAACTTGTAGCCAAAAGGTGCGGCGTCATGATCAAACATTAATACCGGTGATTTAAGCTCACACAGGTATTTGTGATTATATCCCTCTATGTAACCGTCAGGTGATTGATCTTTACTTTCTGGGATGTGCTCGTAAGAGTAGTCTCTGTCTAGTAGAAAGCGCTCTAGCGTCGCTTCGGCATCATCAGATGTGATACGCTGCGCTGTACGGGTAGCTTCGGGCTGAACATTAAATAGATGCTCTACAAACCCCATTACCTGCAGCGCCACAGTGTCATCCCACCCGCCATTTGATTTTGCTATGACTTCTTGTAAAAATGCGTCACGAAGATCGTTAAGCGAGCTATCGCCAGGTTGGCGCTTTGTGCTGTGATATATGTGCTTTAGTCGGGCGACAAACTGCTTTTTGTCCACACGCCCTTATTCCATCGGCTTGACTTTGGTTTCGATGAAGTCGATTTCTTCTTGGCTCAGGCCGTGTTTTTTGTAGAGTTGTTGGTCAATTTCGGGGATTGATTTTGACCAGTCGATGTCGGAGTTTGAGGTAAAGTCTTGCAGGGGAATGTATGACCAGTTTGATTGCGGATTGTGCTGCGTAATCTTTAATACCCCAAGTAGGGCTCTGAGAAACTTCGTATTTACATATTTTGAGGCATTACGAGCCTCGTCTTCAGTATCGAACGCCCCGAGGCTGACGAATGTCGGCGTAGCAGAGTCATAAGGCATGCCAACTGTGGGGGTACTTAAGCTCTCGCCGAATGCGCCGCTGCCGTTGGATTCGGGAATAAATACCTTCCACGTCTTTATGTTGTTCCTTTCGGTATATCTCGGAGTCATATATTTTTCTTCTATCCAGCGGATTACTCTCTTGCCGTCGATCAAACCCAGGATTCTATAGTACTTGTTAGTGTCATCAGGTTTATTTTCAAAGAAAACGTATGGAAGTGTCTTGAAGGTAGAAGATTTCAACTCATATTCTTCATTTGGCCCAAGCTCGACAACTTCAGGGTGTTTTATTCGAATTTCTCGCAGGCGGTCAGCTGTTGAATTTGGATAAGCCTTTAAAAATTCGTCGTTAAATTTTAGGTCAGACCTTCCTCCGTACATTATCGATGAGACATTGTCTTTTGAATCAGGGTCGAACCGAGAAGCGATACTTCTTAATGTGTCATCAGGTATGAATCGCTTAATTGCACCAAATACTCTGCTCCCGTCACGGTGTAATACTGCCACCCCACCTTTGATGTCAGTATTTTGAAACACTTTTTCTGAATCTGGATTATAATAGTGCACCTTAAGATGAGGATCATTTAACATCTTTAAATTCCACGCCTTCGGCGTTAATCCTGCATTAAACAAGAAGCGTGCTGGGGAAATAATGCTGTATTTCGCAGCGATTTGTGCGGCCGAGTCGTAAAAGTACTGGTAAATCGGTTCTTGCCTATTATATCCATCTATTGACTCTTGATACGGCGGATTCCCCACAACAGCGTCAAATTTCATCATACTTCCTCCATTTCCAAATAATTGTGCGAGTTTCGTTGTTGCAGTTCCATCTTTTGCCTGCGGCAATAAATCATGCTGTACAAAGTTGCGCATATCTATGTCATGCTCCGTATCGAACCCGAATATATAGCTGGTTGTAATGCCGTGTAGTACACCAGTTGGCGCTAGTCCGTAAACTTGGTTTTCCAATATATGCTTTAAGCATTCGGCATCGCTACTATAATTATGACGTGTATTTGCGAAGAGTTTCTTAACCATCTCAGTAATATACATACCAGATTTCATATATAGGTCGATGAATGTACTGTCTGTGCGGCTGAACAATTCTGGCTGCTCTTTTTCCAGCCCATCCACCATCATCTTTACGACTCTTCGCGGGGTAAAGATCTGATTGTTCTTTTGGTTTGGTATCAGCTCAAAAATATCTTCATCGGTTTCAAAATAGTTGGCACGCTTTTGCTTCTCGGCGACAAACTCGGCGATAGAGGCGTTGAACTTGTACTTATGGAATACACCCTCGAAGCGCTGACGCTCGCCATTGTCATCGGTGTATTCGAAGCCGTCGCGGAGTTTATGAAATTCTTCCTTAGTGATGTTCGTTAGGTCGATGAAATCTTCATCACTGATCTGCTCGTCGAAATTATCAATTGTTATTGTTTCACGAGATGAGTTGGCCATCACAAACATCGGAATGGTGCGCGTAAAGGCGCGAAGGTGCTCGCGAACCTCTTCCTCCTTGGACTTTTGACCAGTCTCGACAGCTTTGGTCTCTTGCTGCTCAACCTTAGCTTGTACTAGGTCCTGCTCGATGACGGCGGCAAGGCTCTGCTTCAGAGCTTCTGGGTCTTTATCTTCACTGTTTTCAAACTCAGCTACCACGAGCTTAATTTTCTCAGTCGCTTCTTTACGGGCTTCATCCGCTTCGGCAGCGGTCCACTTATACTGCTCTCTTAGCCTGGCTATCGGCGCCTCTACGAGTGCCTCGACCTTAGAGGGCAACATGTCAATCGTTTCTTCTGGTGTTGCTTGATCAAGCACGTTATCAACGACGCGATCAATATTGGCACGGTATATCTTTTCGCCCAATATGACACCGGTATTTTCATTGATCTTAGTTTGCTTTTCCTGCTCTAGCTTGCGGGCGTCATCAAGGTCGAGTGTTTGCTTAGTTGATTCAGCTCGTTTATTCTTTTCCACAGGCATTTTGTCGAGGATTTCTTCGACTTCTTTCGGAAAGTGGAACACGCCCTTAATGTTGTCGTTAAACAACAGGTTGGTCATAAACCTGGCCTGGACGATTTCAGTAGCAGCCAAGGCGTTCGGGAAGGTGAGCACCTTTTCGGCATCAAGCTCAACCATTCGGCCGTTCACATCTTCCGACACGACCGGGAAGAAATTGAGCAGTTCTTTAATGTTTTCTTTACGCTCAGCTTCAGTCACCTCACCGTTGACGGTCTTTTGGTTTAAGCCGTTGGCAAATTTGTCATATATCTCAAGTACGCGAGTTGGTGCAAAATCAAACAGATACGCCGATTGCTTTGCCTTAAGCTCGCCATTTTCAGTAAAGCGGTAGGGGTTTTGAGCACGAAAAGCAGCCTGCATGTAAAGTGACGGCGTTTTAATGTCAGTAAGCATCAGTACAGCGCTCCACTCTTTCACAGTTACGCCGGTTGTTAGCTGTCCGCAACTAAGGGTAATCGTTTTAGGATGTTTTTTGACCGCATCTTTGACACGGTCGAACGATTTTTCGTTGCCCTTGAAGTCTTCTTCCTCTTCAGTAAATGATTTTCCGTCACCAGCAGCGACAATCACTTTGTAGTTTTCAAATACAGGGTCCTGCTTGAGTAATTGCTCTAGTGCCTTCACCGACTCAACACGATTACCAACATACCAGAAAGTGTGCCGTAATTCGTCACGGAGCTCTGGAGTAGAGAATGGATATTTTTCATTGGTGGTGAGATTGCGCAAAAACTCCTTTACGTCATCTTCATGAACAAACTTTTGATTTTTCGTCGCAAAAAATTCATTAAGGTCAAAAGCGTAGTCGCGACTTTCATCATCAATCTGAATGCCCTCGTTCACCTCTTGCGTGGTCATTTGCGAGATACGGTAGGTGTACAAACGCAAATCTGGCAAGTCCGCATGAGCGCCGCTATCGCCGACTTCTGGATCATTCAATTCGTCTTGTTTAGCTTGCTGCTCATCAAGGTAGGTCCAGTTGTAGATTGCTTCTTTAGGAAACTTCTGGTTGGCAAGTGCTTTAAACGGCGTACCGGAGAGGTGCAGAGTGTGCTTGCGCGTTACGTTCGTAAAAGCTGCGTCTGTTCGACCGGTATCAATACCTTCGTGTGCTTCATCGATAACAAGCAGGTCCCAATCTAGGTCAGCTACCCAGCGTAGCTTTTCGTGACTACCACCAAAGTATTTTGAGCCCTTCAGGTCCTGGAGTGACAGGAATGTAACCTGCGGCTTGTCGGTGCCCTCAATTGCCGAGTATTGCTCTCGCGTCAGGGAGGGTCTATCGGCAAGCGAAGAAGCACTTGAAATAAAATAATAGCCTTCGATAAACATGCTGAAGTCATCAAACCATGAATTCGCAATCGCTGGACGATTAGTCACGATAAGCACTTTCTGTGCGTTAAGCTGTTTCGCTAAATCATAGCTTGCGAGCGTTTTGCCAAACCGCGGCTTAGCGTTCCAGAGAAACTCACCATTTTCGTGACTTTCAAAGTATTCTTTGGCTTTACTGACGGCATCTTGCTGCTCTTTACGTAATGTATAGGCAATTTTCTGGCTGCCGCCCTCCTGGAGTGCTGCAAAACCCTTTTCTCGGAATGCATCAAAAAGTTGCTTTGATCTCTCAGGAGTGCCGTTAAAGTAGAACCACTCTTTACCAAGATCGAGCCTGTTTTCAACACCGCTTTTTGTGAGAAATTTGTGGAATGTTTTGTCGGTAAAGTCATCGTGAGAGTTATTGAAAAATGCCGGTGCACTCCATTGCTTCTCCGATCGGAGTCGCTTTGCAGCGGTATGTGTTTGCTCGCGAATACGGGCATCAACATCCTTACGTTCGGTGTAACCAATTTTTTGTGAACCATCATTTTCGTGCTCGTCAGGTAAGGTGTAGGAATAGATCTGGGGATAAACAACCTTCGTTGTTTTTATTTGCGCAGAAATATTAGCGGTATCTTCATTTGGGTTTGGATTATGCATATTACACAACAGTATACTCTATTAACCCCGATAAGGCACCTTACGTACGTCGAGAATAGTTGAGTTTTGTCCAGAATTGCCAAACATCGAAAAATCTATAACGATGCGTAATATTTTCGTATTTTATCTGCCATCAACATACGTCGCTGTTGCATAAATTCCGCATAGTTATCATGAGTAGCATTGATCAGCAGCTTCGGAATAGCGGCACCTGCCAAATTCTGCTCTACGTCTTGTAGTGAACCAAGTGGCGAGCCATAGTTATTTTCACCGCTCAAGATATTGTTCATATACGTTTTTGGTTCGGCATTGCTTACCTTGATATTGATATCGTTACTAAGAAACGTGTAGTTAGCGATTTTATTTATCTGTGTTTTATCGTAGCCGTGCTTTGCCAGGTAGTCTTTAGGGAATATATGATGAATATCACCCGTTGTGAGGTCTTTTACCTTGTTGTCGTTGCGAAGGAAGCTATCGTCACCAAGCTTCTTTTGGGCCGCAACAAATGTATTCCAATAAGCGTTCCCCGTGTTGGTAATGTCCATGCGGTCAGGAAGCGTAGAAGTCCAGAACACATCACCCAGTAGCTGGTGCTCGAGCGTGTCAACGAACCGCTCGATATCTCCCACCTTATTGAGCTGTTTAATGTCGTGCTCGAACGTCGTTTCAATAGAGCTGCGTACGCGGCCAGTCAGGCTTGAGAGCACGAAGAGCTTTCGGATACATCGATTGATAACCTCTCGGTCTTCGCCAATTTGGAACAAACAAAGATACATGGCGTAAGCGTAGTTAATCGCGTTTTGGGCGGTCAGCTGCGAGCGCTCGTTGAAGCAAGCTGAGCGTAAAATATCTTGTACAAAATGCTTAAACTGGTTCTCGTTTACAAATTCATATACGCCCGCTTCTAGTTTTTGGAATGAACGGTGCACGATTTCATTTTCAAACTCGCGCGTTTCGAAGTTTCGACCGGAAAGTAGCGCAACCAAATCAGCCAGCTTTCCGCGCGAAAATTGCGTAAGTGATATCACCTGCAGCATATCCTTGTAGTTTGGGTCGTATAGGTCGTCAGTATCTCGCACAAGCCACGATAGCTTTTGTATGTAGTCTTTGTAGTTGGCGAATGTCGTATCGTTTTGTTGGATTGTTTTATACCGTTGTGGGTTAACGGCAAATTCACAGAAATAGTCGATAAATTTACGGAGATTAGCGCCAAACTCATCACCAGGAGCTTCTTCGTGCACGGCAATCTTACTCATGGCAAAGTCGGCATTATTTAACTTGGTGCCAGTACGGTTGATGCGGATGAAAATCTCTGTCACGGTTTCAATCGATAACGAAGCAGAAAGTTCTATGGCGCCAACCTGTTTGTTTTTTATATTGAGTAGCCGTGAGATGCGTCCGTCTACTTCATCGAGTTCTTCTTCTGTTAGCTCAGGATTTTTCGCATGGTAATCTGAGATAAAACGACGTGTCGAAAACGCAGCGTCGCGAATAATCGTAGAGATGTCGCTTATCCAAGCGGCGCCGCGTTCCGTCGATCTGTCACGAACCTTAAACTCTTCGGTGAGTGGATTGAACGAAATGACAATTTTTTCGTCGGCATAATCTTTGGTTTTTACAGACTCGCCTTCGAGCGCCGCACGAAGCGCGGTGATTCGCTGCTGACCGTCAATCATAATGACTTTATTTTGAGAAGAAGCGCCACCTTTAATAGACGCATCGGAATTATGCCACGTTATGATGTAGCCCACCGGGTAGCCTTTGTACAGCGAATCAATAAGGTCGCGCACATCTGACTTGCTCCATACAAACGGTCGCTGAATATCGGGAATTGCTATGCTCTTTTGCCGTATCCAGCTAAGTATGTTTTCGATAGTATGCGGGACAATTGTATATTGTTCGGTGTTCATAGATTTATTGTAGCAGTAGAGTAAAATTTCCTTCGTAAGGGAGACCCAAGCTGCAAAGAAATGTTGTTCCGCAGCGTATAAAAACTACTTGCTTCATGACGTAAGTATAAATAATTGACCACTCAATAGGTTTCAACTCTACTCTGGGCATACAATAAGTCAGAACCATTTTTTACAGTTCTGAACTTCTCTGTTCCAGCTTGGCTCGCCACGATAGAGGAAGTTATAAACGTGACTAAGCAAAATTTATGTGCTTCTATTTGAGATGAGCCACCCGTTCACGGTTGAAATGTAGTCATCCTTAGATTGAAGCACGTAGTTATTATTTAACTTAATCCATTCATAAGATTTGTGTTCCCAACTTAGCTCGATCGATGGTTTTAAGCCATGGATTTTGCACCTAAAAAGGATGTGAGTAGTGTTTGGCTCTACTTTTTTTCGTAAAACCTCGTGAGCCTCTGACGGTTGAATCAACAGTCCAGTTTCCTCGTGGATTTCTCTAAGAGCAGACACAACTGGAAGTTCGCTGCCCTCGAGTTCGCCACCAGGCAAGTCTTCTTCATCGGCGTAACGAGGGTGGGTGTTGCTTCTGACTAGCACTAATACGTTATCTGCATCGTCATAAATCAGTGACTTTACTATTGTCTTCATAGTCTAATAGTATCAATAAGTTTCAATTCTTGTCCGGGTATACAAAAAAATCAGAACCGAATTAACGGTTCTGACTTTATCTACTTTGATTTGGCTCCCCGTACACACCCCAATCAGCAGCCTATCTTTTGAGTAGCAAGTTGATGGTAGTTACCCCAAAGACTTGGCAGGCAGAATTGGTTTACATCGTCTGATATTGCTCAGTTCGGCTCGCTAAACTTATAGAGCAACTGCCTCTATAATCTCAGTGAACCTTGTAGTCATCGCTTCATCTATCGTCTTTTGCTCAAAGTCAAAGTCTTTTTCTGTGACAACTACAAACCGATGATACACTTCGCCCTTCATAGTTCGTGCCACGTCTTGAAGATGCACACAGGGTAATAGAGCGGTAGACCCAGACCCCATACCAGCTAGCACAATCTGCTTGCCTTTGAGGGCGTCGCCGAGCATGCAGTCGAGGGCATTTTTCATAGTTCCTGAATACGAGCCGTTATAAATAGGACTTACTAGGCATACAACCTCAGCCTCAGCAATTGCTGCTGCAAGCCCAACAACATTTTCATCATTGCTCAGGCTTGGATTTTTATGCCACGCATGCTGAGCAAGTGGTAATGGCTTATATCCCAATTTCCATATTGTTGGATGAACGCCAAGATTTTTAGCTCGCTCTTCAAGAACATCAACAATGAAGTTACTCTTTGAGTCCTCCTGCCGTACACTACCGCCAATTATCAGCATTTTTTTAGTCATGACATAATTTTACCATTCAACTGCCTTCATCTAAATGTTTCCTATGACGAAGACTGGCTGGTGTGCTTTAATAGCGTTAATGACACCCTAACTAATCTCATCATTTGTTAGCCATCTAGCGCCTTTTCGACCCAAAGTAACCCTGTGGTAGCTAACTCCTATCCTTTCAATTTCTACTTTATGCTTTCTGGGAATATGGTTGTCGTTAGAGCCAGTATGACCAGTAACTTCGTAAAGGTCGTCTTTATAGTATCGAGCAACCTCAACGGTAGCCTCTGGTCTGGTCTCGTGTATCCAGGTAATCACAAGCTGTGGTCGCCCATGCTTTGTAACAAACTCATCTATTACTGAAATGTACTCGTCTTGCATTCTGTTTGACCCAAAACACCCACAATATCAAAATCATCTAACAGGCTTTTTGTAAGCCCTGCGAGCATACCACTTCCGCCTATAATCAGTGCGACCTTTGTCATAGGTCAAGCGTACCAAATGGCTACAAACCCCTGAACAATTGTGCTAGGGTTATACCAAGCCAATTGGCAATCTTGAACAGTGTAGAAAGGGTCGGATTACCCAAGCAGAATATGACCAGAAGCGTGCTAACTGGCGTAAGCAACAGAAGCACCACCAGCGTAAATTAACTCGCCTAACGGAAGTTGATGAACAATACGATGCTACCGTTGCGTATCTGTTAGAAATAGCAGCTCGAGATAAAGAACTGTTTTTAGATACTGAACCAAACGAAAAGCGAGAGCTTATTGGTTTGCTTGGTCAGAACCTGTTTTTGGACGGGTAAAATGTCCAAATCACTCTATACAAACCCTTTGACGCACTCGCTTCATGTCTTGATAGTCTATCTTGGCTCCCGAAACCAGATTCGAACCAAGTGATTCTACCACCTGATTTTAGGCTCGTCTTACCTTAGCTTACTATCGATAAATCTCGTAATCGAATACAGATAAACTACGAAATACCAAGTACTAGATCAATCTTATTTTTATCGAAACCCAGTATCTTTTCTTCTGTCCCATCCTCTTTTTCGATAACCGTGAACGGAACCCCAAGTTGACCGCTTGTATCAAAAAGCTCTTGCGCTATACTCTGATCAAGATCAGCGTGTTTTTCATCGTACGCTATATCTTTACTTTGCAGATAGCTTTTTAGCATTTTGCAGTAGGCGCACGTCGCTGTGCTATAAATTATTATTTTTGGCATTCTAACTCCTTGATGAGCGGTTACTTTATATAGCTATCAAAGCCACGTACATAGTGGCAGGTATAGCCATTTGGGTTATCTTGCAAATAGTCTTGGTGGTAGTCTTCTGCCGGCCAAAACTTAGCGAATGGTTCAAGTGTGCTTACGACAGGGTTCGGCCAATTGCCAGATTCGTTTACGAGTCGTATCATTTCTTTGGCATCGGAAAGCTCGGCATCATCTTGGTAGAAAATAGCTGAGCGATATGATGTACCTACGTCGTTACCTTGTCTATCTAGTGTAGTTGGGTCGTGTACTCTAAAAAAATAATCCAATATGGCTCTATATGACGTTTTTGTATCGTCGTAGCTAATTTGAAGCCCTTCGGCGTGTCCAGGATGGTTTTGATATGTTGGGTTATCATTCAACCCTCCTGTGTAGCCTACTTCGGTATCGACTACGCCAAGTTGCTGTCGTACAAGGTCTTCCAAACCCCAAAAACAACCACCGGCTAAATAAGCTTTTTTAATCATTATTACCCTCTTTCTTCTTATCAAAATCAAGCGATAGCGAGTTTATGCAGTAGCGCATTCCAGTCGTTTCCTTAGGGCCGTCATTGAATATGTGGCCTAAATGACCGCCACAAGCGGCACAAACTGCTTCTACCCGAGTCATCCCGTGTGAAGTGTCGGTAACTTCTTTAACGGCACCAGGTACAGCCTCGTCAAAACTTGGCCACCCAGAACCAGAATCGAATTTAGTATCAGACGAAAAAAGCATAGCGTTACAGTTTGCGCAGTTATACATTCCCACTTCTTTATTGTCTAAGTATTTACCGGTAAAGGGTGCCTCGGTAGCTCTATCGTGTAACACCGACTTTTGTTCTTTCGTTAAGTGATCATCATTCATGATGTAGCCATACCTCTTTCTTTAACTGCCAAATGTGAACGCGTTGACGGTTACACCGGCTGGAAAAGTTAGAGTCAAGTGTCTATTTTTCAAAAACTCATCAGCCTTTACTAGTTTATATAATCTCGCACCATTAAGACTAACTTTGCCCTCGGCATTAACATCTTCACCCCCGGGCTGATCCAATCCAGCAACCGACACGCCGACCAACGCCCCCGGTCGACCACTCATGACAAGATAAACTTCTTTGCCTGAAAAGTTAATATCCAGCTTGGTGTTATCTGCAAGACTTTGACTCGACTCATCATTTACCTGCCATCGTCCGCCAAGTGACCACTCGTGTTCTTTTAGGTCGTTTACTAAACCGTAATCTATAGGATTATTAGCCGTAAACTGGTCGGCATTTGCAAAACGTTCAGCACGCTCAAAACCTAAATACGTTTCTGGGGTTTGCCCACGTACCGACGAACTTGCGCTGCGCTCTATTTCAATTTTATCCGTAACCGGTTTTCCAGATTCTTTTAGTAGTTTCTTAATAGTCTCCTCAGTCTCGGCATAATCACCCTCGCCAAAATGGGTATATCGAACTTGACCATCTTTGTCTATTAAGTACTTGGCAGGCCAAAAACGATTTTCGTAAGCCTGCCATGTTGCAAAATTGTTATCTAAGGCTACCGGATATTTTATTTTTGCGTCGATGACTGCATTTTGTACATTTTCGGTAACTTTCTCAAACCCAAACTCTGGTGCGTGAACGCCTAGAATAACAAATCCATCATCTTTGTACTTATCGTACCAAGCATTAAGATACGGTTGGGTGCGCTGACAATTGATGCAGGAATATGTCCAGAAATCTATCAGTACAACTTTACCTTTTAGTCCTGCAACGGTCTGCGGTTCACTATTAATCCAAGCGGCAATATTTTTTAATTCCGCTGCGTCATAAGCAACCACATTGAACTTTTCTTTATTAACCGAACTGCTACTATTCGTTTTAGTGGAACTGTCGCTGTCGGGGACAAGTTTTTCCTCCAATAGCTTAATATTTAAAAAGTCTTTTTCTACTAAGTACGTCTGAACTTTCTTATCTAGCCCAGTTGCAACAAAAATACCGACTATTATGAATACAATAGCGATGCCTCGCTGGAACCAGCCCTTAGGGTCGCTGGCCCATTTTATTCGCTCTAACAATTTTCGGCCAAGTAGGGCAATTGCCAAAAGTGCTGTAGCAACACCTAGCACGTAGAAAGTTAGATAAAACATGCCCAGCAATATACTCGACGGTAGTACGGTGGCAATCACCCAAGCATAGGTTGGGCTACAACTACTAAAGATTGGTCCAAGCGCAGCACCGATTAAGATTGCCGAAAGTACTCCGTTTTGCTGTTTGTATGCTTTTCCAAGTAAACCCTGCGACCTATGCTCGATCCCAAGCTTTCCGATTATCTGTGCCCATAAATCGGGGAAAAGCATAAAGAAACCGAGAATGATTACTAAAATACCAGAGGCTATGGCCCAAACTCTCGGATCAATCCCGATAAACACCGTCGAAGCCTTTAGTAGAAGAGTAAAAAGTATTAACGAGATAACGAGGCTGCCCGTAATAATGTACGGTCGCCATTTATCTTTTTTCTCACCTGCCAAACTACCACCAAGGATAATTGGTAACAGTGGGAGTACGCACGGAGCTAGAGCAGTCAGGAGCCCCGCAAGATATGAAAGTAGTGTCGTTACCAGCATATAAGCCTTAAGACTTTATGCCATCAATGGCTTTTTGTAATGATGTAGCAGACCACTGTGCTGTTTCATTACCGCTATTGTCAACTTGCACAAATGTGTACTGAGTCGTGACACCGTACTTCTGGCGCAGATCCGTTGAACTATCGAAATCTGTTTTGATTAACGTTACTCCTGCAGGGATCTTAGAAATATCGGCGTTTATTTCTTTATCTATGCCTTGGCAGATTGGGCACCAGCTCGCATGGAAGAAGTACACTTTCTTTGAGTCAGCATATTTACTTGGATCTTTATTATAATCTGTAAGTGTTACGTATGAGCCTTGTTTGCTCATAACATCATCCTTCTTCATTGCGTCACCTTCTTTTGCCATCTTGTTTTTTTCCATGACGGCAGCTTCTTCTTTTTTCATCATAGCTTCGTCTGTCGTTTTCTTTTCCATAGCCATTTTTTCTTGCTCTTTTTTGTCGTTCTGATTGTTTGAGTATGCCATTACTCCGCCACCGACTAATAGTAGCCCGACGACAACTGATACGATTACTAATGCTTTTTTGTTCATGTTACCCTCACTTACGTTTGATGTATGTAATAAGTATAGTTAGGCAGAGTATACAATGTCAAGTTGACTTAACATTCTTTATCTACCGTCTTTGGTTCTCTGGACTATAATTTTTGTTGCTATCATCGCCAATAAAGCTATAGGGATAGCTGGATCTAGATTGTGATTCAGGCTTTGAATAATAAGCGCAGTTATAAGGACGAGTGACCCAACGGTGTATGCCGAGCGACTAGCTAAAGCCTGATTTTGCATTTCTCGTTCATCGTCTGGTTGCTCACGCCAAAACAGAACCAGAAAAGTTGCGACAAGACCCAATACAATGGCAAGAATTAGCATCTGCAAGCTAGATGGCATAACAAAAGTCTTGGGTGCGATTGCTAGTACCGCAATAGTAGCTAGACCGAGGAGCAAGATTATATCTAATAATTGTTTATATTTTTTCATATTGAAAAATCTCCTCCACCTTCTTGTCTAGTATAGCGGCAATTCTAAGCGCGAGCAGTACACTCGGTACATAATTACCTTTTTCTATAGCGATTATTGTTTGACGTGTGGCTTGTACTTTGTCGGCGAGATCATCTTGGGTCATCTTTAAAGAAGAACGTGCTTCATGTACTGTATTTACTACTGTGTGTTCCTTGTCTCGTATAAACATAATGTAAGCTCAACTATACATATTTTAGCACAATCATGCTTCAACGCAACGAATCTACAATAGGGACAGGTCTTAGGGAACGGGTCAACTTTTGGGGCGCTTGCTCCTTCAAGACAGGAGAGGCTGGGTTCGAACTAAATTACAGGGGTAAGATGAAAGAACCGCCACTTCTGACGGTTCCAACATTTCGTACTTTGTAATCAGCACATTGTTTCTTGGCGGACCAAGGAGAGAAGCTAGCGCAGGTCTAGAAACTAGGTCTGCACTTTTCTCTGCTTGGTCTGGCTCAGCCTACAGGTCACGGACCTTTTTGATATGCTCTCTCAATACTCTGACTGCCTTCGGGCCTACCTCATGAAGGGAGAGTAAATCGTTATCTGACATTCTAGATACTTGTTCTAGGGTCGTGATATTAGCCGCTATCAGTGCGTTCGTTGCAGGATTGCCGATTTCTTTCGGAAACTCATGAATAGATTCATTCATAGTCAAATTATAACAAAATCCATTAGCGTGAATGCTTACTGGACTTTGTGTAAAATATATACTCTCGGCTCACCACTACGGTCTTGAACTGAACCGAGACGACTACATTCGAACAATCACGTTGCCAACTTTGCTACCGCTATCAGTATAGCGGTGCGCAGCCACGATATCATCAAGTTCATATATTTTATCAATGACTACTTTGATTTTGCCTTGTTCGGTCAGCTCTAGTAAAAATTCAATGTCTTCTTTCTTTTCAGTAGCAGTCCCCGTCATGACTTGACCACGAGCCACCATCCCTTCCCACAAAGTACCGACCATCAACCCTGCTCGACCCTTCTTGGTAAGTAACGTTTTCGCTGCCTGAGGCGAAATATTGCCGACTGTATCTAAAACAACGTCAAATTTCTTGCCCGAACTCACAAGATCCTGCTTAGCGTAATCTATTATGTCTTCTGCTCCTAACCTCTCCACCAATGTGGAATTTTTACTGCTTGTTACACCTGTGACCTTGGCACCATAATACTTTGCAAGTTGTATAGCGTTCGTACCAACAGCACCCGAGGCACCATTGATTACAACCTTTTCACCTTTTTTCACACCCAGCTTATCGCGGACGAAATATAATGCCGCTGTTCCGCCAAACAATAAGCCAGCAGCATCTTCGTGAGCAACACCGTTCGGCTTAAAGGCGATGCTTTTATACTTTGAAATTCTAATATACTCTGCGTATGTTCCCATTTGAACACCTGTCATGCCGCAGACTTCATCACCAACATGAAACTGCGATACGTTTTTTCCAACCTGCTCTACAATACCCGAGTAAGTACTGCCTAGTATTTTTATTCTCGGCTTGGTAATTCCAAAAACCAGTTTAGCAAGAAAACCAAAACCCTTCGGAAATCTCGCACCCCTGATTCGTGAGTCGGCTGCGGTCACTGCAGTCGCCTTTATCCTGACCAAGATGTCACCACTTCGGATTGTTGGTTTTGGAATATTCTTAATCTTTAAAACTTCTGGCTCACCGTACTCTTCAATGTTCACTGTTCTCATGAATCGAGTATAGCAGAAGCCCAGTAGCGTGAATGCTTACTGGACTTCTGCTCAAATATCTTGTCTTGGCTCCGCTTACAGGTCATGGACTTTACATTATGGTCAAATTAGTAGTTCTGAATCATACCAATGTTATTACCTTCGGTGTCGGAAACTATTGCGAAGGCCATCATACCATCCACTTCTTGACGCGGTTGAATTATACGACCACCAGCAGCAATGACTTTCTCAATCTTAGCATCTAAGTCACTGACTGTAATAACAATGTGTGGTTTGTTAAAAGTCTCTGAGCGAGGCGCAATACTTCCATTGATGGTGCCCTTCTCTAAAGGCTGCATATCTTCTCCAGACTGGGCTGTCTGGGCAAGCAAGCTGCCATCACCCATGCCCATATCTGGAGTTTGCCATCCAAATACTCCGCTATAAAACTCACCTGCACGTTTTAAATCGTCTGCTGGTAATTCAAACCATGTAACTTTGTCCATTGTTTTTTCTCCTAAATCTTTAGTTGATTCATAATCTCAGTATAGCAAAAAGTCCAGCGTGAATACTTACTGGACTTCTGCTCAAATATCTTGTCTTGGCTCCGGCGGCTGGATTCGAACCAGCAAATATCACCACCTGATACTAGGCTCACCTTACTTTAGATTACATCTGTTATTTAGTGTAATTATCTATAAATTTCAGTTTTTAAAAAAGACTCAACCAATAATCCGACCAACGATAAAACAGCAGCATGAAAATAAGGACATAGGTGCTGACTATAAACTCATATTTGTAACTCAGTAGTTTGTTGAGTTTCTCTCCAAGGTTTATATATTTGTGTTGTATACAATAGGCTGTGACAAGCCAGAGCAAAGCAAATGTGACCAGCCAAACTAACATACAATACAGACAGAGTTTACCAATCTCGAATACACCCTGATAAAACAGCCAGGTGCAAAATCCGGCACCGAAGACAATACCACCCAGCAGTGTGCGCCACCAGGTTTTGTGTAGTTTTGCTGCTCCGGCCAGAATTGTCATACCGGCCACAAAAACTGCCGTAAAGCCGAATATTCCTATGAACGAGTTGGCAAAACCAAAAGCGCTGGCCTGGGGGCTGGCTATAATCGGCGAACAGGCAACGATTGGGCTCAGGCTACAGCTAGGATCATGGTCTGGCTGCGTCAGAATATCGATTTTTTCAATCGACAGAATGAAGGCCGCACTTATTCCAATAACAGCTAGTACAGTCATCCATTGGGCCAGGAAGACTTCGGGCTTTAGTTTTTGACGGTGCTGGGCGAGAACAGTCAATGCAATAAGCGTTATGACAGCCAGATAGACATATTCAACCTTGCTGCGAGCCACAAATACGGCAACAAACAAGTAGAGTATTGGGAGGAGAACAAAGTATCTACGAAGTATCGCAATCATCTTAGAAGTCGAATAGTTCGCCCAGGAATGACTCTTTGCGCTTTTTGCGTGGATAGCCTTGGCTGTTTCCGCCTTGATTGCCATGCTTATCGTACTGCTGTGGAGGATAATTCGGCTCTTGATAGGCTTGTGGTGTAGGAGCTGATGGAGTCTGGATAGACCCTCGTTCAATGATTTTGTCCAGTTCACCTCGGTCCAACCATACACCTCGGCACTTTGGACAATAATCAATTTCGACACCTTGACGGTCGGTCATTACTAAATCTGTTTTATCTATTGGACATTGCATATATTTTCTCCTTTACTTTTTAAGTATAGCAACTTCGCTGCCGCCAGCATTGAACAGGCGTAAGCCATTGAGGACTACTAGTACAGCCATTATAGCGTCAGCTGCCACGGCTACGCTGAGTCCGATAACTCCTGCGATACCGAGCACCAGGATAACACCTTTAACGATGAGTGAGCCGTACACATTCTGCCGTACCACCCTGAAGGTCTGCTGACCAACTCCCAGGAGATAGGGGATGGTGCCTATGGCGTCATTCATTAGTGTCACATCTGCTGTTTCAATTGCTACGTCAGAGCCTCCTCCGCCCATGGCGATGCCGACATCAGCTCGTGCGAGTGAGGGTGCGTCATTGACGCCATCACCAACCATAGCCACTCGCTGATAGCGAGCTTGTAACTTCTCGATAAGTTCTGATTTTTGCTCGGGCAAGAGCGCCCCGTAGGCTTCTTTAATGCCGACCTTTTGGGCAATGTAGTCTGCCGCCCGCTGATTATCACCGGTTAGCATTACAGGAGTGACCCTGAGCCTCTTTAGGGCATCAATGACACTCTTTGAATCGCTGCGCAGTTCGTCGGTGATGCCGATGATGCCAATGACTTTCTTGCCCTCACTAACCAGCACAGCGGTCATGCCCATGCCCTCAAGACGTTCAACTTCCGGTAACACATGATCGCAGGTTTCAGCGCTGGCACCAATATGTTGCAAGTTGCCTATTGCATGTTCTTTTGAATCGCACACCAAGCAGTTAGCATTGCCGCCACGGCCAGCGACGTTTTTGAATTTATCCATCTTGTGCGGCTTGATGCCCTTCTGTTTTGCATAATCCTCAATAGCCTTGGCTAGTGGATGCGACGAGAACTTTTCAATACCGGCGGCATCACCTATAACATCTTCTTCTGTGGCGCCGTGCAGAAGTACTACCTCCGCGACCACTGGCGTTCCGACGGTTAGGGTCTTGGTTTTATCGAAAGCAATCGCTCTGGTTTTGCTTAAAACTTCCAGGAAGCGGCCGCCTTTAATGAGTACGCCCCGCTTTGAAGCGCCTCCGATAGCTGCTGCTACCGCAACTGGCGCCGAGACGACCAGTGCGTCTGGACACGCTAATACCAATAAAATGAGTGCTCTAGTGAACCAATCACTAAATGGCTCGCCGAAAAATACGGGCGGTACAACGGCAACTAACACTGCCAACCCTATGGCAATAGGAATATAGTAACTAGCAAACTTATCCAGGAATTCCTGCATTTCCGGGCGTGACTTCTGCGCCTGTTCGATTAATGTAACGATTTTCTGCAAGGTACTATTGGCGGCTATTTTAGTAACTTTGACTTCCAAATAACCACTTTGGTTTAAGGTACCCGCGTAAACTGCCTGCCCTTTGTACTTTTCTTTGGGTACACTTTCACCCGTAATAGTGGCTTCGTCAATCGAGGACTCTCCATCTACAACCATGCCGTCAAGTGGTACCATATCGCCAGGTCTGACTTTGAATATTTCGCCCTCTTTTACTTCTTCAACAGGAACCTCACGTCCATCTTTCATGCGAGCGATCTTTGGAGACTTCTCAAGTAAGGCGGCGACCGCTTTTTGCGAGCGAGCTTCGCCGAACTCCTCGAAGGCCTCGGCCAGCGCGAAAAAGAACATGACAGCTGCAGCCTCGGCGAACTGGCCAAGATATAATGCCCCAAGGGCAGCAATGGTGACCAGTAGGCTAATGGATATCTTCCGCTTTAAGATTTTTCGTATGGCTGAGATTGCAACTGGTATTCCACCTGCTGCCAATGAGACGAGATATAGTGCTTCGGCTCCGGGTAGTTTGAATAGGCTAAAAGCCAATCCTCCGATAAAACTGATAGCAGCCACCACAGTTAAAACTTTATTCATGCGTCCATGCTTGGGCTCTTGATGATCAGCACTCATCTAACCATTCCCGCCTGTTATGAACTGTAGCGGATTGGATATGACCTGTTTCCATAGTGCGTTGATAAAATCGAGAGCATAGTTCCAAAGCGATGTGATGATATTGCCAATACTTTGCACGATGCTAGTATCGGCTTTGCCAAGCAATGCGCTAACGATAGCTATAACTATCACACCTATAACTATAAGTAGTGCTAGTAACACAATCCCGACGAATAGTGCAGCGATTGCCAGTTTCTTTTTGTTTATGCTTCTCAGTCTATCTGGTCTAAATCCGTGACCCATTATTGTTCCTTTCTATATTTATTCATGTTCACCGCTCCTGATGTGATCTGCCTGATTAAACGTGTGATCAATGAGTTTCAGTACATGGTCGTTATCGGCTCGATAAAACATTTTTGTACCCTCTCGCCGAACGCTCACCATGTGGGATATACGAAGTTTTGCCAAATGCTGCGAAACAACGGCTGGTTGAACGCCAACATCTTCCGCTAGCTCGCCTACTGAGTGTTCGCCGTGCAGCAGTGCCCACAGTATTTTAAGCCGGGTCGGGTCGCTTACCAGTTTGAATATGTCGGTAGCAATTCCGATGTGTTCTTCTGAGGGTTCTTTGCGTATATGCGCAGGCATGCATATATAATAGCAGATCTGATTACTTTTAGCATTTTGCTATATTTTCTAACATAGCATGTAAATCCTTAAGATAGCGAGAGGTATAGGGAACGGGTCAGCTTTTTGGCTGCTTGCTCCTTCAGAACGAGAGAGGCCGGGTTCGAACTTGCTTACAGAGGTGAAATGAAAGAACCGCCTTTTCGGACGGTTCCAACATTTGTACCTTGTAATCAGCACATATATTTTCTGGCGGACCAAGGAGAGAAGTTATTTCAGGTCTGGAAACCAGGTCTGAACTTTTCTCTGCTTGGTCTGGCTCCGGAGGCCGGGCTCGAACCGGCGACCTGGGGATTAACAGTCCCTCGCTCTACCACTGAGCTACTCCGGAATGTTCAGAACGCGCAAGGTTTGCACGTCCTGGAATTTAGATAAAAGGTGCTTACCCGTTGATTAGGTACAATCGTCATTTTACCGCGGAAACGCCTGGCCTGTAAACCCCTTTAGCGTATGGTAATGACGGTGGTGCCAACTGGGGCCCAGTCGTAGAACCATTTGGCGTCGGTGTTTACGGTGCCAATACAGCCGTGACTGGCGTTGATGTTGCCAAAGTAGCTAGTGGGGCGCCAGTAGTTGCCGTGGATGGCGATGTCTTTGTAGAAGTAGCTAACCCACTGGACGTTTGGCTGGTAGTAGCGGCTGCCGTCGGCGTTGGCGCCAGTCATGTTTTGGCTGGCAAATTTGGTGTAGATTTTGTAGGTACCAACTGGAGTGGGCGTGGCTGGTGCGCCGGCGCTGATTAAAACTGTCTTAACGACGTTGCCGTGCTCGTAGGCGTACATGCGTTTGTTGGTTAGGTCAGCTAGAATCCACTTGTCGTAGTCTGCGGCATTGATGGTAGTAAAGTTTTGGGTGTCTATGGTGAGCGTCTGATTTATGGCGGTGGGACTCTGTCCTAGGCCGCTGGCAACTGCTTTGACGACTTCTGCCAGGTTGGTGATTGACTGACCGTTGAGACCTTGGCTTAGGACGCTGGTACTGCCGTCCGCGGCGGCCATGGTGATTTGCGGGCGGGCTGGATACACATCGTTTCTGGTAATTGAGTCAAGATAAACCTGGATTTTGCCGCTGTTTACGGAAACGTCTGCGGTTTTGTGGTCTGGCTGGGCTTGGATGTCTAGCCAGTCGGCCATGGCGGCTTTACTGGCCTTGATGGCGCGGTCCCCGATTGTAAAGGTGACCGTGTGATTTAGATAGTCAGTAATCTTGTTCTTGGCGCTGGTTAAGTCATTGGCCGTGAGTGCTGGCGTCACAGTTGTTTTTATAAGGCTGACGCTTAAGGGCGACAAGGCTTGAGCGGCAGCGGCAATCTTTTGATTGCCGCCAGGGACACTGTAAGTCCAGCCGGCTTTATCTGGAGTTATGACGGCTTCGCCGTCATCGGCGCTAATAGTGGCGTCGGTAGCGACCTGGTTGGCTATGGCTACATTTTTATCTACAAAGGCTTTGAATTCTGCATCGTTCTTAGCTATGGTTAGCGGCACGGTGGTGGTGTGCCACCAGGCAAATCGCTTCCAGCCCAAGTCTTTTACGGCTTTGTTAGCGACTGCTACGGTCTTGTTGCTATCTACCGTAATGCCGGCGTCTTTGAGCCGATACGTCTTTGCGGTCTTGTCTGGATACGCAAGTGTAAATGTATAGTGAGCCGCGGCTGTATCTATAGCCTTCTTGCTAACTACGATGTTTTTTGGCTGGATTGCAACTGATCCGGCGCGGACTTTACCTAAAGTAAAATTGCCAAGATACGCTGCAGCTGTCAGGCCGCCAACCAAAACTAATGCACCAGCAATACCGCCCGCATACCATCGCCAGTGAGCCGGCAGTGTGGGTCCCCGCTGCTTAAAAAGCTTAGGGCCTTTGCTTGATTCTGGAGAAGGCATCTCTGGCGATTCCGTGTGCTCCGGCGCTGGTTCTGGCTGAGGCTCCTCTGCTATTTGCGGTATCTCTGCTAGAGGCTTATCGGGTGCACTTTGGAGCTCTTCTGCGGGCTGCGTGGTAACCTCTGGTTCATCCAGGCCAGGAGCAGTTTCCTGAATTTCTGTTTCAGGTTCTGCTTCTTCTATAGTCACCTTCCCTTTGGCCATGGGTGTCATTATATCCATAAATGTGCCTGTCTGCACATAGCTAACACCAGCAGTGCTGAGTTGTAACTTGTTTGCCATAAATTTTTATGTTCTCCTGCCCCACCGGGCGTTTTGACACTGGCAGTATAACACGCTTATGCTAGCGTGCAAAGCTTTTTATGGCAGATTTTGCCTGTCTATCTTGCTCGCGTTTTTTTAGAGTCTGACGTTTGTCATATAGCTTCTTGCCGCGCCCCACTGCCAGGCGCAGTTTTATGTATCTTGACTGGGTTAAAAGCTCTAATGGCACCAGTGTTTTTCCCTGTTGTTTTTGCTCTATAAGCGCTTGAATTTCTTTGCGTTTTGCTAACAGTTTGCGAGCCCGCGTTTGAGCCGATTCATCTATCTGAATGCCGTTGGTGCCGGCAATGGTGGCATTAATAAGAAACAGCTCGTCTTGCTTAACCGTTACGTAGGCGCCTCTTAAATGTCCATGCCCTAGTCTAAGCGCCTTGGTTTCCGCGCCAGTCAGGCTAATGCCCACTACTAAAGAATCGCCCAGCTCATAATCGTGGCGGGCACGTCGGTTCTGAATGGTCTTTGCGCCCTGCGGCCGCTTCTTAGTCATTATTACTACATTGTATCAAAAAAATGCCACCTCTGTTAATTGAGTTAGTTAATGAAATTTTAATTAACTGCCGTTTGACACTTTTTTGCTGCCTAATTACAGTAACTCGTATGCCCACTCAGCCAACAAATTTAGAGCTAAAACAGATGATTCTTGACTTAACCAAAGTCGTATCGGATGGATTTGCCGCGCAAAACGAACGTTTTGCAGAGCAGGACAAACGTTTTGCAGAGCAGGACAAGCGTTTCGCTGCCCAGGACAAGTTAATTGCCAAACAGAACGAACGTTTTGCAGAGCAGGACAAGCGTTTCGCTGCCCAGGATAAGTTAATTGCCAAACAGAACGAACGCTTTGACGCCCAAGATAAACGTTTTGCAGAACAAGACAAACGTTTCGCAGAACAAGATAAACGCTTCGACGTCCAAGATGAGCGCTTTGCTGAGCAAGATAAACGGTTTGATGCTCAAGACAAGCGCTTCGCTGCCCAGGACAAGTTAATCGCCAAACAGAACGAACGCTTTGACGCCCAAGATAAACGCTTTGACGCTCAAGACAAACGCTTCGCAGAACAAGACAAACGCTTCGACGTCCAAGATGATCGTTTCACAAAGCTTGAAAATCAAATCAAAGAGCAAGGCAATGTATTGCTGGAAGATTTAAAGCAGTACATAGACGGGCGCTTTATGCAACAAGAGGCGAGTTTAGAGGCGCTCATAGACCAAAAACTACAGCCGGTCTACGCTAGAATAGATGAGAAATTTGATTGGCTGTACGACCAGACCAGTAGTATGTTTGGCGTAGTTATGTCCACCATGGACGAGCTCCACGATAACCACGAAAAACGTATAGTTAAGCTTGAGCGCCTTAGGGGTTTGCGGAAAATTCCTGCTTAGCTATGTTCCAGAGCGACGGGTCTTGCAGCTTAACTAGCCGGTAATACCAATATTCCCCGCCCCAGAGGTCAACTCGTTTCAAGCCACTGCCGCGGCCATAGTCAAAGCGTGCCTTTAGGCGTACCGCATTCATTGATTTGTTCTGCTCCGTTAGGCTAGACTCCGCAATTGGTTGGCCGTGCGGAGGCCAGGCTTCTGCCTGGAGCTCGGCAATGCGCATGGGTTTGCCGCGGGTTAGTTTTTGTACTCCTGCCAAAAAGCCGTAGTACCAGGCTGGGAACGGATACTCTAGGTACCGATGTGTCACCCCAGCGTCCCAAACGCGCTTATACACAGATACGCTAAACTCATCCGGTATAGGCTTGCCGATTGGCGTGCCCAGCGCGTTGTTGCTGCGGGCGATGACGATGCTCCGGCCGGGGTCTAGGCGGCGGACTAGGTCGTATTCTGCCAGTAGGCGGCTCCGGCTAAAGTCGGTGCAATTGCCAAAGCCGCGTAGGAAATATTCGTTCTCCAGTTGATAGTCCGCTAAAGCGGGGCTATCTTTGTAGCGTTCAATAACTTTGGTCATAAAATCGTACAGCTGGGGTTGCCAGTGGCCTTGCATATTTACCCACTCCGGGGCGTGGCACTCTGGCCAACGCGGCTGGCGCAAACCCAGCGTTAAGGTAATGTGTGCGCCGGCCTTCTCTGCTTTGGCAAACTGCCAATCTAGTAGACTAAAATCGTATTGGCCGGGCGCTGGCTCCAGCTGATTCCAATAGCTGACCAGCCTAAAATGCCGGACGTTGATGTCTAGCAGCGCGTCCATGGTTTCTTGGGCGTTTAGGCCCAGACTCTCTGCGTAGGCGGGAATAAAAGAAACGCCGTAGACTAAGGGCTTGTTGGCCTGAGTGTGTGCATACCAAGCGCTGATGCTGTACATAACGGTTGTGGCTAGTAGTAACGCGGCTAGCAACCCCAGGGCGAGTCGTTTTGACAGGCGGGGCAAGACTAGGCGCAGCAGTCGCCAGAGAACTTGGGTATAATAGTGCAAAGTATGTCGCATAAAAATCCGCGCGTTAGCGTCGTGATTCCAGTATACAACGAGGCCGCTGCTTTGCCGGCCTGTTTAGAGGCGTTGGCTGGCCAAACGGTGCCACCGTTTGAGGTGCTTGTGGTGGACAATAATTCCACAGACGATTCTGTCCTTGTGGCCGCGTGTTATCCGTTTGTGACGGTGCTGCATGAGAAGCGCCAAGGGGTGCTGCATGCGCGCAGTCTGGGTTTTACGGCCGCCCGCGGCGATATTATTGGTCGGATTGATGTCGATACAGAGGTTGCGCCGGACTGGATAAAGCAGCTGCAGCAGGTTTTTACGGAGGACTCAGAGCTATTGGCGGTGGTGGGCCAAATGCAGTATGGCTACGGCAAGACCGGGGCGCTCGTAAATTGGTTTGACCGATTTTGGCGCGGACGCATGGCCCGCTTGCTAGCGCCAGCGGTGCCGCTGCAGGGTGCTAACATGGCGCTGACAAAGTTGGTCTGGAACCGGGTTAAAAGCGATGTCTGCCAAGGGCCCGGCCACGAGGATATTGATTTGTCTTACCACCTTTCCAAACTCGGTAAAACTGCGCACGATGAGCGGCCCATAGCACTCATCGCCTTCCGGCAGGCGTATGGGTCTTTCTGGAAGTTTGTGTCATATGTGCTACAGACCCCGCGTGATTATAGGCGTCACCGGGTGCCCGGCGCCTGGCATATGTATGAAGTGGCGCTATTTGTAATCCTTGTCTACCCTGTCTTGGCAATTTTGGCGCGCGGTGCCGACCCTAAAACGCATCGATTTTCTTGGCGCTATATATGGTCCGGCAAACATGAGCCCCGGGTTAACCCGGCTACTTTTGTTGATTAAGCGGTTGTTCCATTCTGTAGCCGCCGTCGGTTGTGGGCGTGGGCATGCAGTGGCCCCACAGGCCCTTGCGTTCTAGCCGGGCCTGGTTGCCAGCCCGGCTAAAATCGGCCATACGACTAAACGGAAAATAGGGGTAGAAAAAGCCGTAGCCTTGCCGGATTTTAAGTTCATTTAGGTTTGTACCGTCTGTCAGGTAGATGTACCGTAGCAATCGGCCATAGCGGTCACGGTTAGTGCTCAAGGGGTCGGCTCTTAGGCGTACACGGCCACCACTTCTTAGGATTAGTGATTTTGTGTGCTCTGCGGCTGTTGGCCCAAAGCACTGGACCGGCGTGTTTGGCTTGTGCGTTTCTGGCGTGTCCACGCCAATAAAACGTACGATTTGGACTTGGCCGTTCATGTTGACGGCAATGGTGTCGCCGTCTACGTAGTAGGCAATAGCGTAACTGCCCGGCTGGAACTGATTGAGCTTGTGCACGCTGGCCTCTAGCGGCGCCGGCGGCTTTGCAAGTAGGCCCGCACAGATTGCTAAGCCAAGTGCCAGTCCGCGCTTAACCCGCCCTCGGCGGCGGCGCCTGAGCTGGTCTGTGGGACTGGTTGGCATCTACATTTTAAGATGCGCCCGCAGCTTCTGCATGTCAATATCAGACTCGTCCAGTTTAATGAAATTTTCATTAATAGAGGGCGGCTGCAAGTGGTTAGACAGGCGGTCAAAGGTGGCGGCAGACATTACGTGGTCGTAGCCATTGCGGTCGCGGTGATGCTCATGCAGCGCCCGTTCTTTAGCCAGTGCCAGGGGCGTATTACGCCAAATAATCAGGCAGTCTGCTCCGTTAGCGGCGGCAATTTGTGCTAGCTTGTCGCGGTCTTTTTTGTAGTTAAAATTGGTGTCAAAAATGACGCTTTTGCCGCTGCGCAGCAGCTCTGCGGTCCGGTCGTTTAGGGCATCATACAGCTTGCGCGATTCTGCCTGTGAGTGCGTAACATGTTCAAACATCAGCTGCCGCGCCTGGTCCGCCCAGAGGTGCTCTGCCCCAGTTATTTGCTGCAACAATCGGGCTACGGTAGTTTTACCGGCACCGGGGTAGCCAACAAACAGGTAGAGCGTGGGGCGCTTCATACCAATAGTATACTCTAATAATCTATACCGGGGTTGGCCAAAAACTGCTCGTCAAAATGATGCTTGATTTTGGACATATCCGTTGCAATGTCTACCAACGGCAAAAGTTTGACCGGGAAATTGCGGCCGGTTAAGCATAGCGATGTGCCCGTAGCCCGGCTGGTAATTAACTTTTTAAGCTGAGCCTGAGTCAGCAGACCATCGTGCACGGCGTTGTTGATTTCATCGCAGACAACGAGTTGGTAGGAGCCAGATTGGGCGGCCGCCAAAGCTTGCTCATATGTCTCTAGTGCGGCGGCGCGGTGCTGCTCTTCTGTGACTTGCTGGGGGGATAAATCGCCTGCCCTATAAAAGCCCTTACCGCCCTTGTAAAACAGCAGCTGATCGCCGTAGACAGAGGCAATATCGCGCAGGAAGACATGTTCGCCCACGCCCCAGTATTTTATAAACTGGATAAACGCGACGTTCCAGCGGTTGCCGAGCGCGCGTGCCGTTAGGCCCAATGCGGCACTAGTCTTGCCCTTGCCTTCACCGGTGTACACTACCACCACAGAGGGCTTTGTTTTATACTCTTCAAACGACATATCTAGTAGTATACGCTATGCGGCGCCAATGTTTCTTGTAGTAGTAACAACCTGACCAACATAGAGACTGTAGCGGTTCCTCCTTGCGGCCATAAGCTCATCTGGGTTTCTAGCCTGCCGTATTAACCGCTTGTGGTCTGCATTTGCCGCAATGGCTTTCTCTGTGTCTGAATCAAATCCAATTTCTCTGTCTTGCCGTGTCCAAAATAACCGGAGTAAATTCTGGCCGGCGCGTACGACGCTATCTGTGGGCTGCGGCGCCTGCGCATCTTCGCCCTGCATGCGGGCCAATGCCGCCATATAATCTGCCGGGGCGGCATTAATCTGCGCTTCTAGCTGCTCCGCAAAAGAACGAGCGGCAGCATCTGTTATTTCTTCTAGAATAAAATGCGGATTTGCCATTGAAACCTCCTCTGACACTAGTCTATAACAGATATGACGCGTCTATTGTAACGATTTTTACAGCCAGCTATTTGGCAAGCAACGCATCTATGGTTGGCCGGTCAAAGCCCACCACGATTTTGCCATCAATATCTACCACCGGGATGCCGCGCTGGCCGCTTTTTTCTACGGCCTCTTGACCCCAGGCAGGATTTGTCTCTACATTGCGTTCTTCAAACTCTACGCCCTTTTGGTCAAGGTAGTTTTTAACGGCGTGGCAAAAGCCGCACCAATCTGCTGAATATACGATTACTTTACTCATACCCCTAGTGTACGCACTATACTTTGTAAAGTAAAGGAAAAATCTTACACACTTGAAAAACGTATATAGACTATAGTCAATAATATAGATCATAATCTATATGCTCAGTAGGTCACCCGTAGAAAACAATGCAAATGATTTTGCGCCAGGGGCCACAACCTGTTATACTACAAACCAAATGGTGCACAAAACAGCCGCCCGTAAAGAGTCGACTGACACTAAGGACGTGTCTGGTCCTGCGCAGCAAACTTTTGCAGCCACCCTTCTTAACTTAACCTGGCAGCTGGCCATTGTTATTATTGGTCCGGTCTGGCTGGGTAACTGGCTTGATAACAGATACAGCACTCACCAATTCTGGACACTAGCTGGCGTTGTTCTGGCCATGCTCCTAGCCATAACATCCATATACATTGCGTACAAGGCACTGCAGGAGGCTCAAGCAAAATGAACCCACTCTTTGCCGCCGCAGAAGGTCCTGCAGTCCATATTGCACCGTCCCCTGTTTTCCATGTGGGCGGCGTTGCAATTACCAACTCCATGCTCTACGGCTGGATTGCCACGGCCCTGTTTGGTGGCCTGTTAATCTGGGTGGCGCGCCAAGTCAGTGTACGGCCTAAGGGCGGCGTTACGCAGCTGGTAGAGGCCGGCACAGAATTCATCACTAACCTAGTAGAATCCAGCTTTAATAACCCGGCCAAAGGCCGCAAATATATCCCGTTTTTTGTTACGCTATTCTTTTTTATTTTAATGACCAACTGGTTGGGCCTGCTGCCCGGGGTTGGGGAGGCCATTAACTTAGGCGGGGAAACACCGCTACTGCGTCCGTTTACGGCAGACTTAAATGCCACGCTGGCCATGGCCGCCATTACTATGGGCATGGTCTACACGGCTAGCGTTAGAGAAATGGGTGGTATCCGCAAATATCTGCGCCACTTCTTTATTGGCAGCCCCAAAAACCCGCTGTACTTTACCATTGGCATTCTAGAAATGTTTACCGATTTAACCCGAGTCTTTAGCCTAGCGCTGCGACTTTTCTTGAACGTCGCTATTGGAGAAATCGTTATTGCGGTGTTTGCCTACCTTGGTAGCTATCTGGCGCCGGTTAGCACGCTGCCGTTTACGCTCATGGAATTATTTGTTGGGGCCCTCCAGGCCTTTGTTTTCACCCTTTTGGCCATTATGTACCTGGCGATTGCCGTAAATCACGCGGACGAACACGCCGAGGAGCACGCATAATGTCACAACAATTCATAACTAACACATTTTGGGCAAAAAGCTCTGTTCCTCATGTCACCGTACTTAGCAGTACGGCTCCATTCCGGTACTCGCTTTTCACACCAAACTGCGCCAGTTCTGAATCGTCGTTATCAATAAGTAAATTAAAGGAGAAATAATAATGTTTTACTTTGCAGAAGTAGCCGCAGCTGTCCCCAGCTTTGACGTACTTGGTAAAGGTTTAATGGTTGGCTTGGGCCTGATTGGTCCTACCATTGGTGTGGGCCTCATTGGCGGTAATTACCTAAAGGCCGTGGGTCGCAACCCAGAAGCTGCTAAGTTCTTTAGCCAGGCCATGATTTTTGCCGCTATGGTTGAGGTGTTTGGTTTTATTGCCTTTGCCGCAACCTTCATTCTAAAATAAGGACTTTTGATAAGAATGTTACCTATTACCAACTTTGCATCTGAAACCGCCGGCGGAAACGCCCTGGGCTTGAGCGGATCAGCTTTTTTGATTCAGCTGGTCACGTTTGGCCTAGCCTTTTGGGTGCTCAAAAAATTTGCTTTTGGACCGATTTTGGCCATCTTGGCCAAGCGCCGCGAGACCATTGAAGCCGGCGTCACTCTGGGCGAAGAAATGCGCAAAGAACGCTCCCTAGTTCAAGAAAAATCAGAGGCCACGCTTAAGGCTGCCCGTATTAAAGCAGACGCCATTGTAGCCGATGCAGAAGCCGCCGCCCGCGACCGCGTCCGCGCCTCCGAAGAAGAAGCCGCCAAGAAAGCCGCCGCCATTGTTAAAGATGGCCAAGCTCGCGGCGAGCAAGAAGTGGTGCGCGCCCGCAAAGCCTTCCAGGGCGAGCTTGTTGGCCTAGTGTCAGACGCCACAGAAGCGATTATCGATGAAAAAGTCGATGCTAAAAAGGACGCACAGCTGATTGACCGCGCTCTGAAAGGCCAGAAAGCCTAAATATGATTGCCAAAACCACCCGATTAGACCTTGCCAAAGCACTGCTAGAAAAGCCGCTGGACGCGGCGCAAATCGCCGCTTATCTGTTGGCCAATGGCCGCACGGCTGATCTAGAGCCGCTGATGCGCGATATTATTCAGCTGCGAGCCCAGCAAGGTGTTGTAGAGGCCACGGTGGTTACGGCGCACCCGCTGGACGCAGCTAGTCGCGCCCAGGCAGAGGCGCAGGTCAAGACTGTCTTTCCTGGTGCCAAGCACATTATCCTAAATGAATCATTGCAACCAGATGTTATTGGCGGCTTGCGGCTGGAGTTCCCGGCCCAGCAGCTGGACCTGACGGTGCGCAGTAAATTAAGTAAATTTAAGCAACTAACCACCGCCTAAAGCGGCCACGCAAAGGACACACATGGCAGAAACATCCATTAAAGACTTAAGCGCCGACATCCGCGCCGCTATCGCGGAACTCAAAAGCCGGCCAGAAATTGAAAGCGTGGGCATTGTTACCAAAGTTGGTGACGGCGTGGCCTGGATTTACGGCCTACGCAACTGTAAATTTAATGAAATGCTGGACATTGAGGGTGCGGACGGCAAGACCGTCACCGCTTTTGCCCTAAACTTGGGCGAGGAAGAAATCGGCGCCGTCCTCATGGGCAATGAAACCGGCATTAAAGCCGGCGCCAAAGCTCGCTTGTCCGGCCGCGTGCTGGAAGTGCCAGTTGGCCCCGAGCTGGTTGGCCGCGTGGTAGACCCGCTGGGCCGCCCGCTAGACGGCGGCGACCCCATTAAAACCAAGCAGATGAGCCCGGTAGAAAAAGTCGCACCCGGTGTGCTGGACCGCAAGCACGTCCACGAGCCCATGATGACCGGCATTGCCGCCATTGACGCCATGGTGCCGATTGGCCGCGGTCAGCGCGAGCTGATTATTGGCGACCGCCAAACCGGTAAAACCGCCATTGCCGTAGACACCATGATTAACCAGCACCGCCAAAACACCGGTGTTATTAACATCTACGTGGCCATTGGTCAGAAGGCCTCCAAGGTTGCAACGCTGGTAGAGCGCCTGAAGCGCGAAGGCGTTATGGATCAAACCATCGTGGTAGCTACCAGTCCAGCAGATTCCGCCGCCTTGCTGTATCTAGCACCCTACGCTGGTGCCGCCATGGGAGAATATTTTAGAGACCACAAGCAGCACGCCCTAATTATTTACGACGACCTAACCAAGCACGCCGCCGCTTACCGCCAGATGTCCTTGCTGCTGCGCCGCCCACCCGGCCGCGAAGCCTACCCTGGCGATGTCTTTTATCTGCATTCCCGCCTGCTGGAGCGCGCCGCCAAACTGTCTGATGACCTTGGCGCCGGCTCCCTAACCGCCCTGCCAATCATCGAGACGCAGGCCGGCGACATCTCTGCCTACATTCCCACCAACGTCATCTCTATTACGGATGGCCAGATTTTCATGGAAACCAGCCTGTTCTACCAGGGTATCCGCCCCGCTATCTCTGTAGGTCTATCTGTCTCCCGCGTGGGTGGCGATGCCCAGACCAAAGCCGTCAAGTCCGTGGCCGGTACGCTGCGCCTAGACCTGGCCCAGTTCCGTGAACTAGCCGCCTTTAGCCAGTTCTCAACCGACTTAGACGCAGAAACCCGCCAGCGCATTGAGCGCGGGCAGCGTCTAACAGAGCTGCTCAAGCAGCCGCAGTACAGCCCCTACTCCGTCTGGGAAATGTACAGTATTCTGCTAGCCGCCACCCAAGGAGCATTTGACAAGGTCCCTCTGGAAAAAGTTAAGACCATGGCCGACGGCCTCCTGCGCGAGCTTAAGACTAAGCACGACAAAGTCGTTAAACTGGTTAACACCGGCAACAAGCCGACTGATGAGGACAACAAGGTGATTTTGGACGTTGCTAAGAACCTAGCCAGGGCTTACGAGGTTAAGGAAGAAAAATAATGGCTGATTCCGAAAAATCCTTTAGAAATTTTGACGATCACACACTTGCGACTTTCTTTGCAAATGAAATTGGCGACACAAGTGTACCCAAAGCAGATTTAAGTGCGCGGGCTGATATTCGTTATGCCGCAGAACTCCTCTTAGGCGTGGTTGAACACCCATCTCTTGCTAGCACTACTGAAGAAATTAGGCGCAGAATTGTAGCGTTACAGCAGTCAAACCTAAGCGGGGAGCAAGATGCCTAGCACAATCGCCCTCAAGCAGCGCATTAAATCTGTCAAAAGCACGCGTCAGATTACTAAGGCTATGCAGCTGGTCAGTGCCAGCAAGATGAAGCGCGCGCAGGAATACGCGCAGAGAAGCCGCGATTACCGCAATGCGGCCACCGGCCTCATGCAGCGCCTGGGGCACCTAGAAGACACCAAGCACGAGCCGCTGTTCCAGCGGCGGCCGGTTAAGCGCCGGCTGTACATTGTGGTTACGTCCAATAGCGGGCTAGCCGGGGCGTATAACGCCAACGTGCTCAAGCTGCTGACCAAGGTGCTCAAAGAGGATGATAAGGCCGGCATTGCCAGCGATGTTATTACCATTGGCAGTAAGGCGGCGCAGTTTGTGCGTCGGCTCAAGGATGTGGAGCTGGCATCGGCCTACCACGCTTTTGGAGACAATCCCACTGCCAACGACATTCGCCCGCTCCTAAACACCGTTCTAGAGCAGTTTACAGCCGCCAAAACGGATGAGGTCCACATGCTCTACACCGAGTTTAAGTCCAACCTGGTTCAAGAGGCCACGGACCTGCATCTGCTGCCAGCCCAGGCCCTGCCCTTGCCGGATGGCGTCAAGCCAATCGCCACCTTTGAACCCAGCGTAGAAGCGGTGATTGAAGAAGTGGTGGAGCGCCTGATTGAAGCGCAGCTCTGGCAGGCCATTCTGGAATCCTTGGCCAGCGAGCACTCCATGCGCATGATTGCCATGAAAAACGCCACGGACAACGCCAAAGACTTAATTGATGATTACACCCTGGAACTGAACACCGCCCGCCAGGCGGCAATCACGCAGGAGCTGGCGGAAATTACGGGGGGCGCGGAGGCGTTGAATGGGTAAAGATAAGAACCCTCAAAATTACGATAAACTGCTCAAACAGCCTTATGAGTCAGCGGCCCAAGAGCTTAGACGCGCAGCTGCTCCGGGGACTGTTTTGCGATGGTCTGCAGTCAATGCGATTGAGCTAGCCGCCCAAAAAGGATACGAATTGGGTTTTCATGCTGGCAGGTTACCGACATCTGGAGAGCTAGATGCGGAGAGTGGTTCAGTCCAGGCTGCGGACCGATGCTCAAAAATTGCCAAACAAGTTATAGCAGAAAAGATTAGCCCGCAAGATTATCAATTGTTCAGCAAAATTGTAGAATCTTCGATTATAAGGGCATTTGAGATTGATAAAGCCTTAGAGGGAGAGCAAAATGGCTGATATCCCGCGCGTTTTACCTGAGAGTGTCCAGTTTGAAGCAAGCCTCCCGGATGGGGCTGAAGATTTTGCCGTTGCAATCGCCGAGAAGGTCATAGAGCTTTCCAAATCTTCTGATAGCTTGATCCACGGCATGACCGATGAGCATAAAATAACAGGCAGTTCGCAAATAAGGTTAGGCGTTCTGATGACCTTGCGTGTTCTGGAGCAATCAGGCGCTCTGAAGGAAGGTATCACCCCAGAGCATCTAGCAGCACTCGGTTCCCTAACGACAGGCCTGCTTGAGCAAATAGAGGCTTCGCCAGAAAAAGCACTCACAGATAGAGTTAGGACAATCACTGCTGAGGGCATTAAAGAAGAATCCCCTAGTGAAGATGATGGTGGAATTGTGTGGCCACCGGGGGTAAACCCCGGACATAATCGTCCCCGTAGATATCCATGGTCATTTCGAGCGTAAACCAAATATACTCATTAAAGTAGAGGAGCAACAATGACACAAGCACTAAAAACCAAACCAGGCACCATTACCCAAATTGTGGGTGTGGTGGTAGACGTAGAGTTTGCGCCGGACCACCTGCCGGCTATTTACAACGCGCTCACCGTGGAGCTAGACGGCCGCACCATTACGCTTGAAGTGGCGCAGCACCTGAGTGAATCCACCGTGCGCACCGTTTCCCTGGGCAGCACAGACGGCCTAGAGCGCGGCACACCAGTGACCGACACCGGCGCACCCATCAGCGTGCCAATTGGCGATGAAACGCTGGGCCGCATGTTTAACGTGACCGGCGAGCCGATTGACCAAAAAGGTGGCACCTTCAAAAACCGCGCGCCTATCCACCGCGACCCGCCGTCTCTAGACGAGCAGTCTGGCTCCGTAGAAATCCTAGAAACCGGCATTAAAGTCATTGACCTGATCGCCCCCATTACCAAAGGTGGTAAAGTTGGTCTGTTTGGCGGCGCCGGTGTAGGCAAAACCGTGCTGATTCAGGAGCTGATTAACAACATCGCCAAATTCCACTCTGGCTACTCTGTTTTTGCAGGTGTGGGCGAGCGTACCCGTGAAGGTAACGACCTATACGAAGAAATGACGGACTCCGGCGTTATTAAGAACACATCACTGGTCTTTGGTCAGATGAACGAACCCCCAGGGGCTCGTCTGCGCGTGGCCCTCAGTGGCCTAACCATTGCGGAAGGCTTCCGCGATAAGGGCTCCGACGTTCTACTGTTTGTGGACAACATTTTCCGCTTTACCCAGGCTGGTGCAGAGGTGTCCGCCCTGCTAGGCCGCTTGCCATCCGCTGTGGGCTACCAGCCAACTTTGGCGCAAGAAATGGGTCAGCTGCAAGAGCGCATTACCTCTACCCGCGAAGGCTCCATCACCTCTGTGCAGGCCGTCTACGTCCCAGCAGACGACCTAACAGACCCTGCTCCAGCTACCACCTTTGCTCACTTAGACTCCACCATTGTGTTGAACCGTGCGCTGACAGAAATCGGTATTTACCCAGCGGTGGACCCGCTGGACTCCAGCTCCACCATTTTGGACCCAGAAATTGTGGGCGAGGAGCACTACCAAGTCGCCCGCGAAGTCCAGCGCGTGCTGCAGCGCTACAAGGACCTGCAGGACATCATTGCTATTTTGGGCATGGAAGAATTGTCAGAAGAAGACAAGCTGACCGTGGCCCGCGCCCGCCGTATCCAGCGTTTCCTAAGCCAGCCATTCTTTGTGGCCGAGCAGTTTACCGGCAACCCCGGTCAGTACGTCCCGCTTAAGGACACTATTGCCGGCTTTAAAGAAATCCTAGAGGGCAAACACGACGACAAGCCAGAATCCGCCTTCTACCTGAAAGGTTCTATTAAGGACGTTCAGTAATGCAATTAACACTTGTTACCCTTTCCGGTACCAAATTTGACAGCGATGTCTACGAAGTAATTCTGCCTACCATGAATGGCCAGATTGCCATTTTGCCCGGCCACATGCCGCTGGTTTCCGCCGCCACCAATGGCGTCATAGAAATCCGCCGCGGTCGCAATGACCGCGATTCAGAAATGGTGCTGTTTGCCACTAACGGCGGCGTCATAGAAGTCGACGCCAACCATGACGTCCACGTCATTGTAGACGAAGCCGATGATGCGGACAGCATCAACGAAGCAGAAGCAGAAGCCGCCTTCCAGTTGGCGCAGAAACTCAAAGCAGAAGCCAAGGACCAGGTCAGCCTAGAAAAGGCTCAGAGCTTGGTGGATCGCCACGCCGTACGTTTGCAGGTGGCTAACCTTAAACGGCACCGCTCTGGTGGCCGGCCGCGGGTCTAGCCTCTAGATTCTAGGCTCTAGGCTCTAGAAGCTAGAGGTTAGAGAGCAGCAAGAAAAATCGCCCCTAGCATGGGGCGATTTTTTAGAATAAAGAGTCAAAAATCTAAGCTTCTATTTAACAGAGCTGGTGCAGTGCGAACACTTAGTAGCCTTAACTGGGATGTCAGATAGACAGTATGGGCATTTCTTTTCTGTTGGGTCTTCCGGTGTCTTGCGCTTGGCAGCCAGAGCTAGGGCGTGGTTCATAGGCACCACAACCATAAAGAAGATTGCGGCAGCTACGATTAGGAAGTTAACCAATGCGGTTAGAACGTACCCGTAGCCAACGGTAGAGCCGTTAACAGTAAAGTTAAGCGAATCAAAGCTGGGCTGGCCGATCAGGGCAGCAATCAAGGGCATAATCACCTTCTCTACGAGCTTGGTAACGATAGCGCCAAACGCGGCACCAATAACTACAGCCACTGCTAGGTCAATCACGTTGCCGCGCATTATAAACTTTTTAAAATCCTTTAGCATTACTGCTCTCCTTTAATTTATGCCTTAATCATATTCTAGGGGCGGTAAGGAGTCAACTAGGCAGCGGCGGGGCGTGGAAATTCTTTATTTTCCTCAATCATTATTTGACAAGCACGCTTTAACCGCATGGGAGCCTTGCTGTGACGAAGCTGCGTATGGGCAAGATGTAGTCTATTTGACAGCTCTAGCCGGCCTCTAACCAAAATAATGCCATTTTGGTCCTGACCCATTTCTAATGTTGCTTCCAGTATATCTTTGCCAAACAGCTCTGCTATATAAAGCTTCTGCTTAAGGGCTGCTTCTGGATGGATAGTAAAAGCGTCAGGGCGAGCAGGTATAGAATCATCTAAACAGATGTGTCCGCCGGGCGTAAAACGCGCAGTATAGGGGTGCTCTACAACCGGCTCGTTTGGCCAAAAGAAGTCGGCACCAACGCTATGATGTGCTTCGTGGTACGTAATTAAAGCTTCGATTGCGTGTCCATCTGCACTCATACGGGCAGTATACAGCATGCACTTGATTTTTACTTCCAAAAGTCTTACAGTGTACAGCTGAGTATATAAATGAGTCACTAAAATATGCCCAAAATTGGAGAAGGATTTTCTATGCCGCTGCAAGTTTTAACAGGTAATCTTGGCATTGGTAATATGGGTTCAATTGGCCCGCAAAGCCCAGAAGATGCTCAGTCAGTATTAGAGGCTTCTGCAAGCGACAAATATGAAAAAACACCGAGCGGCCATTGGGGTTGTTTTGATGGTCGTGGTAGCGAGCAAGAGGTAGTAATTAATCCAGAAACTGCTGATGCTGCCCTAGCCGGCGGACTGATTATAAGCGAGACAGGCGCAGCGTTTATGTTAAGTGACTCCCCTTTGCCACTAAGCAATACTGTGAAAGAGGTGACTGTTGGAGCTATTGCAGATGGCGTGAGTGTAGAAATGCATGGAGCAAATGGAAATAAAGCCGGATGTGCCGCCAATGCAGAAATTAAAAATGGCCTTAAGACAGCCGCTGCTCGAATCGACATTTTAGCGCCACTAGCAATTGATTTAACCCAGCGTCTTGGCATTGATCATTTAGTATCTACTCAGGATGTTGTAGACATGATAGTGCGCGGCGACGAATCAGCCCACAAAGATGAAGTGTGGGACGCAAGCCCGGAGGAAGTGGTAGCCATTGCTGTTAACAATGGTGCGTCATATAGGAATCTTGTTGGCCCTCATGAAGAAAAAAGAATCAGAGCCGACTTAACAGAAAATGTATTTGATAAATATGAGTTTCTAGCCGATGCTAAGACAGCCGATATTCAGGGCCAAATATTCCCCGCTGCTTTTGGGGCGTATAAGAAATTGGCTTTTGAGCGCGCTATGGCAAGTGGAGAAGATGAGCGTCAGGTAGCGCTTCGCGTGGCAGCCGTTATAACCTTTAACTTGGCAATTGGCAAGCTTCTCTGTAACGGCGAAATGCCTGTTGATATTATTCAGCAATAACATCAGCTTTACAAAAAGCAGAAACCACGCTAATCTAGGACTATTACTAAGTGGAGGTTCCTTATGTTTGGACGACGCAAGCTGGCCGCATTGGCCGCGGAGTTCTTGGGCACGGGCGCATTGACGCTGGTGTTCCTAAGTGTACAAAGATCAACAATTGGTGTGCCATTTTTTGTGGCCATGGCTGCAGGACTCGTGGCTGCCATGTTGGTAACAGTTTTTGGTGGGACATCTGGTGCACATGTTAACCCGGCTATTACGTTGGCATTGTGGACGGCTCGCAAAATCGACGCGCTACGCGCGGTTTTGTACATTGCCTTCCAGCTGCTCGGTGCTTGGGCTGCATACGGCCTGTACACCTACTTTGTTAACAGCAGCTTACAGCCGCTAAAGAGCACCTTCTCTGGTCGTGTGCTAGTTGCAGAAGCCGTTGGTGCGTTTGTCTTGGCGTTGGCCTGGGCAGCTGTTACGTTCCGCGCTAACCTAACATCTGGTGCCCGTGCTGCTTTGATTGGCGTTGGCTACATGCTTGGTGTGGTGGTTGCCGCAGTTGCTGGTATTGGTATTATTAACCCAGCCGTTGCGGAAGGTATCCGCGCTTGGGACGTATTCAGCACTGCCGCTAGCTGGGGTACCTACGTGCTCGGTCCAGTTCTTGGTGCCATTATTGGTATCAATCTGTACGGTCTGCTGTTTGCTGGCGATGAAGTCGTAGAAGATTACGCTGACCCAGTTCTAGCAGAAGCGCCGGCTGCCGCAGCTGCAACCGCCCCGCTCAAGGTTGTTAAAAAGCCAGCCGCTAAGAAGACTGCTGCAAAAAAAGCGTCTGCTAAAAAGCGCGCTAGCCGCTAAATATTCTTACTGCGTGTTTAAAATATCACCTCGCCTGGGGTGATATTTTTTATGCTACCGAGTTGTCAAGCAGGTCTGCCTGAAACTTTTGGCTGCCTTTGAGGTCTTCTGAATAGTGCTGAATATCTGGGAAGTCGCAGGCCTGAATATGCTGCCAAACAGCGCCAATTAACTGCTTAAGGCCGTCCAGCTCCGCTTGGTCAAAAGTCACTTCTAGCCGATGCAGTTGTCCGCTTTCATCCGGCTCTACGTAGTCTAGGTAGGCATTGGTGACGGTATAGCCGCGGTAGGTCTGCGAGCCCTCCACCAGTAATTTGTAAAAATACAGCTGACGACGATATGCTTGCATTTTAAGGTCGGCGCTCCAGCGTGCGGCGGGCCTGCCGGTTTTATAGTCTACTACGGTGATAGTCTTGGCAGCTTTATCTATGATGAGCCGGTCAATTTTACCGCTTAGGTGTGCGCTTTCTACCACTACCCCCTCTGGGCGGAAATCGTGCTCTGCAACATCGGTGGGCTTAAACTCAGCGCCCCGCTGCTGCAAATAGGCGCTCAGCGCGTTATAGGCGCGTTCCTGCAGCTGGTGGTGATCTTGCTTGGAGAGCGGTTTAAGGGCCAGGATTTGATCTGCTTTGGTCAGCAGCTGGGCGACGGTTGGCAGCTGCGGTTGACCGGCAAGCCACTGCAAGCTGGCATGAATAACATCGCCGTAGGTGCCCGCTAGCGAGCTGCCACTGGGCAAGCGCAGAAGGTCGCGCATTAAGAAGCTGGCGGGGCCATCGGCTGTAGAGACGAATCGATTTAACCCCGTAGCGCTTAATTGGTAGCGCTGCAAACGGTCCTTTAATAGGTCTTGCAGCTGGGGATCTTGGCGCAGGTTCTGGAGGTGCTGATCATGCCAGTACAGGCTCATTGTCTCTAGTTCTGGCGGCTGGGTGTCTGGTTGTATGGTGTCCAATTCTAGGCCGCTTAGATATTTGAGCGGGCTTTGCGGACGGCCGCTAAAACTCTGGTCGTAGCTGCAGAGATAGAGGTCGTGTTTGGCACGCGTTAGGGCTACGTACAGGAGGCGCAGGCGCTCGTCTTGGCTGGCGCCGGCGTAGCGGATGTGCTGTAAATTGGGCGGCAAGCTAATGCGACTCTGCTGGCTGCGGGCGCGGCTGCCCCAGACTTCATCGTTTACGGCCAGCAGGAAGACAGCGCCAAACTCTTGCCCTTTTGACTTGAAGGCGGTCATGAGCTGCACTGCATCATCGGCTTCTTGGTAAGGGTTACTGCTCATGATTTTAATGTCCGCAGCACGGTGCTGCTCTGCAAAGTCCAGAAGGTCTGACAGCATGAGCGGCGCTGTAGCCAACGGCCGATGATCGCGTAGTTTTTGCCGCAGCACGCTGAGGTTGCTCAGCAGTTGCCAAAACGGCACGCGGTCCTCTGCGCTTAGCGGCTGGTCGCCAAAATAATGGGTATAAAACGGCGATTTCTGCGCCGACGGCAGCGGTATAATGCCGGCCAGGTAGTCTAACATTGTTTCTAGTGGCTCACGGCCAACCAGCAGCGCTAGCTCCATAAAAAACTGAACGGCTGGCTGGTCTTGTAGGCGCTGCGCCCAGGATTGGTCATCCTTTTGCCAAGACGTTTCCCAGATAAGCTGCGTGGGCAATTGCCACATGGGCAGGCCAAGGACCTGCGGCCAAAGATAGTCGGCGGTTTTGGTGCCGGCGGCGAGATCGTCTGCCAAGGCCAGCGTGAGCTGGGCCATAGTAAGTAGCTGCTCTATGGCTGGGTCGTCTAGAATATTCTCGCGCTTTTCATATTGCACAGGCAGGTCTTGCTGGGCTAAAAACGGCAGCAGGCCTTCTAAAAATTGGTGCTTGGGCGCTAGCACGGCGATTTCTTTCAGCGGTGTTCCCTGCTGCTGCAACTGCTTAACCTGCTGCGCCACCCAGGCGTACTGAGAGACATCGCTGGTAAACTGCGCGGCGGTTATGGTTGCCGCCGGCAGTCCCGTGGCAGCGGCAGCTAAGTCTTTAGAAATGCCGGAAAAATTGTGATGAAGCCGCGTCTCTATTTGGCCAGAAATTTGTTGGGAGAGGGCCAAGACTTCCGCGCGTGAGCGGTAATTTTGGGTCAGCGGCACCACCAGGACATCTTGGTACATATTAGTAAACTGCAGCATGTGCGAGTAGTCTGCGCCCTGGAAGGCGTAGATGGCTTGATCGTCATCGCCCACAGCCAAGACGTTGGGCCGACCCTCATGAACCGGGTTGTCTGTGAGCAGCTCTACTAGCCGTAGCTGTGCGGCGTTGGTGTCCTGAAACTCGTCAAGCAGCAGGTATTGGTAGCGCTCCTGCAGCGTATAGCGCAGCTCATCATTTTCTGAAAGACCGCTTATGGCGCGCAAAATCATGTCGTCGTAGTCGTAGCAACCGGCTTTTTGGAGCTGCTTTAGGTAGAGTTCATAGACATCGGCGGCATACTGTTGGCGCCGGGCAGCATCTTGTCCGGCGGCGCACCACTGCCCGCTGCCGTCTTTGGCCAGCCATTTGTCTTTCCAAGCGGTGACTGGCTTGGTACTGCCATCTGCTAAAGCATCCGCTAGCTCTGACTGCCAGAGGTTTTTTAATTCTCCGTCTGGCAACGAGCCGCTGGCTTCTAAAAGAGATTCAAAAGCTGGCAGCGCACCCTTGGTCATTTTGATAACCCCCGCCAGCTCTTTTTGTACTGCATTAGTGGCGGATTTAATGAAAATTTCATTCTCTTTGGCAATAGCGCGGACATCGTCTGGCGTTAATAGCGCACGGCGATAATCGCTAATGAGGGTCTTTAAATCTGGCAGATAAAACGATGCCTTAAACGGATTTTTATACGGCAAATCCGCCTGCACAGCGCGCAGCAGCTGGTCAATTTTAAGCGCATCGGCTGGGACAAGCTCTGCCACCTCTGCAAAATACTGCGGAAAGCGCTGCAGCAGGTCGCTGCCAAAAGCGTGGTAGGTGCTAATAGTAACATCGTAAGCGGCTTGACCAATCATGGACTGCAGACGCCGACGCATGGTCACGGCCGCGGCATCCGTAAATGTCAGACACAAAATATTGGATGGCAGCGCGTCCGTGGTAGCCAAAATATGCGCAATGCGCGTGGTCAGCAGCTGCGTCTTGCCCGTGCCGGGGCCGGCAATAACCAATACAGGTCCGTCAATCTGTTCCACGGCCTGCCGCTGCGCGCGGTTGAGCTCCTGATACGCCCCCTGGTAAGTTGCCATGGGTCTATTATAGCCCGAAAAGCTGGCAGTAGTCGTCGATACTTAAAATTGCTATGCTGGCATCAAAACGATTGGTTAGCAAATCGTTATCACTTGAAATAATACTTGCATTATATTGATGTGCAAGTTGCAAGAGATGCACATCATGAACGTCGCGGATTTTTACAGATACAGATTTGTCGTATTCATAAATAAATTGCGTTAATATTTGGCGCATGAGTCGCAGTGTTTGATGCGATGTTTTAGGATCTGTTTTGCGCGCAAAAGCTACAAATTCGTCAACGATATCGCTAGACAGAAGCATGGTTTGTTTTTGTGCAACATGAAGTAAAAGCTCTTGGGCGTGCCCACCAAAAAACGGCGCACTAACAAGAACGCTCGTATCGACAACAAATCTAGTTGCCGATGAACCACTGGCCGGATGCGCGGCGCTGGAGCGTAAGTTCATGAGTAGCCTCTTCCGCGCTGCTGAACTTACCTTGGGCACCGATTTTTCGCCCTTCATTAAACATAAACTCCCATTCTTTTTGCCGCCTGATTTGTTCTTGCGCCGCCGTACGCAAAAAATCGCTCCGACTGCCAAAACCTTTAGCTGCGGCCCGGTCTACTTCATCCGCAAAAGCCTGCGGAAAAGAGATGTTAAATACTTTATTTGCCATGAGGTTATTGTATGAACAAGTCAATGCTATACTGAAAAACATGGAAACACTATTGCCAACTGTTGCGGAAACCCTCAAAAATTTCTCAATCAAATATAAAGTTCTGGAGTGCGATCCCCTCCTAGCGGATACCGCCGCCTTCTGCGAGCACTACGGATTTACGCCGGAGCAAGGCGCCAACACTATTGTGGTCACCACGCGAAAAGTAGAGCCGGTGCAGTACGCCGTCTGTGTGGTGCTGGCCTCCACCCGCCTGGATGTTAACAAAAAAGTCTGCCAACTTATGGGGATTAAACGCGCCAGTTTTGCTGATAGCGACACCACCCGCAATTTGACCGGCATGGAAATCGGCGGCGTAGTGGCAATTGGCGTGCCGCCCGAGCTGCCAATTTATATCGATGCCGCCGTCATGACCCAGCCAGAAGTGGTGATGGGCGGTGGCAATCGTTCCAGTAAACTAGTTCTAAGTCCACAAGAGCTACTAAAATTACCAGGCGCGCAGGTTGTTGAAGATTTAGCGAAGGAAATGGCATGAACAACCAAATAAAACAGCTATTAACGGCCAGCCGCTACGCCACCGTTTCTACGGTCGACGCCGATGGCAACCCGTGGGCGGCCCCTGTTTGGTATGTCGCAGATGATGAGCTCAATATTTATTGGTGGTCAGCCATTGGCGCGCAGCACTCGCAAAATATTGCCCATAATTCCCTAGCTTACATCACAATTTTTGATTCTAATTTGCCGGAGGGTGACGGCATCGGACTCTACGTTCAAGCGACTGCCGCGCCTATCCCAGACGATGAGTTAGAGGGTGCTATCAATCTATACAATGCCAGCACGCAAAAGTTCAAAATGTCGCGGGAAAATTGTGCGCCGCTAGCGCCGAGTCGCCTCTACAAAGCATCCCCTCGGGCTGTTTGGATTAATGATGGTTTAGAGCGTGACGGGTATTATCGTGATATCCGGAAAGACGCCCGAACACTTCAAGACTAATCGCTACTTCGTTATTAATTCATTGGCAAGTGAAGCTCGTCGCTTGCCAGCTCCCGCCGGCAATGTTCGCACGATTCTTCGGCGCCAAACTGGCGCGACCATTGGTGGCCGGCCTCAATGAACGGCTGGTAGTCGTGGAAGGCCACAAAGTCGGAGGCGCGGCGTAAGAATGCACCTAATAGGCCATAGGTCCGGAAACCGCCGCGCATGGCGGCTGCCCAGCAGTGCCCTACGGGTATAACAGACCATGGTTCGTGCACTTTGTATTCTTTAAGTGAACGGCCGGTCACGACGCGGCGCAGGTTGGCGGCGACTTGCTTGGCATCTTCTACGGCGGTTTGGGCCATGCCACTGTAGGGCGTGTTGGCGTTATCGCCAATAACATACATGTCTGGCTCTGTGCGCTGGTAGATGTCCACGGCGACTTTGCCGTTTTTGCTAATGGTAAAGCCGTTGGCGGTAAAGAACGGGTTGTTGGTCACGCCAGCTGTCCAAATAACGGTGTGGCTTTGAATGGGTTTGCCGCTAACGGTTAGTGCATCGGCGGAGGCGCCTTCTACGCGGGCATTGGTGTAGACTTTGACGCCCAAGTGGCGTAATCGACGTTTTATGACGCGTCCAGCATCGCGCGGCAGACGTGGCAAGAGCCGCGGGTTGGCTTCTACTAAATCGACATGGACCGCCCGGCCGCGGATGCCATGTAGTTTCATGATGTGCTTTAGATAACCCGGCAGCGCCCCAGCCAGCTCTATGCCTGTTGGGCCACCGCCCACTACTACATAGTTTAGGTCCGGCTTCATTTCGTTAATAAGCTGAGTGTGGAGGTGTTTTTTGAAATCTTTTATCTCTGCATCCGACTTAATGCCAAAGCTGTATTCCGCAAGACCGGGTATGCCAAAGTAGTTGGTCACCACACCTAAGGCAAAAATAGTGCTGTCATACGGCACGACCTCCCCGTTTTTAGTGGTGATGGTTTTGGCTTTACGATCCACGGTTTCTGCCGGGTCCACAATAACAGTCAGACCCTTGCCCTCAAAAAAGTTGCTGAGCGGAATAATACTGCCGCGGCGTCTGCCGCCCAGCGCGGTGTGGTACAGACTAGGGTAATAGGTAAAATCTGGGCTGGCAGTAATAAGGGTGACACTAAAGCGGTCGTCGCCGGCAAGCTCTAAAGCAGCCTTTACGCCGCCAAATCCGCCGCCGACAATTACCACCCTATGTTT
>Ga0209368_1000334_pt1 | contig 50016 bp, 48 predicted proteins | sample EBPBio242008_DNA_FD_185862 | JGI IMG/M metagenome (GOLD analysis project Ga0209368, IMG submission 185862) | Wastewater treatment Type I Accumulibacter community from EBPR Bioreactor in Madison, WI, USA - Reactor 1_4/24/2008_ DNA (SPAdes)... | ecosystem: Engineered > Bioreactor > EBPR >...
ATCCACGGTGAGGCGGCTGGACTGGCCGCCGTCGGTGCGCAGGACGCCGGTGATCGGGGCGACATCGCCATAGTCGCGGCCCATGCCCACGGTGACATGATCGGTGCCGACCCAGCAGTCGTTGGTGGGGTCGTGTTCCAGCCAGCCCATTTCGGCGCCACACCAGGCGGCGACCCAGGCGTGCATGGCATCTGCCCCTTCCAGCCGGGGCTTGCCGGGGGGTGGCAGGGTGCGCAGGTAGCCCGCGACATAGGCCGCCGGGATGCCAAGGCTGCGCAGGCCCGCGATCATGATCTGCGCGAAATCCTGGCAGACGCCCCGGCGGAGGGTGAAGGCGGTCTCGGGCGGGGTGTCGACCTCGGTCGCCTTGGCGTCGAAGGTCATGCGGTCATGGAGCGCGGCGCCGAGCCGGTCGACCGCCTGGCGCACGGTGACGGCATCGGCGGTGGCGGCGCGGGCGAAGGCGGCAATGGCGTCGATCCGGGGGATGCGCGGGCTGGGGCCGAGGAAATGGTGCGGCGCATTGGGGCCGAGCGTGAGCTGGGCCTCGATTTCCGGTGCGAGGCCGGCAAGGTCGGGCGAGAGGTCGAGGCTGGCCACCACCGCCTCGCGCCGGACGCGGGCAGTCATGGCGAGGCGGAACTCGGTCAGGCCCGCGGGCATGGCGATTTCGACGGTGCGGGTGTGAAAGAAATCGCTGAAGGTGCGGCGGTCCTGCGGCTGTGGCGAGATGGAAAGGCGTTCGCGCAGCACCTCTTGCCGGCCGGGCAGATGGGCGGGCAGCACGCGCAGAAGCTGGCGGCCGGCGCCGAGGGGGCGGGCGAAGTCGTAGGCGATCTCCAGCTTCAGGTCATAGAGCATCAGCGGAAATAGGCCTCGGTCAGCAGGTCGGAGAGGTTGGCGAGGCCGGATTGCAGGGTGGACAACGCTGCGCTGTCCATGGCTTCGGCATCGGCGGTGGCGAGGTCGGTCTGCAGGCGCAGGGCGGCGCGGGCAAGGGGCGAGAGGTGGCCGTACTTGTCGGCCTCGGGCAGGTGGCCGATCTCTTCGACCAGGCCGTCGAGCTGGTAGCGCAGCGAGCGGGGGTTCATCGCGTCGAGCGCCAGCATGTCGATGACGGTTTCGCGCGAGGTGGCGACGGTGAAGCGGCGGCGGTGCGAGATGACGCTGTCGCCCACCTCGATGGCGAGGTCGAGCGCGCCGGGCGGGGCTTCGGGATCGGCCAGGGTAAGAAGAACCGAGGTCATGCCCATGGCGCGTTCGTGGCGGCGGCCGAGGCCGAGGAAGCGCCAGCCGAGGAAGCGGTACATGTTCTCGTGCACGAGGCCGGAGAAGCCGGTGAGCTTGCGGATGAGGGCGGAGAGCGCGCGGGCGGCGTCGTCGCCGGGTTCGACCCGGGCGGCCATCCGGCGGGCGGTCTTGTCGATGTCCATCAGCGCGAACCAGGCGTCGGGGGAGACGCGGTCGCGGACCTGGCCGGCGCTGCCGATGGCGGCGGAAAGCGTGGCGAGCAGGCCCTCGGGGATGCCCTGGGCGGGATCGGTGCCGGAGGCGTCGAACAGGGGCTCTAGGGCGTCGAGGAGGGGCGCGGCGGCGGGGCCGGTTTCGGCGAGACGCACGTTCCAGGCTCGCAGGAGCCGCAGGATGCCTTCGGTGCGCTCGACATAGCGGCCGAGCCAGAACAGGTTGTCGGCGGCGCGCGAAGGCAGGCCGCCGGGGGCGATGCGGCGGTTGCTGATGGAGGGGGCGGCGACCATGCTGACCGGCTCGACCGGCTTGTCGCCCACGATCCAGACATCGGCGGCGGACCCGCCGCGCTGCATGGCAATGGCCATCGGGTCGGGCGCGGCACCGATGCGCGCGAAGCCGCCGGGCATGGCGGCCCAGCCGGTAGGTGTACGGGCCAGGTAGACGCGCAGCACCATCGGGCGCGGCACCAGGCGGCCGCCCACCAGCGCGGGCGTGGTGGAAAGCGTCACCGCCTCTTGTGCGACCAGCGCCGCGCCTTCGGCCTGGAGCCGGTCGGCGAGTGCGGAAGGCGACAGCGCGGCGGCGAGTGTGCCGGTCTGGCGCCCCTCGAAGGGCAGGCCGGTCGCCATTGCCGGCGACAACACCATGCGCGCCTGCGTCTCCAGCACGTCGTCGCGCGCCGAAGCCTCGCCACACCACCATGTGGCGATATTGGGCAATTTCAGCGCCTCGCCCAGCACCACGGGGGCCAGCTTGGGCAGAAAGGCCATCAGTGCCCGCGTCTCCAGGATGCCGGAGCCAAGCGCATTCACCATCACCACGCCGCCCGCGCGCAAAGCCGACACGAGTCCGGGCGTGCCGAGTCGCGAGCGGGGGTCGAGTTCCAGTGGATCGGCATAGCTGCCGTCGAGCCGGCGCCACAGCACCGACAAGGGCCGCGGACCAGAGACGGTGCGGACCATGAGCCGCCCGTCTTCGACCGAGAGATCCTCGCCCTGCACCAGCGTGAAGCCCAGGTAGCGCGCGATATAGGCGTGTTCGAAATAGGTTTCGTTCAGCGGCCCCGGCGTCAGGATCGCCACGCGCCCCTCGCCCGGCCCCGCAAGCCCCTGCATCACATCGCGGAAAGTGCGGAAAAAGCCGGCGAGGCGGTGGACATTCGCCTCGGCATAGATCTCGGAAAACACGCGGCTGGTCGCCACACGATTTTCCAGCGCGAAACCCGCGCCGGAGGGCGCTTGCGTCCGGTCGGCCAGCACCCACCAGCGGCCATCCGGGCCGCGTCCCAGTTCGAAGGCCAGAAAATGCAGGTGATGTCCGCCGCGCGGGCTGACACCGACAAGCGGGCGAAGCCATTCGGGGTTTTCCGCGACAATGCGCGGCGGCAGGTGCCCGTCGGCGACAAGCCGGTTCTCGCCGTAAAGGTCGGCCATCACGGCTTCGAGCAATTCGGCGCGCTGCATCAGGCCGGCCGTGACCTCGGCCCATTCGGTTTCGGACATCAGCACCGGCACATGGGCCAGAGGCCAGGGCCGTTCGACCGATTGGGCTGGACCCGGCCCCTGCCCGTACTGGCGGAAATAGACCCCGGAATCGCGCAGATACTGGTCGCCGCGCGCGATACGGCGATCCAGTTCCTCGGGCGTCAGGCCGTTCAGATGGTCGATGAAGCCACGCCAGACCGGACGGATGGCGCCCCTTGCATCCACCAGTTCATCGGGCACCGAGGGCAGCGCCCGATACCCCCGTGCCGCGCCCTGCGGCGTCTCTGGCGTTGCCTTGGCTTCCATGAGCGGGATCAGAGACCTGCCGGGCGGCGCAGGTCAAGCGTCATGGGGAATTCCGGGTGAATGCGTTCTGGCGGTGGCACATAGGCCCCGGCCCGGTGGCCGTGCGGCGAGAAGCGCGCCAGCCGCCGCGCCTCGGCCTCGTTGCCGTTGACCGGGAAGGTGTCGTAGTTGCGCCCGCCCGGATGGGCGACGTTGTAGGTCGCCCCGCCGATCGCGCGGCCCGACCAGGTGTCGTAGATGTCGAACACCAGCGGCGGGTCGAGTTTCAGGACCGGGTGCATGGCGGAGGCCGGGGCCCAAGCCTTGTAGCGCACTCCCGCCACTGAGACGCCGTTCGCCACCTGTTGCAGCGGCACGCGGCGCCCGTTGCAGGTGACGGCATAGCGCGCGGGGTCGGCTGTGGTGAGTTTCACCTGCACCCTTTCGGTGGAACTGTCGGTATAGCGCACCGTGCCGCCGATGGCGCCGGTTTCGCCCAGCACATGCCAGGGTTCCAGCGCCTGACGGATTTCCAGGTGGGTGCCTTCGACCTCGACTTCGCCGCAGAAGGGGAAGCGGAATTCGCCCTGAGCGACGAACCATTCCTCCTTCATCGGGAAGCCGTGGCGGGCAAGGTCAGCCAGCACGTCGCGGAAATCTTCCCAGACGAAATGCTGGAGCATGAAGCGGTCGTGCAGGGCGGTGCCCCAACGGGTGAGGTCGCCGCGGACGGGGCTTTCCCAGAACCGGGCGATAAGCGCGCGCAGCAGGAGTTGCTGGGCCAGGCTCATGCGGGCATCAGGCGGCATCTCGAAGCCGCGGAATTCGACAAGGCCAAGGCGGCCGGTGGGGCCGTCGGGCGAATAGAGCTTGTCGATGCAGATCTCGGCCCGGTGGGTGTTGCCGGTGACATCGGTGAGGATGTTGCGCAGGAGCCGGTCGGTGAGCCAAGGCAAGGGCGCCACACCCTGCCCCGGCAGCGGGATGGCCGAGAGCGCGATTTCAAGCTCGTAAAGCGCGTCGTGCCGCGCCTCGTCGATGCGGGGGGCCTGGGAGGTGGGGCCGATGAAGAGGCCGGAGAAGAGGTAGGACAGCGAGGGGTGGCGGTTCCAGTGCAGGATGAGGCTGGCCAGGAGGTCGGGCCGGCGCAGGAAGGGGCTGTCCATCGTGGTGGCGCCGCCGACGACGACGTGGTTGCCGCCGCCGGTGCCGGTGTGCTTGCCGTCGATCATGAATTTCTCGGCGCAGAGGCGGCTTTCGCGGGCTTCCTGGTAGACGCCGGTGGTGATCGACACACAGTCCTGCCAGCTGTGCGAGGGGTGGATGTTCACCTCGATCACGCCGGGGTCGGGGGCGACGCGGATGACGTTCAGGCGCGGGTCATGGGGCGGCGCGTAGCCTTCAATATGGACCTTGAGGCCCAGGCGCAGGGCGGCGGATTCGGCGACATGCAGGAGGTCGATGTAGTCTTCCAGCATCGTGACCGGGGGCATGAAGACGCAGAGCCGGCCATTGCGCGGTTCGACCGACAGGGCGGTGCGGACGAAGCCTTCGATCTCGGTCGGCGTCTGGGCGTTGATGCCCTGGACGGGCGTGTTGGCGACGAAGCTGGCGAGCGCCTGGGTCTTGCGGACATCGTCCAGGTCGGCGGGCTCGGGAAGGTCGGGCCGGTCGATGGTGGGGTCCATCGGGTTGATGTAGGGATAGACCGCCGGCGAAAGCCAGGGCAGCGAGTTGAGTGGCAGGCGATAGCCGACCGGGCTGTCGCCAGGGGTGAGGAAGACGCGGCCACGGCGCAGGCGCCAGCGTTCGGAATACCACTTCCGCCGCCCCGCCCTGGTCTGCCAGGGCTGGACGGGCAGGACGAAGCCCACGGGGTTTGTCAGCCCACGGTCGAAGACCTGGGCGATGCGGTGGCGTTCCTCGGGGTCTTCCAGTTTCGAATTGTCGGGGGTGACATTGGGCGGAAGGTTCGCCTCTTTCACCAGCCATTCGGCGGTGTCTTCATAGGCGGGGAGGATGTTTTCCTCGGGGATTTCCATCTCGGCCGCCATCTCGCGCAGAAGCTCCTGCGCCTGAAGGGCGGTCGCGCCCTGCGAGGTGCCTTCATCCGCGATGAGGTCGGGGTTCTGCCAGATGGGCAGGCCGTCGCGGCGCCAGTAGAGCGAGAAGGTCCAGCGCGGCAGGGTTTCGCCGGGATACCATTTGCCCTGGCCGTAATGCAGGAAGCCACCGGGCGCGAAGCGGTTGCGCAGGCGGCGGATCAGCGTGTCGGCGCGGGCGCGTTTGGTGGGGCCGACGGCGGCGGTGTTCCATTCGGCGGATTCGAAATCGTCGATCGAGACGAAGGTGGGCTCGCCGCCCATGGTGAGGCGGACGTCGTTGCGGGTCAGCGCCTCGTCCACCTTGCGGCCGAGCGCGTCGAGGTCGGCCCAGCTGTCATCGGAGAAAGGCTTGGTGATGCGGGGGTGTTCGGAGACCCGCGCGACCTGCATGTCGAAATCGAAGCTGGTCCTGGCCTCGCCGAAATAGCCGCCCGAGATGGGGGCGGCGCTGCGGTAATGCGGGGTGGCGGCGAGCGGGATGTGGCTTTCGCCGGTGAGCAGGCCCGACGTGGGATCGAGGCCGATCCAGCCGGCGCCGGGCAGATAGACCTCGCACCAGGCGTGGAGGTCGGTGAAGTCGACCTCGGTGCCCGAGGGGCCGTCGAGCGATTTGAGGTCGGGCTTCAGCTGGATCAGGTAGCCCGAGACGAAGCGGGCGGCGAAGCCCAGGTGGCGGAGTAGCTGCACCAGAAGCCAGCCGGAATCGCGGCAGGACCCGCGCGCGAGTTCCAGCGTCTGTTCCGGGGTCTGGACGCCCGGTTCCATGCGGATGGTGTAGGCGATCATCTGGTTGAGCCGGGCGTTCAGGCCCACCACCATGTCGACCGTGCGCTGGCGGCCGCGCGGGATGGTGTCGAGCAGCGCCTGCACCAGCGGACCGGCGGGTTCGGGCTTGCGGTAGATCGACAGGTCTTCGGCCAGGTCCAGCGCATAGTCGAAGGGCCAGTGCTCGGCCGCCTCTTCCACGAAGAAGTCGAAGGGGTTGTAGACCGTCATGTCGGCGACGAGATCGACCTCGATCTTCAGTTCCGTCACCGGCTCGGGAAAGACGAAGCGGGCCAGCCAGTTGCCGAAGGGATCCTGCTGGTGATTCACGAAGTGCTTCTGAGGCGTGACCTTCAGCGAATGCGACAGCACGCGGGTGCGGCTGTGCGGCGCGGGGCGCAGACGGATGATCTGGGGGCCGAGGATGACCGGGCGGTCGTACTTGTAGTGGGTGAGGTGGTAGATGCTGGCCTTGATCGACATGCGGCGCTTCCTTGGGCAGCGGCAGAACCGGGCGGCCTGTTCGGCCCCCGTCCCCCGCAGGGTCTTTGGGTCAAGATGAAGCAGGGCCGGTCGGGGGACTAGCCCCGGCCTTTCGTGGCTGCGCAGCGGCGGGCCAGGCGGTTCGGCCAGGCCCGGAACAGCGGCAAGTTTGCCTGATTATTGTGCATATTCGATGGTAACGCCGGATTATGCAGCGACCATCAGGCGGCAACCCAGGGTCCGGTGAGGATTCGGCGCGTCACCCGTTCCACCGTCGCGTCGCGCTTGATGAGGCCGGCCACCCATTCGCAGGAGCCCGCGTTCAGCACGGCGCCCCTGCCCCGGCGGTATTCGGCGAGGCAGCCGTTGCCGCGGCTGGCGCGGCCGAGCGTTTCGGGCGTGAGCGCGCCATAGACGGTCTGCGCCACCTCTTCCGCGTCGGCGGTCCCGATGAACTGGTCGCGGTCATGGGGCCCGGAGGAATGTGAGAGCGTGGTGGCCGGCGAAAGCGCCACGATGGTCAGATCGCCCTGCAGCCCGGCATCGGGCGCGGCGAAGGGCAGGCCGTGGGTCATGGTGTAGTCGATGCCATCGACCTCGTAGCCGAAGATCGTGGATGAGCGCCCCAGCACGTCGCCGTAGCCGAGGCCAGTATCGGTGAGTGCCCAGTGGTCGGGGCGGTAGATCACGAAACCGCCGGTACCGTGGGCGGCGCAGCGGCTCCAGCCGGCATAGACGCCCATCGAGCCGGTGAGGCCCATGGTGGCGACCGCCGGGCGGCGGACCTGGGGGTGATCCCAGTAACTCGTCAGGCGAGTGGGGTCGGGCGTCGGATCCTCGGCCCCGGCGCGGGACTTGAAGCAGGTCTGCGTGAGGAGATCGTCCGAAAGCCTTGTCTGCCAGAAGAAATTTCCGGCAAAGCGCGCCAGTTCCCCGCCGCGTTCCAGCCACGCGTCAAGATGGTCGCGCATCTCCCATGTCCAGTATTCATCATGGCCGACGATCAGCGCGCGGGCATAGCCATCCAGCGCCCTTGGATCGGCGTGAAGGTCGTGCTGGGTCAGGTAGTCCAGCGCGATCCCCTGCCCTTCGCACCAGAGCGCGAAGGGTCGCTCGAAAGCCCCCCAACCGGAGGAGGCATATTTCTTCGAGATGCCGCGGGCGCGGGCATAGTCCATGTGCGGATAGCGCGGCTTTGCGAGCAGGGGCGAGGCATGGGGGATGCGCGGTGCCCCTTCGGGCCAATGCACGAAGCCCTTGGCCCAGGGGCGCAGAAGCGAGACATGCGCGGCGAAGTCGTCGCCCTTCGGTCCGGTGAGGCCCTGGTAGTGGTTTGACCCGCCCCAGTCGTTGTAGGCGCACCAGGTGCCGGTTGCGAGGACCATGGCCACGCGCGCCGCGGGCTTGGCAGCGCGCAGGACGAACATGTGCTCGCTTTCGTGGCCCGGCACGGTGAGACGGATGGTATAGACGCCGCTCTGCCAGTCTTGCGGGATGGGCAGGCGCAGGCGCTCTGGCCAGCCGCAGCCCCTGACCGAGCAATCGGCGGGGGTTTCGGCAAAGCCGCCTTCGATTGTGCCGGACCAGACCACCCGCGGGGTGAGCCCGTCACGGGCGATTTCAACCGCGATGCGGGGGGCATTCGACATGGCATGCAGGGTCAGTGTCTCGCCGGGGCGGTAGCTGAGCGCAGCGGAATAGCCCCAGACCTGGGCGCGCGCCGGGTCGGGGCTTGCCGCCTCGTAGTAATGCCCGGTGACGGGATCCCCGTCATCGTAGGGGCCAGCGATGAAATGGCCTTGCAGGGTCATCTGGTCCCCTCGCGGAAGGCCCGGTCCAGGAAGGCGGCGCTGCGATCCAGATAGGTCTGGACATTGGTGCGGCGGAAGATGCCGTGGCCTTCATTGGCGAAGAGCAGCACCTCGTGCGGGATGCCGGCGGAGCTGAGTTCGCGCACGGCGGTATGGGTGTTTTCCGGGCCGACGTTGGAATCGGCCAGGCCGTGAACGATCATCAGGTGGCCACGGATCCGGTCGATGAAGTTGCCGGGGCTGGCATTGGCGTATTTCTCGGGGAACTCTTCGGGCGTGCCGCCCATCATTTCCTCGGAATAGGCGCGGCCATGGGGCATTTCGGTTTCATGGTAGTCGATGTCGAGGCGATACATGCCGCACATCGGGATGGCTGCCGTCACCAGATCGGCATGGCGCGTGATGGCGACCCAGCTGGAAAAGCCGCCGTAGGAATTGCCGGCCACCGCCACCGGGCCGGGGATGCCGGCGGCCAGCGCGGCCTCGATCCCGGCGCGGATGTCGGCCTGTTCGCGGCCGCCCCAGCCGTCTTCCTTCACCGCCTCGCGGTGGGCATAGCCGAAGCCGGTGGAGCCTCGGTAATTGGAATCCAGCACGGCATAGCCCTGCTGCACCCAGTAGCCGATCTTGGGGTTGGTCCAGTCTTCGGAATGCCATGTCGGTCCGCCGTGGACATAGGCGATCAGGCCCTTGGGCGTGCCTTCGGGCCGGTAGAGCCAGCCCTGCATCGCCATGCCATCGGGGCCGGTCCAGCGGAAATCCTCGGGCGGTGCCGGGTGGCGGCGGGCGGGATCGGGTTCGGCCGTCAGAAGCGTGGTGCAGGAGCCATCGGGGTGGATGCGCACCAGGTCGTGCGGTTCGTCCGCATCATAGGCCTCGGCCAGCCAGCCGCCGTCGGGGAAGGCATCGTGCGGCAAGAGGCTGCGGCGGCCGGAATGGTTGGGAATGTTCGAAAGGATCAATCCGTTCCACAGCTTCGCGCGGGTATTGGACCTTTCATGTACGATCAGGGCAAAGCGGTCTTCGCCCCCCGGCACCACGTCGAAGGGGAAGAAGTCGGGCTCGCCGCCCAGCCAGAAGATGTTGCCGGTGGCAAGGGAGAGGATGCCGGCCTTGTCCAGCCGGTGCAGATCGGCAACGAAGGCGATGCGGTCGGGGGCGATCCATTCGCCGCGGGCATTGTTGGCCTCGCCGAGGTCCAGCACCTTGGCCAGGCCGGAGCCATCCAGGTTCAGCACCCAAAGCTGCGTTCCGCCGGGCAGATGGTCGTGCCGGTGCCACAGAAGCCGGCGTCCATCGGGCGAGAGTTTGATGCCTGTGTCGAAGGGGGACTCTGAGCGGGCGAGGCAGGTGCGGGTGCCGCTGGCGAGATCCTGCTTCCAGACCCAGCCTCCGGCGGTGACGCTGCCGCTGTCGTAATCGAAATCCGCGAGGAAGATCACCGACCGGCCGTCATCGGCGAAGACGCCGCCATAGAGATAATGGATCGACTGTTCGGGCGTGAGTTGGGTCAGGCGGTTCTGCGCGGTGCGGTCCAGCAGGAACAGGTGGTCGTGTTCATTGGAATTGCGCGACTGCGCCAGGATCAGGCACATCCCGTCGGGCGAGACGTCGCGGATGGAGAAATGGTCGTGGCCGTGGGTCAGCCGTTCGGCCGGGCCGCCGGTGGCGGGGATGGCCCAGACCTCTTCGGTCTCGGTCACGCCCGCGCGGCAGCAAAAGGCCCACCGGCCATCGGCGCTGGCCCGGATGTTGGTGATCTGCGGCAGGGCGGCCCAGGCGCGGGCGGGATCTGACATGGGTTACTCCGGATAGTGGCAGGCGACCTTGCGGCTTTCGCCCATGTCGCGCAGGGCGGGCCGGTCAGTGCGGCAGAGGGGCTGGACCTTGGGGCAGCGGGTCGCGAAGACGCAGCCGGGCGGGGGGGCCAGCGGCGAGGGCAGCTCGCCGGGAAGCGCGGTGCCCACCCTGCCCTTTTCGCGGCGCGGGTCGGGTTCGGGGACGGCGTCCATCAGCGCGCGGGAATAGGGGTGGAGGGGTTTGGCATAGAAGGCGTCGCGCGGGGCATGTTCCACCACGCGGCCAAGACACATCACCATGACCTCGTGGCTGATGTGACGCACGACGGCCAGGTTGTGCGAGATGAAGATGAGCGCGAGGCCCAGCCTTTCCTGCAGGTCCATCAAGAGGTTGACCACCTGCGCCTGGATCGAGACATCCAGCGCAGAGACCGGCTCGTCGCAGACGATGAGGCTTGGCCGGCCCACGATGGCGCGGGCGATGCCCACGCGCTGCGCCTGGCCGCCGGACAGTTCGTGCGGGTAGCGGCTGGCGAAGTCCTCGGGAAGGCCCACGAGACGCAGGGCTTCCAGCGCGCGGGCGCGGGATTCGGCGGCGGAGAGGCCGGGCTCGAAGGTGGCGAGGGGACGGCTGACGATCTTCAGAAGCGTCATGCGCGGGTCGAGCGCGGCGATCGGGTCCTGGAAGATGATCTGCATCCCCGCGCGGGTCTTGCGGAGCTGGTCTTTCGAGAGGTTGGCGAGGTCTTGCCCCTGCCAGACCACGCGCCCGCCGGTCGGCTCGATCAGCCGCAGGAGGCCGCGGCCGAGGGTGGATTTGCCGCAGCCGGATTCGCCCACGATGCCCAGGGTGCGGCCGGGGTCGAGCGACAGAGAGGCGTCGCGGACGATGGGCAGAACGCGGCTGCGGCCGAAGAGGCCCTTGCCAGGGACCGGGTATCCGACTTCGAGATTTTCGGCGGAAATCAGGGTCATGCCGGTTGCTCCAGCAGGTGGCAGGCGGCGCGGCGGGCGGGCCCTACCTCGCGCAGCGGCGGCTGCGTGGTGTCGCACAGCGGGAGCTTCACTTCGCAGCGCGGGGCGAAGGGGCAGCCGGGTGACATGCCCCCGGCGCGGGGCTGGCCGGGGATGGTGCCAAGCCGCGCGGTCATCGCGTCGTCCAGCCGCGGCGTGGCGCGCAGGAGGCCGGCGGAATAGGGGTGCTTCGGCGCGTCGAACAGCGCCTCGGCGGGGGATTCCTCCATCAGACGCCCGCCATAGAGCACCGCCACACGGTCGCAGAGCCGGGCCACGACGCCCAGATCATGCGTAACCAGCACCACCGCCGTGCCGTTCTCGCGCGCAAGTTCGGCCATCAGATCCAGCACCTGCGCCTGGATCGTGACGTCCAGCGCGGTGGTCGGCTCGTCGGCCAGCAGGATCGCGGGCTTCATAAGAAGCGCCATGGCGATCATCACGCGCTGGCGCATGCCCCCTGAAAACTCGTGCGGATACCGCATCGCGCGGGCGGCGGCATCGGGGATGCGGACGCGCTCCAGCATCGCGACGGCAGCCTGGCGCGCCTCGGACCGCCCCAGGCCGCGGTGCACACGCAGCCCTTCGGCCAGCTGATCGCCCACCCGCTGATAGGGGTTGAGCGAGGTCATCGGGTCCTGGAAGATCATCGACATCTGGACGCCGCGCACGCGGTCCAGCTCGGCGGGCTTCATCGCCAGAAGGTCCTGGCCGCGGAACAACGCCTGGCCGCCGGCCTTGCCGTTGGAGGCCAGCAAGCCCATCAGCGCGAAGAGGATCTGGCTTTTCCCCGAGCCGCTTTCGCCGACGATGCCCAGAACCTCGCCCGGAGCGAGGTCCAGCGATACGCGGTCCACCGCCACGACCTCGCGGTCGGGCAGGCGGAAGCGGACCGTCAGGTCGCGCAGCGAAAGGAGCGGCTCAGCGGTCATTTGGGTCGAAGGCATCGCGCAGCCCGTCCGCTATGAAGTTGAGGCTCAGAAGCACCGCGACAAGGAAGCCGCCGGGCAGGAGCAGGAGCCGAAGGTCGGTGTCCATCGCAGCGGTGCCGGCCTGGATCAGGTTGCCCCAGCTTGCCTGGGGTTCCTTGATGCCGATGCCAAGGAAGGACAGGAAGCTTTCGGACAGGATCACCTCGGGCACCAGAAGGCTGCCATAGACGATGACCACCGAGACGCAGTTGGGCACGATGTGGCCCACCACGATGCGCGCGGGCGTCATGCCGCCGGCCCGCGCCGCCTCGACAAACTCGCGCCGGGCCAGGCTTTGCGCCTGGGCGCGCACGATGACGGCGGGGGTGAGCCACAGGGTGAACACGATGGCCGCAAACAGGGCCAGCGTGCCGCCGCCGAACAACAGAGACAGGAGGATCACGAGGATCACATAGGGAAAGCCGTAGAGAATCTCGACAGTGCGCATCATCAGACCGTCGGTCCGGCCCCCGGCATATCCGGCGATGGCGCCGTAGAGGACGCCGATCACACCGGCAGAGAGGGCGCCAAGGAAGCCGATGGCCAGCGAGACCTGCCCGCCTTCCAGCACCCGCACCAGAAGATCGCGGCCGTAATCGTCGGTCCCGAAAAGATGCGGCCAGATGAACTCGGCCGGGGCGGAGATGTGGTCGAAATCCGCATCCTCGCCGGTGAAGGGAAAGGCGTAAGGACCAAGGAAGCAGATCAGCACGATGGCCAGCAGCACGAAGACCGAGGCCATGGCGAGCCGGTTCTTCGCGAAGCGGCGGAATTGCAGCTGCGTGGTGGACAGGTGCTTGTCAGCCATTGCGCACCCTCGGGTCCAGCCAGCCGCGCACGAGGTCGGTCAGGATGTTGAAGAGGATGACCAGCGCGCCGTAAAGCAGCGTGATGCCCATGACGAGCGGATAGTCGCGGTTAAGCGCCGCATCCACGAAATGCCGCCCGATACCGGGAAGCGCGAAGACCGTCTCGATCAGGATCGAGCCGGTGATGATCGCCGCCGTGGCCGGGCCAAGGTAGGCGATGACCGGCAAGAGCGCGCCGGTCAGCACATGGCCGGTGAGGACGCGGCGCGCGCCGATGCCCTTGGCGCGTGCGGTGCGGACGTGGTTTTCGCGCAGGGTCTCGATCATCGAGGTGCGCGTGAGGCGCGAGATATAGGCGATGTTCGGCAGGGCCAGGACGATGACCGGCAGGATCAGGGCGCGCCAGCCGGCATCGGTGCCGCCCACGGGCAGCCAGTTCAGCCGCAGTGCGAAAATCACCTGGAACAGCGGCCCGATCACGAAGATGGGCACGGCGATGCCGATCACGCCGACAAGGCCCGCGACAAGATCGGTCGCGCCGTTCCGGCGCATCGCCCCGGCCATGCCGAGGCCCACACCCACCAGCGCCGCGATCAGGATGGCCCAGAAGCCGATGGTCAGCGACCAGGGCAAGCCCGAGGCGATGATGTCACCCACCGAATAGTCGCGGAACCGGGTCGAGGGGCCGAAGTCGAGGTGCATCAGCCCCCAGACATAGCGGGCGAACTGCTGCCAGACCGGTTCGTCCAGGTGAAACCGTTCCTGGATGTTGGCCAGCACCTCGGGGCTGATCTTGCGGTTCTTGGAAAACGGCCCGCCGGGGGCCAGCCGCATGACGAAGAAGGTCAGCGTCACCAGCGCGGCCAGCGTCAGCCCGCCTTCCCACAATCGCCGCGCTAGAAATCGCCCCATCCCTGCCCTGCCCGCTTCTTCTTTGCCCAAATACTCCGGGGGGAAGCCCCGGCCAAAGCCAGGGCGCGGGGGGCTGGCCCCCCCCCGCCCTTCGCCTGCCGCTATTCCAGCGTCAGGAACTGCGAGTTGTTGTAGCCGGCGGCCGAGTTCTGCCAGCCCTTCACATGCGGCCCCACCAGCTTGCGCGACGGCTCGATGGCGATGGGGGAGAAGATGTAGTCGTTCAGGAGGATCGCCTCGGCCTCGGCCAGCGCGGCATAGCGCGAGGCCTTGTCGGGCTGCTCGGCCGCCTTGTCCATCGCCGCATCGTATTCGGGCTTCACCCAGTTGTAGCCGGGTTCGGCCGAGGGCCGCATGTAGGCCAGGAAGGTCTCAGGCCCTGCGAAATCGCCCACCAGGTTGTCGGCGAAGACATCCCAGTCTCCGGCATAGAAGGCATCAAGCCAGGCCTTGCGTTCCATCGAGTTCACTTCGGCCTCGACACCCAGGGTCTTCTTCCACATCAGCGCGATGCCCTGGGCAAGACGGATGCGGTCTTCGGCGACCGTTGTGACGATGGTGACCTTCAGCGGGTTGTCGGGGCCATAGCCCGCCTTGGCCAGCAGTTCCTTGGCCATGGCCTCGCGGTCGGCCTGGCTCATCGTCGCCTCGGCGATCTGGGGACCCTTGTAGTCGGGGTCGAAGCCGCCGGCATAGGAATAGGAGGGGATGGCGCCGCCCTTGACGATCTTTTCCTGCAGCACCTCGCGGTCGATGGCCAGCGTGAGCGCCCGGCGCACGTCGATGTTGTCCATCGGTGGGCGGGTCAGGTTGAAGCTGTAGTAGGTCACTTCCGTCGAGGGGCCGATCGCCACCTGATCGGGGATCTCGGCCTTCAGCTGTTCGATCTGGTTGACGGGGATGTCATAGGTGATGTCGATCTCGCCCGCCTGGAAGCGCTTGAGTTCCGTAGAGACATCCTCTGTCACCAGGTACCGCACCTGCGGGATCTGGACGTTGGCCGCATCCCAGTAGTTCGGGTTCTTCTCCAGCAGCACATGGGACTGCGGCACCACTTCCTTGATGACATAGGCGCCGTTCGAGACGACCTTGGAAGGGTCGATGAACACCGCCGCGCCACTGGCATCGAAGGATGGCTTGTGCAGCGGCGCCACCTGGAAGGCGCCCATGATGTCCAGGATATGCGGGGCGGGTGTCTCCATCTCGACCACCACGGTACGGTCATCGGGGGCGGTGATGCCAAGGGTCGCGGCATCCTTCGTCTCGCCATTGGCCAGCGCTTCGGCGCCTTTCACCTTGATGACCGAGTAGAAGTAGTAGCCCTTTTCGCTCGCGGTATCGGGGTTCAGCGTCCTGAGCACGCCGTTCACGAAGTCCTGCGCCACCAGCGGGTCGCCGTTCGACCATTTCAACCCTTCACGCAGGCGAAAGGTATAGGTCTTGCCGTCGGCGCTGACTTCCCAGCTTTCCGCCGCGCCGGGGATGACCTTGCCCGCGCCGTCAAAGGTCACAAGGCCTTCGTAGGCGTCCATCTGGATCCAGCCGGCGGCGGCGTCGAAGTTCACATGCGGGTCCAGCGAGGACCATTCCGAGCCCACGCCGCGATCCAGCACGCCGTCGGACTGCGCCGAGGCCATGCCGCCGAAGGAAAGTGCAGCGGCCAGGACAAGCCCTGTCAGCGCCGCGCCCAGTATCTTCCTCATCGTTGTTGCTCCCTGTTGTTGTTCTTTGTCAGTCGGATAGAAGATCACCGTCCCGCACCACCTCGGTGCCTGCCACGTGGGCCAGGCCCTGGCCGCGCAGGCAGGATTTCCACAACTCGGTGCGGAACAGGAGGCCCGCGTTGGGCGCGCGCACGGCCATGCGCACGCGGGTCATCGGGTCGGTGACTTCGGCGATCACCTCGCCCTGGGCCACGGTGTCGCCGGGCTGCGCGATCCATGTCACCACGCCGCCCTGGGGCGCGAAGGCCTCGCCCGCGCCGCCGAGCGGCAGGTGGGGTGCGTCGGGGTGCTGTGGCGGCTCGTCCCAGCCGGTGAGTGCGCCGACAGCCGCGAGGTAGGACATGAGGCCGCGCGCATCGGCGGCGGCGAGGTCGTCGGAAACGTCGAACTGCCCGCGGTATTCCAGCGTGGTCGAGAAGCAGCCTGCGGGGATCGGATGATCGGGGAAGCGGTCCCGCAGGCGGGCCCAGGGCACGGTATGGGCCTCGTCGAAGGCATTTCCGCCCGAAACCTCCTCGATCAGCGCGACCTTCGCGCCGGTGCAGCGGCAAAGAAGAGTGGTGTCCTCGGGCCGTGCGGGCGAGGCGTAGAGGTGCATCACTGCGAAATGGTCGCAGTGCAGGTCCAGCACTTGGTCGGCGTCGATGGACCAGTCCAGAAGCGCCAGTTGCCCGCGGACCATGGCGGTGCGGGCCTTCTCCGTTTCCTCCGCCAAAGCGGTGCGCAGTGCCGTGCGGATGAGGGCGGCATTGCCCTCGGCGTCGTCGGTCAGGCGGCCTTCGACCAGGTCGCCGGCGCGGGGGCCAAGCGCGGGATAACCGCGGTTGAAGTTGTGCAGCGTGTCGAATTCCTGCCGGCCAAGCGGGCGTTGGAAGGCCCACTGCGACAGCCCCACGGGGTTGGCGGCGGGCACCACCAGGATTTCGCCCCGGATGCCGCCCTGCGCCTCGACCGCATCGAGATGGGTCATCAGGTGCTGCAGCACCAGGACACCCGGCATTTCGTCGGCGTGGAGGCCGGCTTGCAGATAGACCTTGGGCCGCGCGCCTTCCGTGCCATAGCGCAGGCAGGCGATGCGGCGCGATGTGCCGGGGCTGTCGCCGCCGAGCTCTGCCCAATCGGTCTTCATGTCTGCCCGCCGATCGGCCCGAGGACGGGCTCCAGAAGTTCGAGGCAGGCGGTCTTTGCGCCTTCGGGGGTCAGGCCCGATGGGTCGAGGCACAGTTCGAGCCAGAGCCCGTCCACCAGCGCGATCAGCGTGATGGCCATCGCATCGGCGTTGACCTTGCGCCCGTTCGCCGCCGCGTGTTCGGCAACAGCTTCGGACACCACGGCACGGTAACGCGCGTAAAGCGTGCGGTGTTCGTCGCGCAGCGTGCCGCCCGTGGCGATCTCGCTCCAGATCGCGAGCCAGACGTTCAGCGTTTCACGGCTGTAGTTCACGGGCGAGAACAGGTGGTCCAGGAGTTCCGGCAGACGCGGCGGCGCGGCATCCGGCGGAGAGATGGCATCCAGAAGCGGCCGATAGACCGCCTCGTAGACCTTGGCCAGAAGCCCGTCCTTGCCGCCGAAATGGTGCGTCACCAGCCCGCGCGAGGCGCCCGAGACCTTGCAGATGTTGTCGATGGTGAAGGCGCGGATGCCGCCTTCGGCCAGCACCTGCATCCCGGCCTCGACCAGCATCGCCGCCCGGACCTCGCGGCCAAGGCGGCGGAAGCGGGGACCGGGGGCGGCGCCGTCAGACATGATCCCTCGCGATGCGTTCGTCCCAGGCCCGGTGGAAGATCACCTTGTCGTTTTCGCTGACCCAAAGCTCGGTCTGCAGGCGGAAATGCGTGGCGTCGCAGGTCAGGCGTCCCGTGCTGCGGTGCCCCACCGTGGCATCGGGGCGCCGGATCGAGACTTCGTATCCCGTCTCCGTCTCGGCGCTGAGCGGGTCGCCATCGGTCAGGATGTGGCGGACATGACCGGCCGAGGTGACGGTCTGGCCGATGTCCTGAAAGGTCACCGCATAGGTCCAGCGCGGGAAATCCACCACCATCCGGCCGGTCAGCAGGTCATGCGTGACGCGGCGGGGATGGTCGGACGCGACGGAGGCATGCGTCTGTGGCGTGTCGGGACCCTTCACCGGCGGATCGAACGCGCGCAGGGCTGCATCTTCCCCCCGCGGCGCGCGCACCGGCAGCACCAGCGCCGACCCGGCGCAATCCACCGTCAGCGTCGCCAGTTCCGGCGAGGGCCAGGCGATGGGCCAATAGGTCGAGGACAGGGAGACGGCAACGCGGTGCCCGGCCGGGAAGGCGTGGCCGATGTCGTCCAGTTCCACCTCGACCTCGTAGAACCGGCCCGGTTCCAGCGGCTCGGGGTGTTCGTGGCTGTCGCGGTGCGTGAGGTTCAGCATCCCCAGGCAGACGCGCGTGGAGGTGCCATCCGGTGCCACGTCGTTCAGCCGCACCGAGGCCAGGGCCATTGGCTTGTCTGCCGCGATCCGCAGCCGCAGCCTTGGTGCACCGAGGATTTCCATCCGTTCGGGCAGCGGTTCCGACAGCCAGACCAGCGAGCCTGCATCGTCGATGCGCTGGTCCATCGGCCAGTCGGCATCCTCGCCATAGCGACCGACCTCGCCCGCTGTGAGCCCGACCCAGAGCGGCGATTTCACCGCGCGCTGCCCCGGCGCCCCGTCGAAGGCGCCGCCCGCGCCCAGGGGCCAGGTTTCGCCGGGGATGCGGGGCGAGGGCCAACGGTCCTCGCCCACCCAACGGCCCGCCCGTTCGGTGTAGCAGGTCGAGGGCGCGGCGCTTTCCTGCACCCAGGCGCGCAGCATCGGTTCTTCCATGATGCCGGTGTCGCGCCCCTTCATCCAGTGGTCGCACCAGCGCACCACCTCTTGCAGCCAGCCGATGGCCGGTTCCACCGTCACGTCATGCGGGTAGGAATGGGCCCAGGGGCCGATCAGCCCGCGACGGGGGCCGGACAAGCCCGCCAGAAGGCGCGGCACGCTTTCGGAATAGTTGTCGGCCCAGCCAGAGACGGCATAGACCGGCACCTTGACCTTAGAGAAGTCCTGGCAGATCGAGCCGTGTTTCCAATAGGCATCCCGGCGCTGGTGGCGGAACCAGATATGCGCCCAGGGTTCATTCGCCTGCATCCGCTGGCGCCACATCTCGCGCCAGGCGTCGCCCACGATGGCGGGATCGGGCGGCAGGTCGTTCTGGGCCAGCATGGTGGCGGACCAGTCGAAATTGTCCTTCGACAGGCAGCCGCCGATGTAATGCACGTCGGTGGCGTAGCGGTCGTCGGTGGAGCCCACCGTGATGACCGATTTCAGCGCCGGCGGTTGCAGCGCGGCGATCTGAAGGCCGTTGAAGCCTGACCACGAGATGCCGATCATCGTGACCTGGCCGTCACACCAGCCCTGATCGGCGATCCAGCCGATCAGGGCGCAGCCGTCCTGAAGCTCTTGCGCGCTGTATTCGTCGTGCAGCACGCCTTCGCTGTCGCCCATGCCGCGGATGTCCACACGCAGGCAGGCATAGCCCTGCGCCGCAAGCCAGCCGTGCATCGACTGGTCGCGGGTGCGGGTGCCGTCGCGATAGCGGTAGGGCAGGTATTCCAGGATGGCCGGATAGCGCCCGGCGCCCTTGGGCCGCCAGAGCTTTGCCGCCAGACGGGTGCCGTCCGGCAGCGGGATCATCAGACCTTCGACGATTTCGACCCGGTCGAGCAGGTCTTGCACTTGTACGGCCATTCGGCACCTTCCCTGTTGTACGATCATGCAACAAGGAAAGCGCCGCTGTCCACCGTCTATCTGTGAACTTGACCCGGGGTCAGAGCCATTTGTCGTAATCGCTGACCAGCAGGTGCCAGGGCGCCTCGTCCTCGTCGATTTCGGCAAAACGGCCGATGGGTTCGCGGAAGATGTTGTCGGTCAGGTCGTCGTTCACGGTCGAGACCTCGCCGATCAGCACATCGCCGCCCTCGCCCCAGAAGGCGTGCCAGTCGCCCGGCATCAGGGTGACGCTTTCACCCGGCGCGAGCTTCAGCTTGTCGCCGGGGCCATAGGGCCGCTCGATCCCGTCGCAGCGTACCAGGCCGCCACGGTCCCAGGCGAAGTTGCCCTTGTCGTCGCTGCCGTAAAGCTCGACCACCAGCGTCGCTCCGCCGCGGTTGATGATGTCCTCGGCCTTGATGACATGGGTGTGCATCGGCGAAAGCTGGTCCTGCCGGCTGATCAGCAGCTTTTCGGCATAGCACATGCCGCCGCCGCGCTGCAGATCGGACAGCAGTCCGTTGCGCAGGGTGAAGAGGAACAGCCCCATCTCGTCGAACCGGCCCTGGCCGTAATCGGTGATGTCCCAGCCGCAGCGCCCGTCCACCACCCGGCCCGCGACCGCCTTCTTCGCGCGGAACTCGTCGGGCGACCAGTTGGCGAAGGGGGGCAGGACAAAGCCGTAGTGGCGGATCATGTCGTCTGCCGCCCGCATGATTTCGTTGATGCGCGACCGTTTCATTGCGTCCTCCCTTGATAGCGGTAACGTTTCAGTAGTCCTGTCTGTCGCGCCTGCCAAGGCGGGGAAGGTTGAACCGCGCGGTTTTCGTTCGGGATGCTGCCCTAGCCGGCCATCGCCTCGTCGGTTTTCTGCAGGAACCGGCGGATCAGGAGCGCCGCCGCAACGATCAGGCCCAGAAGGAACCCCAGCCAGATGCCCGGCGCGCCGAAGCCGCCCCAATGTGCCAGCATCCAGCCGAGCGGCAGCGACAGCACCCAATAGGCCAGGATCGACACGCCGGCGGGCCAGGCGGTATCGGACAGGCCACGCAGCGCCCCCATCATGGTGGATTGCACGCCATCGACCAGCTGGAACAGCGCGAAGACCAGGAACATCGCCGCCGCCACCTCGATCACCGCGGGATCGCCGGTGATCAGCGCCGCGATCTCGCGACCAAAGAGGCCAAGCGCCAGCGCGGCCAGTGCCAGCCACACCGTCGCCACCAGCAGCGCCGCCAGGGCAATCGCGCGCAGTGTGCCGGGCTCGCCTGCGCCGCGCGCCTGCGCCACGCGGATCGCCACCGCGCCGGCAATGCCAAGCGGCACCATGTAGAGGACGCCGCCCACCGTGCCCGCCACCTGGTTGCCCGCCAGCGCCACGGTGCCGAAGGCGCCGATCAGAAGCGTCGCCACCGTGACCGACCCGGATTCCACCACATACAGCACGCCAAGCGGCGCGCCTTCGCGCAGCGCCGCCGTGATCTCGACCCGGTCCAGCGAGCGGCGGAGCCGCAGCCGTTTCATTGACGGTGCATAGCGCCAGTAGGCAAAGGCGAAGGCCAGCGACAGGGTTTCGGCCAAGAGCGAGGCGATGCCCGCCCCGGTCAGGCCAAGTTCCGGAAAGGGACCGGGTCCATAGATCAGAAGCCAGTTGAACGGCACGTTCATCAGCACCGCCGAAAAGGCGAAGGCTGCGCCCATCCAGGGCCGTTCCACCGCCTCGAAGGTGGCCTTGAACACGGTCAGCACGGCGTAGGGGATCAGGTAAATGCAGATCAGCCCCCAATAGGCCGGCATGACCTCCAGCACTTCCTCCGGCTGGTCCAGGAAGGGCAGCGCGAACCACATCAGCCCCATGGCCGCTGCCGCGGCGATGCCCACGCCAAGGCCAAGCACCAGCCCGTTGTGCAGGATATGGGGGATGCGCCGGCCCTCGCCCGCGCCCCAGGCCTCGCCCACCCGCACCGACAGCGCCGACAAGAGCCCCCAGACGGCCGCATACAGCAGCCCCGCCCCTGCCCCGGTCAGGCCAACGGCGGCAAGCGGCACCGCGCCAAGCGGCGCCAGCATGACGGCATCGGCAACGCCGATCAGCGTGGCGGCGGCAAGGCCCGCGACGATGGGGAAGACGAGCCGAAGAATGCCCGGAAGTTCGGTGCGGATCTGCGACAGCATGGTTGCACCGGCGGGACCCTTCACATACGGTTCGTATGTGAGAGTTCTACCCACATACGGCCCGTATGTCAATTGACCGCCCCTCCCGCGCCGACCGCGCGCAGGACACGCGCGAACGGCTTGTCACCGTAGCCCGCCGCGCCTTTGGCGAACGGGGCTATGCCGCGGTGTCGCTGGATGCTCTGGCGGCCGAGGCTGGCGTGACCCGTGGCGCGCTGCACCACCATTTCACCAACCGCGAGGGCCTGTTCGAGGCCGTCCTGCGCCGCATCGACGCCGAACTGGCCGAAGGCTGGGGCAAGGCCGCCGCGCCGCATCACGACCACTGGACCGCGTTCCGCGCGGGTTTCCACCGCTATCTGACCGATGCGATGGACCCGGGCCGCCGCCGCATCCTGTTCCAGGACGCGCCGGCCGTGCTGGGCACACGCGCTTTCGACATCCTGATGGAATCGGGCTTCAGCGACATGGTGGCCACCTTCGCCGCGCTGATCGCAGAAGGAAGGCTCAAGCCGGTCGATCCCACCGCGCTTGGCCACATGCTGAACGGTGCGGCGCTGAACCTGGCCGATTGGGCGGCGGGCGACGAAAGCCGCCTGCCTGCCGCGCATCAGGCTTTGGCCAGCCTGTTTGACGGGTTCGAAGCCTCAGGCGCTTTGCCGGAACCGGGGGCGTTCTCCCTCGGCCCAGGCGCGCACGGCATCCCCGAAGGCACTGAACAGCACCCGTGACACGGGGTCCTGCGCGGCATTCCATTCCGGATGCCACTGAACCGAAAGCGTAAATCCCGGTGCGTCCTGGATGTAGATCGCCTCGGGCGTGCCATCCCCGGCCCGACCGTCGATCACGATGCGCTGACCTGGGCGGTTTATGCCCTGGCCATGCAGGGTGTTGGTCATCACCTCTTCCGCGCCCATCAGCCGGTGGAACACCCCGCCCGGCGTGAAATGCACCGCATGGCGCAGCGCGAAACGTTCCTCAATCGTGCCATCGGGCGGCATCCGGTGGTTCATCCGGCCGGGCAGTTCGCGGATCTCGGGGTGCAGCGTGCCCCCCATGGCCACGTTCACCTCCTGGAAGCCCCGGCAAACTCCAAAGAACGGCTGCCCCCGTTCCACGCAGGCACGCACCAGGGGCAGCGTGATTGCGTCGCGGCAGCGGTCAAAGGCACCGTGGGCCGGCGTTTCCTCCTCGCCATACTCGCTGGGATGGACGTTCGGTCGCCCCCCGGTCAGCAGGAAGCCATCGCAGAGGTCCAGAAGCTCCTCGACCGAGACGAAGCGCGGGTCGGTCGGGATGATCAGCGGCAGGCAACCCGCCACATCCGCGACGGCGGTCGAATTCATCGTGCCGCCCGCATGCACCGGATACTGCTCGTTCAGCAGGGTCATGTTACCGATGATGCCGACGACGGGGCGCCGCTTGGCGGAACGGGTCATGGTCTGATCGCGCTTCGTGACAGTTCAGCGAGAGGATACGCCCGCCCCTTCGGCATCGGAAGGGGCGAAAGCCACGGAAACCGTGCATTTCCGCACCGGCCGCCTGCAATTCGGGCAGTGCGGGCGGATCGCGGGCGACGGGGTCACGCCGGTGTGACTTGCAGGGCGGCATCGCAACCCTTCTTCTCGTCCGGTCACGTCAAAGAAAGGCGCCCCCATGTCTCCCCGCTCGCTCGGCCTCGCACTGATCCTCACGACCGTTCTCGCCCTGCCCACCCTGGCGCAGACCACCGAGGGCACGACAGACCATTCCGGCCACGACATGTCGGCCATGGCCGATGACGCGCCCTCGACCGTCGCCTTCCGCGAAGCCAATGCCATCATGCACCGCGACATGGACATCGCCTTCACCGGCAATGCCGATGTGGATTTCGTCCGCGGCATGATCGCCCACCACGAGGGCGCCATCGCCATGGCCAAGGTCGAACTGCAATACGGCACAGACCCCGAGGTTCGCAAACTGGCCGAGGCGATCATCACTGCGCAGGAAGGCGAGATCGCCTGGATGAAGGACTGGTTGGCCGCGCAGCGCGAGTAGGGCTTGCGCTGCGGCCGGCCAGGGGCTTTCCTCCCTGGAACCGGGAGGAAACCATGCATGTCCTGATCCTTGGCGCCGGCGGCATGATTGGCCGCAAACTCGCCTCTGCCGTTGCCGCGCAAGGCATCGGCGGCCAGCCGGTCAGCCGCCTGACGCTGGCCGATGTAGCAGCGCCGCCAGTGCCGGCCTTTTCCGGTGCGGTTCAGGCCATCGGGCTGGACCTGACCGCAGCGGATGCCCCTTCCCGGCTGCTGGACGGCCGACCGGAGATCATCTTCCACCTGGCCGCCATCGTCTCGGGCGAGGCCGAGGCCGATTTCGACCGTGGCTATGCGGTGAACCTGGATGCCACCCGGCGGCTTCTGGACGCGATCAGGATGACGCCCGGCTATCGGCCGCGCTTCGTCTTCGCCTCGTCCATCGCCGTCTTCGGTCGCCCCTTCCCGGAGGTGATCCCCGACGATTTTGCGCCGCAGCCGCTGACGAGCTATGGCACGCAGAAGTTGATCACCGAACTTCTGGTGAACGACCTGAGCCGGCGCGGCATGATCGACGGGCTGTCGATCCGCCTGCCCACGATCTGCATCCGCCCCGGCGCGCCGAACAAGGCGGCTTCGGGCTTCTTCTCGGGCATCCTGCGCGAGCCGTTGGGGGGCCTGCCGGCGGTGCTGCCCGTGGCCGACACGGTGAAGCACTGGTTCGCCAGCCCGCGCGCCGCCGTGGGCTTCTTCCTTCATGCCGCGACGCTGGATACGTCGCCGCTTGGGGCCAACCGCGCGCTGACCATGCCGGGACTGGCCGCCACCGTGGCAGAGGAGATCGAGGCGCTTCGCTCGGTGGCCGGGCAGGCAGCGGTGAACCTGATCCGGCGCGAGCCCGATCCCGTCATCGCCCGCATCGTGGAGGGCTGGCCGCAGGCGTTCACTGCCGACCGGGCGCGCGCGCTCGGCTTCCGGGCCGAGACGCGGTTTGACGAGATCGTGCGGGTCTACCTGACCGAGGACGCCCCGTCGGTCGCCGCCAGATAGGCCAGGGCGATCTCGCGCAGCCGGGCCGGGGTGAAGGCCGGCCCATGGCCACCGTGGCCGATGCGGAAGTCGATCTCCATCAACCGCGCCATGGTCTGGCGGTAGTCGGCGACCGAAGCGCCGGGGATGTCATCCACCAGTTCGTCGTCGTAGATGGCGTCGCCGGTCAGGAACAGCCCGTCGCGTTCGTCCAAAAGCGCCAGGCAGCCAGGGGAATGGCCGGGCAGGATCAGGACGGTGAACTGCCGGTCGCCGAGGTCGATCCGATCCCCCTCGCGCAAGGTCTGGATCAGCGGCGCGGGCCTCAGGCGCCACCGGTCCAGCCGGAACTCCGGCTCTGGCAAGGCCGTCAGGGCGTCGGGCCAGCCGCGGAAGGCGCCCTGCAGGGTGCCCGCCTCGGCCATGTCGGTGAAGACAGGCGCCTCGGATTCCGGCCCCCTCCGGTCGGCGAATTCGTGGAAGCTGCCGACGTGGTCCACATGGGCGTGGCTTGCCACGGCGATCACCGGCTTGCCCGTCAGCGGCAGGGCGGGCCGAAGGGGCGTTACGCCCACCCCGAAGTCGAGCTGCAGGTCGGCGTCGCGGCCGTGGAGGGTGTAGAGGTTGGCGCGGAACATCGGGTCCACATGCGGCTCGACCGTCAGGAACAGGCCCGGCTCGACCTCGCGTGTCTGAAACCAGCCCATGATCTGCTCCTTGCGGAAAACCCGCCCCCCGGTCGCAATCAGCCAAGCATGGCGGGCGCGCGCGGTCCAGCCTGAGCGGAAACCGAGGCAGGCCCGAATGACCCTTCCCACCCACCGCCCCCTGATCGGGGTCGCCTTCATGCTGGCGGCCATGGCGATCCTGCCGGGCATCGACGTGATCGCCAAGCTCCTGGGACAGGAGGGCATGGCGATCCTTCAGATCGTCTGGGCCCGCGTGGCGTTCGGGGCGCTGCTGACCCTGCCCTTCGCGCTGAAAGTCGGGGGGCGGGCGGGGCTGCTGCCTGACCGGCCGGTCTATCACCTGTTCCGCGCCGGGTTCCTGATCGCGGCGACCTTCCTGTTCTTCACCTCGCTGAAGACCCTGCCGATTGCCGATGCGCTGGCGATCTTCTTCGTTCAGCCGCTGATCGTGACCGTCCTGTCGGCCCTGGTCCTGGGCGAGAGGGTCGGGCCGCGGCGGTGGACGGCGGTGGCGATCGGGTTCGTGGGGACGCTGATCATCATCCGGCCGGGGCTGGCGGTGTGGAACCCCGGCAGCCTGTATGCCCTGGGCGCGGGGACTTGCCTGGCCATCTACTTTGTGATGACCCGGTCCATCGCGGGCAGTGCCCATGCCATGGTCACGACCTTCCAGACCAATGCGATGGGGACGCTGATCACCTCGGTCGGGGTCTGGGTGGTGTGGCAGGCGCCCACGGCGGGGGAGTGGGCGATGTTCGCGGCGCTGGGGGCCATCGCGACCTTCGGGCACTATCTGATCGTGCGGGCCTATGACCATGCGGAGGCCTCGCTTCTGGCGCCGCTGGCCTATACCGAGATGGTGACCTCGACCCTGCTGGGGTGGTGGGTCTTCAGCGACCTGCCGGATGGCTGGACCTTCCTTGGGGTGGGGATCCTGATCGGCTGCGCGGTCTATATCTCGGTCCGGGAGAGGCAGGCGAAGGGGCGGCTGGAGGTGCCGCCCGAGGCGATCGAGACGCCCTGACCGGGGGCGTCCGAGCTCGGACGCCTGGGTGGATCAAGGAAAATCAATGGGTTGCGGACGCGGATTAACTTGGACTTAACACTTGTCCGAGGCTGCGCCTGACCCGCACGCCCATGACCCGACCAAGCCCCGGTCAGCCCGGACCGAACTCGGCCCGCCGCGCGGCGATGGCGTCAACGATGGCGTCGGACACCGCCGAGACGCGGCGCGAGGCCGCAAGGTCCGCCTGGGTGACCAGATAGACGGGGCGTTCCATCGCACCGCCATCGGGCAGACGGTCCGCGATCAGGCGCAGTTGCGCGGGCCGGGCCAGGAAATGCGGCAGGACGGCCAGCCCCAGCCCCTGCCGCACGGCCTGCACCTGCGCCTCGAGCGTGTTGACGGAAAGCCGGGGCGTGTCGGGGCCGGCGAAGGCCCGCGACCAGGCGAGCACCGTGCCGAGGCTGACATGATCGGGCCAGGATACATGACGCGCGGGCGCGGCCCCCGTCGGCGGGCCGTAGAGGCCAAAGCCCATCACCACCACCTGCCGCACCAGAAGATTGCCATGATCCGGGCGCACCATGCGCAATGCGAGGTCCGCGTCGTGGCGGTGCAGGTTCACCGTCTGGGTGCTGAACAGGATTTCCACATCGAGGCCCGGATGCGCCGCCAGCAGAGGCGCCAGGGCGGGCACGAGAAGCGGTGCAATCAGGCTTTCGATGCTGGCGACGCGGACATTGCCGCGGATCCGGTCCTGTACGTCCGCCGCGTGCAAAAGGCCGGCCAGCGCCTCTTCGGCGGCTTCGGCGCGCGGCAACAGGGCCTTGCCCTGATCGGTCAGAACATAGCCGCTTTGGTGGCGCAGAAAGAGCGGCACACCAAGGGCCTGTTCGAACCGTTCGATGCGCCGGGACACCGTGGCCACGCCGGCGCGCAGGCGTTGGGCGGCGCCGGTCAGGCTGCCCTCTCGCGTCAGCGCGAGGAAAACGCGCAGATCATCCCAGTTTGGCGTCATGATGTTCCGATATCGGAAAACGGCTTTTCCATATTTTCCATATTCGGGCGATCCGAGGAAGCAGATTGTCACGGGCATCCAAAGCAGAGGGTTGCCGATGGCCGACATATCCATGATCCCCCGCCAGAACCTTGAGAGAAACGCCTTGATCCTGAGCGGGTTGGCCGCGGTGTTCTGGGGCACGAATTTCGAGGCGACGCGGATCGTTCTGTCCGAAGCGACGCCATGGACAGCCGCGGCGCTGCGGTTTGGTCTTGCCGCGCTTGCCGCGCTTTGCTGGCTGGCGATGACACGCGGGCTGGATTTCACGGTGCTGCGGCGCAATGCGCTGGCCTTTGCGATGCTTGGGCTGATCGGCATCGCCGGCTTCAATGCGGCGCTGTTCCTGGGGATGAAGAGTTCCAGCCCGGTCACCGCAGCCCTGATCATGGGCACAACCCCGCTGACGACACATCTTCTGGATGCCGCGATCCGCCGCCACCGGGTGGGCGGGCGGGTTCTGGCCGGCATGGGGATCAGCCTGATCGGCCTTGCCCTGACGGTGGGTGCGTTCCGGGGCACACATCTGGCGGCGGGAGATCTGATGATCGCCGGGGGAAGCCTTGCCTGGGCGCTTTACACCATCGGGTGCCGTCGCTGGGTGGCGACGGCCGCGCCGATGGACACCGCCGTCTGGACGATGATCTTCGGCGCGCTGGCACTGGTGCTGATCGCCTTTGAGCAGGAGGAACCGGTCCAGGTGCTTGCCGGGGCATCGCCGGTCTTCTGGCTGGCCAGCCTGCACATGGCGCTGATCGGCACGGTTCTGGCCTATGTCTTCTGGCAGACCGGCATTGCCGAGCGTGGCGCGGCGGCGACCTCGGTGCTGTTCAACCTTGTTCCGGTTTCCGCGCTGGTCGTGGCTGCGGGGTTCGGGCGGATGCCGGACTGGTCGCAGGGACTGGGCGTCGCGGTGGCGATCTTCGGGGTCTGGCTTTCCAGCCGGGCCGAGCCGCAGGATGGCCGGGCCCGGGCCAATCGCATCACGCCGGCTTGTCCGGGGCGGTGAACCAGTCCTTGTAGCGGGCGCGCAGTTCGGCCTTCTGGACCTTGCCCATCGCGTTGCGCGGCAGGTCGGGGACCACCACGGCGGCCTTGGGCTGCTTGAACCTGGCGAGCCGGTCGCGGATGGCATCGACCGCCGCCGCACCGTCCAGCCCTGCCCCACCGGACAGGACGGCAAAGACCGCCTCGCCGAAATCGGGGTGCGGCAGGCCGATCACCGCGCTTTCCTTCACGCCCGGCACTTCGTCGAGCAGAAGCTCGACCTCCTTGGGATAGACGTTGAAGCCGCCGGAGATGATGAGATCCTTCGCTCGGCCGACAATGGTGACATAGCCCCGGTCATCCACGACGCCCACATCGCCGGTGATGAACCAGCCGTCGGGGCGCAGTTCTTCGGCCGTCTTTTCCGGCATCCGCCAGTAGCCCTGAAACACGTTGGGGCCGCGCACCTCGATCACGCCGACTTCGCCCGGCGGCAGTTCGCGGCCATCGGCCATGATGCGCAATTCGACCCCCGGCAAGGGAAAGCCGACCGTGCCGGCCCGCCGCTCGCCCTCGTAGGGGTTGGAGGTGTTCATATTGGTTTCGGTCATGCCGTAGCGTTCAAGGATGCGGTGGCCGGTCCGGTCTTCGAAGGCGCGGTGGGTTTCGGCCAGAAGCGGCGCGGAGCCCGAGACAAAGAGCCGGATGCCGGCGACGAGATCGCGGGTAAAGCGGGGGTCGTCCAGAAGCCGGGTGTAGAAGGTGGGCACGCCCATCATGGCGGTGGCTTTCGGCAGCCAGCGGATCATCGCCTCCTGGTCGAAGCCGGGCAGGAAGATCATCGAGGCCCCGCTGAGCAGCACGGTGTTGCCGGCCACGAACAACCCGTGCGTGTGGAAGATCGGCAGGGCGTTGAGCAGGATGTCGCGGTCGGTGAAGCGCCAGAGATCAGCCAGCACGCGGGCGTTGGACAGAAGGTTGCGCTGGCTGAGCATCGCCCCCTTGGAGCGGCCCGTTGTGCCGGAGGTGTAGAGAAGCGCGGCCAGGTCATCCTCGCCCCGGTCGGCCGGGGTGATGGTGCCGGGCTGGGCCGCTGCGCGGTCGGCCAGGGTGCCCGTGCCATCGGCCGCCAGGGTGAGCACGCGCGCGCTGCCCGCGACCCGGGTGAGATCGGCCTGGCGGGCGGGATCGCAGAGGAACACCCGCGGTTCGGCATCCCCCAGGAAATAGGCGACTTCCGCCGGGGTATAGGCGGTGTTGAGCGGCAGGAACACCGCGCCAAGCGCCACGGCGGCGCCATAGATCGCGAAAGCCTCGGGCGACTTTGCCACCTGGACGGCCAGCCGGTCGCCCGGCCCCACGCCTTCGGCGCGCAGCGCATGGGCAAGGCGCGCGACCATGGCCAGGAAGGCATCGCCCGAGATCGTGCGCCCGTCAGCCAGGATGAGAAGCGGGCTGTCGCGGCCGGCGAGCGGGGCGAAGAGCGCGTCGAACATCGGATTGGGCATGGCGGGACTCCCTTGCGGCAGGGCCTGATTGCCACGGGCCGCGCCGGGGCTCAACCGCGATGGCCGCTGTCCCGGGGGCCAGTCGCGCAACAAGCAGGCACGAAAATACACCGCGCCCGTCCCGGTTGTGCCCCATTGCTGCCCCGCTTGGCCGGTCAGATCACCCCAAGCGACACTGACACGCGCCCAGAAAGGACCAACGTCATGAAAGCTTTCTTCGCCCGCTTCCGCCGCGCCAGCGCCAAGCAGGACCTGTTCGACCGCCGCCTTGGGCTTCTGACGGCCCGGGTGCCGAGCCGCCTGCCGGCGACCGGCAAGTCCGTGTTCAGAATGATGGCGTGACGCCCGGCAGCCGAAGCGCCGAGATCAGGTCGCGCACCTCTTGCCGGGCCGCGACATGGGACATGTTCAGGTGATCGACGCCTGTGTCCTTCAGGTCCAGGAGCGTCAGGCCCCTGGGGAACAATTCGCGGAAGATCACGCGCTCGGCAAAGCCGGGGGCCACGCGGAAGCCGATGCGGCGTGACAGATCTTCCAGCGCCGCGCCCACCTTGCGCTTGTTGTGCATTTGTTGCGCGCCGAGGCGGTTGCGCAGCACGATCCAGTCGATGGGCTTCAGCCCGGCCTGGGCGCGAAGCTGGCGCGCGGACCAGACCATTTCCGAATAGATCGACGGCCCGGTGACGCGACCCGATTCCGCGTCGATATGGGCGAGCAGGTCGAAATCCACGAAGCTGTCATTCAAGGGCGTGATCAGCGTGTCGGCCAGGGAATGGGCGACCTGGCTGAGGCGGGTGTGGCTGCCGGGGCAGTCGATGACCACGAAATCCGACACCGGCTCCAGCGCCTCGACCGCGGCGGAGAGGCGGGCGTCATAGGGGTTTTCGCCTTCGGGCAGCACGCCGGGGTCGATGTCGGGCAGGTCGCGGTAATCGGGCGTGGGCAGGTCGAGGCCCGAGAGCGCAAGCCAGGCGCGGCGATTCTCGATATAGCGGCCAAAGCTTTTCTGGCGCAGGTCGAGATCCAGCGCGCCGACGCGGTGGCCCAGGCGCGCAAGGGCCGTGGCGACATGCATGCAGGTCGTGGATTTGCCCGACCCGCCCTTTTCGTTGCCCACCACGATGATATGCGCCATGACCGACCTCTGCCCGGATGCGGGAGAGACCTATACGCAGCGCCGGGGGCGAGGGGAAGCCGTCACGACACGGGCTGGTCGCAGCGGATTTGCGGACGCTCGCAGCGGATGAGCGGCCAGTCCTGCCGCCCCCAGCAATAGCCGTCCACCGTCAGCCGCAGGATCCAGAGCGGGCGGCGGCCTTCGGCGGTGCGTTCGGGGCTGCCGTCCTGCTCCAGAAGCAGGGTGGTGTCCGTGGCGCCTTCCAGGTCGTAGCGATCCACGCTGCGCATCCGGCCCAGGGGATCGGGCGCGGGCTCGGTCCAGGTGAAGAAGGCATGGGGCGGGCTGTCGATGAAGCTGAGCCGGTGCGGGTTGGCGGTGCAGGACAGCGCCGGATCGGTGGCATCGCCGTAAAGCCCCGCGGCGCGGTCAAACACCGATTGCGCCGCAGCGGGGCCGGCGGCGCAAAGCAGGAGGGCGATGAGAGGCAGGGGCCGCATGGATGCGAGCATGGCGCAGGCGCGGGCGCTTCGGAAGGGGTCAGTTGCGCGGGGCGGGCTGTGGATCGGCGGCAGGCCGGCGGGCCGTGGCCGGCGGCATCAGGGCAAGGGGCGCTCGGTCGCTGGGGGGCGGCGCGCTGTCGCCCTGCGACCAGGCGTCCAGTCCGCCGGTCAGGGTGACGATCCAGAATCCGCGGGCGCTGGCCATTCGTGCTCTCCTTCCTTGATCCGGTGAGACTGGAACGGCGGACGTCGCGGTTTCCGTCGCGGCAGGCGGCGGAAAAGCAAAGGGCGCGCCGGTGGCGCGCCCTTCGGGTGTTCCTTGCGGATGGATCAGAAACCCAGGCCCGCGTACTTGTTCTTGAACTTCGACACGCGACCGCCGGTGTCCATCAGCTTGGCCTGCTGGCCGGTCCAGGCCGGGTGCGACAGCGGGTCGATGTCGAGCGACATGGTGTCGCCTTCCTTGCCCCAGGTGGTCTTGGTGCGGAAGGTGGTGCCATCGGTCATCTTGACCTCGATGGTGTGGTATTCGGGGTGGATGCCCTCTTTCATCGCGGCGCTCCTTATTCCGACTTTTCTTTGTAGTTGGCCACTTCCGCGATGCGGGCGGATTTGCCGCGGCGCGTGCGGAGGTAGTAGAGCTTGGCGCGGCGGACCTTGCCGCGGCGCACGACCTCGATCGAGTCGATGTTGGTCGAGTAGAGCGGGAAGACGCGTTCCACGCCTTCGCCGAAGGAAATCTTGCGAACGGTGAACGAGGCCGAGATGGTGGCGCCGCCCTTGCGGCCGATGCAGACGCCTTCATAGGCCTGCACGCGCGAACGCGAGCCTTCGGTCACCTTGTAGCCGACGCGGATGGTGTCGCCGGCCTTGAAATCCGGGATCGTCTTGTTGAGAGCGGCGATCTGTTCCGCCTCAAGCTGCGCGATGAGGTTCATGCGCTTCAGTCTCCATTTGCCTGCGGTGGTTCCGCAGAGGTGATGCCGGCCCAGAGCTCCCGGTCTTCGTTCGGGTCCCCGCCTGGATGGGCGAGCCCGCCGGAGTTGGCGCCTGACTTTGTCTGTACCGCCCCCCTGCCGGCACCCGGACGAAGAACCCCGGGACAGGGCAAAGGGAATCGGGTCCGGTGGCGAGACGCCCCGGACCGGGCGCGTATAGGCGCGGGTGGGTGCTGGGTCAAGCGGCGGTTGGGCGGGACACGATTTCTGAAGCGGCAATCGTGCCGGAATTCGTCACGAATTCCGGTCCCGGCGCTGGTGCGCCGCCCACAGATCCGGCCGCCGCTCCCGCGTTATCCGCTCTGCCTCGGCGCGGCGCCATTTCGCCACCTCGCCGTGGTTGCCGCCAGTCAGCACCGCGGGAATCTCGCGCCCCTCCCAAACAGCGGGGCGAGTGTACTGCGGGTGTTCCAGGAGGCCTTCCGAGAAGCTTTCCTCCTCGGTCGAGGCCTGGTTGCCCAGGACCCCGGGCCTGAGCCGCACCACGGCGTCGATCATCGCCTGCGCGGCGATCTCGCCGCCGGTCAGGACGAAATCGCCCAGGGAGATCTCTTCGATCTGGCGGGCTTCCAGCACGCGCTCGTCCACGCCCTCGAACCGGCCGCACAAGAGCGTGATGCCGTCGCAATCGGCCAGTCGGCGGGCTGTCTCTTGCGTGAAGGGGCGGCCGCGGGGCGAGAGGTAGATCACCGGCCAGCGGCCGCGCGGCAGGGCGGTGGCGGCGGCGGTCAGCGCGCGGTCCACCACGTCGGCGCGCAGCACCATGCCGGCACCGCCGCCTGCCGGCGTGTCATCGACATTGCGGTGCTTGCCCTCGCCGAACTCGCGCAAGGGGAAGGTCTTCAGCGCCCAAAGCCCCATCTCCAGCGCCTTGCCGGTGAGTGACAGGCCAAGCGTGCCGGGAAAGGCCTCGGGGAAGAGCGTGATGATCCGCGCCTCCCAGGCGCCGCGCACCACGCGCGTTTCCTCCATCAGGTCGCGGGGTTTCAGGCTCGCCTGGATGGAGAAGCGGCCATGGCTTTTCGGGCGGTCGGGCGTATCGGTCATGGCGCGGGGTTATCGGTCCATTCCTCTTCGCCCGCAAGCGCGCGCCATGACCGACGGCGCGCGCGGGTCATGCGGTACTGCGCCACGCGCAGCGCGTGCAGCGCAGGTTCGGCTGGCGTGCCGGCATGGGCGCGTTCGGCATGGCGCAGGACGGCGTTGTTCGGCCCGTCCCAGAAGGCCTCGGCATCGGCCTTGAGCAGGGCGGCGTAGCGTTCAGCAAACCGCGCCGTGGCCTGGGGATCGTCGCGCACCAGCATGAAGGCGGTGAAGGGGGCCTCCTGCCCCTGCAATTCCATCGACAAGGCCGGGTCAGTGGCGAAATCCACCAGCGCGGTGGACAAGGCCGGAGACAGGCCCCGGTCGGCTTTCAGGTCCGACACGGCCTGCAAGAGCTGCCAGGCGGGGACTTTGCCATGCAGGGCGCGCAGGTCGGTCTCGCCGGCCTCCAGCCGCGTGCGGATGCGGGCGATCTCGGCATCGAGTTCGGCCTTGCGGCGGTCGTCCTCTTCCTGCGAGCGCTGCCCTTGCAGGGCGAGCCCGTTGATCTGGCGCAGAGCATCGTCCAGGACCGCGTCGAGCTTTTCCGCCTTGACCGGGTCCCAGATCAACCTCGTCAGCGGGATCGACAGGGCAGAAACCGCGACGGGCAGCGCCGGGTGCATCACGGGCAGAAAGCCCGCGACGCCGCCGATGCCGCGGCCGATGCCGAAGAGCAGAAGCACAAGCAACGACTGCACGGCCAGTTGCACCAGTGCGCCGATCCAGATGTGCGGCCGGGTCCAGGCGGATGCCGCGCGCGGGAAGGCCGAGGGGCGCATGACGATCGACCACAGGAGAAAGGTCAGGATGAAGACGGGCACGGCGGCCCAGCCCTGCCCCGCCAGCCCCGCCAGAAGGGGGCCGAGGTACAAAAGTGCCGTGGCGCCCATCACGAGCCTGATTTTGCTCTGCATTCCGCCTCCCCTTGTCGGGCGGCAGACTGCCCTTGGGCTTGCGTCTAGTCCAGCCCCTCGGGCAGGTCGGCGATGAGCCGCCCGGCGGCAAGGTCGACGGTGGGAACCGCGGCCAGCGTGAAGGGGATGAGCATTTCGCCCTTGGGGGTTGAGACTTCGAGGATGTCGCCGGCGCCGTGGTTCTGCACGGCGCGCACCCGGCCCAGCACGGCGCCGCCGGTGTCGCGCACTTCCAGGCCGATGAGGTCGGCGTGGTAGAATTCATCGTCGGGCAGCTTGGGCAGCCGGTCGCGGTCGGCGTAAAGCTGGGTGCCCTTCAGGGCATCCGCCGCTTCCTTGGTGGTCACGCCGGCGATCCGGGCGCCAAGGCCCCCGGCGATCGGCCGGGTCAGCTTGACGCTGAACCGGCGCGTGCCGGATTCGTCGTAAAGCGGGCCGTATGAGGCAATGTCGGTGGGTTCGGTGCAGAAGCTTTTCAGCCGCACCTCGCCCTGCACGCCGAATGCGCCGGCAATGGCGCCCACGCAGATGCGGTCATTGGCTGGCATGAGACCCTCTCAGGGAAAGCGATGAGTCCGGGGGTGTGAAACCCCCGGTCTCTCCGCGGCTGCGACGGCCGATTACTCGGCGGCCTTTGCGGCCTTCTTCGCGGCGCGCTCGGCCATGGCCTTGCCCGGCACGGCGGCCTTGGGGTTGTTGCGGGCCTTCTTCGGCAGGACGCCGGCCGATTCCAGGAAGCGCGCGATGCGGTCGGTCGGCTGGGCGCCAAGCGCCAGCAGTTCCTTCACGCGGTCGAGGTTCATCACGACGCGCTTTTCGTCGTCCTTGGCCAGCATCGGGTCATAGGTGCCGAGCTTTTCCAGGAAGCGGCCGTCGCGCGGCATGCGCGAGTCGGACAGGACGATGGAATAGTGCGGACGCTTCTTGGTGCCGCCGCGCGCCAGACGGATCTTCGTTGCCATGTCAGTTTCTCCTTTGATGGCGTGGGGACCGGGACATCCCGGTCATTTCTGCAGTTTCTCGTGGTGCCTGATCACTTCGCCGATGATGAAGTTCAGGAATTTCTTGGCAAATTCGGGATCGAGATCGGCTTCCTTTGCCAGAAGCTCCAGCCGCTCGATCTGGCGCGCCTCGCGCGCCGGGTCCGAGGGCGGAAGATCGTGTTCGGCCTTCAGCCGGCCCACCGCCTGGGTGTGCTTGAAGCGTTCGGCCAGCGTGTAGACGAGGATCGCATCAAGCCGGTCGATCGAAGCGCGGTGCTCCTTCAGCACTTCAGCGGCGCGGGTGGTCACGTCGTTCATGCGTCCCTCGTTCCGTGGTGGCGATAGATCATCAGTCCCGGTTCGCCCAGGGCCGCCTCGGCGGCCGGGTCCCGGCGGGCGCCCAGCTTTTCGGCCAGCCGCACCGAGGCACCGTTGCCTTCGTCGATGTAGCTGACAAAGCCGCCGGGGCCATGCAGGCGCAGGGCGTGGGGCAGGACGGCGCGGGCGGCTTCCCCGGCAAAACCCTTGCCTTCGGCGGACTCGACCAGAACCCAGCCCATCTCGGGCTCGGGGTCGCCCCATTCCTGCCAGAGGTAGAGCCAGCCGAGCGCGTCGTCCGAGCCCTTCGCGGTGATCGTCCACATGCCGCTGCCGCGCAGGAGCCAGCTGGAGACCGCCTGGGCAAAATCGTTGAACGCCTCTTCGGCGGTGAAGGGTCCGCCCATGAAGCGCGCGCGGTCCGTGGTGAAGACGGCCTCGTAGGCCGGCCAGTCGGCCATGCGCGGGGCGCGCAGGATCAGGCGCTCGGTCTCGATCACGGGCACGGCGGCGGCGATCTGTTCGACCAGCGCGCCGGCCGGGCCGGAGGGCGGGGTGAGCCAAGGGCGGATCATGCCAGCGCCTCCGGGTGGCGCCAGACGTTCCAGGGCCCGTCCGAGGGTTCTTCGGCCATGGGGTCGATGGCCGCGCCCAGGCGGGTGGCCAGCGCCTCGGAGCGCGCGTTGCCCGGCGCGATATAGCTGACCGGGCGGCGCCAGCCCAGTTCCCGCGCCGCCCAGGCGCGGGTGGCCTCGGCCGCCTCGCGCGCATAGCCCCGGCCCTCGGACGCGCCGTCGAAGATCGCCCAAGCGATTTCGCCTTCGGGCCAGCCCTCGGTCAGTTGCGGGCCGGCCATGCCGATGGCGGCCGGGCTGCCTGCCGGCGCGAAGAAGAACATGCCATAGCCGCGCAGGGTCCAGTGGCCGACACGGTTGCAGAAGGTGCGCCAGGCATCGGCGCGCGACACCGCCCCGCCAAGGGCTTCGGCGCGGGGGCCACAGCGGAAGGCAGCGAAAGCCTCCCAGTCGGCCATGGAGGGCATCCGCAGGACCAGCCGTTCGGTTGTGATTACGGGGCCGGTCATGCCAGCGCCTCCGGGGCGGGGTGGCGCCAGACCTGCGTTTCCTTGACCGGAAGGCCGGGGGCCTCGGCGTCCAGCACGCAGCCCAGCCGTTCGGCCAGCCGGATCGAGCGGGTGTTGGCTGGTGCGATGTAGCTGACGGCGGTGGTCCAGCCGAGCGTTCGGTAGGCAAAGGCGCGGGCCGCAACGGCGGCCTCGTGCGCAAAGCCCTTGCCTTCGGCACGGGCATTCCAGACGGTCCAGCCGATTTCCGGCTCGGGCCAGGATTCCGGCGCCCAGGGGCCGGTCATGCCAAGCGGCGTGTCGTCGCCCTTGGCCTGCCAGATGAACATGCCGAAGCCACGATAGACCCAGTGCCCGGTCAGGTGGCACAGTGCACGCCAGGCCGCCAGCCCGTCGAACGGCCCGCCGATGTGGTCGAAGCGGCCGTCGCCGGCCAAGGCGGCGGCCTCCCAATGCGGCCAGTCGCCGCTGCGGGGCGCGCGCAGGATCAGCCGTTCCGTCTCGATCACCGGGGTTCCGGACAGCGCGGTCATGCGGGCCTCCGGTGACGGTAGATCACGACGGGGCCATCCTCGTAGGGATAGGGTGCTGCCGGGTCGAGGACCGCGCCCATCCGTTCGCACAGGCGGTGCGAGCGGTGGTTGTCGGGGTCGGTGTAGCTGACGGCGCTGTCGAAACCGGTGTTCGCAAAGAACCAGTCGCGCGCGGCGGTGGCGGCCTCGAAGGCCAGGCCCCTGCCCTCGTGATCGGCCGACCAAAGGCTCCAGCCCAGTTCGGGTTCCGGATGGCTGTCGGGGAAGAAGGGGCCGATGCCGCCGATGCCCTGATCCGAGCCCTTCAGTGTGACGGTGAACAGCGAGAAGCCGTGCTTCGCCCACTGGTCCCAGAGCCCCTGGAATTCTTCCCGGCACTTCGCCTCGGTCCAGGGCCCGCCCATCATGTGAGACCGCTCTGACGCCCAGAAGGCGCAGCCCGGCGCAATGTCGCGCTCTGAGGGCACGCGCAGGACCAGGCGGTCGGTGACGATCACGGGGCCGGTCATGCCGCCCTCCGATAGCGCCAGACCTGCGTCGGCGCGTTGCCGGGGGTGGCGCCGTTCGGGTCGATGGTCGCGCCCAGGCGGCGCGCAACCGCCGCAGAGGCTGCGTTGTCCGGGTCGATGTAGCTGACGATGGTGTCCAGCCCGCGAGGGCCAAGCGCCCAGTCGCGCAGCGCCGCGGCGGCCTCGGTGGCATAGCCCTGCCCTTCGGCGCCGTCGAAAAGGAACCACCCGAGCTCCGGCTCGGGGAACTGCGGGCCGTGGGTCAGCGAGACCTGCCCGAGCGGGCCACCCTCGGGCCGGTCCAGGATCAGCCCGCCCATGTCCAGAAGCGCCCATTGCGCCACATCGTTGCAGAACCAGGACCAGGCGGTGCCTTCGGAATGTGGGCCGCCCATGAACCGGGCGCGATCCGAAGTGACGAAGGCGCAATAGGCCGCGAAGTCCGCCATCACCGGGGCGCGGAGCGTCAGGCGTTCCGTGTGCAGGACGGGGGGGATCATGCCGCCCCCCGGAGGTCGTGGCGGATGACCACATCGGTCGGATCGGCGCCGGGCGCTTGCACGATCACGCCGCCAAGGCGCAGGCCAAGCGCGATGGAGCGGGCATTGCCGGGGTCGATGTAGTTGTCGATATGGTCCCAGCCGAAACTGGCCCGCGCCCAGGCCATGACGGCGCGCGCACCTTCGGCTGCGATGCCGCGGCCCTCGGCCCCGGCCGTGACGAACCAGCCAAGCTCGGGCTCGGGATAGCCTTCAGGCTGGTAGATGCCGACCTCGCCCAGGTATTCGCCGGAGGCGCGATCCTCCATCGAAAAGGGGCCAAAGCCCATCAGAGGCCACTGCCCGACCTCGGAGGCGAAGATGCGCCAGGCCTGTTCGGCGGTGAACGGCCCGCCTTCCCAGACCGACCGCGCATCGGCGTAGAATGCCTGGCGATGGGCGAAATCGCCGTAAACCGGCATCCGCAGGCGCAGCCGGTCGGTCAGGATTTCGGGCGCCGAAGGGAAGGCGATGGTGGCGGGACGGGCGATCATGCGGCGCCCCCCGGCTGGTGGCGGAACACGCGCACCTCGGTGCCGCGCGGGGTGGTCCAGGTGCCATCCTCTCGCGCGCCCAACCGGCGCGCCAGCGCGGCGGATCGGGCGTTGGACGGCCGGATATAGCTGACCGCCGTGGTCCAGCCGAGCGTGCCGAAGGCGTGGCCCAGCATGGCCCGCGCCGCCTCGAAGGCAAAGCCCTTGCCCTCGTCGGCGGCGGACCAGACCGTCCACTTGAGTTCCTGTTCGGGCTGGCCTTCCGGGTGCCACGGGCCGAACAGGCCCACCGCCCGGCCATCCTCCTTCGCCTCGGCCACGAAGGGACCGAAGCCGCGCAGGACGGTGTGGCCCAGCACGAAGGCGAAATGCCGCCAGGCCTCGTGCGGCATCAACTGCCAGTCCAGCGCCGCCGCGCGGTCGGAGCCATGGAACGCCGTCATCGCCGGGATATGCGAGGCCGCCGGCTGCACGAGGCGCAGCCGTTCGGTCTCGATCACCGGGAGGACGGGGGAGGCGATCATTTCTTCTTTATCAGCCCCGACAGGCCCGAGGGCAGCGACATGCCGCGCGGCATTCCGGGGAAGCCGCCCTGCCCCATGCTTTCGCGCATGCCCTTGGCCGCAGCTTCCAGTTCCTCGGGCGACATCTTCGACGGGTCGGGCAGGCCGCCGGGCGCGCCACCGCGGCCCATCATCTGGCGGATCGCCTGCTTCATGGCGCCGCCCTTGCCCATCTTCTTCATCACATCGGCCATCTGGCGATGCTGCTTCAGAAGCTTGTTCAGGTCGGCCACGTCCAGACCGGCGCCGGCCGCGATGCGCCGCTTGCGGCTGGCCTGCAGAAGGTCGGGGTTGGCCCGCTCCTTCTTGGTCATCGAGTTGATCAGCGCGATCTGGCGGCGCAGCATCTGGTCGTTCAGGCCCGCTTCCTCGGCCTTCTTGGCCATGTTGCCCATGCCCGGCAACATGCCCATCAGGCCCTGCATCCCGCCCATCTTCATCATCTGTTCCAGCTGCATCTTCAGGTCGTTCATGTTGAACAGACCCTTCTGGAACCGCTTCATCATGCGTTCGGCCTGCTCGGCCTCGAACGTCTCCTGCGCCTTCTGCACGAGCGCCACGATGTCGCCCATGCCCAGGATGCGGCCCGCGACCCGTTCGGCATCGAAGCTGTCGATGGCGTCCATCTTCTCGCCAAGGCCGACAAAGCGGATCGGCTTGCCGGTGATCGCCCGCATCGACAGCGCCGCACCGCCGCGGCCGTCGCCATCCATCCGCGTCAGCACCACGCCCGAGATGCCGACCTTGCCGTCGAACTCGCGCGCGACGTTCACCGCGTCCTGCCCGGTCAGGCCGTCGACCACCAGCAGCGTCTCGCGCGGGGCCGCGAGGTCGCGCACCGCCTGAACCTCGTCCATCAGCACTTCGTCGATGTGCAACCGGCCCGCGGTGTCGAGGAACAGCACGTCATAGCCGCCCATCGCTGCCTGAGTCTTGGCGCGCTTGGCGATCTGGACGGCGGTCTCGCCCTTCACGATAGGCAGGGTGTCCACGCCGATCTGGGTGCCGAGGATGCCCAGCTGTTCCATCGCCGCCGGGCGGTTGGTGTCCAGCGAGGCCATCAGCACCCGCTTGCCGTTCTTTTCCTTCAGCCGCTTGGCGAGCTTTGCGGTCGTCGTGGTCTTGCCCGAGCCCTGAAGGCCCACCATCAGGATGGTCGCGGGCGGGTTGTCGATCTTCAGCGCATCCGGCTCGCCCTCGCCCGCCAGCACGCGGATCAGCTCGTCATGGACGATCTTCACCACCATCTGGCCGGGCGTGACCGACTTCGTCACCGCCGCGCCCGTGGCCTTGTCCTGCACCCGCTTGACGAAATCGCGCACCACGGGCAGCGACACGTCGGCCTCCAGCAGCGCCGTGCGCACCTCGCGCAGCGCCGAGACGACATCGGCCTCGCTCAGCGCGCCGGCCTTGGTCAGGCGGTCGAAGACGCCGCCAAGGCGTTCGGAAAGGCTTTCGAACATGACCGTCTCCTTCGTGGACCCGTGCCCCAGATGGGGTCGGGCGGGGCTGGACCCAAGACCCAATGCAGAACGGCACCTGCGGGCGCAACGCGCTGGCAGGTGGCGATCCCGGCATGTGCCAAGGGACCGGAAGCTTCGGGCTTCCGGGGAATTGCGGCGGCTCTACGCTTGCAAGGGCCTGGAGTCAACCGTCAACCCCGCCCCCATTGCCAATGAGGAGACCCCGCGCCGACAAGGCAGGCGTCCAGTGGACGCCTGACCGGCGCGGTTGGCGAAACGCCAGCGTTTCGCCAAGGGGCCATCCGGTTTCCCGAACCTCTCAGCACGGGCGGCGGCTGCCCCGGCGGGCGCGCCTTGGCGCGACTGCCCTCGGGGAGGCAGTCGCGGCCCGTGCGCGGGGCGCACGGGCGGGACAGATGGAACCCGGTCACGGCGCCCGGGGCGATGGCCCCGGGCGACCCAACCGCCAGACCCGATCAGGCACCAACGCCCCGGCGAAGGCCGGGGCCTCCGCGTCTCTCAGATCCCCTGCTCCGCAAACCACGCCCGCAGCTTTTCCAGCGTCGCCGCGTCCGCCAGGGGCGGCGAGGTCACCGCCACCCAACCCTCCATGTAGTGCCGTGCGGCATAGACATGGCCGTGGCCCGTGGGGGTGAGCGTGGCGGTCATCATGTCGGTCAGAAGCTGCAGGAAGGTCACCACCGGGATCCAGTTCAGCCCCGGCGAGACATCGGGGCCGCGCGGTTTGGCCATCCAGTCCGGTGCGCGGTAGAAGCTGTCGGGTTCGAAGAACACGATCGCATCCGAAGGGTACTGCAGATAGAGCATCCGCGTGTCGCCCCAGGGCGCGGTGGCGACCTCGGTCGTGTCGGTCTGCGTGGTGAAGCGCACGAAGGAACCGTCTCGGAATTCGGGCGACCAGGCCGGGGTGCCGGGGTTTCGCGCCGCGGTGATCTGGGGCCAGAGCCGGCTGGCGAAGGGCGGCCCAACCCAGAAGGCGCCCTGCGGCGGATCGCCCACGATGTCGAAGATGTCGAGCGACAGGTCCGAGTTCAGCGAGCCGAGGCTGAGACCGTGCAGGTAAAGCCGCGGGCGGCTGTCCTTCGGCAGCTTGCGCCAGTGGTCATAGACACGGCGGAACACGGCGCGGGCGGTTTCCTCGCCGTATTCCGGCTGCACGATCAGGCTGAGCCACGAGGGAAGGTAGGAATACTGCACCGAGACCGAGGCGATGTCGCCGCCCCAGAGGAACTCGAGCGGCGTCATCGAGGCCGGGTCGATCCAGCCGGTGCCGGTGGGTGTGGCGATGACCAGAAGCTTGCGGTCGAAGCCGCCGATGCGGATCAGCTCGGCCAGCGCGAGATCGGCCCTCTCGTCCGCCTCCTCGGCATTGTTCAGCCCGACATAGACGCGCAGAGGCTCCATCGCCGGCTGGCCGGTGACCTGTTCGATGGTGGCGGCATCTGGGAAGGCCACCACGCGGTTGCGGCCCTGCGCACCCAGGCCCTGCCAACCCACCAGCGACTCGGGGCTGCCGGATTTCAGCGGGTCGGTCGGCGGGGCGACATCGGCGGGGATCAGCGCGTCGATGCGGCGGTAGGTGTTGTCCATCGCGCTCAGCGCCCGGTCCATCAGGACGCCCGAGCCGATGGACCAGAACAGGACCGAGGCGAAGGCGATGCCCAGCACCATGGCCACCCGCACCGGCACGAAGCGCGCCGCCCAGTTGGCCAGGATCACCGCCGCGCGGCGGAAGAGGCGCCCGATGGCCATCAACACCAGCACCACCACCAGCGAGGTCGCGGCAATGATGACGGGCCGCGCGGTTTCCACCGGCTCCATCCCCATCACGGCGTGGATCTGGTTCTGCCAGCCGGTCGCCTGCGACAGGCCCCAGGCGATGACCGCCGCCGCCGCGGCCAGCGCGACCCTGCCGGGCCAGGGCGAGCGCGGCAGGGGCAGGCCAAGCCAGCGCCAGAGCAGCATCACCGCCACCGCCAGCGCGTAGACCAAAGCAAAGGCCGCCCCCGCCACGGCGCCCTGCAGCGGCCCGGTGCGCGGGATCAGCGAGGGCGTCAGGGCGGCGGTGAAGGCCAGGGCACCGAACAGGATGCCCAGGGCCGAGGGCCGCGCGAAGAACGGCAGGTCGGTGAACGGCTTGGTCGTCATCGCGTCACTCCGGGGCTTGCGCGGCCACTGTGCCGGGGCCGCCCGCGCCATGCAACCGGTTCGGGGGCGCATCCCCCCTTGAACATCCCGCGGCGATTGCCTCGAATGGGCATTCCTGACCGGGGGAGCACGATGGAAAACTGGGACGAGATCCGCACCGCCTTCCAGGTCGCCCGCCTTGGCACCGTCTCGGGCGCGGCCGAAGTGCTGGGGGTTCACCATGCCACGGTGATCCGCCACATCGACGCGCTGGAAAAGCAGCTTGGCGCGCGGCTGTTCCAGCGCCACGCTCGCGGCTACACGCCCACCGAGGCGGGGCGCGACCTTCTGGCCGTGGCCCAGACCACCGAGGAACAGTTCGCCCAACTGTCCAGCCGCATCAAGGGCCAGGGCGAGACGGTGGCGGGCGAGCTGGTGGTGACCTCGATCGCCGGCATGTCCGAACTGCTTATGCCGGTCCTCGCCCGGTTCCAGGCCGAACACCCCGCCGTCATGGTGCGATACCTGACCGACATGCGGGTGTTCCGGCTGGATTACGGCGAGGCGCATGTGGCGATCCGCGCCGGCGCGGCGCCGGAAGAGCCCGACAACGTCGTGCAGCCCCTGACGCGCCTGCGCACCGGACTTTACGCCGCGCGATCCTATGTCGAGGCGCATGGGATGCCCGGCTCGGCAACCGATCTGGCCAGGCACCGCCTTGTCGGCCCCGACGATCCCGCCAGCCGCGCGCCCTTCTTCCGCTGGCTGCGCGAGCATGCCCCGCCCGAGGCGGTCACTTTCCGCGCCAGCGAACTGGCGGCGCTGGAAATGGCGGTGAAATCCGGGGCCGGTATCGGCTTCATCGCCTCCCACCGCGCGGCACTGATGCCCGATCTCGTCGAGGTGCTGCCGCACAATCCCGATTGGGACGCGCATCTTTGGCTGGTGACCCATGTGGACCTGCACCGCACCCGCAAGGTGCAGGCGTTCCTGAACGCGCTGAAGACCGCGGCGAAGGACTGGGCGGCGTGAGCCCCGCGCAACTGCGCGGGCATCTGGCGATGCTGGCCTTTTCGGCGCTGATCGCCGGAAGCTTCTCGCTTGGCGTGCTGGCCGCGCCGCTGATCTCGCCCTTTGCGCTGACGGCGGTGCGCTTTGTGCTGGCCGCGGCGCTGGTCGGCGCCTTCGCCGCACTGGGCCCCGGCATCGCGCGGGCCGCGCTGGCCGCGCCCTGGCGCTATGCCGTGCTGGGCGGCCTGCTCTCGATCTATTTCGTGCTGATGTTCCAGGGGCTGAAGACCGCGCCGCCCGTGTCGGCCGCCGCCGTCTTCACCCTCACGCCGGTCATCGCCGCAGGCTTCGGCTGGCTCCTCCTCCGCCAGCGCCTGACGCCCCGCATCGCACTGGCGCTGGCGCTTGGCGGGGCCGGGGCGCTGTGGGTGATCTTCCGGGGCGACCTTTCGGCGCTCCTTGCGCTTCAGGTCGGCAAGGGCGAGGCGATCTACTTCGCCGGATGCATCGCGCACGCGCTCTACACGCCCATGGTGCGCCGCCTCAACCGCGGCGAGCCGGCGGTGGTCTTCACCTTCCTCACCATGTCCGCGGGCGCCGTGCTTCTGGGCCTGGCCGGCTGGCAGGACGTGCGCGCGACCGACTGGGCCGCCCTGCCCCCCGTGGTCTGGATCACGCTGGCCTATATCGCGGTCGCCGCAAGTGCGGCGAGCTTCGTTCTGCTGCAGTTTGCCAGCCTGCGCCTGCCCTCGGCCAAGGTGATGGCCTACACCTACCTTGTGCCGGCCTGGGTCATCGGCTGGGAAATCGTGCTGCACGGCGCCCTGCCCCCCGCCCGCATCGCGCTTGGCATCCTGGCCACCCTTGCCGCGCTTGGCCTGCTGCTGCGCGACGACGGATAAGCCGGCGAGGTGCGACCGATTGGACGGTTCTGCGCAATCTCTGCTGTCGCACTTGCTATGCTATCGGCAGAGGTTCACGCTGGAATTGCGGCAGGTCTAGGCGGACCGCCGAGAAGGGGGAATGCACGCCATGACATTCATGCGAACCGCGGGATTGCTTGTCGCACTACTAGGGGCGACGGCGCTGAGCGCGCCGTCGCTTCTGGCGCAGGAAACCGCCACCACCACGGCGGTCGAGCCGACGGTGACAGCCGCTACCGACACCACTGGCGATCCGGCCGCGGGTCTTCTGTCCGAGGACGAGTTGGACGAGCTTTTCGCGCCCGTCGCGCTTTATCCCGACGCGCTTCTGGCGCAGGTGCTGCTGGCCGCGACCTATCCGCTGGATGTGGTGAAGGCCAACCAGTTCCTGACAAAGAACGAAGGCAAATCCGCGCAGGAAATGTCCGACCTTGTCGCCGCGCAGAACTGGCCCGATCCGGTGAAGGGGCTGGCGGCCGGTTTCCCCGATCTTCTGGGCCGCATGGTCGAGCACATCGACTGGACCGAGATGGCGGGCGATGCGCTGATCGCGCAGACCGACGATTGCCTTGCCTCGCTGCAGCGCCTGCGCGCCCAGGCCAAGCTGAACGGCTATCTGGAAGACAATGCCGCGATGAATGTCGAGGAGGATGCCGACACGGGCAGCATCTCGATCTCGTCGGCCAATCCCGAAGTGGTCTATGTCCCGCAATACACCGAAACGGTCTATACCACGCCCGCCCCGGCCACCCCGGTCTATGTCACCGATGACGACGACTGGGACAACTGGCTGGCCACCGGAGCCATCGTATGGGGCGGCGCGATCCTGATCGACGAGATCTTCGACGACGATCACTGGGATGACGACTGGGGCGATTACTGGCACGGCGGCGGGTCCGGCAACGGCAACCACATCGACTGGGACGGGGACGTCAACATCGACAACGGCATCAACATCGGGAACGGCATCGGCAACGGCATCGGCAATCGCCCCGGCATCGGCAACGGTGACGGGATCGGCAACGGCATCGGCAACCGTCCGGGCCTTGGCAATGGCGACGGCATCGGCAACGGCAACCTTGGCGATGGCAATTTCGGCGGCGCGGTTGCCGGCGGCATCGCCGGGGGTATCGCGGGCGGGGCGCTGAACCGGCCGACGACGCTGCCGGCCGAACGTCTGGGTTCGGTCGATGCCGACCGCATCCAGAACGCCCGCGACGGCAACTTCCGACCGACCGACGCCAGCCGCGACGCGGCGCGCGAGAAGATCGCCAGCCACAAGGCCGGCGGCGGCAGCCTTGCCACCCTGCCCGCGGCCACCGGCAAGGGCGACCGGGTGGGCAAGGCCACAACGCGCCCGGCCACGGCCGACCGGCCGCAACTGACCTCGCCCGAGGCGCGGGCCAAGGTGCAGAACCGCCCGGCGGCGGCGGCGCCAAAGGTCAACAAGCCCAAGGTCTCGTCGCGCCCATCCACCGCCAACCGCGCCGCCGCGCCCAAGCGGCAGCCATCCTACAAGCCGTCCAGCGGATCGCGGGCCAAGGCCTCGTCATCCAGGGGCAAGTCCAGCCGCGGGGGGAGACGCTGAGATGAAGACGATGACCATGCTGAAAGGCGCCGCATGCCTGCTGTGCCTGACCTCCGGCGCGGCACTGGCCGACCCGGCGACCTATGCCACGCCCGAAGCCGCCGTCACGGCCTTCGTCGATGCGCTGAACGCGCAGGACAAGGCGGCGCTTCTCACCGTGTTCGGCCCGGAATCCGAGGACCTGATTTCCTCGGGCAACCCGCGCGAGGATGCCGAGGCGCGCGCGCAGTTCCTGGCCGATTATTCCGAGATCGCCCAGATCGTCGATGACGGCGAGGGCCGCAAGGAATTGCAGGTCGGACGCACTCTATGGCCCTTCCCCGTATCGCTCGTTGCGGTCGAGGGCGGCTGGCGCTTCGACCCGGCGGCGGCGCGCGAGGAAATCCTCGACCGCCGCATCGGCGCGAACGAGCTGGACGTGATGGCCCTCATGGCGCGCGCCCGCAGCGTGCAGGCCGCCTACCGCCAGGTCGATTACGACGGGGACGGGGTGATGGAATTCGCCTCCTCCATCCTGTCCGACCCCGGCACCCGCGACGGGCTTTACTGGCCCGACGAGCCGGGCGCGCCGCAAAGCCCGATCGGCCCCTTCGTCGCGCAGGCGGCGGCGGACGGCATCTCGCTGGATGGCGTTGACCAGCCGCCCGAGCCCTATTTCGGCTATTACTACCGCATCCTCACCCGGCAGGGTCCCGCCGCGCCAGGCGGCGCCTATGACTACATGGTGGGCGGCCACATGCTTGCGGGCTACGCCCTGCTCGCCTATCCGGCCGAACCGGAAGAGACCGGCGTGATGACCTTCATGATGGGCGAGAACGGCGTGATCTACGAGGCCGACCTTGGGCCGAACACGCTGGAAATCGCGGGCAAGATCGAGGCTTTCGATCCCGATCCGGCGCAGGGCTGGAAGCCCGTCAGCGGCCAGTGACGAAACGACAGCGCCCCGGACCGACAGTCCGGGGCGCGCGTCACCTTGGGGCTGAAGCCGGCTCAGGGCTGGCTGTTCACCACGCTTTCGAGCCAGGGCAGGAAGTTCGAGATGCGGGTATAGGCCGAGAACATCGCGGTCTCCTCGCAGCCCTGGCCATTCGCGGCCGACAGGCCCCAGCTCACGATGCCCGCCTGCACGAAGCTGCCATCTTCCAGCGGCACCACCAAGGGCCCGCCGCTGTCGCCCGAACAGGCGGTCTTGCCGCCCTCGAAGCTGCCCGAACACAGCATGTTGCCGCTCATCGGCACCGGCGCGCGGGACACCATCTCGTCCCACAGCGCATAGGCATCGTCGTCGGACAGGCCGAAGACGTTGACGGCATAGCCGAAGCCCTCGATCGCCTCGTTCGCCCGGGCCTCGATCAGGGTCTGGTTGCACAGCTCGCGGTCCATCATCTGGATCTCGGTCTGGTGCAGCGCCTCGGGATGCTCGCCGCCTTCGGTCAGGCCCCAGCCGGTGACGATGGTGGTGACGCCCGGCTGGTCCAGATAGTCGCCGAACTCCTGGTCGGGGACGGTGATCGTCTGATAGGCCGCGCGCGGGGCACGGGCCAGATGGATCAGCGCGATGTCGTGGTCGAACTCCCAGCCCACATAGTCGGGATGGCGATAGATCGCCTGCACCGGCACCAGGTCGCCCTTGCCCGGCGCCAGCTCGTTCGAACCCACGAAAACCTCGATGGCCTGGGGCGGCAGGTCGCCCCAGTTGCCCTCGTCATCCGCCATGTGGACGCAATGCGCTGCGGTCAGCACCCAGGTGTCCAGCACCATCGACCCGCCGCAGAACTGCGCATCGGCCGACACCGGCTCGCCCGCCACCATCAGAGCCACCTGCCAGGGCCAGGCGCCCTGGCCGGCCAGCGTGCCGCCAATCACCTTGCCGCCCGCGGACGCCGCCTTCTCACGCGCCGCTTTCTCGTGGCTGGCCTTGTCGCCGCTTTTCGCCCAGGCAAAGGGCGAGGCCTTGGCCGCGGGCGGTGCCTCCTTCGGCAGCGCCGGGGCATCCTGGGCCAGGGCGTCCGAGGTCAGGGCGGGCGCGGCAAAAGCCAGCACCAGCGCAAGGATCGGGGCAAGTCTCATCGTCATCCTCCCGTCAGGTCATTCGGTCCCTGCCCGGATGCGGACAGGTTGCCGGATCAGCGTAAAGGCCGGCGGCCGCGCGGCAAAGCCCCGCGCCACGGCATCGTCTTCGGTCAATTGCACGTCGATCCAGAGCGACAGGCCGTCATCCGCCCCGGCCGTGGACCGTGTCATCTGCGGCGAGGCCAGCACCGACAGATCGGTGCGCGGCCCGTCCTCGCTGGCGGGCACCGCCACCAGAAGCAGATCCTCCATCGCGGGCGGGCTGGCCGGGTCGATCAACAGCCCGATCCGCGCCGCCTCGCCCGGCGCCAGCCGGTTCGACAGACCCGATCGAGGCCAGACCGGCGTGACCGAGAAATCCGCCGCGAAATACAGCGCCGTCAGGTCCTGCGGCTGGCCCGAGCGGTTCGTGACCGTCAGCCACATCTGGTCGCAGGGCGCGACGCCCTTCGCCGGATCGGCCGCCGCCCCCGGCCCCGCCGTGCCGCAGCCCGCGCCGTCGCGGCTGCCCGGCTTCACCTCGACCGCCACCTCCAGCACCGGCCCGCCCGTCAGGCTGCGCCCCGCCGCGCCGATCAGCGCCGCCTTCAACCGCAGCGCATGGCCCGCCTGCCCCAGGACCCGTTGCAGCGCCAGCGTCTCCGCCTCGCCCTCCTCTGGCACGACGCGCGGGGTCGAGCCCGGCCCCGCCGGGTCCAGCGCGCCATCCGGCCCGGCCAGCGCCAGCCCGCCCGCCACCAGCACCGGCACCAGGTCGGCCTTGCCCGCCGCAGGCGCCGGCAGCGCCGCCCGCCAGGCGGCATAGTCCAGACCATCCACCTGCACCGGCGCCGCCAGCCGCAGGGGCGGCGGAGGCGCCGCCGCCACCAGCTCGGCCCAGGCCGCGCCGTCGGGGGGCGCAGGATCAAGCCGCGCCGAACCCGGCGCCGGTTTCACCACCAGCGCCTCGCCCAAAGCCTCACCCCCCGCGGCTTCCGCAAAGAACGCCACGCGGTCGCCCTCGCCCAGCCCCTGCAACAGCCCGGCCTCCAGCTTCGTCCCCTCGACCCGCCAGCGCGCCTCGACCCGGCCCGAGCCAAAGACCGGCGCCGAAAGCAGCGGCCCCTCGCCATCGGGCAGCTGCGCCGCCTCGCCCCGCGCCATCCGGTCCGAGGCGGCGGCCAGCACCTGCCCCCAGCTTGGGTTGCCCGGCTCGCCCAGCACCCCGGCCAGCGCGGCGGTAAAGGCGCCATGCCACTCCTGCCCCTCGCCCAGCGGAAACTCGAAGGACCGCTGGTCAGCCTGCGAGGAATAAAGGAAAGCGAA
>Ga0209368_1000335_pt1 | contig 49828 bp, 52 predicted proteins | sample EBPBio242008_DNA_FD_185862 | JGI IMG/M metagenome (GOLD analysis project Ga0209368, IMG submission 185862) | Wastewater treatment Type I Accumulibacter community from EBPR Bioreactor in Madison, WI, USA - Reactor 1_4/24/2008_ DNA (SPAdes)... | ecosystem: Engineered > Bioreactor > EBPR >...
ATCGAAGTCCCGCGCGACTATGCTGCCGGCGAGTGGCTGGGGTCCACATCGCTCGCTCCAAGATGGCCTGAACAACCCCTTGGAATCACGAGTGCCCCAGTCGCTCAACCCTTTCGGGACGGGCTCTGAGCGTAGAAATAGTCGGCGTAAGAGGCAAGAAACCATAAGTCTTAAGACAGTATTCAGAGAATGAACGTAGATTTCGGCGATCCATCTTATAGGAATCATAGCCGACAGGAGCCCAATACAATCCGCTCGGGTCTTGATTGTTAGTTCCAATCGTTCCACCGGTACGCGAGACAAAAAAACCGAGAATGAGAGATGGAAGGCTTTCCGCCGTTACGGCCTTGCCTCCCTCATGCAGGACTAGAAAGTCGTGCAACAAGCCAACCGTGTTCGCCATCGACCTCAGTTTTTCGTACGACATGCCTTGGCGGAGTTTATGATACAGAAATTCCGTCAGCTCTCGTAACGGCCGCGGCTCTCCGGTCGGGACATCGAACATGACTATGGGGAGTAGCTTCCCTGATATCGTGGTTTGAATGTCAAAGATCGAGAATGTTTTCGGATTCGCCCCCTGCGCCACGTCTACCCAGCCCCCGCGCTATTCAAGCCCCGACTCCATCCACTTTAGGTAGATTTTTGACGGTGAACGATTAGTTAATGACGTCCGCTTCAAGGTCCCTGACTTTGTTTCACAGTATCACCCGGGAGGGGCATTTCGTCTCGGCCTGCGCGACCTGCGACGGCTTCTTCTTCCGCAACAAGGAGGTGGCGGTCGTCGGCGGCGGCAACACCGCCGTCGAGGAGGCGCTCTATCTCGCCAATCTCGCCAGCAAGGTTACGCTGGTCCATCGCCGCGACAACCTGCGCGCCGAGCGCGTGATGCAGGAGCGCCTGTTCAAGCATCCGAAGATCGAGGTGGTCTGGGATAGCGAGATCGCCGAGATCTGCGGCGGCACCACGCCCCCCAATGTCACGCATCTGCGCCTGAAGAACCTCAAGACCGGCGCCGAGAGCGAACTGAAGACCGACGGCGTCTTCATCGCCATCGGCCACAAGCCGGCGACGGAGCTGTTTGTCGGCCAGCTCGCCATGAACGAGTCCGGCTATCTCGATGTCGAGGCCGGCACGACCCGGACCAATGTCGAGGGCGTCTTCGCCGCTGGCGACGTCACCGACGAGCATTACCGGCAGGCAGTGACCGCCGCCGGCCTGGGCTGCATGGCGGCTCTCGACGCCGAGCGCTGGCTCGCCGCCAACGCGCTCGACCGCCGTGAAGCAGCGGAATGAAGGCTTTCGCGCAACCCATCACTGACTCTGATGGGTTGCGTCACCAGATTCACGACGAATAACAGAGACTCCCCGTCACACAGGCGTTGACGCACAACGCCTTTATCCCCCATCATGCAAAAAACGCATAACGGGGAGATGCGCGGTGGATTGGGACCGCATTAGAATCTTTTATACGGTCGCGGAGTCAGGCAGCTTCACCAAAGCTGGCGATGTTCTCGGCTTGAGTCAATCGGCCGTCAGCCGCCAGATCGGCGCGCTGGAGCGGGAGCTGCGCGCACCGCTGTTCCATCGCCATACGCGCGGCCTCATCCTCACCGAGCAGGGCGAATTGCTGTGGCGCGCCGCCCGCGAGATGACTCAGCGGCTGGAGCGCACGCGCTCGCAACTCTCCGAGACGCGCGAGCACCCCTCAGGCGAACTCAAGGTCACGGCGACCCGCGGCCTCGGCGGGCACTGGCTGACGCCGCGCCTCTCCGAGTTCATGGATCTCTACCCCGACATCCGGGTCGAGCTCATCCTCACCGATGAGGAACTCGACCTGTCGATGCGCGAGGCCGATATCGCCATCCGCCTGCGCCAGCCCCAGCAGCCGGACCTGATCCAGCGCAAGCTCTTCACCGTGCACTTCCACGTCTACGCTTCGCCGGCCTATGTGAAGCGCTTCGGCGAGCCCAAGAGCTACGACGATCTCGACAACCACCGCATCCTGTCCTTCGGCGGCACCTCGCCGTCCTACCTGACGGCGGTGCACTGGCTCGGCACGATGGGACGCGACCAGCGCAACCCGCGGCCGATCCATCTGACGGTCAACAACATCACCGCGATGAAGCGGGCCGTTGATTCGGGCGCTGGCATCGCCGTGCTTCCGGACTACCTGATCGAGACCGGCTCCCCGCTCGTGCAATTGATGCGCGAGACGGAAATGCCGCAGCTCGAAAGCTATCTGGTCTATCCCGAGGAAATGAAGTCGGTCGCCCGCGTCCAGGTCTTCCGCGACTTCCTCATCCAGAAAGCCCAGCGCTGGACCTACTAATTGTGCCGTCACGGCGGAAGAATCGGGCGCCTCACGGCGCCCGTTTTGATTCTGGCGGTTTTGTGACCAAATCGGCATCTCGCATGCGCCAAAATCGAACGGTTCGCCTGAAAACTGTTCAGCAGCGGACAAAAGCTAGGTTTCCAAGGGGCCTGCAACTTTCCCGCGCAGCCCCCATCCTGCAATGAACGCATATTTCTCAATCATTTAGGCTCAAATTAGCGCCATCTGCCCTTCGTTCATGCATCATGCGCATGGCGGACCCAAGATATGTTGCATTGCAAAATGGCAGGTCATGGCCGATATTGAACTCACGGTTGTTCGAAACGGGCTCCGCAATCTCCTCCCGGCGTTGAGTTCGTTTCAGCCGTTCCCCTCTGAGATGTTTGGCGGTTTCGCCAGATGTTTCAAACTTTCAAAGCCGGCTCCCCTCGGGGACGCCGGCTCTTTTTTTACCTGTATGTTACGGCCTTTGCCCGGCTGCGCTCTTTCCGGCATCGCCAAACGGAAAAAGGCGCCGCCCCCGAGGGCGACGCCTTTCGCATGCCGTAATGGCCGCTTCGATCAGGCGGCGAGCTTGCCGGCGATCTTGGCGAAATTGTCGACGAAGCCCTGCAGAAAGCCGCGCGTCGCCTCGTTGGTGACGTTGTGCTGGGCGTCGATCAGATCGTCCTTGAAGGTGACGAAGACCTGGCTGCCGACGACGACCCCGGCAAGATTGGTCAGGATCATGCGCAATTCGTTCTGCGAGACGGCCGTGCCGACGGCGCCGCCGCTGGTGCCGGTGACGGCGACCGTCTTACCGGCCCAGGAATTCTTGCCATAGGGGCGCGAGGCCCAGTCGATCGCGTTCTTGAGCACGGCCGGAATCGAACGGTTATGCTCGGGCGTGACGATCAGAATCGCGTCGGCCGCCTCGATCTCGCGCTTCAGGCGCAGGGTGGACTCGGGCCGGTTCGACTCCAGGTCCTGATTGAACATCGGCAGGTCGTCGATCTGGACGAAACTGACGTCGAAAGCGCCCTCACCCAGCTTCGCAAGCGCCTGGGCCAGCTTGCGATTGATCGATTCGCGGCGGTTGCTGCCCACGATGATGGCAAGCTTCAGTTTGGCCATGACAGTCCCCAGTGAGGGTGGAAAGGCCGAAACAGTAGAGGCCGCAACCACGGCCGCGCAAGCAGCGGCGCTGCAAGGGCGGCATTGCGCGATTTCAAGCTGCAGGGCTGGTTAGCGACCGCTCAGTGCCGCCCAGGCCGGGCCGCCAGCGGCAGATCGTCGAACAGACTGGGCTCGGCGCTGGTGCGCGCCTTCTCGATGGTCAAGATCCGGAGCTTGATCTCGACACCGCCTTCGGCCGAGAAGCCGCCGGTCTTGCCGCCGGCGGCCAGGATGCGATGGCAGGGCACGATGATCGGCCAGGGATTCTGGCCGAGCGCGACGCCCACCGCCCGCGCCGCGCCGGGATCTCCGATACGCTGCGCCACCTCGCCATAGGTCAAGGTCTCGCCATGAGGAATGGCGAGCGCGACTTCATAGACCTTGCGGTTGAAGTCGGAGACGTTCTCCAGCGCCACCGGCAGATGCGACAGGTCGCGCTTCTCGCCGTCGAACAGCGCGCGGATGCCGGCGACGGCTTCCGCGACGAAGCCCTCGGCTTCCGTCTCATCAGCCTCGGGAAACCGCCGCTCCAGACGCTTGCGAGCGTGCGCCTCATCGCGCTCGGGCAATTGCGCCCCGATGAAGCGCTCGCCTTCCCAGACCACGGCGCAGGGGCCGATCGTGGTCTCGAACAGATGGAAATGCTGATTGGCCATGCTCGACTCGTGTCGTTCCAGCTTGGGATGACATGAGGTCTATCACGGCGATGGCAGGAGACGGCACCCGAAACCTGCCGAGTGCCGTCCTCGCATCGAGCGCCTGCCTCACATGAAGAGCTTCTCGCCCTCCAGCCCCTTGTATAGCCCAGCGACCTGGTCGCCATAGCCGTTATAGATCTGCGTTGGCCGCCGCTCGCGCGAGCCGAGAATCTGCTCGCTCGCCTGGCTCCAGCGCGGATGCGGCACGGCGGGGTTCACATTGGCCCAGAAGCCATATTCGGAGGCCTGCAGCCCCTCCCAGAAGGTCTTCGGCCGCTCGGCGACGAAGCTGATCCTGCGGATCGATTTCACCGACTTGAAGCCGTACTTCCATGGCGTGACCAGGCGAATCGGCGCGCCATGCTGCGTCGGCAGCGGCTTGCCGTAGATACCGGTGACGAGCAGCGGGAGTTCGTTCGTGGCCTCCGCGATGGTCAGCCCTTCCGTATAGGGCCAGGGATACCAGCGCTGGCTCTGCCCCGGCGCGACGCGCGGGTTCATGAAGGTCTCGAAGCGGATGTATTTCGCGCCCGAAAGCGGCTTGGCGAGTGCGACGAAGGAAGCGAGCGGGATGCCGGTCCACGGCACGGCCATCGCCCAGGCCTCGACGCAGCGGAAGCGATAGAGCCGCTCCTCGATCGGCAGCTTGCGGATGAGGTCGTCGAAGCCGATCTCGAAGGGCTTCTCGACGAGACCGTCGACCTGGATGCTCCAAGGTCGCGTGGCGAGCCGCCGCGAGGCATCGACGATGTCCTTCGACATGCCGAACTCATAGAAATTATTGTAGTTCGCCGCGTCGCTTTCCGCGGTCTGCGGCACGCCCAGCACATAGGCGGCATTGCGCTTGGCTGGATAGAGATCGAGCGTCGGATCGGGCGTCTGCGCCGACACGGCACTTGGCAAAGCGACGCCCGCGATCAATCCGGCGCCGGCAGTCATCAACTGGCGGCGATTGAGGAACACGCCCTCGGGGGTGGCCTGGCTTTCCGGCATTTCCCAGCCGGCACGGCGCTTGATCAGCATGACGGACATACTCCGTTTTCGATGGGCTCGTTAGGCCACGAAAGCGGGGTCACGGCAATTCACGAGGGAGAGAGACGCGACTTCCCTTCTCCCCTCGGGGGAGAAGGTGGCAGCGCGCAGCGCTGACGGATGAGGGCAGAACCTCTCCAAAACAAGAAAGGGCCGCTCACGCGACCCTTCCCTCATCCGGCGCTACGCGCCACCTTCTCCCGCAAGGGGAGAAGGGAAGATCAGCCGCGCGCTTCCAGCGCCTTGATGATCGCCGCACCCATCTCGCTGGTCGAGACGGCGTTGGCGCCCGGCGCGGCGATGTCCTTGGTGCGCGTACCGGAGCCGAGCACATCGGCGATCGCACCTTCGAGGCGGTCGGCAGCCTCGCCAGCGCCGAACGAGTAGCGCAGCGCCATGGCGAAGGAGCCGATCATCGCGATCGGGTTGGCGAGGCCCTTGCCGGCAATGTCCGGGGCCGAGCCGTGGACGGGCTCGTAGAGCGCCTTGCGCTTGCCCGTAGCCGGGTCCTCGGCACCGAGCGAGGCGGAGGGCAGCATGCCGAGCGAGCCGGTCAGCATCGCCGCGACGTCCGACAGGATGTCGCCGAACAGGTTGTCGCAGACGATGACGTCATACTGTTTCGGCCAGCGCACGAGCTGCATGGCGCAGTTGTCGGCCAGCACATGCTCCAGCTCGACGTCCTTGTACTCTGCGGCATGCAGCGCGGTGACCGTCTGCTTCCAGAGCACGCCGGTCTTCATGACGTTGTGCTTCTCGGCCGAGGAGACCTTGTTGCGGCGGGTGCGCGCCAGCTCGAAGGCGACGCGGCAGATCCGGTCAATTTCCGGCGTGGTGTAGAGCTGCGTATCGACGCCGCGCTTGGAGCCGTCCTCCAGCGTGACGATCTCCTTCGGCTCGCCGAAATAGACGCCGCCGGTGAGCTCGCGCACGATCAGGATGTCGAGGCCTTCGACGACCTCCGGCTTCAGCGAGGAGGCAGAGGCCAGCGCGGGGTAGCAGATCGCCGGGCGCAGGTTGGCGAACAGGCCGAGATCCTTGCGCAGGCGCAGCAGGCCGGCTTCCGGGCGATGCTGATAGGGCACGTCGGCCCATTTGGGGCCGCCGACCGCGCCGAACAGCACGGCGTCGGCCGCCTCGGCCAGCTTCATGTCGCCTTCGGAGATGGCCTGCTTATGCGCGTCGTAAGCAGCGCCGCCGACAAGGCCCTTCTCGATCTCGAAGGAGCCGAGGCCCTGCTTGCCGAACCAGGAGACGATCTGCTCGACCTGGCCCATCACCTCGGGGCCGATGCCGTCGCCAGGGAGCAGCAGGAGCTTGTGGGTCGCCATGATCGTCGCCTCGCCTTCGCGTGTTTGCGTTGGCGGGTGATTACGGGCGCAAGGCGGCGCGCGCAAGCGCCGCGATGCAGCCCTGCCCTGTGCGAAGCGTGGCGATGTCAGGCCTTCGGCAGGCGCGCCGTGACCTCGATCTCGACCTTCATCTCGGGCTTCAGCAGCCCGGACACGACATAGATGCCGGCGGCCGGCCTGATCTCGCGGAAGAACTCGCCGCAGACCGCGAGCACCGGCTCGCAATAGCTGCGGTCGGTGACGAAATACTGTGCCCGCGCGACATGGGCGAGTGAGGAACCCGCCTCCTTCAGCACGGTGCTGATCGTGCGGAAGATGTTGCGCGCCTGCTCGGCCGGATCATCGGGCAGGATCATTGTGGCGTAGTCGTAGCCGGTCGTACCGGAGACGAAGACGAGATCGCCGTCGATTACGGCGCGCGAATAGCCGAAGCTGCGCTCGAAGGGCGAGCCGGTGGAAATCAGGCGGCGCATGAGTTCTCCGAATGAAACGCAGGTCATCCCGGGCGACCGAAGGGAGACCCGGGATCCATGCCGGAACGGTTCAGGCATGGATCCCGGATCGGCGCCGCTATCGCGGCTTGTCCGGGATGACCAAGCCATTCATCCAACGCAGCAGCATACGCCACCCGTTTTCTGCGCGGTCAGACCCGCCCACCCTTGAGCGCGCGCAGGACCTTCTCGCCCGGCCGCCCGGTCTGCGGCATGCCGATCTTCGCCTCGATCTCCTTGATCGCCGCGCGCGTCAGCGAACCGACAGCGCCATCGGGCTCGCCGACATTGTAGCCGCGCTGGATCAGCAGGCGCTGCAGCTCGCGACGCTGCTCGCGCGAGAGCGGCAGGTCGTCGGTCGGCCAGGCGCCCTGCACGCCCGGCCGCCCGCGAAGGCGATCGGAGAGCAGCGAGATGGCGAGCGCGTAGGAATCCGCGCCATTGTAGCTGTAGGCGGCGTCGTAATTCTTGAAGACGAGGAAGGCTGGGCCGTTGCGCCCCGCCGGCATCAGCAGCCCGGCATTGCCCGAGCCCGTCAGCGCCGAGCCGTCATATTTGACGATGCCGCGCGAAGCCCAGCTCGACACCGGCTGCTTGGGGTTGCGCCCGGTCGGACCGGAATAACCGTTGGGAACGCGGACTTCATAGCCCCAGGTCGCGCCCGTGACCCAGCCGGCCTTGTCCATGAAATTCGCGGTCGAATGCAGCGCGTCGGGAATCGAATCGACGAGATCGCGCCGTCCGTCGCCATCCCCGTCGACGGCAAGCCTCAGATAGGTCGAGGGGATGAACTGGGTGTGCCCGAAGGCGCCGGCCCAGGAGCCGAACAGCCGCTCGGGCCGGACGTCGCCGCGCTGGATGATCTGCAGCGTCGCGATCAGCTCGCCCTTGAAGAAGGCGTTGCGGCGCGGCGCCAGGCAGGCACCGGTCGAGAGCGCCTGCACCAGCGGCATCTTGCCCCGCGCCTTGCCGAAATCGCTCTCCACGCCCCAGACTGCAGCGATGGTGTGGCGGTCGACGCCGAAGCGCTGCTCGGCCGCCGCGAGGGTCGAGGCATGCTGGCGCATCATCGCGCGCCCTTCCGCCACCTTCTCCTCGTCGACGAGCGTGCCGAGATAGTCCCAGATCGGAGTCTTGAACTCCGGCTGGTTGTTCATGGCTTCGATGACCTTCATGTCCGGCTCGACGCCAGCCATGGCCCGATCGAAGGTCGCGCCCGAGACGCCCTTGGCGGCAGCCGCTGATTTCAACCCGGCCAAGCAGGACTGGAAGCCGCTCTGCGCCGAAGCGGCAGAGGCGAGGAGGATGAGTGGCAAGGCCAGTGTGATTGCGCGCATGGTCTCCACCGAATCGCAGAATTTGCGCAAAACTAGGGCGTTGCCGTTAACGGAAGTTAATCACGGCGCATCTGGCGATGCGCGACCGAATCCCGCTATGGGAGGCGGCCTCACCCGGAACCCACCCCGTGCCCCTCTCCGTCGAACTCCTCGGTTTCGTCGCCGCCGCGCTGACCAGCCTGTGCTGGCTGCCGCAGACCTGGCGCACGCTGCGCACGCGCGATGCCCGCGCCATCTCGTTATGGACGCAGATCCTGCTGGCATGCGGGACGGTGCTCTGGCTGGTCTACGGCGTCCAGATCCTGTCCTGGCCGGTCATCGTCGCCAATGCGCTGACCCTGCTGCTTGTGCTGGCCATCATCACCATGAAGCTGCGCTTCGGCTGAAAGCCCAGGCGCCTCCGAACCATCGCGAAGAAGGCTCCCGGCATGCCCTCGCTCTCCATGGCCCATCTCCTGCCGATCGTGATGCTGTTCGGCTCGAACATCTTCATGACCTTCGCCTGGTACGGGCATCTCAGCTACAAGAGCACGGCGATCTGGCTCGCCATCCTCGCGAGCTGGATGATCGCGCTGCCCGAATACATGCTGGCCGTGCCCGCCAACCGCATCGGCTCCGCCGTCTATTCCGCCGCCGAGCTCAAGACGATGCAGGAGGTGATCACACTCACCGTCTTCGCCGGCTTCTCTGTATTCTGGCTGAAGGAATCGCTGACCTGGAGCCATGCGGTCGGATTCGCCCTGATCGCCGCCGGCGCCTTCTTCATCTTCCACGCCAAGGCCTGAGCGCCGCGCTTCCCATTTCTTCCTCGACAGGACTGACTGCCTTGCAAAAGACGGCACTGCTTCTCTGCGGCCTTGTGCTCGCCCCCACCGCCGCCCTCGCCGGCCCGACCTGCAGCCCGAGCGACGACAAGGCGCGCATCCTCTCCGGTCCTTCGGCAAGTGCCGTCCATCGCAGCTGGCAGGGCGGCAAGCAGGTCGGCTATGGCTGGTCGCTCCAGGTCGAGCGCAGCGCTCATGACGCCGCCGGCACCGAATATTATGTCGGCGACCTCTACGACGCCAATGGCAGCCTCGCCACGCGCAAGGTCTTCGTTATCGAGCGCGAATGGGATTGCGGCCCCTGATCGGCAGCTAAAGCATTTTCGAGCGAAGTGGACACCGGTTCGCGTGAAGAAAATGCGTTAAAACAAAGACCTAGAGCCATTCCGCGATTTGGAGAATTGCGGAATGGCTCTAGCGGGCCGGCCTCACCCGCAGCACCTTCCCGTCGGCATCGTCGCTGAGCAGATAGAGGAAACCGTCCGGCCCCTGCACGACGTCGCGAATGCGCGCGCCGATATCGGTCAGCAGGCGCTCCTCGCCCGTCACCTTCTCGCCCTCGGTCGAGAGCCTGACCAGCATCTGCCCGGCCAGCGCCCCGACGAAGAGCGAGTTCTTCCAGGCGGGCCAGGCCGCGCCGGTATGGAAGGCGGCGCCGGATGGCGCGATCGACGGGTCCCAGTAGAACAGCGGTAGCTCCATGCCGGGCTTCGACGTGCCCTCGCCGATTTTCGCGCCGGAATAGTCGACGCCGTAGGTAATGACGGGCCAGCCATAGTTCAGCCCCGCCTTGGGCGTGTTGACCTCGTCGCCGCCGCGCGCCGCGTGCTCGGCCGTCCAGAGCTGCCCGGTATCGGGATGCAGCGCTGCGCCCTGCACGTTGCGATGGCCGATCGACCAAATCTCGGGAGCCCAACCCTCCTTTTTCGGGTTATCGGCCGGCGTTGCCCCATCCGGCCTGATGCGGATGACCTTGCCGAGATGATTGGCGGGATTCTGCGCCTGGTCGCGCTGGCTGTAGCGATCGCCCACCGTGACGAAGAGCGCGCCCGTCCGGTCGAAGACCAGACGCGAGCCGAAATGCAGGTTGGAATTGATCGCCGGCAATTGCCGGAAGATCACCTCGACAGCGGTCAGCGCCGTGCCCTGCTCGTTCAGGCGCCCGCGCGCAACGCTGGTGCCGCTGCCGCCGGAGCGCGGCTCGGAAAAGGAGAGATAGACGAGGCGGTTCTGCGCGAAACCGGGATCGAGCGCGAGGCCGAGCAGGCCGCCTTGCCCCCGCGCCACCACGCTCGGCACCCCGTTGATCGGCCGCGAGAGCTTGCCGTCGGTCTCGACGAGCCGAAGCCGCCCCGGCCGCTCGGTGACCAGCATGCGCCCGTCCGGCAGGAAGGCGAGGCCCCAGGGATTTTCGAGACCCGTCGCAACGGTCTCGACCGTTAACTCGCCGGCACTGGAAGGATAGCGCTTCTGGGCCGAGGCCGGCGGCGCCGGGCTCGCGAGCGCCAGAACCGTTCCGAGCAAACCCACCAGTCCCAATCGCAGCATCGCGCTCTCCTCGTTCCATCCGGCCCCTGACCGGAGATAGAGGGGAACGCCGCGGATCACCAAGCCGTTGCGGCCAACTCACGACGAAGTGAGACGATCGGCTGGCTTTCATCGAGCGTGACATCGGCCTCCGTCACCGGCTGGCCGGCAGCAACGTCGCGGCTGAGCCTCACGCCATGGGCGAGCCCGATCGGCAAGGCACGCCGCGCCCTGCTCTCGGCCGCCGGCATCAACCGGCCATAGACGGTGTACCCGCCCTCGCCATCGAGCATCTCGCCAGCCTTGAGCGCGCGCTTCGCCACGGCCACCGCGTCGCCGCGCCAGCCGCGCGTCGTGCCGGTCGGTTCGGCCCGCAACACCGCGTTCAGCGCAGAAATGGAGAGCTCGAGCCCGATCAGATGGAAGGGCTTGTACATCGCCGCATAGCGGCCGGTCGCATCGGTCGGCAGGCCGTACTGCTTGAAGCAGGCGGCGGCATAGTCGTTCGGCGCCTTCAGCACGACATAGACGCCCCAGCGCAGGTCCCGGAAGACCGGCCGCCCGTCGCGCTCCAGCGAGGACACCACCTCGACCATCCCGTCGCGCTCCAGTTGCCCACCGACCGCGCGCGGCCGCAGCACATGGGCGAGATCGTCGACGCCGCAAGGCGGAAAGGCGAGCCCGGCCTCCGGCACGTCGAGATCGCAGGCATTGGCGATCGCCGCCATCTCGATCGCCGACTTGGTGCCGTCGAGGAAGGAATTGAACATCTGCGGGTTCATGCCGCCGGCCTTGGCCGCTTCCGGCGTCAGGCCGTAATGGGTCCAGACATCGTCCGGCGTAACCTCGTGGTATACCGGCAGGTACTTGGTGCCCTTGCCCGCTGCCGCGACGGTGAAGCCGGTGGCGCGCGCCCAGTCGACCATCTCGCAGACCAGCGCCGGCTGGTCGCCATAGGCCATGGAATAAACCACGCCGGCCGCTTTCGCCCGCTGCGCCAGCACCGGCCCGACCAGCACGTCGGCCTCGACATTGACCATCACGACATGGCGCCTGGCCTCGATCGCGGCCAGCGCATGACGTGCGCCCGCGGCAGGGTGGCCCGTCGCCTCCAGCACGACCTCGACGCCGTCCGCTCGTGCGGCCTGCGCGCCGTCATCGACGAAGCGCGTCCGCGCGATCCGCGCCTCGTCCCAGCCAACGGTGCGGCAGGCCGCCTTGGCCCGCTCGGGATCGAGATCGGCGATGACCGCGACCTCCAGGCCCTCGATATGCGGCACCTGCGACAGGAACATCGAGCCGAACTTGCCGGCGCCGATCAGCGCCGCGCGCACGGGCTTCCCTGCCTCGCGGCGAGCGGCGAGCTTGGGCATCAGGTTCATGGGGCAGGCTCCCGCGCATCACACCCCACAGCCCTCATCCTGAGGAGCGCTCCATAGGAGCGCGTCTCGAAGGATGCTTCAGGAAGCTGCGGAGATCACTGGACCATCCTTCGAGGCGGCCGCTGACGCGGCCTCCTCAGGATGGGGGCTGAGCGAATGTCTCGCGTTATTCCGGCTTCACGCCGGCATCAGAGATGATCTGCTTCCAGGTCGCGATTTCCTGGGTGTGGTAGGGCTTGAACGCCACGGGATCGCGCACCTTGAGCGTGAAGCCGAGCTTCAGGATTGCCTCGCGCGTCTCAGGCTTGTTCAGCGAGGCGAGAACCGCCTTGGAGAGCGTCTCGAGCACAGCATCCGGCGTCTTGGCCGGGGCGAAGAAGGCGGCCCAGGAATCGGCGTCGGCATTGCTGACGCCCTGCTCGCGCAGCGTCAGGATGTCCTTGGCGCGCGGGTTGCGCTCGGGGCTTGCCAGGGCGAGCGCGCGCAGCGTGCCGGAATTGATCTGCTCCAGCACGCTCGGCAGCGTCGAGTTGGCGATGTCGATGCGGTCGGCGACGATCTCCTGCACCAGCGGCGCCGCTCCCCTAAAGGGCACGTGCGTCATCTTGATGCCGGTGCGCTGCATGAACAGCTCCATCGCCAGATGCGAGCCGGAGCCGACGCCGGTCGAGCCATAGTTGAGCTTGCCCGGCTCGGCCTTGGCGAGCGCGATCAGCTCCTGGATGTTCTTCACCGGCAGGCCGTTGCGCACGACGAAGGCGTGCTCGAAGGCGCCGACGCCGGCGAGTGGCGCGAAATCCTTGACCGCGTCGTAGCCCGGCTCCTTCAGCAGGAACATGTTGTTGCCATGCGTCTGGTTGTTGCCGAAGACGATGGTGTAGCCGTCCGGCGCTGCATGGGCGACGGCGCGGGTGCCGACGGCGCCCGAAGCGCCGGCCCGGTTGTCGACCACGACATTATGCCCGAAGGCGACCGCGAGGTCCTGCGCCACGAAACGCGCGATGGCATCCGTCGGCCCGCCCGCCGGATAGGGCACGACCAGCGTGACGACCTTGCTGGGGAAGCTCTGGGCCCGGACGATTGACGGAGCGAAGACGGCGCCGGCCATCAGGCCGAGCGTGGAACGGCGGGTCAACGACATGGACTTCCTCCCGGACGCCCGCCTGGATGGCAGGCCTGCTTTGCGGCGAGATTTAGGGGCAAAGGCGCCATGCGTCCAGCAGCACCTAAAACGCAGGGAGCCTCGGCTGACCTGCGGCAGGCGCGGAACGTTACGGTCAGACAAGCCTCTCCATCGCAGGCTGGCTCAGGCTCCGAAACCGGCCCGCTTCAGGCGCTGGATCGCCAGGTCGAGCGCCTGCAGGAAGGCCGAGCGGTCCTTCTGTGAGAACGGCTTCGGCCCGCCTTGCACGGTCCCCATCGCGCGCAGATCCTCCATCATGTCGCGCGTCGCCAGTGCCATGCCGATCGAGGCCTCGGTGAAGGGCTTGCCGGTCGGCCCGATGACGTCGGCACCGGCCTTGATGCAGCGATCGGCCAGCGGGATGTCGGCGGTGATCACGATCGAACCGCGCGAGACCCGCTCCGCGATCCAGTCGTCGGCCGCGTCGAAATTGCCGGGCACCGTCACGCGCTCGATCCAGGGCTCGCGCGGCACGTTGAGGAAGCTGTTGGCGACGACGAAGACGTGCAGGCGGTGACGGCCGGCGACGCGATAAACCTCGTCCTTCACCGGACAGGCGTCGGCATCGACATAAACAGCGATCGGACCGGCAGCGTTCGTCATGGACCGGCCTTCGCATGCCCGGAGCGCAAGGGCAAACCGCCCTGAATTCATGACGTTTCTGCCAGACATCAATCAGTTGCGCTTGCGATCATCGCCGTCGAGTCATAAACCTCGCCCGCGCCTTGTTCCGGCGCGCAACCTTCCGCCTCCCCGGAGATCAGTCCCATGGCCTTTCTTGCCGATGCCCTGAAGCGCGTGAAGCCGTCCGCGACCATCACGATCACGCAGAAGGCCCGCGACCTGAAAGCCCAGGGCAAGGACGTGATCTCGCTCTCCGTCGGCGAGCCCGATTTCGACACGCCGGACAATATCAAGGAAGCCGCGATCTCCGCGATCAAGCGCGGCGAGACCAAGTACACCCCGGTCTCCGGCATCCCGCAGCTGCGCGAGGCGGTCGCCCGCAAGTTCAAGCGCGAGAACGGCCTCGACTACAAGCCGAGCCAGACCATCGTCTCGACCGGCGGCAAGCACGTCATCTACAACGCCCTGCTCGCCACGCTGAACCCGGGCGATGAGGTCATCTGCGTTTCGCCCTACTGGGTTTCCTACCCTGAGATGGTCGCGCTCTGCGGGGGCACGCCGACCTATGCCGAGACCTATCTCAAGAACGACTTCAAGCTGCAGCCGGAAGACCTCGAGAAGGCCATCACCCCGAAGACCAAGTGGGTGATCCTGAACTCCCCGTCGAACCCGTCCGGCGCCGCCTACAGCCATGCCGAGATGAAGAAGCTCACGGATGTGCTGATGCGCCATCCGCATGTCTGGATCCTCACCGACGACATGTACGAGCACCTCGTCTATGGCGATTTCACCTTCGTCACCCCGGCGCAGGTCGAGCCCGCCCTCTACGAGCGCACGCTGACCATGAACGGCGTCTCGAAATCCTATGCCATGACCGGCTGGCGCATCGGCTACGCCGCCGGTCCGCAGCACCTGATGAACGCCATGGACCTCGTCCAGGGCCAGCAGACCTCCGGCACCTCGGCGATCTCGCAATGGGCCGCTGTCGAGGCGCTCGACGGCACGCAGGAGCATATTCCGGTCTTCAAGAAGGCCTTCGAGCGCCGTCGCGACCTCGTCGTCTCCATGCTGAACCAGACCCGCGGCCTGAAGTGCCCGGTGCCGGAAGGTGCGTTCTACGTCTACCCGGACTGCTCGGCCCTGATCGGCAAGACCATGCCGAACGGCAAGAAGATCGAGACCGACGAGGACCTCGTCATGGGCCTGCTCGAGACGGAAGCGGTCGCGGCCGTACACGGCTCGTCCTTCGGCCTCGGCCCCAATTTCCGCATCTCCTACGCCACCTCGGATGAGAAGCTGGAAGAGGCCTGCCGCCGCATCCAGCGCTTCTGCGCCGAGCTGCGCTGAGCATCATGACCAAAGGCGCCGCAACGCGCCGGATCGTTCTGGCCGGGAGCTTCATGCTCCCGGCCTCTTTTGTTTTCGGACAATCGGCGGCGACGCTGTCGCCCCGCGAGGCCCATGAGGCCGCCCTGGCGAAGCGCATCCTGCTCGTCGATATCCGCAGTGCGCAGGAATGGGCCGATACCGGCCTGCCGCGAGGTGCCTTGCCTCTCGATGTCGATGCGCCGGCCTTCGAGGTCAGGATCGCGGGCTTGCGTCTTGATCATCCCGGCAAGCGCATTGTCCTGATCGATCGCACGGGCGCACAAGCGGTTGCTGTGGCGCAGAAGCTCGCCGGGCGCGGCTGGCGCGATCTCGCAGCCGTGCGCGGCGGCATGCTCGGGCCGGGCGGCTGGCTGGCAGAGAAGCTGCCGGTCTCGGAGTATCGTTAGCACCCTTCTTCCCTTGGGGGAGAAGGTGGCAGCGCGAAGCGCTGACGGATGAGGGAAGACTGGTGCTAACGGCCCTCATCCGTCTGCTTCGCAGACACCTTCTCCCCCAAGGGGAGAAGGGAAAGAAGGTCCGGCCGCCGCTCCCGCGTGATCCGCTCCGCCTCAGCCCTCCGCCATTTCGCGATGCGGGCGTGATCGCCGGAGAGCAGCGCCTCGGGCAGCCCCCTGCCTTCCCATTCACGCGGGCGGGTGTAGTGCGGGTATTCCAGCAAGCCGTTCTCGAAGCTTTCGTCTTCGCCCGACGCAACCTTGCCCATGACGCCGGGGATCAGGCGCACGCAGGCATCGAGCAGCGTCAGCGCCGCCATCTCGCCGCCGGAGAGGATGTAATCGCCGATCGAAACCTCGATCAGGTTGCGCCCCTCGATCACACGCTCGTCGACGCCCTCGAAGCGCCCGCAGACGATGACGAGGCCGGGCCCCTCCGCCCAGTCGCGGACCTGCTCCTGCTTGAGCGGCCGCCCGCGCGGCGACATCAGCAGGCGCGGGCGATCGTCATCCGCCGGCACCGCCGCATCGATCGCCGCCGCCAGCACGTCGCAGCGCAGCACCATGCCGGCACCGCCGCCGGCCGGATTGTCGTCGACATTGCGATGGCGGCCGATGCCGTGCTCGCGGATCTGGTGGGTATCGAGCGACCACAGCCCCTTGCGCAACCCCTCGCCCGCCAGCGAGATGCCGAGCGGCCCCGGAAACATCTCCGGATAGAGCGTCAGGATCGAGGCGCGGAAGGGCATGCCTTCAAGCAAAGCGCAGCGCAGGCAAACCGTCCAGCGCCGTGAAATCGCCAGCCGAAGCGATCAGGTTGTCATAACCCGCAAAGCCCTCGGGACCGAGCATGGTGAGCAGCGCCACGGCGCGCATGCCGGCGCGGCGTGCCGCCTCGACGCCGAGCGGCGCATCCTCGAAGACGATGCAATCGGCGGGGTCGACCTTCATCCGCTCGGCCGCTGCCAGGAACATGTCCGGATGCGGCTTGCCACGAAAACCTTGGCTCGGCGAGACAATGGTCGCGAAGCGCTGGCGCAGGCCGAGCGTATCCAGCACCACCTCGATATTGGCCGGCGGAGCCGCTGTCCCGACGGCCATCGGCACGCCCGCCGCCTCGGCCCGTGCGATCAGCTCCAGGAAACCGGGGGTCGCGGCGACATGCGGCAGATAGGCTTCCCGATAGAGCGCCTCCTTGGCGTCGCTCATCGCGTCAAGCTCGGCCACCGTCGCCTGCGGGAAATAGGAGGCGATGATCTCGTTGCCGGCCATGCCGGCTGTGCGTGCGGCAAAGGTGCCGCGATCGAAGGGCAATGCGTTGCTGACGTGCCAGCTCTCCCAGGCATCGTCATGGAAGCGCATGTTGTCGACGATGGTGCCGTCCATGTCGAAGATCAGCGCGCGGGCCGGCCTATTGCTTGTCATCGTCGGGCTCGAACAATCCCAATGGGGGCGCAGCCTCGATCCGGCGTGCGGCGATGTCGATGCGCGGCGCGAAGGCCTTGGTGAAGGGCATCAGGACGAAACGTCCGTCCGGCGTCTTGATATCGAGCAGGTCGCCGGCCCCGTAATTCTCGACACCGGTGACGGTGCCGAGCACGGCGCCGTCCGGCCCGACCACGCTGCAGCCGATCAGGTCGGCATGCAGGAACTCGTCTTCGTCCGCATCCGCGGAGAGCTTGTCGCGGGCGACGAAAAGTTCGGTCCCGTTCAACGCCTCGGCCTGCTCGCGCGTCGTCACGCCCTCGAGGCGGGCGACGACCACTTCCTTGGCCGGGCGGATATCGGTGATTTCGTAGCTGCGGCCCTTGCTGTCGGTCAGCGGACCGTAATCGGCGATCCCGAGGGGATCGCCGGTGAAGGTCTTGATCCTGACCTCGCCGCGCACGCCATGCGGCGCGCCGACGATACCGAGCAGGATGAGGTCACTCATGTCAGCACGCCATGCCCGGCCTTGAGCCGGACATCTCCTTGAGAAAACGCTCGGGCCGAGGCTGCGCCCCGCCCGAGATCGACGTGCCGACGATCAGGCTCACGCCTCGGCGGCTTCTTCGGCAGCCGGAGCAGCGGCCTTCTCGGCCTTCTTCTCGGCGCGCTCCTTGGCCTTCTCGCCGGGAACAGCCTTGTTCGGGTTGTTGCGGGCAGCGCGCTTGACGAGGCCGGCAGCGTCGAGGAAGCGCAGGACGCGGTCGGTCGGCTGGGCGCCCTTGGCGAGCCAGGCCTGGACCTTCTCGAGGTCGAGCACGACGCGGTCGGCGGCGTCCTTGGCCTTCATCGGATCATAGGAGCCGATCTTCTCGATGAAGCGGCCATCGCGCGGCGAGCGCGAGTCGGCAACGACGATGCGGTAGTAGGGGCGCTTCTTGGCGCCGCCGCGGGTCAGGCGAATCTTGAGGGACATGGGTCTTCTCCGGTCAGGTTTGGTTTTGGTTCAGTGTTTCGCAGGCGTGGCGGCCGGATGCCGGTAGATGCCGACCTCGGTGCCACGGATCACGAAGGGTTTCTCGAAGCGCGCGCCGAGACGCTCGGCGACGCGGATCGAGGGTCGGTTATCGGGATGCACCAGACTCATCAGCGTGGTCCACCCCAAGTCGCGATAGGCATAGTCACGGGCGCGCAGCGCGGCCTCGGTCGCAAAGCCGCGACCATGCTCGCCCGCGAACAGGCTCCAGCCGATCTCCGGCTCGGGCCAGCCTTCCGGCGAAAGCAGGCCGCACCAGCCGACGAGCCGGCGGTCCTCCTTCGCCTCCACCGCCCAGAGGCCGTGGCCGCGCAAGGTCCAATGGCCAGCCATGCTGGACAGACGCCGCCACGAATCCTCGCGGCTGCTGGCGCCGCCGACATAGCGCGTGAGTTCCTCGTTGCCGAAGAACTGCGCGAGCACGTCGAAATCGGCGGCCGTCCAGCCGCGCAGCCGCAACCGCTCTGTTTCCAGAACGGGAATCACTTCTTCTTGCCCCCGAACGGGTTACCCAGGCCGGGCAAGCCGCCGCCGCCGAGGCCCGGCAGCTTCGGCATCATCCCGGCCGGCGGGGTCACGCCCTTCGGCAGGCCGGGGAAACCGCCCGGCGGCATCGACGGCAGGCCGCCGCCCGCGCCGAGCTGCTTCTGCAGTTCCGCGAGCTGGGCCGGGTCCATCTTCGAGGGATCGGGCATGCCGGCCGGCAGGCCGCCGCCGAGCCCGAACATCGAGCCGAGCTTGCCGAGCATGCCGCCCTTCTGCTTGGCCATCATCTTCATGGCATCGGCCATGCCGCGGTGCATCTTGAGCAGCTTGTTGATCTGCTCGGCCGTGGTGCCCGAGCCGGCCGCGATGCGCTTCTTGCGGCTGTTCTTGAGCAGGTCGGGGTTCTTGCGCTCGGCCGCCGTCATCGAGTCGATCGCGGCGATCATGCTCTTGAACATCTTATCGCCGACGCCGGCATTGGCGAGCTGCGACTGGGCCTGCTTCATGCCGGGCAGCATGCCCATCACACCGCCGATGCCGCCCATCTTCTCCATCTGCTGGAGCTGGGCGCGCATGTCGGACAGGTCGAACTGCCCCTTGGCCATGCGCTGCGCGGTAGCCTGCGCCTGCTCGGCATCGATCGTCTGCGCCGCCTTCTCGACCAGCGAAACGATGTCGCCCATGCCGAGGATACGGTTGGCGACGCGCGAGGGATGGAACTCGTCGAGCTCGTCGACCTTCTCGCCGATACCGACGAGCTTGATCGGCTTGCCGGTGACGGCACGCATCGAGAGCGCCGCACCGCCGCGCGAATCGCCGTCCATGCGGGTCAGCACGATGCCGGTCAGGCCGACGCGGGCATCGAAGGCGCGCGCCGTGTTGACCGCATCCTGACCGGTCAGCGCATCGGCGACGAGCAGAACTTCGTGCGGATTCGTCGCGGCCTTGACCTCGGCGACCTCGGCCATCAGCGTGTCGTCGAGCGTCACGCGGCCGGCGGTGTCGAGCATCACGACGTCGTAGCCGCCGAGGCGGGCGGCCTCGACCGCGCGCTTGGCGATCTGCACGGCCGACTGGCCGGCGACGATCGGCAGCGTCTGCACGCCGACCTGGCTGCCGAGAATGGCGAGCTGTTCCATGGCGGCCGGGCGTCGCGTATCGAGCGACGCCATCAGCACCTTCTTCTTGTGGCGCTCCGTCAGGCGCTTGGCGATCTTCGCCGTCGAGGTGGTCTTACCGGAACCCTGCAGACCGACCATCAGGACCGGCACCGGCGGCACGGCGTCGAAATTGATGCCCTCGCCCTCGCCGCCCAGCGTCTCGATCAGGACGTCATTGACGATCTTGATGACCTGCTGGCCGGGCGTGATCGACTTCAGCACCTCGGCGCCGACGGCGCGCTCGCGCACCTTGTCGGTGAAGGACCGGACGACCTCGAGCGCGACGTCGGCCTCGAGCAGCGCGCGGCGAACCTCGCGGAGCGCCGCGTTGACGTCCTCCTCGGTCAGCGAACCCCTGCGGGTCAGCCCCGAGAGGATGCCGGAGAGCCTGTCGCTCAGCGTGCCGAACATGCGGACCTGCCTGCCTCAAGGAGCCTTCAGCACCGAGCCTCATCGCCAAGCGGTTTCGCGCCCGAGGGCGCAATCGCGCTGTCGGGCGTTGACCTCCGGGCTCATGAAAGCGGCTTGCGCGGCCCGGTCGGCGGATGTGGTTTCGGCGATGTCGGCGAAACGGATGCGGTCTTAAAGCGGAAGACTGTGGCGAAAGTCAAGTTTTGGGGACGGGCAGGCGCTGGAAATGGCGCTCAGGTTGCGCGACAGCTCTCTTCCAAGCATTGCTGGGCGGTCCGATTCATCATCAAGGGACCGACGATGCACTTTTCCGCCCTTCGCAGCCTGCCTCTCGCCGCCGGCCTCGTGCTCGCCAGCCTCGCCCCGGCACTGGCCCAGCCCTGCGCCAGCAACTTCAAGGTCGACGGCGTGCCGATGGTGACCGGGCTGAGCTACCGCACCTGGGACCTCATCCCCAATCGCCAGCCAGCCGCCGTGCTCAGCGATCTCGGTGCCGCCGTTTCGGCGGAGGGCTTCGCCGATATGCGCATCGACAAGGCGACGAGCGCCGTCGTCGCCATCCAGGAGACCTCCGGCTCCGGGCGCCCGCAGACGCTACGCATCACCGCCCGTAAGAACGGCAAGGGCACCCGCGTCGATGCGGTCTTCGTCGTCCAGGCCGGGCAGGTCGCGCCGGAGGATTATGTGCGCAAGGCGTTCTGCCGCGTGATCGGCGGCGCACGCAGCTAAACCGCGGAAATCGCGCGGCCCCAGAAAGGCCCTGATCGGGCGGCATCGCTGCGGCCCGATTCGCAAACGTGCCGGCCCATGACACTGAAACCCGCCTCGATCCTGCTGGCCCTCTCCGTCCTGCTCGCGGCCTGCGCCGGCGATCCGCGTCGCGAAGGCCCGCTTGACCCGCGCATGGTCGATAAGGTCGCGGCCGTCTCGCTCGATCCGGCCCAGGCCGGGCGCATCCTCAACGCCTATCGCGCGAGCCAGGGCCTTGGCCCGGTCAGGCCCGATCCGCGCCTGATGGCGATGGCGCAGCGCCAGACCGATGCCATGGTCGCGAAGAACGCCCTGTCGCATGATGCCGGCGGCAACTTCACCGCCCGCATCCATGCCGCCGGTGTCGACAGCGCGCGGGCGGCGGAGAATCTCGGCGGCGGCTACTTCTCGGTCGAGGAAGCCTTCGATGGCTGGCGCAAATCGCCGGGCCATGACGCGAACCTGCGCATGAAGGAAGCGACCCGCTACGGCATCGCGCTCTCCAAGGACCCGCGCACCAGCTACCGCGTCTGGTGGGCGCTGGTCATCGCGGCCGAACCGGAGGTTCGCCGCGAGATGGCGGCACAAGGCGCCGGCCCCGCGATGGTGTTCGGCAACAACCCGCCCCCGGTGCGCTGACCCCTTTACAAACACCCGCTTCTGGTGATGGCTCTGGTCTTTAGCGGAGCCATCACCATCATGACCTTCGAAGCCTGGATCGCCTTCACCGCCGCCACCGCCGTCCTCCTGGTCATTCCCGGACCGACGATCCTCCTTGTGATCTCCTATGCGCTCGGCCAGGGCTGGCGCACCGCCTTCCCGATCGCCGTTGGTGTTGCGCTCGGCGATTTCACGGCGATGACGCTCTCGATGCTCGGCGTCGGTGCCTTGCTCGCTACCTCCGCCTTCGTCTTCACCACGCTGAAATGGATCGGCGCGGCCTATCTGATCTGGCTCGGCATCAAGCTCTTCCGGGCCGGCGGCACGCTCGACGCCAAGCCGCGCGAGGATGCCGCTCCCAGCTGGAAGATGCTCGGCCATGCCTGGCTGGTGACAGCGCTCAACCCGAAGAGCATCACCTTCTTCGTCGCCTTCCTGCCCCAGTTCCTCGACACCAAGGGCGATTTCTGGACGCAGATGCTGATCTTCGAGGCGACCTTCATCACGCTCGCCTTCGCCAATGCCATGGGCTACGCGCTGATTGCCTCGCGGGCACGGGCCGTGGTCAGCAATCCCCGCGCGATCGGGCTGTTCAACAAGGCCGGCGGCACGCTGCTGATCGGCGCCGGCGTCGCGACCGTCGCGATCCGCTCCGGCAGCAACTGACGCCGGTCATGTCGAGCAAGGACGATCAGACTCTCGGCTTCTATGCCGAGGAAGCCAGCGCCTATGCCGGCCGCGACCGACTGGCCGAGCACCGCCGCATCGACCCCTTCGTGGCCAGGCTCAAGCCCGGCGCGCGGATTCTCGAACTCGGCTGCGGCGGCGGGCAGGATAGCGAGGAGATGCTGCGGCGCGGCTTCGACGTCGTGCCGACCGACGGCTCGCCGGAGCTGGCGCGCCATGCCGAGCTACGCCTCGGTCGTCCGGTCGGCGTCCTGCTCTTCGAGGATCTGGAGGAGGTCGCGACCTATGACGGTGTCTGGGCGCATGCCTGCCTGCTGCATGCGCCGCGTCCCGCCCTGCCCGGCATCATCGACCGGATACACCGCGCCTTGCGTCCAGGCGGCGTCCTCTATGCCAGCTTCAAGGCCGGCGAGGCCGAGGGACGCGACGGCCTCGGCCGCTATTTCAACTATCTCTCGTCAGCCGAACTGCGCGCCGCCTTCGGCATCGGCGCTCGCTGGCAGTCCCTGACGATCGATGAGGATACCGGCTCCGGCTATGACCGCCAGCCGACACGCTGGCTTCACGCCTTGGCGATCAGATCGCCGGAGCCTTGACGGCAGGGTATGGCGACCTACCTCTTTTCCCCATGACCCGCCGCAAACTCCTCTCCTTCGTTGGCCTCGGTGCATTGCTGGCTTCGACCGGTGCCGCCTGGGGCGCGATCTCCCGCTCGCGCAACCCCTACTATCAGGGCCCCGTCAGTGACCATTTCAACGGGCTCGTCTTCAGCGACGGCCGCCCGGTGACCAAGGGCCTCGCCGACGTGCTGCGCTGGCAGACCGGCAAGCGCGAGCGCGAGGCCTTCCCCCTCGCCTATCAGGCGCCGCCGCAGGACAGGCCGCCGGCCCAAATCGATGGCGCCCGGATCGTCCATCTCGGCCACGCCTCCTTCCTCTATCAGGTCGCAGGCCTGAACCTGCTGATCGACCCGGTCTATTCGCTGCGCGCGAGCCCCTTCTCCTTCATCGGCCCCAAGCGCGTGAATGCGCCGGGCGTCGCCTTCGCCGACCTGCCGAAGATCGACGTGGTGCTGGTCACGCATAACCATTACGACCATCTCGACATCGAGACGCTGGCGCTGCTGCATGCCAGAGACCAGCCGCGCATGATCATGCCGCTCGGCAACGACTCGATCGTCCGGTCCCGCATCCCCGATGCCCGCGCCGAGGCGCATGACTGGAACGACCGGCTCACTCTGTCGGACAAGGTCATGGTCACGCTGGTGCCGAGCTATCATTGGTCGGCGCGCGGCGCCTTCGACCGGCGCATGGCGCTATGGTGTTCCTACATCCTCGAAACGCCGGCCACGAAGATCTTCCATATCGGCGATACCGGCTACCATGACGGCTCGCTCTATCTGGAACTCGGCAGCCAGCACGGCCCCTTCGACCTCGCTGTGCTGCCGATCGGCGCTTATGAGCCGCGCTGGTTCATGTCGGACAATCACATGAACCCGGACGAAGCCGTGAAGGTCATGCTGGCGCTACGGGCGAAGCAGGCGATCGGCCATCACTGGGGCACGTTCCAGCTCACCGACGAAGGCGTCGAGCGCCCGCCCGAGGCGCTGAAGGCCGCGCTCGCCGAAGCCGGCCTGCCGGAAGAGCGCTTCAGGCCGATGCGGCCGGGTTTGAGCTGGAGTGCGTGACGCTCCTTGTCATTCCGGGGCGGCGCATCGCGCCGAACCCGGAACCCACGACTGGGTGCGACCTCAAGAAATCAAACCGAGTAAAGTCTCGCCCGGTCGTGGGTTCCGGGTTCGATCCTACCGATCGCCCCGGAATGACAACGAGAACTACTTCGGCTGGACGTAGACGTTGATCTCGAGGTTCGGATCGCCGGGGTCCTTGAGGTCGCTGACATATTCCTCGAGGAACGCGTCCTTCACAGCGATGCTCTTAGCCTCGAGATAAGCCGTGATCGTCTCGTAGGTGGAATCGATGTCGTCATAGGGCGCGACATGCAGGAAGCGCAGCGCCCTCCCGGCCGGCGAAGCGCTCAGCTTCACCCCAGGCCCCAATGCAGGAGGCGGGCTCCCGGCCGGCAGCGCAACGGGCAGCATCGCCTCGAAACGAAAGCCGTCATCGGTCGTCTCGACGAAGAGCGACAACGGCCGGCCGGCGACCGGCAGGCCCGCCTTCTGCGCCTCTGCACGCAAGGCGTTGAAGCTCTCCGACAACCTCTGAAAGCCCTGGTCCCAGCTGGCCTGCCCCGGCAACAGGAGCACCGACTTCGCGGCCAGCATGACCTCCTCGATATCGCTTGAATCGCCGCGCTTGCCGGCGAGCGTCGCATTGGGATCGGGCACGCCGGTCTGTTGCTGCGCGGGCGGCGCCGGCAAGGACTGGCCCGGTGGCGGCAGGGTCGGCGGCGGCTGCACGGGCTGCGGCTCGACCGGGCCCGGAAGCGTCGGAGCCGGCTGCGGCCCCGGCTGAGAATCAGGCACGGGGACGGGCGGCGTCTGCGCCGGAACCGACGGCATCTGGACAGGGCTGGCGCCGGGCGGCGGCGCGAGAGGCGCGGATTCGACCGCGGTCGGCGGTGCGACGCGCGTCTGTGCGAAGACCGTTCCGCTCGACAGGCTCGTCAAGCCGGCAAGCGCCAGAACACAAATCCGGGAATATCGCCGAGAAACACGCATTGTCACGGCCTTAGAGTTTCACGCGATTCGCGCCCTTGCGGCGCAACATAGAATGTCCACCTTGTCTCAGGAACGGGGACGAGGGTGGCTTTTTCACGTCACCTCGGCCATAGCCCCTTATTCATGGGACGTGTGACCAAATGAACGCTCTGGCCAATCGCCGGTTCCTGAAGATGAACGGGCTCGGCAACCAGATCACGGTGCTGGACCTGCGCGGTAGCAAGCATGTCGTCAGCGAAAGCGAAGCTCGCGCCATCGCATCGGAGCCGCGCGCCCGCTTCGACCAGCTCATGGTCCTGCACGATGCCGTGACGCCCGGCACCGATGCCTTTGTGCGCATCTACAATACCGATGGCTCGGAAGCCGGTGCCTGCGGCAACGGCACGCGCTGCGTCGCCTGGGCGATGATCGCCGACCCGCAGATGGGCGATACTGCCAAGAACCATCTCGCGCTCCAGACCAAGGCCGGCCTGCTGCCGGCGGTGCGCGAGGGCGAGACGCTCTTCACCGTCGACATGGGTGCGCCGCGCCTTGCCTGGGACCAGATCCCGCTGGCCGAGCCCTTCGAGGATACCAGCCGCTTCGAGCTCCAGATCGGACCCATCGATAACCCGATCCTGCACACGCCCTGCGCCGTCAACATGGGCAATCCGCACGCGGTCTTCTTCGTCGAAGACCCCTATGCCTACAATCTCGAGCAGATCGGCCCGCTGCTCGAAAACCATCCGATCTTCCCCGATCGCGCCAATATCGAGCTCGCCGCGGTCAAGGCGCCCGACCATATCGTGCTGCGTGTCTGGGAGCGCGGGGCCGGCATCACCCAGGCTTGCGGCTCGGGTGCCTGCGCGGCGCTGGTCGCCGGCGTGCGCCGCGAGCTCACCGCCCGCAAGGCGACCGTCAGCCTGCCCGGCGGCGACCTCGCCATCGAATGGCGCGAGCGCGACGGCCATGTCCTGATGACCGGCCCGGTCGAATTCGAATGGGAAGGCACGCTCGACCCGGCCCTGTTCGATCAGGCAGCGTAATGGCCCTGGAGGTCGTCACCTTCGGCTGCCGCCTCAACATCGTCGAGAGCGAAGCACTGCGGCTCCAGGCTGAGGCTGCCGGGCTGAAGGACGCCGCGATCATCAATTCCTGCGCCGTCACCGCCGAAGCGACCCGGCAGGCGCGGCAGGCCGTGCGCCGCCTCAAGCGCGAGCAGCCGGACAGGCCCGTCATCGTCACCGGCTGCGCCGCGCAGATCGAGCCCACGCGCTTCGCGGAAATGCCGGAGGTCGACCGCGTCCTCGGCAATGACGAGAAGCTGCGGCCCGAGAACTGGGCGACGTTGGCTCGTTCCAACAGCCTCGGCCATCCCGACATCGCCACCGCCGACAAGCTCGACGTCGGCGACATCATGGCCCGCACCGCCATGCGTGCGCCCGTCACCGGCCGCTTCGCCAGCCATACGCGCGGCTTCGTCCAGGTCCAGAACGGCTGCGACCATCGCTGCACCTTCTGCGTCATCCCCTTCGGACGCGGCAATTCGCGCTCACTCGCCATCGCCGATGTCGTCGCGCAATGCCGGACCTTGCTGGAAGCCGGCGCCCGCGAGATCGTGCTGACCGGCGTCGACCTCACCAGCTATGGCCGCGATCTGGCCGACGAGCCGACGCTGGGCGCGCTCGCGGGGGCGATCCTGCGCGCCCTGCCCGAATTGCCGCGCCTGCGCCTCTCCTCGATCGACGCGGTCGAGGTGGACGACGCCCTGCGCGGCCTGCTCGCGACCGAGACACGCCTGATGCCGCATCTGCATCTCTCGCTGCAGGCCGGCGACGACCTCATCCTCAAGCGCATGAAGCGCCGCCACGGCCGCAACGATGCCATCCGCTTCTGCGCGGAGATCCGCGCCTTGCGTCCCGATATCGTCTTCGGTGCCGATCTCATCGCCGGCTTCCCGACCGAGGACGAGGCCATGTTCGCCCGCTCGCTCGATCTCGTCGCGGAATGTGGGCTCAGCTTCGTCCATGTCTTCCCCTATTCGGCACGCCCCGGCACGCCGGCTGCGCGCATGCCGCAGCTTTCGGGGGAGATCGTCTCGGAACGTGCTGCAAGGCTACGTGCTGCGGCAAGCGCCGCGCAGCAGCGCCATCTCGCGGAACGCATCGGCCGTCCGCTCAGCGTCCTGACCGAGCGCGGCAATACCGGCCGCGCCGAGGATTTCACGCTGATCCGCTTCGCCAGCGACATCGCGCCGGGTGAAATCCTGCCGGTCACCAGCCACGCCGCCGACGGCAGGGCGCTTCTGGCAGCCTGAACGCGTTCTTCTGGGAAGAATAGCCGCCTCGGTCGCCGATGGGAGGAGGAGTGACCGAGGCGGCAGAGCCATGCCCGGAATGGCAGACCCATTCCTTAGACGCAGCAACCCGCCAAAAGGTTCAAAGCCTCACGCAACCACGGAACCGCGCACGCGCTGGACCTGATTGTTGCAATATCCCCGCGGGTTCCAGACCGATTCCAGCGGCTGGACACTGCCCGCAGCATCCCGCGCCCGCGCCATGACGGCGAACGGACCCGGTTGCTCCGCGACAATCTCCGCCTCGAAGCGCCGCCAGGCGAAGCATCCCTCGCCAGCCTGCAATTCGACGCCGCTCCAAGTCTCACCGCCATCGCCGGAAATCGCGACCGATTCCAGGGGAACGGCCCCGCTCCAGGCGAAGCCTGCAACTTTCAATCGCTCACCCTGCTTCACCACGAAGCCATCTGATGGAGCCGTGATCAGCGACTTGACCGGCATGTCGGTGATGACGGCGAAATTCGCGGGGTCGAGCGGCTCGCCGGGACGAACCGGCCGGATCGGCATCCGATAATCCGTCCCGCGCATCTTCTCGCCGTCATGCTCGACAGCGCGCAGGCTGATCCGGTCGAGCCATTTCTGCCAGGCCGAGCCGGGATAGCCCGGCACGACAATGCGCAATGGCCCGCCATGCAGGCGCGGCAAGGGTTCACCATTCATGGCGAAGGCAATCAGCGTTTCCGGAGCCACCGCCTTCGCCATCGGAAGGCCGCGCGAGAGCGCAGCCTTCTCTGGCTTACCGATCTGACGGTCCGGCGCGTGATGCGCGGTATAGATTGCGCCTTGCTTTGGCCCTGCATGCTCCAGCACGTCCGTCAGCCGGACCCCGGTCCAGCGCGCGCAACCGACAGCGCCGAGCCGCCATTGCAGCCCGTCCGTCGCCGGCGAGAAGCGCGAGCGGTCATTGCCGGCGCATTCCAGGACAGCAGTAACCGTGACCGTTTCGAAGCACTGGCGCAGGCCTTCGACGGTCCAGACGGCCGGGCGCTCGACCTCGCCGTCGATGGTCAGCCGCCACTCAGTACTGTCGTCGATCTCCGGCAGATGGCCGTTATTGCGGATAAAGAAGGAATCGACCGGCGTGATCGGCTCGTCGAGCAGCGTCAGCGCTTGGCGACGACCTCCTCGCGCAGCGCCCGGCGCAGCACTTTGCCGACATTGGTCTTCGGCAGGCTCTCGCGGAAGAAGATCTGTTTGGGCACCTTGTAGCCGGTCAGGTTCTCCTTGCAGTAGGCCCGCAGCGCATCCGTCGTCAGGGTCGGGTCCTTGCGAACGACGAAGGCGGTGACCGCCTCGCCCGAATGCTCGTCCGGCAGGCCGATCACGGCCGATTCCAGCACGCCCGGATGCGCGGCCAGCACGTCCTCGACCTCGTTCGGGTAGACGTTGAAACCGGAGACCAGCACCATGTCCTTCATCCGGTCGACGACCTTGACCTGTCCGTCCGGCAGCATGACGCCGACATCGCCGCTGCGGAAATAGCCGTCGGGCGTCATCGCCTTGGCGGTCTCGTCCGGGCGGTTCCAGTAGCCCGCCATGACCTGCGGGCCGCGGATGCAGATCTCGCCGGCCTCGCCCATCGGCATGTCGTTGCCCTCGGCGTCGCGGATCGCGATCTCGGTCGAGGGGATCGGATAGCCGATCGTGCCGCTGAATTCGGTCAGGTCGGGCCGGTTGATCGTGGCGATCGGCGAGGTCTCGGACAGGCCATAGCCCTCGATGATCGGGCGCCCGGTTACGGCCTTCCACTGCTTGGCGACCGCGGCTTGCGTCGCCATGCCGCCGGCCACCGCGAAGCGCATCTCGGAGAAGTCGACTTGCCTGATCTCGGGATGGTTGGCGAGCGCGTTGTAAAGCGTGTTGACGCCGGAGAAGAGCGTGAAGCGGCTCGCCTTCAGTGTCTTGATGAAGCCGGGAATGTCGCGGGGATTGGCGATCAGCAGGCTCTTGGCGCCGATGCGCAGCATGAACATGCAGCAGCAGGTCAGCGCGAAGATGTGGTAGAGCGGCAGCGCCGTCACCATGACATGCTGGTAGTCGCTGCGGCCGAGCGGCGGCTCCAGCACCCATTCCAGCCAGAAGCCGGCCTGCTGCACATTGGATGCGACATTGCGATGCGTCAGCGTCGCGCCCTTGGCGACGCCGGTCGTCCCGCCGGTATATTGCAGGAAGGCGACATCGTCCGGCACCACCGTCACCGGCGCCATGCGCGCGCCGCTCTGCAGAACCTGCTGGAAACCGACCGAGCCCGGCAGGTTGTAGGGCTTCACCACCTTCTTGATGCGGCGCGCGACGAAATTGACGATCTTGCCCTTGAAGCCCATCAGGTCGCCGGCCGTGGCGACGACGATGGCGTCGAGCTTCAGGTTCGGCTTCGCCTCCTCGACGACATGGGCGAAGTTCTCGATCACCACGAGCACCCGCGCCCCGGCATCGTTGATCTGGTGGGTCAGCTCGCGCGCGGTGTAGAGCGGGTTGACGTTGACGGCGGTGAAGCCGCCGAGCAGCACGCCGAAAAGCGCCGCCGGATAGGCCAGGATGTTCGGCATCATCAGCGCGACGCGGTCGCCCTTCTTCAGCCCCTTGGCCTGCAGCCAGCCGGCGAAGGACTCGGCCGCCTGGCGGGTCTCGGCGAAGGTGATCGTCTTGCCGAAGCTCTCGAAGGCCGGGCGACTGGCATAGGTCGAGCAGGCAAAGCGGATCAGGTCCGCCAGCGTACCGACCTTGGCCTCGTCGAGTTCCGGCGGAACGGCCGGCGGATAATGCGCTAGCCAGGGGCGCAGGGCGTTCCTGGCCTGCGTGGCGCCGGTCGCAGTCATAATTCCCTCCCTCTCGCCCGGTTAGCCGCCTCGCGACGGGTTCCGGTGCATTTTGATGATCGTACAGTGCGGAACGGTGGTCGGGAGCGCAAGCACCCGCCATCAAAGACCATACAATGTTCACATCTAAACAGTTCACCTCGCGCGAAATCAAGCCCGATCCGGGAGCCAATGAATGGCTCCCGGTGGGAAGGACGGGCGTTTTCTCTGGAATCAGCGCCCTTGGGCGAGGGCGAGTGCCTGGGCGGAGACCACCACCTCGGCCGGCTTGCCGGCGAGTTCCGCGAGATGGTCGAAGCGGGCGCTGAACGAGCCGACACCGGACGTGGCCGAGCGCAGTTCGACGATCAGGCCGGTCATTTCCGCTTCCGGCACCAGCGCCTTGATCTGGTCCCAGCCGCGCCAGCCGGGCCGCGTGTCGTAGCCGAGGATCTGCCCGCGCCGGGCGGAGATCAGGGCCGAGGCCCGCGACATCGCCTCCGACGGGATCACCACGTCGACGGAGAGGATCGGTTCGAGCAGCACCGGCTTCGCCTGCGGCATCGCTTCGTTCATGGCGAGCCGCGCCGCCTGCCGGAACGCCATGTCGGAGGAATCGACGGTGTGATAGGAGCCGTCCGTCAGCGTCACAGCGACATCGACGATCGGGAAACCGAGCGGCCCCTTCTCGCAGAAATCGCGCATGCCGGCTTCGACCGAGCCGATATATTGGCGTGGCACGACACCGCCGGTGATCCTGTCGACGAACTGGATGCCCTCCCCGCGCGGCAGCGGCGCGACCTCGATCACCACATCGCCATACTGGCCATGGCCGCCGCTCTGCTTGCGATGCCGGCCGCGCGCGCCGGCCTGGCCCCGGATCGTCTCGCGATAGCCGACCTGCGGCGCCTTGCTGGCGACGGTGACGCCATAGCGGCCGGCGAGCTTCTCCAGCGCGACGCGCAGATGCATCTCGCCTTGCCCCGACAGGCGGGTTTCGCCGAGCTCCGGCACCTGTGTCACCGCCAGCGCCGTATCCTCCTCGGTCAGGCGCTGGAGCGCAGCCGCCAGCCTGACATCGTCCTTGCGGTCCTTCACCGCGATGGCGAAGGCATGCACGGCTTCCGGCGGCGCGACCGCGCTGACCACGCTCGCCCGCGCCTTGCCCAGCATGAAGGCTTCGCCCGTCGCGATGCCGTCGAGCTTGGCGAAGCCGGCGACCTCGCCCTCCTCCGCCGCAGGCTTCCGGCTCTGCTCGGCCCCCTTCAGGGAAACGACGCCGGCGATGCGCGCCTCGACACCGCCCGACGAGGTCACGACATCGCCCTCCGCCAGCCGGCCGCGCATTACCCTGGCCAGCGAGAGCTTGCCGCCCTGGCTCGAATGCCAGGTCTTCAGCACCTGCGCGAGCGGTGGCCCTTCCGGCAGAATACCGGTGCGTCCGCGCGTTTCGGCCAAGCTCGGCGCCTCGTGCCTGAGCGCCTTGAGCAGCCGCGTCACGCCATTGCCGCGCTCGGCCGCGCCGATCAGCACCGGCACGACATGGCGATGCTGCAATTCGCGTGCGAGATCGTCGAAGACACGGTCGCGCGGCGGCTCCATATCCCCCAGCAATTCCTCCATCAGTTCGTCGTCGTAATCGGCAAGCCGCTCCAGCATCGAGAAGCGCGCTTCCTTCTCGCGGCCCGCCTCGTCGGCCGCCAGCGGCACGATCTCGCTCGGCGCGTGCTCGCGGTAGATGAAGGCCCGCTCCAGGGCGAGGTCGATGAAGCCGACGGCGATACCGTTCTTCCAGATCGGGATCTGGCGCAGCAGCAGCGGCGTCCGCGAGGCCCGTTGCAGGATACCGAGCGTCTCGCGCACCCGGCGCGAGGCCGTGTCGATCTTATTGAGGAACAGGAAGCGCGGGATGTCGGCCTCTTCCAGCTCGCGCAGCACGAGCTCCAGCGCCGGGGCCTTGCGGTCATCCGCCTCGCAGACGACGACGGCCGCATCCACCGCCGGCAGCACATGGCGCATCTCGTGCAGGAACTCGACCGAGCCGGGGCAATCGATGAAATGAAAGGTATCGCCAAGGAAATCGACGGCCGCGACGGTGGGTTCGGTGCTCATCTGATGCGCGCGCGCCTCAGGCGCCGCATCGCCGACCGTGTTGCCGCCCTTGACCGTACCCGTGCGGGAGAGCGCACCGCATCGCATCAGGATGCTTTCGAGCAGCGTCGTCTTGCCGCTCTGGAAGGGGCCGACGATCGCGATGCATCGCGGCCCCGCACGTCGGGTACCGGCTGCGGAACCGCCATTCTGTGCCGATGCGGGCATGACTTCCTCCTTCGGGGCTGGCCGCGATGGAGGAGAGGTTCGAGCGGCCCCGGCTCCGGCACGGTGGAAGCCGGCGGGAACAGCGAATGCGCTCACGCCGGATGGGCGGCGGTCGCTCGGGCCCGACAGGGTCGGGCGGCCGTCGGAGAGGCAGTTGAGGAGAGGTTCGCGCCGATCCGGAAAGGACGCAAGCGCTTTGTCGGTGGCAGCAGCAGCTCGCAGGCTCCGCCCCTGCTGCGCCCGTCGACACGGGGCGCGGCTATCCTGCCGCGGTGACCTGTGATTTCATCGCGCTTCCGCCGGACCGCACTCACCGGGAAGCGCGGACGACAAGCTCACGGCTCCGTGCGCCGCAGCCGGAGGACATGGAGGGTCGTCCGGCATTCTACGGAGCGAGCCGCTGGCGCGGCGGCGATGGAACATGGAGAACCTGCCGATGCCTCAGAACGCTTCGCAAGTTGACCTGGACGAACGCATCGCCCTCCTCAGGCGCAACATCTCCGAGCTGATGGAACAGGCGACGGGAGCCTCCGGCGCCGCCGTGGAAGAGGCCCTCGCCAACCGGCTCAGCGAGCAGCAGGACATGCTCAACGAGCTGCTGAAGAAGCGCGAAGCGATGGGATAAAGGCGTTTTCTCTGATCCGCTGGATCTGTTGCACCGTCCTTGTCATTCCGGGGCGCGCCGCCGGCGCGAACCCGGAACCCACGACCGGGTGAGGCATCAGATGTCTGCGGGGCGCGGCTCGGCCGGTCGTAGGTTCCGGGTGCTTCGCTGCGCGAAGCCCCAGAATGACAAAAGCAGAGCTCGAAGCTGCTGCGATCTCGTTTCAGCGCGACCTTTCAAAGATTGCGGCGTTCGCCGCGGAGCGTCGCAAGCCCGATGCCGGCAGCGTCGAAGCCGCCATCGACGGCCAGCACCTGCCCGGTGATGTAGGTCGCCCGGTCCGAGCAGAGGAAGAAGATCGCCTCGGCCAGCTCCTCCTCCAGCCCATAGCGGCCGAGCGGCACGGCATCGCGATAGTCCGCCCGAATTTCCGGGCTGTGCACCGCCTTGGCCATCGCGGTCTCGACCGGCCCCGGCGCGACTGCGTTGACGCGGATGCCAAGCCCCGCAAGCTCGACCGCCTGCTGCTTGGTGAGATGCGCCAGCGCCGCCTTCGAGGTGCCGTAGGCGACCCGCAGCGTCGAGGCGCGCAAGCCCGAGATCGAGGTGATGTTGACGACGGCTCCGCCGCCATTGTCGGCCATGGCCCGCGCCGCGAGCTGCGTCGCCAGGAACGGGCCGGTCAGATTGACCGCCAGCACCCGCTGCCACTCGTCATGGGTCGTCTCCAACAGGGGCTTGAACACCGCCGTGCCGGCATTGTTGACGAGGGCATCCAGCCGCCCGAAGCGCTTGGCCATGCCGGCGAAGGCCGACTCGAGCTGCGCCGGCATCGCCACGTCGCAGGTCAGCACCAGCGTCCGCTCCGGCGCGGCGATCTCTGCCGCTGCCCGCTGGAGGCCGGCCCCGTCGATATCGAGCAGGCCGACTTGCCAGCCCTCAGTCAGGAAGCGCTTGGCGGTGGCGAGGCCGATGCCGCGCGCGGCGCCGGTGACGAGGGCGGTCTTCGGAGTAGTGTCGGGCATGGCATCTCGTCCGCTGGCGTGTCGCTGCCGCCAACGCTATGCATGCCGGCAGCGTGGCCAACAAGCCGGCATTGCCGCTCGACAAACGCCATCAGCTCCTGTAAGGCCCCGCACTCAACTGAAAACAGCGAGCCGAAAGCCCGCGCTTCCGCGCGAATACGGCCATGGAGAGACCCATGAACATCATCGAACAGCTCGATGCCGAGCAGATTGCCAAGCTGAGCGAAGGCAAGGCCATTCCCGCCTTCCAGCCCGGTGACACCGTGCAGGTCAACGTCAAGGTCAAGGAAGGCGAGCGCAGCCGCGTCCAGGCCTATGAAGGCGTCGTGATCGCCCGCAACGGCGGCGGCCTCAACCAGAGCTTCACCGTCCGCAAGATTTCCTATGGCGAGGGCGTCGAGCGCGTCTTCCCGCTGTTCTCGCCGAACCTCGACTCGATCAAGGTCATCCGCAAGGGCAAGGTGCGTCGCGCCAAGCTGTATTACCTGCGTGATCGTCGCGGCAAGTCGGCCCGTATCGCCGAGCGCGTCGATGCCAAGCCCGCCAAGGGCCAGAAGGCTTCCGGCAAGTAAGCCGAAGCCTCAGCGCAACGAGATTGAAACGCGGTCCTTCGGGGCCGCGTTTTTTTGTGCCTGAAGCTGCGCCCTGACATTCCATTAACGCATATCGATAGAAATAAATTCCACTTGATATGCATCTTATGCGTATATAAGCATGCAAATCATTAGCATGCTATTTATGTTGGCGCTATGGATCTTACCCAGCTTCAGGCCTCGTTCACCGGCGAGCTTGCCGCCGTCAACCGCAAGCTGCGCGCGCTCGTCGACGACCGCGCGCGCGACATGGGCCTGACCCTGTCGCGCGCGCGCCTGCTGATGGAGCTCGCCAAGGCGGACGGCCCGACCCAGTCCGATCTCGCCGGTTTGCTCGATATCGAGCAGCCGACGTTGGTCCGGCTCCTCGACGGACTGGAGCGTAACGGCATGATCGAGCGCCGCACGGTCGAGGGCGACCGCCGCGCCCGCCGCGTCTTCCTGACAGAGACCGCCCGCGCCCAAGCTCAGGATATCCTGGATTTCCTGGCCGAATTGCGCGCCGGCATCCTGCAGGGCATCGCACCGGAAGAGCTGGAAGCGGCGCTCGACGTCCTGCGCCGCACTTCACGCAATATCGCGGCAGGCCGGAGCGCCGCCCCATGAGCGCGTCCGAAGCCTCCGCAACGCCGGCCGCATCGCCGCCGGCCCCGGCAGGTCTGACGATGCCGCCGGCCCGCGCGCTGGCCTACATGCTGGCTTCGGTGACGCTGGCGATGACGCAGCAGATCGGCGCGAACCTGGTCAACACCAATGTCTACCAGATCCAGGGCGAGCTCGGCGCCACCCTAGCCGAGACGAACTGGCTGATCGCCGCCTACATGGCCCCGAACGTCTCGCTCTCGCTCGCCCTGATCAAGATCAGGATGCAATACGGCCTGCGCAATTTCGCCGAGATGAGCCTCGCGGGCTTCGTTCTCGCTGCCTTCCTGAACCTTGTCTTCGTCCATGACCTGCCATCGGCCGTGGTCGTGCGCTTCATGAGCGGCATGGCGGCGGCGCCGATGTCGTCGCTCGCCTTCTTCTACATGATCGAGCCCCTGCCGCCGCAGAAGAAGCTCACCGTCGGCCTGTCGCTGGCGCTGACCAACACCACGCTCGGCATCCCCGTGACGCGGCTGATCTCGCCCTGGCTGCTCGATCTCGGCGGCTTCCATGGCCTCACCCTGTTCGAGATGGGCCTGGCGATGGTTGCCTTCGGCTTCGTCTTCGCCTTGCCGCTGACCACGCCGCCGCGGGTGAAATGGATCGGCCCGCTCGACATCGTCAGCTACCTGTTGATCGCAATCGGCTTCGGCGCCATCGCGGTCGCGCTCAGCCTCGGCCGGATCTACTGGTGGTTCGAGGCGCCCTGGCTCGGCATGCTCTTCGCTCTCGCCGTCATCTGCCTGACGCTGGCGGTGATCGTCGAATTGCACCGTGACAGCCCGCTCATCGACATCCGCTGGCTGACCAGCCCGGCAACGTTGCATTTCGCCGGCGCCATTCTCCTGATGCGTATCGTGCTCGCCGAGCAGACGGTCGGCGCCTCCAACTTCTTCCAGGCGCTCGGCATCCAGAACGAGCAGACGATGCCGCTCTACGCGGTCATCCTCTGCGCGATCCTGGCCGGCGGCCTGACCTGCGCGCTGCTGCTGCGGCCCGGACGCGAAAACTGGTTCTACGGCACGGCACTCGCCTGCGTCGCGCTCGGAGCCTGGCTCGACAGCGGCGCCACCAGCCTGACCCGGCCGCACGATATCCGGCTGAGCCAGGCGCTCGTCGCCTATGGCTCCGGCCTGTTCCTGCCCGCGGCGATGGCTCAGGGCATGGGCGGCGTCATCACGCGCGGCCCGATCTTTATCCTGAGCTTCATCACCGTTTTCCTGTTCACACAAAGCATTGGCGGCCTGCTCGGCTCGGCGCTTTTTGGCAGCTTCATCACGCTGCGGACGGCGTTCCACTTCAATGTGCTCGCCGAGCATTTCGTGCTGTCCGAGCCGCTCCTGGCCCAGCGCCTCAGCCATTTCGGCAGCGTCTATGGCCATGTCCTGAGTGACCCGGCACTGATGCGCGCGGAGGGCGTCACCCTGCTCACGCAGCGCGCGGCGCAAGAGGCGATCGTACTCGCTTACAACGACGCCTTCATGCTGATCTCCGCGATCGCAAGCCTCGCTCTCGTCGGGCTCCTCTGCCACGTCGCCTTCCTGCAGCTACGCAAGCGTTCCGGCGCAACCAGCGCTCAACCCGCCCCCTGAACGTCCAGCCCCGCCATGACCCGCATCCTCCGCTCCGTCTCGACCTACATTGCACTCGCCATCGGCCTCGTCGGCCTCGGCATCATCCTCTACGCTTGGCGGCTGCCGCCATTCACCAGTGCCGTCGAGGTGACCGAGAACGCCTATGTCCGCGGTCAGGTCACGCTCATCGCTCCGCAACTCGCCGGCTATGTCGCCGAGGTGCCGGTACAGGATTTCGCAGCGGTGAAGCGCGGCGACCTGCTCCTGCGTATCGACGACCGGATTTTCACCCAGAAGCTGGAGCAGGCCCGCGCCGGCCTCGCCGCACAGCGCGCCGCACTTGCGAATTCCGACCAGTCACGCGCCGCCGCCGAAGCCCGCCTGCGCGCCGCCGAGGCCAATGTCGCCAGCGCCGAGGCCGCCTTGCGCACCGCCGAGGCCAACTGGGGCCGCATCGAGCCACTGCGCGAACGCGGCGTCGTCAGCCAGACCTCGACAGACCAGAGCCAGCAGGCGCTCGACCAGGCTCGTGCCGCGATCACCGCCACCAACGCGGCCGTCGATGTCGCTCGCCAGGACATCCAGACCGCCATCGTCAACCGTCAGTCGCTGGTCGCCGCGGTCGAGGGCGCGGAGGCCGCGGTCCATCTCGCCGAGATCGACCTGAGCAATACCCGCATCACCGCGCCGCAAGACGGGCGGCTGGGCGAGGTCTCGGCAAGGCTGGGCCAATATGTTTCTGCCGGCACGCAATTGATGGCGCTGGTACCGGATCAGGTCTGGGTCATCGCCAATTTCAAGGAGACGCAGCTCGCCGGCATGCGCACCGGCCAGCCTGTGAGCTTCACTGTCGACGCGCTCCGCCACGCCGTCCTCACGGGCAAGATCGAGCGCTTCTCGCCGGCGGCCGGCTCCGAATTCAGCGTCATCCGGCCCGACAACGCGACTGGCAACTTCATCAAGATCGCCCAGCGTGTGCCGGTCCGTATCACAGTCGACCCCGGCCAGCCGCTTGCCGAACGCCTGGCGCCCGGCATGTCCGTGGTCGTCAGCGTCGATACCTCTGCGTCACGCTGATGGCCAGGCTGCAACGGCATCGATTGTCCGGCTTGATTGGAACTGCTAAACAGTAGCCATGTCGCCGTGTGAGCATCCTATGCAGCGCTTCAGCGCCGTGCAGGCAGAGGGCCATCTGCCGCCCCTGCCGACGACGCAGGACTTTGCCGCGCTGCACGACCATGCCCGTTTGCCCTGGCGCTTTTTCGGCCGCTTTACCGCTTCCATTGCCGCAGGCCTTACCGGCGCCTGAGACCGGCCGCTTCCGTGCGGCCGGCGACAGGCGAACCGTTTTTGCGTGCCGGCCCAAAGCGAGCCGGCGCATGATTTCCCGCAGATTTCCGCAGACCGAGAACAAGCCATGACCGCGACCAAGGGTCCCCAGACGCTCTACGACAAGATCTTCGACGACCACGTCGTCGACCGGCAGGATGACGGCACCTGCCTGCTCTATATCGACCGCCACCTCGTCCATGAGGTGACGAGCCCGCAGGCCTTCGAGGGCCTGCGCATGACCGGCCGCAAGGTCCGCGCGCCCGAGAAGACGCTCGCCGTCGTCGACCACAACATCCCGACGACCGACCGCACCAAGGGCATCGCCGAAGAGGAAAGCCGCATCCAGGTCGAGGCGCTCGCCAAGAACGCCCGCGACTTCGGCGTCGAGTATTTCAACGAGCTCGACAAGCGCCAGGGCATCGTCCACATCGTCGGCCCCGAGCAGGGCTTCACCCTGCCCGGCACGACGATCGTCTGCGGCGACTCGCACACCTCGACGCACGGCGCCTTCGGTGCGCTGGCCCACGGCATCGGCACCTCCGAGGTCGAGCATGTGCTGGCGACCCAGACGCTGATCCAGAAGAAGGCGATGAACATGCTCGTCCAGGTGGACGGCACGCCTGCGCCCGGCGTCGGCGCCAAGGACATCACGCTCGCGATCATCGGCGAGATCGGCACCGCCGGCGGCACCGGCTCGGTGATCGAATATGCCGGCGAGGCTATCCGCGGCCTGACCATGGAAGGCCGCATGACGGTCTGCAACATGTCGATCGAGGGCGGCGCCCGCGCCGGCATGGTCGCGCCGGACGAGAAGGCCTTCGCCTACCTGAAGGGTCGCCCCAAGGCGCCGCAGGGCGCCGCCTGGGATGCGGCCGTCCGCTACTGGGAGACGCTGCGCACCGACGAGGGCGCGCATTTCGACCGCATCGTCCGCCTCGACGCCGCCAACCTGCCGCCGATCGTCTCCTGGGGCACCTCGCCTGAAGACGTGATCTCGGTCACCGGCGCGGTTCCGGATCCGGAGCTGATCGCCGACGAGGTCAAGCGCGCCTCGAAAAAGCGCGCGCTCGAATATATGGGCCTGACCGCCGGCACGAAGATCACCGACATCCCGCTCGACGTGATCTGGATCGGCTCCTGCACCAATGGCCGCATCGAGGACCTGCGCACCGTAGCGAAGATCGTCGAAGGCAAGAAGCTCCATGAGAGCCTGGACTACGGCATGATCGTTCCCGGCTCCGGCCTGGTGAAGGAGCAGGCCGAGGCCGAAGGCCTCGACAAGATCTTCATCGCCGCCGGCTTCGAATGGCGCGAGCCCGGCTGCTCGATGTGCCTCGGCATGAACCCGGACCAGCTGAAGCCCGGCCAACGGGCAGCCTCGACCTCGAACCGCAATTTCGAGGGTCGTCAGGGCTATCGCGGCAGGACGCATCTCGTCTCGCCGGCGATGGCGGCGGCGGCGGCCCTCACCGGCCGCTTCGTCGACGTCCGCACGCTGGGCTGAGGCGGACAGGCGGGGAACTGACCATGTCGAACGATCCCCGTGAAGCCGAATCCAAGGCGGCGCTGGACCGGGTCAAGCGCGACAGCGAAAGCCTGCTCGGCTCCTCGATGGGCCGGGCGGCCGATCACTTCTCGGGCGCCGATGCGCCCGAGGGCGACAAGGTCGAGCTCTGGGGCCGGCGTATCGGCCGCTCTCTCTCGCTCCTCGGCGTCATCGTGCTGGCCTGGTGGCTCGGCCACCAACTGAAAATCTGGTGATGGGCAAGACCGTGGACGCCAGGGTCACGAAATCGGCTGAGATCGACTGGGACGGCGTCAAGGCGCCGTCGCAGGATGCGTTCGAGGTTCTGGCTCAGGCCGCCTTCGACCGCCTGCCGGAGGAGTTCCGCGCGCTCTGCTCGGACGTGATCTTCAACGTCACCGAGTTTCCCGAAGACGACGTGCTGAAGGAGCTGGAGGCGGAAAGCCCGTTCGACCTGCTCGGCCTGTTCAGCGGCGTCGGCCTGCCGCAGCAGGGTTTCAGCCCCCAGACCGGCCAGATGCCCAATACCATCCATCTCTATCGCCGTCCGATCCTCGACTACTGGGCCGAACATGACGAGAGCCTCGGCTCGATCGTCACGCATGTCATGGTCCACGAGATCGGCCACCATTTCGGCTTCTCCGACGAGGACATGGAAGCCATCGAACAAGCGGCCGGCTGAGCCCGGCCAAGAGCAAGGACAAGAACCATGCAGCCCTTCACCACCCTGACCTCGACGCCCGCGCCCATGAAGGTGGTCAATGTCGATACCGACATGATCATCCCCAAGCAGTACCTGAAGACGATCAAGCGCACCGGCCTCGGCACCGCGCTGTTCTCGGAAATGCGCTACAAGGAGGACGGCTCGGAGAACCCGGATTTCGTGTTGAACCAGCCGGCCTATCGCAAGGCGGAAATCCTCGTCGCCGGCGACAATTTCGGCTGCGGCTCGTCGCGCGAACATGCGCCCTGGGCGCTGCTCGATTTCGGCATCCGCTGCGTGATCTCCACCAGCTTCGCCGACATCTTCTACAATAACTGCTTCAAGAACGGCATCCTGCCGATCAAGGTCACGCCCCAGCAGCTCGACATGCTGTTCGACGACGCCGAGCGCGGCTCCAACGCGACGCTGACGATCGACCTCGGGAAGCAGACGATCAAGGGCCCGGACGGCGGCGAGATCACCTTCGAGATCGACCCCTTCCGCAAGCACTGCCTGCTCAACGGCCTCGATGATATCGGCCTGACCATGGAGAAGGGCACGAAGATCGATGCCTTCGAGGAAAAGCTGAAGCAGCGCGCCTGGGCCTGAGGAGCAAGTCTCGGTTCGCGGAACGCCTGATGTGACCGACACCCTCTTTCGCTCGGACAACCTGCTGGTTAAGGCAGCGCGGCGCCCGGGCGAGGATTGTGTCGTCACCTTCGATTCCTACACGGACGATCCCGATCTCGATCGTCCGGCATTCGGTGAGGCTGCGTTCGCACAGGCGGGCCTTCCCACGATCCATGTCGTGAACCGGCGCAATTCCTGGTACCAGGAGCCGGAATGGCGCGAGATGGTCGCGGCGGTTGCGGCAACGACGGCCCCCTATCGCCGCGTCCTCGCCTATGGCTCCAGCATGGGCGGCTATGCCGCGCTGCGCTTCGGCAAGATGATCGGCGCGACGAGCGCGCTGGCGATCTCGCCGCAATACAGCATGCAGCGCGACAGGGCGGGCTTCGACACCCGCTGGGCCAAGACCGTCAACCGCATACGCTGGCGGCCCGAGCTCGCCGGGCCGCTGCCCGCGGATTTGCCGGCAGCGATCGTCTACGACCCCGCCCATGCCTTCGACCGCCGCCATGTCGAGCTGATCGCGCGCGAGATGCCGGTGCGTCGGATCGCCCTGCCCTTCTCCGGGCATCCCTCCGGCACCTATCTCGGCGAATGCGGCCTGCTTCGTCCGTTGGCGCTCGGCGTCCTCGCAGGTGAGACCGACTTCTCCGCGTTGCTGCGCACGGCACGCGATCACCGTCGAAGCTCGACCTCCTATTTCATCGCACTCGCCCGTGCAGTCGGGCCTCGCAATCCGGAACGCGCCGTCGCCTTCGCCCGCCGCGCCCTCGAGCTGGACCCAACCGTCTATTTCACCTGGGTAACACTGGCCGAGCAGCTTCGCTTCGCCGGCCGGATCGAGGATGCACTCTCGACATTGGAACAGGCGGTGGCGTTGACGAAAGAGCACCCCGAGATGCTGCGGGTGCTGTCCAATGCTCTCTATGACGAAGGCCGCTTCGACGAAGCCGCAACCGTCCTTGCCCGTTCGCTCGCTGTCGCTGGCTCCTTCGATACGCGTGGTCGCATCGAACTCGCCCGTTTCAGGATTCGTGGACACGCCGCCCGGTTTCGCAGCGGCGCGGCGCGGCTCGGCGCCGTGCTCAGGCGATAAGCCCGGACATCGGGGCAAGCTCGCCGGTCTCGGGAAACACCCTCTCCGCCAGCACCGGGCCGGATAATCCGAACAACTCCGACACCACGCCCTTGGCCACGGCGCGGATATCGGTCGTCGGCTTGAGATCGCGGTTCTGGTAGAGCTGCTCGGACTTCAGGCCGGGCCAATCGGCGACGACCCGGCCGCCTTTCACCCCACCGCCGACGAGGAAGGCAACGGTGCCGGTGCCGTGGTCGGTCCCGGTCGTGCCGTTGACGGCCGCCGTGCGCCCGAACTCGGTCGCAACCATCACCACCGTATCCTTCCAGACCGGTCCGAGCCCTTGCTCGAAGGCGGCGAAGGCACCGTCGAGCCCACCGAGCAGATTGGCGAGGCGCCCCTTGGCTCCGCCCTCGTTGGCATGGGTATCCCAGCCTTCGAAGGCCAGCGCCGCGATGCGCGGCCCGTCATCGGCGCCGACCAGCGCCGCCGCACCCTCGGCGATGCGGCGCATGCCGTCGGCTGAATCCGGCCCACCACCGCCCTTCTGCTCGCCGGCCATGCCGCGCCTTTGCGCCAGCCCTTCGGTCTCGATCGCCTGCGCCAGCGCGCGCGCCAGTCCTGGGTCGCGCTGGCCGTAGAGATCGGCCAGCCGCATCGTCAGGTCGCTGCCGGCGCGCGCCATGCGCGGCGGCGCCCAGCCCAGAACCGGTGCATCGCCGCGCACCACCAGCGGCGGCACGACGCCGACGCCAAGCACACCCTTGCGCGAGATGCCCTCGCCGGCCGGAAGATTCGCGATCAGGCGGTTGAGCCAGCCGCTCTGGGTCGCGCCTGCCCCCGGCTGGCCGCTTTCCAGAACGTCCTGCCCATCGAAATGCGAGCGCTCACGATACCCCGTCGCCGCGGCATGGACGATCGTCGCCTGCCCCTGCCTGTAGAGCCGCGCGAGGTTCGGCATGGCCGGATGCAGGTAAAAGAAGCCATCGAGCGGCAGCGCCGCCTCCGGCCCGTCCTTGGCGAGCGCGATGCCCTCGCGCAGCCCGGTATAATCGGGGTCGCCGATCGGCGGTACGGCCGAGAGCCCATCAAGCGCGCCGCGCAGAATGACCAGCAGGAAGCGCGGATCGCGCGAGCCTGCCGCTGCATAGGCGAATTTCGGCACGAAGGACCAGGCGAAGAGCGCGCCGGCTGCGCCGAGCACGGCACGGCGCGACGGTGTCATCCGTTCGCAATCATCGTCGTCGTGATCGACCATCGGCGTCACCTCCGCTGGAATTCGGGCGACATCAGCAGGAGCGCGAGCGCCTGCGGCTTGCTCTCGGCCCGCGCCACGGCCTGCTTCGTCTCGGGCGAAAGCAGCGGCCCAAGGATGTCGTCGCTGAGCACGCGCGGATCGGCGACCGAGCCCGCCGCCTGCCGCCCCCATCCGGCGGCGACATCGACCCGCGTCTTGAGCCCTTCGGCCGAAGCCCAGGCCGCATTGTCGTCGGCATAGCCATTGGGGCCAGAGGGTTGCCAGAAGGGCTGGCCCATCACACCGGCCGGGCCGATGATCTGGCCGAAATCCGGCTTGCGACCGAGTGCGCGATACGACGCCAGCAGGAATTCCTGCGGCGAGCGAATCTTGCTGGCCGGCGCCCGCCAGGCGGCGTCATCCTCGATCAGAGCGCGATAAACTGTCGGCAAATCACCACCGCTCTGGCGGAACACGCCGGCCAGCTTCTCGACCAGTGCGCGTGGCGGCGCATCGGCTACGAAATAACGGGCGAGTTTCATCGCGATGAACTTCGCCGTCGCCGGATGGCGCGCGAGATCGGTCAGCGCGGCGATGCCTTGCGCCTTGTCCGGCTGGTCGTAGCGGCGCCCCAGCAGCGGCGTCGCGCCGGGCTCGTGCAAGCCGGCGTTGAAGGCGAAGGAACCGGGAAAGCCGAGCACGCCCTCGCGCCCGACCACAGTCCAACCCGTGATGATCCGGGCGAGATTGGTCACGTCCGCCTGCGCATAGCCGCCGGAGACGCCGAGCGTGTGCAGTTCCAGGATCTCGCGGGCGAGATTCTCGTTGAGCCCGCGCCCGCGCCGCCGCCCCGCCGGGGAGTTCGGGCCGACCGACTGGCGGTTGTCGAGGAAATCCAGCATCGCCGGATGGCTCTCCGCCGCGATCAGCATGTCCTCGAAGCGGCCGAAGACATGCGGGCGGATCGCCTCGCGCTCATAGGCACCGGCCATGATCCGGCACATGTTGCTCTTGGTCGCGCTGATGCAGAAATGGTTCGACCAGAACATCACCAGCCGCTCGCCGAAGCCCGTCTCAGCCACGAGCGCGAGATCGACCCGCGCCTTCACCTCGTCGCGATAGGTCCGATAGGGCAGCGCCGGCTCGTTTGCGGGCTTCGGTGCCGGAGCCATCTGGTTCTGAGCCCCCACCGGAGCAACCTGCGGCGCGGCATTCGCGACCTGCGTGCCTTGAGGCACCGGCGCAACGGAAGCGCGGCGCGCCTCGCGCTCCCGTTTCTCCTGATCCTCGAAATCGTAGAGCGCCTTGCCGATCTCGGCCGCACCCGAAAAGGTCACGCCCTCAGGCTGTGCGACGCTGCCAGCCGTGATCTCCGCCAGAAGCCTGTCGCGAATCTGCGCCCGCGCCGCCTCGCCCTGACCGGGCTTCGGCCCCAGACCGAACCGCTGCAGTGCAATCGCCCCTGCCTTCAGCTCGCCTGTTTCCGCCATCTGCACGGCCTCCGCTGGTCGTGAGGAAGAGGATCGATATCGACTATGGCTAAAAGCCGGCGACTTTCATGACAATTCGGCAATGTTGGGGGGATGATGCCCCGAAATGGGCTTGAATGAAGCCGTTTACTCGAATTCTAGCGAACCCGTTCCAGGTTCAGCGGACTTTCTTGCCGGAGATATTGAGCGCGACAGCCTCGCCGATCAGAGCCTTGAATGCATCCGCATCCACCACCTCGCCCTCCCGGATATCGATGGCGCGGCGGGCATTGCCCTCCAGGCTGGAATTGAACAGGCCGGCGGGATCGGCCAGCGAAGCGCCCTTCATGAAGGTCAGCTTGACCACGCTCTTGTAGGTCTCGCCGGTGCAAATGATCCCGCCATGGGACCAGACCGGCACGCCGCGCCATTTCACCTCCTCGACCACGTCGGGATCGGCCTCGCGGATCAACGCGCGCATCCGCGCCAGTGTGGCGCCACGCCAGTCGACGAGCGATGCGATCTTCGCGTCGATGAGCTCGGAAGCCGCCTGATTCTGGGCTTCGTCCTTCGCCATGATCGCTCCCTCGCTCCAGCGTCTAGACAACCACCGTGATCGCCTCGGCCGCACGCGTCAGGCCGGTATAGAGCCAGCGCGCCCGGTGCTCGCGGAAGGCGAAGCTCTCGTCGAAGAGCACGACATCGTCCCATTGCGAGCCCTGCGACTTATGCACCGTCAGCGCATAGCCGAAGGTGAACTCGTCGGTATGCTTGCGCAGCTCCCACGGCACCTCCTCCTCGGTGCCGTCGAAGAAATTCGGCAGCACCGAGACCTTGACCGCCTTGCCGCCGGCATCGTCCTCCGGCGTGACGCGCATGGTGATCAGCCCCTTCTTCGAGGTCTTGATCTCCTGCACGATCCAGGAGCCGCCATTGAGCAGGCCCTTGCTCTTGTCGTTGCGCAGGCAGACCAGCTTCTCGCCGGCGACGGGGCTGTTATCGGTGCGGCCCATGAGCTGGCGGATGCGGGCATTGTAGTTGCGCCGCGTCTTGTTCATGCCGACGAGCACCTGATCGGCGCCCATGACGATCTCGGGATTGATCTCGCCGCGCCGGATCACCCGGCTTGGGCCGTATTCGCCGAGTTCGAGCTGCCCGCCCTCCCGCACGATCATCGACATCCGCACGATCGGGTTGTCCGCCGCCTGCCGATGAACCTCGGTCAGCATGACGTCCGGCTCCTGCTCGGTGAAGAAGCCGCCGCCCTTGACCGGGGGCAACTGCGCGGGATCGCCCAGCACCAGCACCGGCGTGCCGAAGGAGAGCAGGTCGCGGCCCAGCTCCTCGTCGACCATCGAGCACTCGTCGATGATGATCAGCTTCGCCTTGGCCGCCGCGCTGTCGCGGTTGAGCGCGAAGATCGGGCTCTCCTCGTCAACCCCGCGTGAGCGGTAGATCAGCGAATGGATGGTCTGCGCGCCCTCGCACCCCTTGTTGCGCAGCACGAGCGCCGCCTTGCCGGTATAGGCCGCGAAGACGACATCGCCGTCGACGGCCTCGGCGATATGGCGCGCGAGCGTCGTCTTGCCGGTACCAGCATAGCCGAACATGCGGAAGAGCTGCGGCTCGCCGGATTGCAGCCAGCGCGCCACGGCCGTCAAAGCCATATCCTGCTGGGGCGACCAGCTCATCGCGGAACCATTGTCGAAAAAGGCATGGCGCAGATGGGGCCGAGTCGGCCCGCGAGGCAAGCCCGGCGCTGTCGAAACCGCTCAGGCCGCGCGCAACCGCCTGACGAAGGCCTCGGCCTCCGCCTGCAGGGCATTGATCCGCCCGTCGAGTTCCCTCGCGCTTGCCGCCCCGGTATCGGCCTGGCCTACGGTCTGGAGATTGGCGGCGGCGATTTCACCCATCGCCAGCGCGGCGGTGCCGGTCACGTCCGAGATCCGGGCCACGGTCTCGCCGAGCGAGCCGAGCAACTCGACATGCGACCCGACCATGGTCGCGATCTCGGTGCCGGTCTGCTCGACCGCCGCGACGCTGGCTCCGATCGCCGAAACGGCTTCAGCGGCATGGGACAGGGCCTCGTCGGCCTGCGCGATTCGGCCGACGATCCGCCCGGCTGCGTCCGACGCCTGGTTGGCGAGCGTCTTCACCTCGGCAGCCACCACCGCGAAGCCGCGGCCATGGACCCCGGCACGCGCCGCCTCGATCGTCGCGTTCAGCGCGAGCAGATTGGTCTGGCGCGCCACCGCGTCGATGATCCCTACGACATCGCGGATCTGGGCCGCATTCTCCGTGAGGCGCGTCACCAGCGCATGGGTGCCTGCCGCCTCGCGGGTCGCCTCGGTCGCCATTTCCGACACGCGCCGAACCTCGGCATTGATCTGGCCGACGACGAAATCCAATCGCATGGCCGCCTCGCTGGAACGGCGCGCATCGACCCCCGCACCATCGACGGAAGCGGCCGCCGTCTCTGTGCTCCGCGAGATCTGGTGCACCCGGACCGCGGCATCTTGCAGCGCCATGCGCAGCACTTCGCTGGCCTGCCCGATCTCGCCGAGCAGAAGACCGAGCCGCGCCTCGAACTCGTCGGCGATCCCGGCGAGCTCCGCATTGCGGAGCTGTTCCAGGCGCCGCGCGTCGTCGGCTTCGCTCTCGCGCGTCACCAGCGTCGCCCTGACCTCGCTGAGCTGGCGCACGACGCGAGCAAGCTGGCCAATCTCGTCGGCTCGGTCGCGGTGCGGCACGTCGATTACCCGGTCTGACGCCACCGCCTGCCCGATCGCCTGCATCAGGTTGCGCAAGGGCCGCGTCAGCTGGCTGCGCAGCATCAGCAGCGCCAGAAGCCCGCCGCCGAGCGGCAGGAGGATAGCGAAGAGGATCGTCCGAAAGCGCACCGCCTCTGCCCGCGCGCCGGCGCGCATGGAAGCCTCCCCTGCCCGCTTGGCGAGCTCATCACGCAGAGCGGCGGTCGTCGCGACGATCTCGTCGACATTGACGCGCGCCTCAGCCGCGCCCGCCTCCAGCAAGGCGGCCTTGGCCGAGATGCGCTGGCCGATATCGACGATGCCATGCTGGAAGGCGATGAAGGTCTTGATCCGCGCATCGAGCGTCGGATTGGCCTCGCGCAGCTTCGCCGGCAGGGCGGAGATCAGATGCGCACGCGCCGCGTCGACCAGCTCGATGGCGGCGTCGAGCTTGCCGATCATCGTCTCGATCTCCTGCGGAGCGCTGTCCGTGTCGACCCGGCTGAGCAGCGCCGCGGCTGCGATCCGGCTGGACAAAAGCGAGGCGCTGCCGGCGAGGCGGATATCCGAGAAGGCGGCAGCATCAATGCGCCGCGCCTCGTCGAAACCGCGCAGGGCGCTGGCGAGCCCCAGCGCTCCGGCGAGGCCCAGCAGCGCGAAGAAAACCATGATCTTCGCCGTCAGTCCCAGTCGCCGCATCGTCACCTCAGTCTCGTAGCCGCCGTTCATTTCGCAGACGCGAGCGAACGCGAGGTTAACGCGGAGCAATATGACGCAACAATATCAATATCTTAGCCGGATACAGAATAATCCACCCCACTGCCTGGCGGGTCCGACCTCGACGCGATTGCGAGGTATCGCAGGCCGTCCTAGCTTCGCGCCATGAGACGCCGCGCCAAACGAATCCTCCTGCTCTGCCTCGGCCTTGCCTTCATCGGCTATGCCGCCTTCGTCCTGTCGCCCTGGCCCTCGGCCCTGCTGACGCGACTCGCCTTCGGCTACGGTGCCTCCAAGACAACGGCCGCACTTGCGCGCCACGTCCCCTTCGGCATTCGCGAGCAGCGCGATATCCGCTATGGCAGCGCGGAAGACGAACGGCTGGACGTCTATCTGCCGCCAGGCGGCCGTGTCGAAGCGGGGCGCCCGACCATCGTCTGGATCCATGGCGGCGCCTTCGTCGCCGGCGACCGTCAGGATGTCGCGCCCTATCTCCGGATTCTGGCCGGGCGCGGCTTCGCGACGGTTGCCATCGGCTATACCCGCGCCCCGACGGCGCGCTACCCGACGCCCGTCCTGCAGGCCAACGCCGCGCTCGGCTTCCTGCAACGCGAGGGACAGCGCCTCGGCCTCGACCCCACACGCATCGTTCTGGCCGGGGATTCGGCCGGAGCGCATATCGCCGCCCAGCTCGCCGCCGGTCTGACCGGCACGGACTATGCCGAACGGCTCGGACTGAAGCCTGCCATAGCGCCCGCGAGTCTGCGCGGCACGGTCCTGTTCTGCGGTGCCTTCGATCCGACCGCCTTCGAATTGACCGGTCCCTTCGGCGGCTTCATCCGCTCCGTGCTCCTGGCCTATTTCGGTACCTCGAATCCCCTCGACAGCGAGCGCATCACGGAAGCCGCGGTGCCGCGCTACGTCACGGAGGCTTTCCCGCCGAGCTTCATCTCGGTCGGCAATGGCGATCCGCTGGCGCCGCAATCGGTCGTGATGGCGCAGGCCCTGCGAGACCGCGGCGTCCGGACCGACACCCTGTTCTTCCCACCCGAGCTCGAGCCGAGGCTGCCACATGAATACCAGTTCGATCTCGCCCGCCCGGAAGGGAAGCAGGCGCTCGAGCGGCTGACGGCCTTCCTGAACGGCCTCTCGCGCTGACCGGCAGGGAGCCGAAGCCATGCACGTCGCGGTGAACGGGGTTCGCCTCTACGTCGATATCGAGGGAGCCGGACTGGTCCCCGACGGGCCGCGGATGCTCGAGAAGCCGACGCTCATCCTGCTTCATGGCGGGCCGGGCTTCGACCACAGCATGTATAAGCCCGCCTTCTCGGCTCTGAGCGACATCGCCCAGATCATCTATTACGACCATCGCGGCTGCGGGCGCAGCGAGAACGGCCCGACAGATAGCTGGACGCTCGAGCAGTGGGGAGACGATGTCA
>Ga0209368_1000340_pt1 | contig 49148 bp, 42 predicted proteins | sample EBPBio242008_DNA_FD_185862 | JGI IMG/M metagenome (GOLD analysis project Ga0209368, IMG submission 185862) | Wastewater treatment Type I Accumulibacter community from EBPR Bioreactor in Madison, WI, USA - Reactor 1_4/24/2008_ DNA (SPAdes)... | ecosystem: Engineered > Bioreactor > EBPR >...
CTGCCGCTCGTCCGGCAGGCGGCGATCGACGGCATGATGGCGATGATCCGCGACGATCTCGCCGCGCTCGGCGTCGTCCACGAGCTTTTCTTCTCGGAGCGTTCGCTGCAGGGGCGGGACGGCGATACGAATGCCGTGCACCAGACGATCGAGGACCTGCGCGCGCGCGACCTGGTCTATGAGGGCCGTTTGCCGCCGCCGAAGGGCCAGAAGGACGAGGATTGGGAGGACCGCGAGCAGACGCTGTTCCGGGCCACCAAGTTCGGCGATGATGTCGACCGGCCGCTGCTGAAGTCGGATGGCAGCTACACCTATTTCGCCAACGACATCGCCTACCACCGCTCCAAGTTCGTGCGCGGCTTCCCCGAGATGATCGACGTCTGGGGCGCCGACCATGGCGGCTATGTCAAGCGCATGCAGGCGGCCGTGAAGGCGGTGACGAACGGGCAGGGCTCGCTCGACGTCAAGCTCTGCCAGCTCGTGCGCCTGCTGCGGAACGGCGAGCAGGTGCGCATGTCCAAGCGCTCCGGCGATTTCGTCACGCTGCGCGAGGTGATCGACGAGGTCGGCCGTGATGCCGTGCGCTTCATGATGATCTTCCGCAAGAATGACGCGACGCTGGATTTCGATCTCGGCAAGGTCGTCGAGCAGTCGAAGGACAACCCGGTCTTCTACGTCCAGTACGCGCATGCGCGCTGCGCCTCGATCTTCCGGCAGGCCCGCGAGGCGTTCCCGGACCTCGACCTGTCGACGCCGGCGCTGGCCGGGGCCGACCTGTCGATCCTGACCGACGAGGCGGAAGTCGGCATCGTCAAGATGCTCGCATCCTATCCGCGAATCATCGAGGGCGCAGCCGCCGCGCATGAGCCGCATCGCGTCGCCTTCTTCGTCCACGAGCTGGCGAGCGCCTTCCATTCGCTCTGGAACAAGGGCAAAGACTCGCCGCAATTACGGTTCGTTAATCAAACTGATCGAAAGTCGACCTTGGCAAGATTGGCGTTTGTGCACGCGGTGCGCAGCGTCCTTGCTTCCGGTCTGGCTGTCGCCGGAGTTGCGGCGCCGGAAGAGATGCGCTGACGGAAAGGTCTTTCCGGCGGCGCGCACAAGGTCAGGTTGACCGCACAGAGTTCCCGGTTCTTCCATAGGAGGAAGCGGCTTGTGCTGGAATGGATCGTACCATGAGTGAGCCAGCTAGGAACCGTTTTGCGCTCGATCTCGAAGATCTCGAGCGCCAGCTGCGCGGAGCAGGGCAGGCGCCCCGCCCGGGGCAGCAGGCCGACCCGCTTGCGGAGCTGACCCGCATCGTCGGGCAGGACGACCCGCTCAAGGACATCTTCGCCGAGCGGCGCCAGCCGCCGCGCCCTGCGATGCGCCAGGAGCCGAGCTTCGAGGTCGTGCCGCAGCAGCCGGCGCCGGCCGTTCCCGAGGTGAGCCAGCCGCCGGCCGAGATGCGCGGCGCGCTCGACGAGTTCGAGGCGCTGCTGCGCAGTACCCAGCCGCGCCGGGCGGAAGCGCCTGTGCGGGCGCCGACGCCGCCGGCTCCTCAGCCTGACTATCAGCCCGATTTCGACCTGCCCGAGCCGCTGCCCTACGCTCGTCCGGCTGCGATCCAGGGGGCAGCTGCGCCGCGCGATCTCGACGAGGGTGCGCAATACCGCCAGGCTCCGGCCGCCTATGCGCATGAAGAGCCGGCCTACGACTATGGTCATGCCCATCAGCAGGGCGCTCCGACGCCGGATTATAGCGAAGACGACATGCCCGACCTGGAGCCGCGCCGTTCGCGCAAGGGGCTCTGGGCGGCTGCGGTGGTCATCGCCGTCGGCCTCGTCGGTGTCGGCGCTGCCTTCACTCTGCGCGGCGGCTCGGCCACGAAGGATGGCCAGCCTCCGGTGATCACGGCCGATTCCGGGCCGGTCAAGGTCGCTCCCGCCAATCCGGGCGGCGCCGAAATCCCGAATCAGAACAAGCAGATCTACGAGCGCAGCCCTGACGCCCCCCAGGCGCAGAGCAAGGTCGTGAACAACGAGGAGCAGCCGGTCGACGTCCAGCAGGCCGCCCGCTCGATGCCGCCGCGGGTGGTCATGCCGGGGCCGATCTCCGGTGCGGGTAACGCGCTCGCCGCCGCCCCCACCACGCCCGAGCGCAGCATCATCCCGCCGGAGCCGGCACTGACCCCGATGCCGCCGGTGCCGGGTCTCGGCGAGCCGCGCAAGGTTCGCACCGTCGCGATCCGCCCCGATGGCACGCCGGTGCAGAATCCGGTCGCCATCGACAGCCCGATCGCGACCGGCTCGGCGCCGAGCCGCTCGCTCGCCAGCCAGGCGACGAACCCGGCCTCGCAGCGTCCCGCTTCGGCTCCGGTCGCGGCTGCCGCGCCGAAGGTCCAGGAACGCGCCACGACGCCGCCCGCCGCCACCACCCCGGTCGCACCGACGCGTCTCGCCGCCGCTGCTCCGGCTCCCGCGGCCGTGCCGCCGGCCCCGGCGACGGCCGCCGTCCGCGCCGGAACGGGCGATTTCGTGGTGCAGCTCGGCGCCCCCGGCAGCGATGCCGAGGCCCGCGCGACCTTCGCGGCGCTCCAGCGCAAGTACCCGCAGCAGCTCGGCGGCCAGGCACCGATCATCCGCAAGACGGAGCTGGCGGGCGGCAAGACCGTCTTCCGCCTGCGCGTCGGGCCGTATTCCCGCGAGGACGCGACCTCGATGTGCACGGCGCTCCAGGCGGCCGGCGGACAGTGCTTCATCGCCAAGAACTGATCCGATCGGCCCACGACGAGATCGGACGGCGGTGCCCATCGGGCGCCGCCGTTTTCATTTGAATCAGACGCATGACAGGGTGCGCCGCCGCGCTTGTTTCATGCGTTCGGCCATGCGAGTAGCCTCCCCAACAACGCGAGGCTTGCCCCGAAGGGGCAGCCGTCCGAACGCTGGAGGTAACCCATGGATCGCCGCAAGTTCGTCAAGGCCGCTGCCGCAGGTGCAGCCGGCAGCGCCGCCATCGCCGCGCCGGCTGTCGCCCAGTCGCAGCCCAAGATCAATTGGCGCCTGACCTCGAGCTATCCCAAGAGCCTCGACACGCTCTATGGCATCTCGACCCATGTCGCGAAGCGCGTGGCCGAGGCGACCGACAACAATTTCCAGATCCAGGTCTTCGCGCCCGGCGAGATCGTGCCGCCGCTGCAGGCACTCGACGCCGTGCAGAATGGCACCGTCGAGTGCAGCCATACGCTGGCGAGCTTCTATATCGGCAAGGACCCGGCCTTCGCCTTCGAGACCTCGCTGCCCTTCGGCTTCAATGCCCGCCAGCAGAATGCCTGGCTTTACCAGGGCGGCGGGCTCGAACTCTGCCGTGCCTTCATGAAGGGCTACAACATCCACACCATCCCGTCGGGCAATACCGGCGCGCAGATGGGCGGCTGGTTCCGCAAGGAGATCAAGTCGCTGGAGGACCTGAAGGGCCTGAAGTTCCGGATCGCCGGCCTTGGCGGGCGCATCATGGCGCGCCTCGGCGTCGTGCCGCAGACCATCGGCGGCGGCGACATCTACCCGGCGCTGGAGCGCGGCACGCTCGATGCCGTCGAGTTCTCCGGTCCCTATGACGATGAGAAGCTCGGCTTCGTGAAGGTCGCCAAGTACTATTACTATCCCGGCTTCTGGGAGGGGAACGCGAATGTCAGCTTCCTCGCCAACCAGGACAAGTGGAACGAGCTGCCGGCCTCCTACAAGGCGATCGTCGAGGCGGCCTGCGCCGAGGCCAACATGAACTGCCTGGCCAAGTACGACCACAACAACCCCGACGCGCTGATTCGCCTCGCCGGCACGGGCGCGGAGCTGCGGCCCTTCCCGCAGGAGGTGATGACGGCGGCGTTCAAGGAGGCTTTCGCCATGTATGGCGAACTCGCCGCCAGCAACGCCAATTTCAAGACCTTCTACGATTCCTTCCTGCCGTACTGGAAGAAGGAACAGCTCTGGTTCCGCATCGCCGAACTGCCCTTCGACGCCTTCAACGCGCAGAACTACCAGCAGGTGAAGTGAGGGACTTTTCCCGCGAAGGCGTGTCATCCCGGGCGACCGTAGGGAGACCCGGGATCCATGCCTGAACCATGCCGGACGCGCTCCGGCATGGATCCCGGATCGGCGCCGCCGAAGGCGGCTTGTCCGGGATGACGTCGAAGGTGAGGCGATGACGGTGCCTCCTCGCCATTGCTTTCCCGCATCGGCCTGGTCCGAAAACCGCATTTGCCTTTTTGGGCCGATGTCGTAACCCGATGTCATGACATCGCGCGCCTTCATCGCCGGCTGCCTCGGCACGAGCCTCACCGCTGACGAGCGGGCCTTCTTCCGCGACGCCAGGCCCTGGGGCTTCATCGTCTTCAAGCGCAACACGCAGACGCCCGAGCAGACTGCGGCGCTGACGGCGGAGATGCGCGAGACCGTTGGCTGGCACGCGCCGATCCTGATCGATCAGGAGGGCGGGCGGGTCCAGCGCATGGGGCCGCCGCACTGGCCGAAATACCAGTCGGCCCGCGCCTTCCTCGCGATCAACGACCCCATCCGCCAGCGCGAGATCGTCCGCCTCAGCGCCCGCCTGATGGCGCATGACCTGAAGAGCGTGGGCATCGATGTCGATTGCCTGCCGGTGCTCGACGTGCCGGTCGCCGGCAGCCATGACGTGATCGGCGACCGGGCCTATGCTCATGACCCCGATCAGGTCGCGCGGCTCGGCCGGGCGGCAGCCGAGGGGCTGATCGCAGGCGGCGTGCTGCCGGTCGTCAAGCACATGCCGGGCCACGGCCGGGCGCGCGCCGACAGCCATCACGACCTGCCGATCGTCGACGCCTCGCTGGACGAATTGCGGGGGCATGATTTCCGGCCGTTCCGGCATCTCGCCGACATGCCGCTGGCGATGACCGCGCATCTCGTCTTCACAGCGCTCGACGCGAAGAACCCGGCGACGATCTCGCGGAAGATCGTGCGCGAGATCATGCGCGGCGAGCTCGGCTTCGACGGGTTGATCATGACCGACGACATCTCGATGAAGGCGCTGTCCGGCTCGTTCGAGGCGAAGTCGCGGGCCGCGATCCGCGCCGGGGTCGACGTCATCCTGCATTGCCACGGCATCATGGACGAGATGATCGCGGTTGCCGGGGCCGTGCCGGAGATGACCGGCGCCCGCGCCCGCCGCGCCGCCGCCGCCCTCGGCCGCATCCGGCATGAGCCGGAGCCGGTCGATCTGGAGGCCGCGCGCGCAGAAGTCATGGCCGCGCTTGCCTTGAGCGCCTGAACGGCCGAATCTACCTTGGGGCATGTAATTTTCCCAAGTGCAGTCATCCCGGACGGAGCGAAGCGAAGATCCGGGATCCATGCCTGAGCTTGGCCGATAGAGGTTCCGGCATGGATCCCGGGTCTCCCTTCGGTCGCCCGGGATGACGGCGCGTATGGGATGTAGGGGCTGAGGCTCATGACGGCCGAGTTGCCATTCGAGGAAGACCGCAGCGAGCGCGCGGGCGAGCCTTCGCTCGTCGTCGATGTCGACGGCTATGAAGGACCGCTCGACCTGCTGCTCGATCTCGCGCGCCGGCAGAAGGTCGACCTGCACCGCATCTCGATCCTGGCTCTGGCCGAGCAGTACCTCGCCTTCGTCGAGGAGGCGCGGGCGCTGCGTCTCGAACTCGCAGCCGACTATCTCGTGATGGCGGCCTGGCTCGCCTATCTCAAGTCGCGCCTGCTGCTGCCGGAGCCGCCCAGGGGCGAGGAGCCGAGCGCCGCCGATCTCGCGACCGCGCTCGCCTTGCGCCTGCGCCGGTTGGAGGCGATCCGCGCCGCCGCCAACAAGCTCTCGGCGCGAGAGCGGCTGGGGCAGGACGTGTTCGCCCGCGGCGCGCCGGAGGAGATCGTTGCCGGCGCCCGGCCGGTCTGGGAGGCCGAGCTCTACGATCTGCTCGCGGCCTATGCCCAGCAGCGGCAGAAGCGGGTGCAGGGCCATATCTCGGTCGGCCACCGCGCCGTCTGGTCGCTGGTCGAGGCGCGCGAGGCGTTGCAGCGGCTGGTCGGGGAGGCCGGAGACTGGACCGAGCTCGACGGCTACCTGATGCAATACATGATGGCGCACGGCCTGCCGGCGCGGGAGATGCGGGCGACGGTGCGGGCTTCAGCCCTGTCGGCGATGCTCGAGATGGTGCGGGAAGGGGTGATCGACCTCCGCCAGGATGAGGCCTTCGCGCCGATTCAGGTGCGCCGCCGCTCGGCCCGGCCCGAAGGTCTGCCCTTCGCGGCCAAGGATGCTTCATGACCGGCGCGGCGGCTGAGTCCGGGGATGTCGAGGCCGATGGCGGGGCGGAGGCCTTTGCGCAGGCGGTGCGCGTCGTCGAGGCGCTTCTGTTTGCTTCGGCCGCGCCGCTGACCACTGATGCGCTCGGGCGCGCGATTCCGGCCGGCATCGCGATCGATCAGGTGCTGGCGCGGCTTGTCGAAAGCTATGCGCTGCGTGGGGTCAATCTGCGCCAGGTTGCCGGCGGCTGGGCCTTTCGCACGGCGCCGGATCTCGGCTATCTGCTCGCGGCCGAGGCGGAACCGCCGCGGCGCCTGTCGCGGGCTGCGCTCGAGGTGCTGTCGATCATCGCCTATCACCAGCCGGTGACGCGGGCCGAGATCGAGGAGATCCGCGGCGTCGCCACCGCCAAGGGCACGCTCGACATCCTGCTCGAGGCGGGCTGGGTGCGCCTGCGCGGGCGGCGGCGCTCGCCGGGGAGGCCGATCACCTACGGGACGACGCCGGGCTTCCTCGATCATTTCGGGCTCGATCGCATCGACGACCTGCCGGGACTCGAGGAACTCAAGGGCACGGGCTTCATCGAGGGGCGGCTGACGCGCGACCTCGCCGTGCCCGTTCCCGACGACGATCCGGGCTTGCGCGACGACGAGGACCCGCTCGGCGATCTGTTCAGCCCGCTTGACGACGGCGAAGGCGGATCGCAACAGGGGTGAGGGTGCACGCTGAGGTCGCTGCTCCCCTCCGTATGTCATCCCGGACGGGCCGCGTCAGCGGCGCCGATCCGGGATCCATGCCTGAGCTTCTGCTGGATGCGCTCCGGCATGGATCCCGGGTCTCCCTTCGGTCGCCCGGGATGACAGCGCAAATTTGGATAGGTGGAGCAGGGCATTGGCGCAGAGCGAAACCAAATCAGGATGGCTCGGCTGGGGCCGGCGCGGCACGGCCGGGGCGGCGATCCCGATGGCGCTCGGCTTCGAGGGTGTGACGCAACGCTTCGGTTCGGTGACGGCGCTGTCCGATGTCTCGCTTTCCGTCAAACCCGGCGAGATCGTCGCGCTTCTCGGCCAATCCGGCTGCGGCAAGACGACGCTGCTCAGGCTCGCGGCCGGGGTCGAGCGGCCGAGCGCCGGCCGCGTCCTGCTGGAAGGGCGTGACGTCTCCAACCCCGATCGTTTCGTCGAGCCCGAGCATCGCGGCGTCGGCTTCGTCTTCCAGGACTATGCCCTGTTTCCGCATCTTTCGGTGCGCGAGAATGTCCGCTTCGGCCTGCGCGGCCAGGCTCCGGCCGCGGCCGATGCGACCGCCTTGCGGGCGCTGGGGCGGGTCGGTCTCGCGGAACTCGCCGATGCCTATCCGCATATGCTCTCGGGCGGCGAGCAGCAGCGCGTGGCGCTGGCGCGTGCGATCGCGCCGCGGCCGGGCGTGCTTCTGATGGACGAGCCGTTCTCCAATCTCGACCGGCGTCTGCGCGATGTGGTGCGTGACGAGACCGCAGCCCTGCTGGAAGAGACCGGTGCGACCTCGATCATCGTCACGCATGATCCCGAGGACGCGATGCGGATTGCCGACCGGATCGTGCTGATGCGGGCCGGCCGGATCGTCCAGATCGGCACCGGCGAGGAACTCTACCGGCAGCCTGCCAGCCTCTTTGCCGCCCGATTTTTCTGCGACTTAACCGAGGTCGAGGGGCGGGTTTCCGATGGAGCCGTCGATACCCCGTTCGGCCGCTTCGCAGCGCCGGGGATCGCGGAGGGCGCGGCCGCCATTGCCTGCATCCGGCCGCACCGCGTTCGTATCGTGCCGAAGGGCTATTACCTGCGTGGGCGATTGATCGGCCGGCGCTTCCTCGGGGAGGCTGACCATCTGCAGGTGAGGGTCGACGGCTTCGATCGGGCCCTGTCGGTGCGGGCGCCGCTCTCTGACGAGATCGCGGTGGGCGACGAGATCGGGGTCGAGATTCCGTCGGATGAAGTCCTTGTGTTTCCGGCTGCGGATCAATAGGTTCCGCCGCCGAACAATCGACCGGACAAGGACTTGGTTGGGGCCTGCCCCGGTCGACGCAATTTCGGAGGAGTTTCGCCATGGGTGGCGTGAGCATTTGGCACTGGATCGTCGTCGGCGTCATCGTGATGCTGCTGTTCGGACGCGGCAAGGTTTCCGAGCTGATGGGCGACGTCGCCAAGGGCATCAAATCGTTCAAGAAGGGCATGGCCGAGGATGACGAGACGGCGGCGCCGACCGCTACGACCGTCGATCCCAAGGTGATCGACCAGACGAAGGCCGACAACGCCGCTGCCCAGGCCCAGGCCAAGGCCGAGCACAAGGCCTGATGCCGCTGCCCCTTCGGGGGCAGGCTTGAGAGGACGAGCCGTCGATGTTCGACATCGCCTGGAGCGAGATGGTGCTGATCGGCGCGGTGGCGCTGGTCGTTATCGGCCCGAAGGACCTGCCCAAGGCCCTGCGCACGGTCGGCCAGACGATTGGCCGTATCAGGCGCATGGCCTCGGAGTTCCAGGGGCAGTTCAACGACGCGATGCGTGAGGCCGAGCTCGCCGACCTGAAGAAGCAGGTCGAGGATGTCGGCGGATCGGTGTCGAGCGCGCTGAACAATGATTTCAAGCCGATCGACTCGATCAAGGACTTCGAGGCTTCCAAGCCCGATGCGCCGAAGCCGGACGAGGTCGCGCTGAAGGAGGCCGAGGCCAAGCTCGCCTCGCTGCCGCCGCCTGAGCCTCTGCCGCCGGTCCAGATCGCGGCCGAGACGCCCAAGCCCGCCGACAAGCCGAAGCGCGCGAGCAAGGCCGCAGCCGAGCCGGCGGTCCCGGTCGTCGCGGCGCCGGTTGCCCCGGCGGTCGCGGCCGAGCCCGCTCCGGCGAAGCCCGTCCGCAAGCGCAGCGCCAAGGCCGCCGAAGCACCGGCTGTCGCTGAAGCACCGGATCCGGTGCCTGTCGTGGCTGCGCCGGCTAAGGCACCGAAGGCAGCCGCGCGCAAGCCTAAGGTCGCTGCCGCAGCTCCGGCTGAACCCGCCAAGCCGGCCGCCCGCAAGCGCAAGACCGCCAAGGGCGAGGAGAATTCCGCATGAGCGTCGCCAATCCTCGCGAGGGCGAGGACGAGATCGAGGCCTCGCGCGCACCGCTCATCGAGCATCTGGTCGAGCTGCGCTCGCGGCTGATCAAGTCGCTGATCGCCTTCCTGCTGATGTTCTTCGTCTGCTTCGGCTTCTCGACGCAGATCTACAACATCCTCGTGCTGCCCTATGTCTGGGCCGCCGGCAGCGCCGCCAATGCGCAGCTGATCTATACCGGCCCGCTCGAGCTGCTCTTCACCCATATCAAGGTGGCGGCCTTCGGCGCCGGCTTCTTCGCCTTCCCGGTGATCGCGACGCAGGTCTACAAGTTCGTGGCGCCCGGCCTCTACAAGAACGAGAAGGCGGCGTTTGCACCGTACCTGATGGCAACGCCGGCGTTCTTCACGCTTGGCGCCATGCTGGTCTTCTTCTTCGCCATGCCGGTGCTGATGAAGTTCTCGCTCGGCATGCAGCAGGCCGCGACCGAGACGCAGGCCGGCATCGCGCTCCTGCCGAAGGTCAGCGAATATCTCTCGCTGATCATGACCCTGATCTTCGCCTTCGGCATCGCCTTCCAGCTGCCGGTGATCCTGACCCTGCTCGGGCAGGCCGGCATCATCGATTCGAAGTTCCTGAAGGAAAAGCGCCGCTACGCCATCGTCTTCGTCTTCGTTGTGGCGGCGGTGCTGACCCCGCCGGACGTGATCTCGCAGCTCATGCTCGCGATCCCGATGATGCTGCTCTACGAGCTTTCGGTGTTTTCGGTGCGCCGGGTCGAGAAGAAGAGCGAAGCCGCGAAGGCCGAAGAGGACGCGGCGGAGTAAGGCTCTGCCGTCATGCTCGCCCTCGTGGCGAGCATCCACGTCTTGAACACCGTTCTTCTCAAACGAAGACGTGGATGGTCGGGACAGGCCCGACCATGACGCGATTGGCGCGCCGAATGCCGATCTCGGTGGTTCCCTCGCGCGCGATCCCGGTCTAGAGCATGCGACGCTGTATTCCGCAGCGATGGCATGGCCGGACGACGATGTACGACATCAGATGGATTCGCGAGAACGCCGCGGCGTTCGACAAGGGGCTTGAGCGCAGGGGCCTGGCGCCGCTGTCGTCCTCGCTGCTCGCACTCGACGATGTCCGCCGCTCGTCGATCGCCAAGGCGCAGGCCACGCAGGAACGCCGCAACGCGCTCTCCAAGGAGATCGGCAAGGCGATGGGCGCGAAGGACGTCGCGCTCGCCGACACGCTGAAGGCCGAGGTCGCGGCGCTCAAGGAGCAGCAGCCGGCGCTGGAGGCCGAGGAGAAGGCCGCCAAGGATGCGCTCGACGAGAAGCTCGCCGCGATCCCGAACGCGCCCTTCGACGACGTGCCTGATGGCGCCGACGAGCACGGCAATGTCGTGCTGCATGTCCATGGCGTGAAGCCGGAGGAGCGCGGCCTGCTCGCGGGCGTCAACGACCCCAAGCAGCATTTCGAGCTGGGCGAGGCCCTCGGCCAGATGGACTTCGAGAAGGCGGCCAAGCTCTCCGGCTCGCGCTTCGTCGTGCTGCAGAGCGGGATCGCGCGGCTGTCGCGGGCGATCGGGCAGTTCATGCTCGACACGCACACCGAGGATCACGGCTATACCGAGGTCAACCCGCCGCTGCTGGTGCGCGATGATGCGATGTTCGGGACGGCGCAACTGCCGAAGTTCCGCGAGGACCAGTTCCGCGCCGGCGAGGAGCATTGGCTGATCCCGACCGCCGAGGTTCCGCTGACCAATCTGGCAAGGGAATCAATCCTCTCCGAGGAAGAGCTTCCGCTTCGATTCACCGCGCTGACACCCTGCTTCCGGTCGGAGGCCGGCTCTGCCGGACGCGACACGCGCGGCATGCTGCGCCAGCACCAGTTCGAGAAGGTCGAGCTCGTCTCGATTACCGCGCCTGAGAAGTCGCGCGAGGAGCATGAGCGCATGCTCGCCTGCGCCGAGGCGGTGCTGAAGAAGCTCGACCTGCATTATCGCGTGATGACGCTGTGCACCGGCGACATGGGCTTCGCCTCGCAGAAAACCTGGGACATCGAGGCCTGGCTGCCCGGCCAGAAGACCTATCGCGAGATCTCGTCCTGCTCGGTCTGCGGCGATTTCCAGGCGCGGCGGATGAACGCCCGCTACAAGACGAAGGACGGCAAGGGGCCGTTCTTCGTGCACACCCTCAACGGTTCGGGCACGGCTGTCGGCCGGGCGCTGATCGCGGTGATGGAGAACTACCAGAACGCCGACGGCTCGATCACCGTGCCGGACGTGCTGGTGCCCTATATGCGCGGCGTGACGCGGATCGAGAAGGCGGCCTGAGACATGCGTATCCTCGTCACCAATGATGACGGCATCCATGCCGAGGGCCTGGCCGTGCTGGAGCGCATCGCGCGCCAGCTCTCCGACGATGTCTGGGTCGTCGCGCCCGAGACCGACCAGTCCGGCGTCGCGCATTCGCTGTCGCTGTCCAATCCGCTGCGGCTCCGCGAGATCAGCGAGAAGCGCTACGCGGTGCAGGGCACGCCGACCGATTGCGTGATCATGGCGGTGCGTTCGGTCATGGCCGATGCGCGGCCCGATCTCGTGCTCTCCGGCGTCAACCGCGGCTCGAACGTCGCCGAGGACGTGACCTATTCCGGCACCATCGCTGCCGCCATGGAAGGCACTCTGCTCGGCGTGCCCTCGATCGCGATCAGCCAGGCCTATGCGCCCGGCAATCGCGATTCGATCCGCTGGGACTGCGCCGAGAGCCATGCGCCGGGCATCATCCGCCGTCTGCTGGAAGAGGGCATTCCGGAGGGCGTGCTGTTCAACCTGAACTTCCCCAATGCGGGACCGGACGAGGTTGCGGGCGTCGCCGTCACCGTGCAGGGTCGACGCGACCAGGAACTGGTGCAGCTGGAGCCGCGCAAGGACGGCCGCGGCAATCCCTATTACTGGATTGCCTTCCAGCGCAGCGGCAAGGAGCCGGCCAACGGCACCGACCTGAAGGCGCTGGCCGAGAAGCGCATCTCGATCACGCCGCTCGAACTCGACCTGACGCATGAGCCGACGCTGACGCGCTTCGCGCAGCTGTTCGCCTGAGCGAGAGGCGGGGAGGGGCATGAGCGAGGACGCGCCGGCCAGCGAAGGCGAGCGCACCGTCGCCTTCCTGCTCTCGCTCCGCGCGCGGGGCGTGCGCGATCTCGCGCTGCTGCGCGCGATGGAGCGGGTGCCGCGCGACCGCTTCGCGCCATCCCGCTTCGCCGATCTCGCCCGGCAGGACGTGTCGGTGCCGCTGCCCTGTGGCCAGACGATGACGGCGCCGCATACGGTCGCGAACCTGCTCGGCGCGCTCGACATGCAGCCGGGCGCGCGGGTGCTCGAGATCGGGACCGGATCGGGTTATGTCTCGGCGCTGCTGGCCGCGATGGGGGGCGAGGTCGTTTCGCTGGAGCGCTATCGCTCGCTCGCATTGGCGGCTCATGAGCGCGTTTCCGACAGCGGCTTCGGCGGGGCCGTCGATCTGCGCCATGCGGACGGATTCCAGCCTGACCGGACGCTCGGGCGTTTCGATCGCATCCTCGTCAACGGCGTCACGCAGGCGGTGCCGGAGGCGTTGCTGGCGCGGCTCTCGCCGGGCGGTCGTCTCGTCGGCGCGCTGCGTGTCGAAGGGGCGGCGCGGCGGGTCGTGGTCACCCATCTCGAAGACGGGCAGTTCGACCATGCGACCGGGCCGGCGCTGCGCCTGCCGCCCTTGATACCCGGCCGGTCGCGCGCGCTGTAGGCGTGCCGTCGCACCGGCGGCCGTCCGTTCAGGCCAGCAGGTGCCAGGCGGCCCAGCCGAGAAAGCCGATCCACGCGATCGTCGTGACGACGGCGGCGATCACGATGGTGATGGCAACGAAGCCTCTGAAGCGATCCATGTCGGTTCCCCGAGGAGCCGGCCCGCCTGGCATGGGGTGAGGTGGACCAATCTCCGGCATATCTTACCCTTACGTCATGCTGGCGCGCATCCTACATTCGAGGGATGCCGGTGGATCGCTGAGGGGTCTTGCGCTCATGGGCGGGCGGTCAGGCCGGCCGTACCCGGCTCCTTGCGGCGCCTGGAACGCGTTACCCAAGTTTCTGGCGCCGTTTACGCGAAATTAAGCTCAACGGGACTTTAATCCCGGTCATCGAGTTGCGTCGTTCGCGAGTACTCAGTTCATGCGTAGCCAAGCCGAAACGATCAATCCCCGCGCGCTCCGTCGCTTGTCGACGGTGTGCCTGTTCGCTCTCAGCGTCAGTGCCTGCTCGTCGGATGCGATGCGCTTCACCGACACGCCGTTCGAGAGCCCCTTCAAGTCGGCCCAGGCGCCGTCCCTGTTCCGTGATCCGGCCACGACCGGCTCGATCGGGCAGGTGTCGAGCGCGCCGCTGCAGCCGGTGGCTTCCGCTCCGGTCGTTCGGGCGCAGTCTCTGCCGCCGCCGCAATCCTCCGTCGCGCTGAGCTCGCCGGTCCCGCAGGCCGTCTCCGGCGGTGCCGCCGGCTGGTCCGCGCAGGGCGGAACCCCCGTCGTGCTCGCCCAGGGTGAGACACTCGACACGATCTCGTCGCGCTATGGCGTGCCGCGCGCCGCCATCATGTCGGCGAACGGGCTGAACAGCGCCAACGTTGCTCCCGGAACGCGCATCACCATTCCCGTCTACAACGCTTCCGCCTCTGCTGCTCCGGCCGCCGCCCCCGCGCCGGCCCGCCAGGTCGCCCAGGCGCCGGCCGAGACGCAGCGTTTCGTCGCCGGCCCGTCGGCGGCTCCGCGTGTGACCCCGCCGGCTGCCGTCGATCCGAAGGCGCAGGCAAAGGCCGCTGCCGACGCGAAGGTTGCTGCTGCCGCCGAGGCCAAGGCGAAGGCTGCCGCCGATGCGCAGGCCATGAAGGAATCGCGCGCCCGTTTCGCTGCCGAAGCGAAGGCCAAGGCCGATGCCCGCAAAACCGGCGCCGCCCTGCCGACGCCGGTTGCCAAGCCTGCGGCTGCGCCGGTCGTCGCTGCGAAGCCTGCTCCCGAGGCGAAGCCGGTGAAGACCGCCGTGCCAGCCGCCAAGCCGGTGGTCGTCGCGAGCGCTCCGGCTGTCGAGCCGAAGCCGACCGCGATCCCGAAGGCCGATCCGGTTCCGGAGCCGAAGACCACGGCCAGCATCCCGAAGCAGGAAGAGGAGACCTCTTCGGCCGACAAGGCGGATTTCCGCTGGCCGGCGCGCGGCCGCGTGATCTCGGGCTATAGCGGCAAGGGCGGCAACGAAGGCATCAACATCGCGGTTCCCGAAGGCACGCCGGTCAAGGCGGCCGAGGGCGGCACGGTCGCCTATGCCGGCAGCGAGCTGAAGGGCTACGGCAATCTCGTCCTGATCCGCCACCCGAACGGCTATGTCTCGGCCTACGCCCATAACGGCGAGCTCAAGGTGAAGCGCGGCGACACCGTGAAGCGCGGCCAGGTTGTCGCCAGCTCCGGCCAGAGCGGCAACGTCTCCTCGCCGCAGCTCCACTTCGAACTACGCAAGGGTTCTGCGCCGGTCGATCCGACGCCCTATCTGAACAACTGATCCCGGAGCCGCGGACGAATTTTCCAGCCTTCGATCGGTTCCGCGAGACCCTCCCGATCGAAAAGAACGGGGCTGCCCCAGAAAAGGGCGGCCCCGTTTTCGTTTGTGTTCCGGGTTGGGCAGGCAGTTGCCTCGGTTGTCATTCCGGGGGGCGCCACAGGCGCGAACCCGGAACCCACGACTGGGCTGGCCAATAAGACCGGTTGTGGACGGCTCACCCGGTCGTGGGTTCCGGGTTCTTCGCTGCGCGAAGCCCCGGAATGACAAGGGGGGGCAAAGTCGTTGCGAGCGTACGCCTTTTTCAGGATTCCAGCCGCTTGCCCAACCGGCCGGCGAGGTCCTGGATGTACTGCCAGGCGGTGCGGCCGGAGCGGGAGCCGCGCGTCGTCGACCATTCCAGCGCGTCGCGGCGCAACTCGTCGGCGGCGACATTTAGTCCGAAATGGCCGGCATAGCCGTTGATCATCTCCAGGTATTCGTCCTGGCTGCATTTGTGGAAGCCGAGCCAGAGGCCGAAGCGATCGGACAGAGAGACCTTTTCCTCGATCGCCTCGCCCGGATTGATCGAGGTCGAGCGCTCGTTGTCCATCATGTCGCGCGGCAGCAGGTGGCGGCGATTCGAGGTGGCGTAGAACACGACATTGTCGGGACGGCCCTCGACGCCGCCGTCGAGCACCGCCTTCAGGGACTTGTAGGAGGTGTCGTCGCTGTCGAAGGAGAGATCGTCGCAGAAGACGATTGCATAGTGCGGATCGTTGCGCAGCAGGCTCATCAGCGCGGGCAGGCTCTCGATATCCTCGCGATGGATCTCGATCAGCTTCAGCGGCAGCGCATCCTTGGCGAGGCGCAGGTTGGTGTCGGCATGGACGGCCTTGACCAGCGAGGACTTGCCCATGCCGCGCGCGCCCCAGAGCAGCACGTTGTTGGCCGGCAGGCCCTGGGCGAAACGCTCGGTGTTCTCGGCCAGCGTGTCGCGAACGCGATCGACGCCGCGCAAGAGCGAGAGTGCGACGCGGTTCACCTTTGGCACCGGCACCAGCTCCGAGCCCGCAGCCTGCCAGACGAAGGCGTCCGCAGCCTTGAGGTCCGCGGCCTTGCGGCGGGGCGGGGCGATGCGCTCGAGCGCGTCGGCGATGCGCAGCAGCGTGGCCAGCGTCTGGTCGGGGGCGGTTTCGGTCGTGGTCATGGCAGCTTGCGCCTTCGTTTCGTTCTGTCGAACCGTACCGTACCGTCCGGTACGGTTCACGCCGCTAGCTAAACCACGCCGTGGATCGTGCGCAAGGGGCATTGCGCGAATGGCAGCCAGCCCATAGGTGAGGGAGCGCGCGCGGGAAACCGGGCGCGTCCGATTGATTTCATGGCGTTGCTGGCTATAGTCCGCGCGATTTTCCGGCCGGGCGGTGGTTTTGGCCTTACGTCTTTGCATCAGAGATTCGCGGTCGGCGGCGTGCCGCCGCCGTACCAGAGGAGTGTATTCGTGATCACCCCCGCTTTCGCCCAGGCTTCGGGAGCCGGTGGCGGCGCCGACATGCTGATCCAGCTCGTGCCGTTCCTGCTGATCTTCGTCATCATGTGGTTCCTGATCATCCGGCCGCAGCAGCGCCGGGCGAAGGCTCACCAGGAGCTGATCAAGAACGTGCGTCGCGGCGACACCGTCGTCACCTCCGGCGGCATGATCGGGAAGGTCTCGAAGGTCGTCGACGATGCTGAGATCGAGGTCGAGATCGCCGACGGCGTGCGCGTGCGCATCGTGCGCGGCATGATCCAGGACGTCCGCTCCAAGAGCGAGCCGGTCAAGAACTGAGAATGCCACGGTCAGGCTCCGCATGCGGAGCCTGAGCCACGATAACAAGGCTGTTCACGCAGATGCTTCGTCTCCAGGCCCGCAAGGTCATCCTCGTCCTGCTCGTGCTGTTCATCGGCTGTGGGCTCGCCGTGCCGAACCTCTTGTCGCCTGAGACGCGCAAGGCCATCGAAACCAACGCACCGTCCTGGATTCCGCGGGCCTTCCTGCCGATTCATGCCGTGGTGCTCGGCCTCGACCTGCAAGGCGGGTCCCACGTCCTGCTCGAGATCGACCGGGCCGAGCTGGTGCGCAGCCAGGTCGTCCAGCTGCGTGACGACGTCCGCCGCATCCTGCGCGACGAGCGCGCCGCGCCCCAGGGCGGCATCCAGACGACGCCGCGGGGCGTGCAGGTCCGCGTTCCGGACGCCACCGAGCGCGCCCGCGTGATGCCGAAGTTGCGCGAGCTCGCCCAGCCGATCGGCACGATCGGCGCCTTCGGGCCGTCGGGCAACCAGTCGATCAATGTCACGGAACAGCCGGACGGGCTGATCCAGCTCACGGTGACGGAAGCCGGCTCGAACGAGCGCATCCGCCGCGCCGTCGAGCAGGCCATGGAAGTGCTGCGCCGTCGCGTCGACGCGCTGGGTACGACCGAGCCGAATATCCAGCGCCAGGGCCTCGACCGCATCCTGGTGCAGGTGCCGGGCCTGCAGGACCCGCAGCGCCTGAAGCAGATCCTCGGCGATACCGCCAAACTCGAATTCCGCCTCGTCGGCGATGCGAACAGCAGCGATGTCGACATGCTGCCTTCGCAGGATGCCGGCGGCCAGATGGTGCCCGTTCTGCGCCAGCCCGTCGTCGACGGCGCCGACCTGATCGACGCGCAGCCGGCCTTCGACTCGCGCTCGGGCACGCCGATCGTGAATTTCCGCTTCAACATCCGCGGCGCCCAGCGCTTCGGCCAGATCACCACCGAGAATCTCGGCCGCCCGCTGGCGATCGTGCTCGACAACAAGGTGATCTCCTCGCCGGTGATCCAGTCGCCGATCACGGGCGGCTCGGGCCAGATTTCCGGCAATTTCACGGTCGAGCAGGTCAACAACCTGTCGATCCTGCTGCGTGCCGGCGCGCTGCCCGCCAAGATGACCATCGTCGAGGAGCGCACTGTCGGCCCCGGCCTCGGCGCCGACTCGATCCAGGCGGGCAAGATGGCGACCCTGATCGCGACCGTGCTGGTGGTGATCTACATGCTCGCGACCTACGGCGTGTTCGGCCTGATCGCGAGCATCGCGCTCGTCGTCCATGTCGGCCTGATCTTCGGCCTGATGTCCTTCCTCGGCGCGACGATGACGCTGCCCGGCATCGCCGGCATCGTGCTGACCATCGGCACGGCGGTCGATTCGAACGTGCTGATCTACGAGCGCATGCGCGAGGAGGAGCATCAGGGCCGCAGCCTGGTCTCGGCGCTCGAAGCCGGCTTTCAGCGCGCCTTCGCGACGATCATCGACTCCAACGTCACCATGCTGATCGCGGCGGTGGCGCTGTTCTCGCTCGGCTCCGGCCCGGTGCGCGGCTTCGCGGTCGTCTTCATCCTGGGCATTCTCACCACCGTGATCACGGCGGTGACGCTGACCCGGATGCTGATCGCGATCTGGTATCGCTGGGCCAAGCCCAAGCATCTTCCGTTCTGACGCTGCCAACCCCTCAGGAGATTGGCCATGCGCATGCGCCTGCTTCGTATCGTTCCCGACAACACCAAGTTCAAATTCGTCTGGTTCCGCCGCTTCAGCTATCCGCTGTCGGCTGCCTATTCGATCCTCGTCCTCGCGCTCTTCCTGACCGTCGGCCTGAATTTCGGCATCGACTTCAAGGGCGGCACGCTGATCGAGATGCAGACCAAGGGCGCGGCCATCGACATCGCCCAAATCCGCCATACCGCCAACGGGCTCGGCTTCGGCGAGGCCGAGGTGCAGGAATTCGGCTCGGGTGGCGAGGTCTCGATGCGCTTCGGCATGCAGCCGGGCGGCGAGACCGCGCAGCAGGCGGTCGTGGTCAAGGCGCGCGAGGCCTTCGCCTCGACCTATGATTTCCGCCGCGTCGAGACGGTCGGCCCGCGCGTCTCGGGCGAACTGGTCCAGGCGGGTACGCTCGGCGTCGTGCTCGCGATCGTCGGCGTGCTGATCTATCTCTGGTTCCGCTTCGAGATGCCGCTGGCGATCGGCGCCATTCTCGGCACACTGCACGACATCGTGCTGACCATCGGCTTCTTCCTGATCACGCAGCTCGAATTCAACCTGACCTCGATCGCGGCGATCCTGACCATCGTCGGCTATTCGCTGAACGAGACCGTCGTTGTGTTCGACCGCACGCGCGAATTGCTGCGCCGCTACAAGACCATGCCGGTGGCCGAGCTGCTCGACCTCTCGGTGAACTCGACCCTGTCGCGTACCGCGATGACCGCGACCACGACCTTCCTGTCGCTGCTGGCGCTCGTGATCTTCGGGGGCTCGGCGATCGAGGGCTTCGCGCTGGTCATGCTGTTCGGCGTCGTGGTCTGCACCTATTCGGCGATGTTCGTCTCGACCCCGGTTCTGCTCTACATGGACGTCCGCTCGGCCGGTGCCCGAGAGGAAGCGCAGGAGGCGGCGCGGGCCGCCAAGGCTTCTGCCTCCAAGGCGAAGGCCTGAGCGCTGTCGTCATTGCGAGCGGAGCGACGAAGCAATCCAGGGAGACTGGGTGCGACGTTCCGCTCAGTCTCCCTAGATTGCTTCGTCGCTTCGCTCCTCGCAATGACGACGAGGGAAGCCTGAAGGAGAGAGAGGATGCCGCGCTTCGAGGGCTTCGTTCCCGGCCGGTTCCCGCTCGACGCCATCGGCGCGGGCGGGTTCCGCTTCGCCGAGATGAGCCACAAGGGCTCGATCATCGCGACGCCGGCGGGCATCCGTATCTGGCCGGTGACGCGCTTTGCCGAGATCACGATCGAGAGCCTTCAGCCGGTGCTCGACGAGGCCGGTACGATCGATTTCCTGCTGATCGGGACGGGGCCGGACATCGCCTTCATTCCGCCCGCTCTGCGTGATCCCTTGAAGCAAGCCGGCATCACGGTCGAGGGCATGGCGACCGGAGCCGCAGCGCGGACCTATAATGTCCTCGTCGGCGAAGATCGGCGGGTTGCGGCGGCGCTGATCGCGGTCGACTAGATGCCGGCCATGTTGGCCAGGCGTGGCGGGAACAGGGTGCTTGCCCTAAGATTGGAAACGGCCGCATGATGACGGGCCGAGGCGGGACAATGCCGCAGACCGATACCGACGACCGCAGGGAAACCGCGCAGGCGCGCCTGCCGGAGGCTTATGCCCATTGCGCCGAGCTCGTCCGCGAGCAGGACCAGGACCGCTACATCGCCGGGCTCTACGCGCCCGAGGACCGCAGGGCGGCGCTCTATGCGCTCTATGCCTTCAGCCTGGAAATCGCACGGGTCAGGGCGCTGGTCAGCGAGCCTCTGCCCGGCGAGGTCCGGCTGCAATGGTGGCGTGACGTGCTGGAAGGGCAGGCAGGGGGTGAGACGCAGGCGCATCCGGTCGCCGCGGCCCTGCTCGACACGATCAAGCGCTATCGCCTGCCGGCCGCGCCGCTGACCGCGCTGATCGATGCGCGCATCTTCGACCTCTACGACGATCCGATGCCTTCGCTGCGCGACCTGGAGGGTTATGCCGGCGAGACGGCGAGTGCCGTGATCCGGCTGGCCTGCATCATCCTGGCCGGCGGGCGCGATCCCGGCGGGGCGACGGCTTGCGGCCATGCCGGCGTCGCCTATGCCTTGACCGGGTTGATGCGTGCCTTTCCCTGGCATGCGGCCGAGGGGCAGGTCTATTTGCCGGCCGACATCCTCACCCGCAACGGCGTGACGCGCGACGATATCGTGCGCGGGCGCGGCGGGCCGGGTGTGCTCTATACGCTCAAGGAACTGCGCGAGATCGTGCGTGGACACCTGAAGCGGCTGACCAGCCTCGGCGAGACGATCCCCGCCGGCCTGAAGCCGGCCTTCCTGCCGGTCGCGCTGGTCGAGCCTTATCTCAAGCGAATGGAGGTCGGCGGCTACGATCCCTACCGCACCATCATCACCCTGCCGGCCTGGCGCCGGCAATGGGTGCTGTGGCGGGCGTCGCGGAAGCGCTGAGGTGCGTCATGCCCGGGCTTGACCCGAGCCAGACGCTTTACCTCGTCACTCCGCCGCCTTCGCCTCGACGCCGCCGGCCCATTCGTCCATGACCTGCTTGGCGCGGATCGTCAGGGCCTGCTTGCGGGCGAGGCTCTTGGCCGGGCCTTTCAGGCGCTTGCCGTCGGGGCCGGTGGTCGCCACGCCCTCGATCAGCGGGAACAGGCCGAAATTGATGTTCATCGGCTGAAAGGAGCGCGGCCCCTCGTCGATGGTGACGATGTGGCCGCCGGTGATGTGGTTCACCAGCGCGCCGAGCGCCGTCGTCGCAGGCGGCAGGGGCAGGTCGCGCCCGAGCCGCTCGGCGGCGGCCATGCGACCGGCAAGGAGGCCGGTGGCGGCACTCTCGACATAGCCCTCGCAGCCGGTGATCTGGCCGGCGAAGCGCAGGCGCGTATCGGCCTTGAGACGCAGGCGCTCATCCAGCAGCTTCGGCGAGTTCAGATAGGTGTTGCGGTGGATGCCGCCGAGCCTTGCGAACTCGGCGTTCTGGAGGCCCGGGATCATCCGGAAGATCGCAGCCTGCTCGCCATATTTCAGCTTGGTCTGGAAACCCGTCATGTTGAACAGCGTGCCGAGCGCGTTGTCCTGCCGGAGCTGGACGACGGCATAGGCCTTGACCGTCGGGTTATGCTTGTTCGTCAGGCCGACCGGCTTCATCGGCCCCCAGCGCAAGGTCTCGCGGCCGCGCTCGGCCATGACCTCGATCGGCAGGCAGCCGTCGAAATAGGGCGTGCCTTCCCATTCCTTGAATTCGGTCTTCTCGGCTGCGAGCAGTGCGTCGATGAAGGCCTCGTACTGGTCGCGGTCGAGCGGGCAATTGATGTAGTCGGCGCCGGTGCCACCCGGCCCCGCCTTGTCGTAGCGCGACTGGAACCAGGCCTGATCCATATCGACCGAATCGAAATGGACGATCGGCGCGATCGCGTCGAAGAAGGCGAGCGCATCCTCGGATGTCAGCGATTGCAGGCCCTGCGCCAGCGCGGGCGAGGTCAGCGGGCCGGTGGCGATGATGACATTGTCCCATTCGGCCGGGGGGAGGCCGGCGATCTCGCCGCGATCGATGGTGACGAGCGGGTGGGCTTCCAGTGCTGCGGTGACGGCCTGCGAGAAGCCGTCACGGTCCACCGCGAGCGCGCCGCCGGCCGGGACCTGATGGGCGTCGCCCTTGGCCATGATCAGCGAATTCAGGCGGCGCATCTCCCAATGGAGCTGGCCGACCGCATTGCTGGAGGAATCGTCGGAGCGGAAGGAGTTCGAGCAGACGAGCTCGGCCAAGCCTTCGGTCTTGTGGGCGTCGGTGCCGCGAACGGGGCGCATCTCGTGGATGATGACGGGGATGCCGGCCTCAGCGATCTGCCAGGCGGCTTCGGAGCCGGCGAGACCGCCGCCGATGATGTGAACGGGTTCCATGGCTGCGGATGTGTCCGCAGCGGGCCGCGAGGTCAAGGGACAGGCGCCCTGAAATGCAAAATGCCCGCCGTGAGGCGGGCATTCGCTCTTCGACCGAAGCTCGAGGGGAGGGGAAACACGAGCCTCAGGAGAAACTACACGGAACGCGCCGCACCCTGTGCGCGGCGGTTCTCATTCCAGAGCCTTCAGGCCGCGGCGTGCGAACGCGCGATGAAGGAGATCTCCGAGCGCGACAGGCCGAGATCATCGAGCTCGCGGTCGGTCAGACGGGAGAGCTCACGAACGGTCTCGCGATAGCGGAGGTAGGCGCGAATTTTGGCAGCGATCATGGTGACGAACATGGTGGTATCCCTTGCGAATATTCCGGACCGGGGCGGTGCCCACAGCGACAATCTCGTTGTGCAGTGCATATAAACCGGACAGCCTGCTTCCAACAGGGGCACAAGGTCAGCTCCGATATGCAATCAATGCATGTCGAGTTAAGGTTCCGGTCATTTTCGTGGGGTCGTTCTGCGTTGACGGTAACGGTTGCGGCGAAATTGAGGAAATTCGCAGCCTATGATTTGTGCATTCATAAATTTGAGCGAGTAGTCTGGCGATATGCGCCTCTGAAATAGGCATGTTGCGGTTGCTAAATGGTGGGCGCTTGCGACGGGGCAATTTTGCGTTGCGGTACGAGGCGCTGCGGATGCGATGCCTGGTCGCAGCGGGGGGCGACGGCGCGACTCAAAATGATCCGCGTGCGGCAGTGTTTGCCGGGCAGAACTTGCCGACTTCAGAATGGGTGGCCCATCGTTGTCTGGGTCTATTTCTGGCCAATCTATTGAATTGAAAGAAGAATCCTTGCGATCCGCTCGCGGCCCAGGGCTTGCCTCACGGTGGTCAACAGAAAGGAGCGCGCGATGACCGTCTCATTCTCGACCTCGAACTGGCCCGTCAACCTGCCGAAGACCTACGCCGCCAAACAGGCGGCCGATAACGATTCGAAGCAGGATGCCGGAGCTTCCGGCTCGTCCTCTGCTTCATCGCCCTCGGCCGAATCCGAGTTCCTGAAGATCGCGCGGATGACGCCGGAGGAGCGGGTTCAGGCCGCACTCCTCGCCAAGCTCGGCATGACCGAGGACGAGTTCAACAAGCTCGATGCCCAGGCCAAGGCGGACGTGATGACCAAGATCCGCGACGAGATGCTGAAGCAGATGGAAGCCAAGGGCGAGAGCGCGAACAAGACTGGTGCGCTCGCCGATATCCGGGTCTGAGGCACGCCTGGACGCTGCTGAAGCTGTATGGTCGCGGCTTTGCGCCGCCTTTGTCATTCCGGGGCTTCGCGCAGCGAAGAACCCGGAACCCACGACCGGACGAGCCGCTTGCAACTGAACAATGCAGTCGCACCCTGTCGTGGGTTCCGGGTTCGCGCCTGCGGCGCGCCCCGGAAAGACAACTGTGTGGCGCTGCTGTTCAGCTCGCCTTGCCGGCGTCGAAGCGCAGGAGCCGCAGCGCGTTGGCGGTGACGATCACGGTCGCGCCGGTATCGGCGAGGATCGCAATCCAGAGCCCGGTATAGCCGAGCACGCTGGTGACCAGGAACACGGCCTTTAAGCCCAGCGCGATGGTGATGTTCGTGCGGATATTGCCCATCGCCGCCCGCGCCAGCCGGATCAGCGCCGCGACATCGCGCACGCGGCTCTTCAGCACCGCGCCATCGGCGGTCTCCAAAGCGACATCGGTGCCCGAGCCCATGGCGATGCCGATGCTGGCAGCGGCGAGCGCGGGCGCGTCGTTAATGCCGTCGCCGACCATCATCACTGCGGTCTCGCTGGAGAAGGCCTTGATCGCCGCGACCTTGTCGTCGGGCATCAGTTCGGCCTTGTGCTCCATGCTGAGGCCGGCGGCGATGGCGGCGCCGGTGCGGGCATTGTCTCCGGTCAGCATGGTCGAGCGGATGCCCATCGCCTTGAGTTCGGCGATGGCCGCCGCGGCGTCCTCGCGCGGCTCGTCGCGCAGCGCGATGAAGCCGGCGAGCGCGCCGTCGACGATGACGGCGGCGACGGTCTTGCCGGCAGCCTCCAGTTCCTCGGCCGTGAGGCGTGCCCGCTTGTCGAAGGGCGCGCGCGCCTCGGCATGGCGCGGTGCGCCGACGAAGACGGCGCGACCATCGACCTTGCCGGTGACGCCCTGGCCGGCGAGCGCGGCCGCCTCGGTCGCCGGCTTGTAGGCGATGCTCTTGCTGCGGGTGTGTTCCAGCACGGCTTCGGCCAGCGGGTGCGACGAGCCGTGCTCGACAGCGGCGGCGAAGGCCAGGACCTCAGCCTCGCTGCCGGCGAGCGCCACGACATCGGTGACACCAGGCTTGCCTTGCGTGAGCGTGCCGGTCTTGTCGAAGGCGACGAGGCCAGTCTTGGCGGCGGTCTCGATGACGACGCCGCCCTTCATCAACAGGCCCTGGCGGGCGCCGGCCGACAAGGCGGCGGCGATCGAGGCGGGCACCGAGATGACGAGCGCGCAAGGGCAGCCGATCAGCAGCAATGCCAGCGCCCGGTAGATCCAGACCGACCACTCGGCGCCGAGCAGAAGCGGGGGCACCAGCGCGACCAGCACGGCGAGGCCGACGATCGCCGGCATGTACCAGCGCGAGAAGCGGTCGATGAAGCGCTCGGTCGGCGCGCGGGCTTCCTGCGCCTCCTCGATCAGGCGGATGATGCGGGCGATGGTGTTGTCCTGCGCCGCCTTGTCGACGCGCACGCGCAGGGCCGCCTCGCGGTTGACCGAGCCGGCATAGACGGATTCGCCGACGCCCTTGGTTTTGGGCACGGACTCGCCGGTCACCGGGCTCTCGTCGATGCCGGAGATGCCGTCGGTGATCTCGCCATCGGCCGGGATGCGGTCGCCGGGGCGGACCAGCACGGTCTGGCCGATGCGAAGGCTCGCGGCATCGACCTGGCGGGTCGCGCCGTTCTCCTCGACGATGGCGGTCTTGGGGACGAGGTCGCCGAGCGCGCGGATCGAGGCGCGGGCACGATCGGCCGCGACGCCTTCGAGCACCTCGCCGACCGCGAAGAGGAAGACGACCAGTGCCGCCTCCTCGGCCGCACCGATGAAGAGCGCGCCGATGGCGGCGATCGTCATCAGCATCTCGATGGTGAAGGGGATGCCGGCGCGGGCGGCCGCGACAGCGCGCTTCGCCACGGGGGTGACGCCGACGATACAGGCCAGGATGAAGGCCCAGTGGCCGATGCCCGGCCAGATCAGCCCGGCGGCATAGGAGGCGCCGAGCAAAAGACCCGTCGCGATGACGAGCCGGCCCTTGCCGGTCTGGTACCAGTTCGCGCCCTCGGGCGTGGCTTCGTGGACATGGCCGGGCAGGCCGTGGCCGTGATCCCCTGCGGTGGCGGACTGCTTGCCGGCCTTCGGGGTGTGATCATGACCGGCGTGGGAATGGCCGGAATGATCGTGCTGGTGATCGTGATCATGCGCATGGCCCGAGCAGCAGGCGTCGCCGTGCTGATGCTTCCCGTGATCGTGCGCGTGGTCGTGATGCTCGTGCGCGTGGACGCCATGATCGTGGCCGCAGCCGCAATTGTCCGGCTTGGCTGCCGGACGCTCAGTGGCCGGGGCCGCCAGAGCGGAGGTGCTGTAGCCGAGGCCGTTGACGCGCTTCTCGATCGCTTCCGGCGTGGTCGCGCCGGCATCGAGCGCGAGCGTCAGCGTCTCCGACATCACGGAGAGTTTGACGTCGCTGACGCCGGGCAGGCGCTCGACCGCGCCCCGAATCTTCGCCGCGCAGCTCGCGCAATCCATGCCGCCGACCTTCCAGGACAGGGTCTGGGCTGTGGTTTCGGGGCGGGCGGCCATGACGTGTCTCCGTCTCTCTTTCGCTACGGGACACTTCTCTACAAGCTGTAGCCACTTCAGGTTCAAGAGGAAAAATGCGCATCGGGCGCATGAGCGTCATGCTCGGGTCAGGCCCGAGCATCTCGGAAACCAGTTTCTCCATCCAACCTGCTGATCTTGCGCGGAACCACTCCGTCATCCCGGCCGCAGCGAAGCGGAGCGCCGGGATCCATCGTAAGGCTCAATGCTCTACGATGGATCCCGGACCTGCGCGGCTTTGCCGCTTGTCCGGGATGACGGAATGGTTCCGTGCGATATGAGAAGGCGATCCGCCCGAGAATGACGGCCGTCCGGCCACTCAATCCAGCGGATAAACCGGCCGGCGCAGGCGCTTGTAGGGCAGGCCTGCGATCCGGCTGGTGCAGGGACCGGGCGTCGCCACGGTGAAGCTGCCCTTGGCGATCTTGTCATAGGCGCGCCGGTGCGCGACCGCCGCCTTGACGCCGATCGCCTTCAGCGTCTCCGGCTGGATGCCCTGCGAGCGGAGCTGGCCGAGGTCGAAAGGCGGCGTCTTGCGGCTGCTCAGCAGCACGGTGACGCCCTCGACCTGCACGACCACGCACGGCCCCATGCTGAAATGCGAGCCCTGCGCGGCCGCGAGATGGCTGTTGAGGTCTTCCAGCGCGAATTCGCCATCGCTGGCGCTGACGAAGCGTGCCTCGATCTCGACCGGGCGTTCGGCGATGGGGCTGCCCTTGCCGCCGATCGAGAGCTTGCGGGTCTCGCCGGGCCTGGCGCCGGCCATGGCGGCGACAGCTGCGGGATCGGCGATGGCGACGGCGCAATTCTCGACGCCATGGCGCAGGAAGGCGCGCAGCACCGAGGTCGAGTCGCCCGGCGCGCCGCCGCCGATATTGTCGGCCGGCTCGACCACGATATAGGGGCCGCCCTCCGAGCGCTGGATCTCCGCCACGGCTTCGTCGAGATTCCATTCCGCCGGCAGGCCGAGCTCGCGCAATTCGGTGGCGGTCGCGGTCAGGCGCTCCAGAGCATCGCGGGCTGCCGCTTCTGGTCCGGTGAAGGCGACCGCGAAGGCGACGCCGGCCTCGGGCACATCCGAGAAGGAATAGCCGCCGACGACATTGGCGACCCAGATATCCGGGTTCTTCTGCTCGATCTGGCGCGCCAGCGCCTCCAGGTCGCGCATCGGCCGGTCGGCGGTACCGGTTCCGGTCGGTGGCCAGATCACGGGCGCGTTGCAGGAGAGCATGCGCGGCAGCTCGCCGGTCCGGAGCGAGCGCGCCAGTAGTCTTGCGGAGCGGACGGCGGATTCGCGCGCGTCCGTATGCGGGTTCTCGCGATAGGCGACGAGAGCGTTGGCATGCTGCGCCATGGACGCGGTGAAATTGGCGTGGAGGTCGAAGACGGCGAAAATCGGCAAGGTCTCGCAGCCGGGCACCGCGCGGATATGGGCGAGCAAGGCGCCCTCAGGATCGCAGCATCGGGTCGTGACCATCGCGCCGTGCAACGCAAGCCAGATCCCGTCGAGGCCGCCATCGGCGAGGGCCGCCTTCAGCCCGGCGTCGAATTCCGCGAGGAAGCGCTGGAACACCGCATGGTCGACCGGGCCGGCCGGCAGGGCGCCGTAGTCGATCGTGGGCAGGACCTCCCAGCCTTCGGCCTCGGCGACCTCCAGGAAACCGTCGATCGTCGAGCCGTCGCCGCGCCGGGCCAGCAATTCCGCGCCCTTGCGGATGGTGAAGTCGGCAAGCGTGGTCTCTTCCTCGACGAAGCTATGGGTCTCGTGGAAGAGCGATCCGAGCAGGATGCGGCGGCGGGACATGATCGGTTGAAGCTCCTTGGCTCGCAAAGCCCCTCCATCTCGGCCGCCGATCTGTTCCGGATCAAGCCTGCATTGTTCCATCGTGGGGAACGCGGATGCTTTGACAGGCCGCGCTCCGACCTCGTTTCATGAGGTCGGCCGGCAGTCTCAAGGGGCGGCTGCCGCGCTTGACCGAGAGAGCATGCGGATGCGCGTCTTCACTGCGTCGCTGGCGACGGAAACCAATACGTTCGCACCGCTCTTTGTCGATCGCAGCGCCTTCGAGGGCGGCTTCTACTGCCCGCCCGGCACGCACCCGGACACGCCGACGCTATGCTCGGCGCCGACCGTCGCGGCGCGCCGCCGCGCCGCCAGCGAAGGCTACGAGCTGGTCGAGGGCACGGCGACCTGGGCCGAGCCGGCCGGCCTCGTCTCGCAGGAGGCCTATGAGAGCCTGCGCGACGAAATCCTCGGCCAGCTCAAGGCGGCCTTGCCGGTCGATATCGTGCTGCTCGGCCTGCACGGATCGATGGTGGCGCGCGGCTATGACGATTGCGAGGGCGACCTGATCGCGCGGGTGAGGGCGCTGGCCGGGCCGGATTGCGTTATCGGGGCCGAACTCGACATGCATTGCCACCTGACGGCTGAGATGGTCGCGGGCGCCGACATCATCGTCGCCTTCAAGGAGTTCCCGCATACGGATTTCCTGGCGCGGGCGGAGGACCTGCTGGAACTCTGCCTGAAGACCGCGCGCAAGCAGGTGAGGCCGGTGAGCGCGGTGTTCGATTGCCGCGGGCTTGCCGCCTTCATGACCAGCCGCGAGCCCGGTCGTAGCTTCGTCGACCGGCTGCTGGCGATGGAGGGGCAGGACGGCATCCTCTCGATCTCGGTCGCTCATGGCTTCCAGGCGGCGGATGTCGCCGATGTCGGGACCAAGGTGCTGGTCATCGCCGATGGCGACGGAGCGAAGGCGGCGACGCTGGCGAAGGAACTCGGCCTCGAAATCCTGCGCTGGGGGCAGGGCGCCTCGCCGAAGCATTACAAGCCGGAGGAGGGCATCGCTGCTGCGCTCGAATTGGCCAAGCCCGGCAAGCCGGTTGTGCTGGCCGATCGCTGGGACAATCCGGGCGGCGGCGTTGCCGGCGATTCCTCGGTGATGGTCGAGGCGCTGCTGAAGCATCCCGAGATTCCGGCTGCGATCGGCGCGATGTGGGACCCGGTAGCCGTGAGCCTGTGCCGGGCGGCCGGCGTCGGCGCAGAGATTCCCTTGCGTTTCATCGGCAAGGCGGCGCCGTCCTCGGGGCGGCCGATCGATGCGATGGTGACGGTCACTGGTGCGACCGCGGACCTGCTGATTCCGTTCGAGCAGAGCTGGGTCTCGCTCGGGCCGGCAGCGGCGATCCGGATCGGCAAGCTCGACATCGTGCTGGCCTCGACCCGGGCGCAGACCTTCAGCCCGCCGGTCTTCACCAATCTCGGCATCGATCTGAGCACGAAGAAGGTGGTGGTGGTGAAATCCTCCAACCATTTCCACGCCGCCTTCGCGCCGATCGCGGCACAGGTGCTTTATCTCGACAGCGGTGGACCCTACCCGCCCGATGCGAGCAAGATCCCCTACACCAAGGTGAAACGCCCCTTCTCTCCGTTGGACCCGAATCCATGGCTGTGACTGCTTCCGCCCCGCTCCCGCGCCTGTCGCTCCGCGAGATCGAGGATCAGCGCCTCGATGTGCTGGTGAAGGGCCTGCCGCCGGGCGCATCGCTTCGGCTTGGCGATGTCGGCAAGCAGGGCTGGAACGTGCTCACTGGGGACATGCCGATGCCGCTCGCCGTGATCCGCGAGAGCGTGCTCAAGGCCAACAGCGCCTGGATGAGCGCCTTCAGCGCTGCCAACGGTTTGCTGATCGCGCCGCATGGCAAGACCACGATGGCGCCGCAGCTCTTCGATCTGCAGGTCGCCGACGGCGCCTGGGCGATCACTGTCGCGACGATGCAGCAGCTCGCGGTCGCCCGGCATTTCGGGGTGAAGCGGGTGATCCTCGCCAACCAGCCGATCGGGCGGCAAGAGGTTGCGGCCTGTTTCGAGGCGCTGCGCGAGCCCGGCTTCGAACTCTATTGCCTTGCCGACAGCATCGCCGGGGTCGGCTTGCTGGCGGAGGCGGCGAAGGGGCATGCGGGCGCCAATCCGCTTGGTATCTTCGTCGAGATCGGTTTCATGGGCGGGCGCACCGGCGCGCGGACCCGCGAGGAGGCGCTCGCTGTGGCGCGGGCCATCGCGGGTGCTCCGGGCCTGCGGCTCGCCGGTTTCGAATGTTTCGAGGGCCTGCATAGCGATAGTGCAGGCGCTGATAAGCTGCTCGACGAGGTGATCGCCGTCGCTGCGGCGGCGAATGCCGAGGGCCTGCTCGGCCCCGAGCCGCTGGTCCTGAGCGCCGGCGGAACCGCGCTGTTCGACCGGGTTGGCGAAAAATTCAACGCGGCGAATCTCGGGCGCCCGCTGCTCAAGGTGCTGCGCTCCGGCTGCTATCTGACGCATGACGATCTCGGCTATTCGGCCTCCTTCCGTCGGATCATGCTGGAGACCAGCCTGAAGCTGCCGCCCGGCGGGCTCGAACCCGCCCTCGAGGTCTGGGCCTATGTCCAGTCGCGGCCGGAGCGCGGGCGTAGCCTGCTCACTCTCGGCAAGCGCGACGTCACCTATGATTCCGCTTTGCCGGTGCCGCTGCGTTGGTATCGGCCGGGCGGGGCGATGGCGCGGCCGGAGCCGATGCAGGCCGGGCACAACGTGCTGGCGCTCAACGACCAGCATTGCCATCTCGGCACACCGGAGGAGAGCCCGCTCCAGGTCGGCGATATGGTGGCCTTCGGCATTGCACATCCCTGCCTGACCTTCGACAAATGGGCCGTGCTGATGCTGGTCGACGATGACTGGAACGTCACCGGCGCAATCCGGACCTTCTTCTGACGCGCTTCCGAATCTGTTCCTTCTGGTGAAACCTGCAATCCTTGACGTGAATTCAGGCCGTTCCTAGCCTGCATCTCACAGAGGGAAGGCCCGCCATCCGCGACGCGGACGAGACGGGCCAAGCGGCGATGACAGGAAGCGCGGCGAAGGCCGGCTCCTGTCTCGCGCGAAATCGGCCAGCTTGGCCGGCAAGCAGGATGCTGGGAGGATCGTTCGTGACGACACCGTCATTCCCGATGGCCGATGAGCCTGATCTCGCCGTACAGGGCCTGCGGCGCCGCAGGCTGCTGCAATTGCTGACGGCGGGTGGCGCGGCGCTGGCCGCGCCCGGCCTGTGGAGCAGCTTCGCATCGGCGCAGACGCCGGTTGCCGGTGGCACGCTGACGATCGGCGCCGATGCCGATCCGATCGGGCTCGACCCGGTCACGGTCAACGCCTTCTCGTCCTTCGACTTCACCAGCCTGCTCTATACCGGGCTGCTGCGCTGGAACGCCCAGATGAAGGTCGAGCCCGATCTGGCGACGGGCTATGAGCAGCCCGATCCGAAGACTTATGTCTTCAAGCTCAGGCAGGGCGTGAAATTCCATAACGGCAAGGATTTCTCCGCTGCCGACGTGAAGCACACCTTCGACCGGATCATGAACCCGGCGACGGGCAGCCGGCTCAGGGCGCTCTATTCCAGCGTCGAGTCGGTGACGGTGGTCGACCCCTTCACGGTCAAGTTCCAGCTCAACGCGACGGATGCGGCCTTCCTCAGCAATCTCGCCAGCAATCCCAACGGCGCGATCGTGCCGGCCGGCGTCGAGAACCTCGTCACCCAGCCGGTCGGCACCGGCCCCTTCGCCTTCGAGGCCTATCAGCCGAACCAGCAATTCTCGCTGACGCGCTTCGACGGCTATTACGAGAAGGGCGAGCCCTATCTCGCGAAGGTGATCTTCAAGTTCTACAAGGACCAGGCGACGCTGACCTCGGCGCTGCGCTCGCGCGCTATCGACATGACCTGGGTGAAGGACCCGAAGGTCGCGACAGCGATCTCGCGGGCGTCATCCAGCTTCGTCTCGGCGCCGGGCCAGACCTCTCGGACCTTCCCGATCTGGCTGAACATGAAGGCGAAGCCCCTCAACGACGTGAAGGTGCGTCGTGCGCTCAGCCTCGCGACCGATCGCAAGGCCTGCCTCGACACCGTGCTCGGCGGCGCCGGCAAGGTTGGTGCGATGATCCCGGAAAGCCAGGTCGGCGGCTATGATGGCGTGAGCGAACTGCCCTATTACAAGCACGACCCGGTGGCGGCGAAGGCGCTGCTGGCCGAGGCCGGCTATCCCAACGGGATCGATCTCGGCGACTATATCGTTGTCGCGGCCAACCCGCTCGACGTCGCCTGCGCGCAGATCCTGCAGCAGCAATGGCAGGCGGCCGGCATCACGGTGAAGCTGGTGCCGATGGAGACCGCGCCGCTCCTCGCGAAATGGGCGAGCGGCGACTGGCCGACGCTGCTTTCGGTCGCGTTGTCCTGGACGCCCGATCCGGACGGCATTTTCCAGTACATCGTCTCGACCAGTGGCTACGGCAAGGCGATGGGCTCGAACGATCCCGAGCTCGACAAGATGGTCGCCGAGGCGCGAGCCGAGCTCGACGTGTCCAAGCGTGCAGCGAAGAACCAGGCGATCCAGAAGCGCATCGCCGACAACGCCTATGTCATCCAGATCTACCAGTACCCGCTGCGCTGGGAGATCTGGTGGAACCATGTGCAGGGCTATGTGCCGCTCGCCGCGAATATCCGCTCCTTCGTGCGTACGACATGGCTAAAAAAATAGGTCCGGCCTGCCGCCTTCCGGCGGAGGTCTGTCGATGACGCGCTTCGTCCTCGGGCGTCTTGCCTGGATGGCTGCGATCCTGCTCGGCGTCTCCTTCGTCGCCTTCATGCTGATGCGGGCCATTCCCGGCGATTTCGCCATCGCGGCGGCGGGCTCGCAGAGCGTCGCGCCGGAGGTTCTGGCGACGATCCGGCGCGACCTCGGCCTCGACCAGCCGCTGATGGCGCAATATCTGAGCTGGCTCGGCGCGGCGCTGACCGGCGATTTCGGCAAGTCCTTCGTCACCCGCCAGCCGGTGCTCGGCGAACTGCTCAACCGGCTTGCCGTCACCATCCAGCTCACATTGCTCGCTGCCGTCATTGCAGCGGTGATGGGGGTCGCCTCCGGGCTCGCAGCGGCGCGTTTGCGCGGCGCGACCGACTGGCTGGTCCGGCTCTGGAACGGGCTGATGCTGGCGGTGCCGAACTATGTCGTGGCGACGCTGATCGTGCTGCTCTTCGGGCTCTACTTCCCGGAGATCACCGTGCTCGGCTACACGCCCTTCCTGGAAAGCCCGCTCGGCAATCTCGCCAGCCTGCTGCTGCCGGCCTTCGCGCTGGCGCTCGCGGTCTCCGTGACCATCGCCGAGAACACCCGCGCCGCCGTGCTCGAGGTCGCCAACCAGGATTTCGTCATGGTCGCCCGCGCCAAGGGCCTGACGCCGGCCGCGATCCTGCTCGACTACCTGATGCGCAACGCATTGACGCCGGTGATCACCGCTGCGGGCCTCAAGATCGCGGCGCTGCTCGGCGGCAGCATCCTCGTCGAGACGATCTTCGCCATCCCCGGCATGGGCCAGTACCTGTTCGATTCCATCAACAGCCGCGACTATCCGGTGATCCAGGCCATCGTGCTGGTCGCGGCCGGCATCGTCGTGCTGGTCAATACGGCGATCGACATCGCCTATGCCCGCGTCGACGCACGGGTGCAGATGTGAGCGCCGCCATGCAGGACAGTGCGCCGGTGGCGGCGGCCCGGAAGGGAGCGGGGATCACGCAGGGTTGGCTCCTGCTCGGCGTCGGGCTCGCCATGCTGGCAGCGATGCTGGTGCTGACGATCTTTGCGCCGCTGGTCGCGCCCTATAACCCTTCCGCCACCTCGCCGGATTCGTTGGCGCCTGCGAGCGCCGCGCATTGGCTCGGCACGGATTCGATCGGGCGCGATGTGCTGAGCCGCCTGATCGTCGGCGGCCGGACGACGCTGCTGATCACGGTCTCGGCCGTGCTGATCGCGCTGGTGGCCGGGCTGATCCTCGGGCTCGCGGCCGGCTACATGGGCGGGCGCACCGACGAGATCATCATGCGCCTGCTCGATGTCGTCTTCGCCTTCCCGGTGCTGCTGCTGGCGATCGCGGTGGTGGCAGCGCTGGGGCCGACCGTGCCGAACCTGATCCTGACCATCGCGATCGTCTACACGCCGGCCATGGCGCGGGTGGTCAGGGCGCCGGTGCTCAGCGTCAAGCAATGGGACCATGTCGAGGCGGCGCGCAGCGTGGGCATGAGCGAGATCAGGCTCGTGCTGCGCCATATCCTGCCGATCGTGGTCTCGCCGATCCTCGTCGCGACGAGCCTGACGCTGTCCCAGACGATCTTCACGGTGACGGCGCTGTCGTTCCTCGGCCTCGGCCCACCGCCGCCCGATCCGAACTGGGGCGGCATGCTCTCGGAAGCCCGCCAGTTCATGGAGCTCGCGCCATTGACCGTGGTTGGTCCGGCCCTGGCGATCGTCTTCGCGACGCTGACTTTCATCATCATCGCCAATGGCTTGCGCGAGGTTCTCGACGTGGGGAGCGTGCGATGACCGGCCCGCTGCTCAGGGTGCGCGACCTGACCGCGACCGTGACCACCCGCCGCGAGGTGATCCAGGCGGTGCGCGGCATCTCCTTCGACATCAATGCCGACGAGGCGGTCGGCTTTGTCGGCGAATCCGGCTGCGGCAAGAGCGTCACCGCCAAGACGCTGATGCGACTGGCGCCCGAGGGCGCCTCGATCGGGCTCGGCGGCTCCGTTGCCTTCTGGGGGCAGGAACTGCTCGGGCTCGGTGAGGACGAGATGCGCGATCTGCGCGGCCGGCGCATCGCGATGGTCTTCCAGGACCCTATGACCTCGCTCAACCCGGTGATGAGCATCGGCGCGCAGATGAGCGACATGCTCCGCCGCCATCTCGGCCTCTCTGTGAGGGACGCGCGCGCGCGCAGCGTCGAGCTGCTCAATCTCGTCGGCATTCCCGACCCGGCACGGCGGATCGACGATTTCCCGCACCAGTTCTCGGGCGGGCAGCGCCAGCGGGTGCTGATCGCCATTGCGATTTCCTGCGAGCCGGACCTGCTGATCGCCGACGAGCCGACCACGGCGCTCGACGTCACCGTGCAGGCGCAGATCCTGCGCCTGCTGCTGCGGCTCAGGGAAGAGCGCGGCATGGCGCTGATGCTGATCACCCATGATTTCGGCGTCGTCGCCGGCATGGTCGACCGGGTGAACGTGATGTATCGCGGCGAGATCGTCGAGGCCGGGCCTGTCGATGATGTGTTCGCACGGCCGCAGCATGTCTATACGCGGGCGCTGCTCGATGCCGTGCCGCGGCTGCAAGGGGCGGGGGCTGTGCGATGACGGAGCCGCTGCTGCAGGTCCGCGATCTTTCGGTGCTGTTTCCGGCGCGGCGTGGAGCTCCGCCGGTCAAAGCGGTCGAGCGCCTCTCCTTCGAGATCGCGCCGGGGCAGACGCTCGGGCTCGTCGGCCAGTCCGGATCCGGCAAGACCACGGCCGGGCGTGCCATCCTCCAGCTCCAGAAGGCGAGCGAGGGTTCGGTCCGGCTGATGGGGCAGGAGCTGACGACGATGCGCTCGGGCGAATTGCGCCGGATGCGCCGGCACATGCAGTTCGTGCTGCAGAACCCCTATTCCAGCCTGCATCCGCGCATGACGATCGGGCAGATCCTGAGCGAGCCCTTGCAGGTGCACCGCACGGTGCCGGCGAACCGCATTCGCGAGCGCGTTGCGGAACTGCTGGAGCTGGTCAATCTCGATCCGGCGATGATGAAGCGCTATCCGCACGAGTTCTCCGGCGGGCAGCGCCAGCGCGTCGTCATCGCCCGCGCACTTGCGGTCAATCCTGATTTCATCGTCTGTGACGAGCCGGTTTCGGCGCTCGATGTGCGGACGCAGGCGCAGATCGTCGCGCTGCTGCAATCGCTGCAAGAGAAGCTCGGCCTGTCCTATCTCTTCATTGCGCATGACCTCGCCATCGTCAGGGAGATGGCGCATCGCGTCGCCGTGATGTTCCGCGGGCGCATCGTCGAGATGGGCAGTGCGGCACAGGTCTATGACAGTCCGGCGCATCCCTATACGCAGCTCCTGCTCGATGCGGTTCCGGTGCCCGATCCCGTGCTCCAGCGCGAGCGGCTCCGACGCCCGCCGCCGGATCTGCGCTTCCTCGACGGCAACGGCGGCGCTTGCGTCCATGGCGTCGATCATGCGCGGGCGGGAACGCCCGAATGGCATGAGGTCGTGCCGGGGCACGGCGTCTCCTGTCGCTACTGGCCGAAGGGAGCAGGACGGGAGGCGGCGTGAGCGATCGCTTGAATTGCGAGTTCTCAATCTTATCGCCCGGTCATCCCGGACGGAGCGAAGCGAAGATCCGGGATCCATGCCTGAGCATTTCCGATGAAGGTTCCGGAATGGATCCCGGGTCTCCCTTCTGTCGCCCGGGATGACATCGCTTCTTTCGGGGGAGGTCGAGTATGTTCCTTCAGATGGAACATCCAATCCTTGACGCGAAATATCTGGCGCAACTACGCTTTTGACGATGAGGCCGGGCCGAAGAAGTGGCTCGGAACGATGCCCTGAAGTCCGAGAAACCGCTTCGCCCGGCATCGGCCGGAGCAGCGGTCGCAATCCGGGAGGATGCCCGTGCGTCTGGCGTTGATCCACATCGTTCAGGAGACGAACGACTTCAATCCGCTGCTGACGACGCTTGCCGATTTCGAGGCGTTCGGCCTGGTCGAGGGCGAGGAGATCGCCCGGCAGTTCGGCGAGATCGGCCAGATCGGCGGGCACTATGCGGCGGTGAAGGAGAGCGGGCTCGATGTCGAGACGATCCCGATCATCCGGGCCTGGGCCGTGGCGGGCGGGCGCATCTCGCGCGAGGCTTTCGACTTCTTCCAGGCGAAGATCCGGGCTGGCTTGGAAACGGTCGGGCCGATCGACGGGCTCGTCCTGCATCTGCACGGCGCCTGCGCGGCCGAGGGCATCGATGATGTCGAGGGCGAGCAGGCCGAGCTCTGCCGCAAGATCCTCGGGCCGGATGTGCCGATCCTCCTCGGGCTCGATCACCACGCCAATGTCACCCACAAGATCATGGCCAATTGCACGGCCATCGTCGGCCACCGCACCCAGCCGCATGACGTGTTCGACACCGGCAAGGTCGGGACCGAGGTGCTGCTGCGCATCCTCACCGAGAAGTGCAAGCCAGTCATGGCCTGGCGCAAGATCCCGCTGCTCTCGCATCAGGAGCAGTTCTTGACCTCGAAGGGGCCCATGAAGGTCTGGTTCGACCGGGCCCGTGCCATCGAGGCGGACCGGCGCGTGTTGCAGGCCTCGAACTATCCGATGCAGCCCTGGCTCGATGTCGCCGAAGGCGGCTGGTCGACGATCGTGGTCACCGATGGCGACAAGGCGCTGGCAGAAAAGCTCGCGGATGAGCTCGCCGATCTCGCCTGGTCGATGCGCGACGACTTCCAGGTGCGCGAGGCGGTCTCCATCGACGATGCCGTGCGGAAGGCTGATGCGGCGGAACGCGGCATGGTCGTGGTCAGCGATACCGGCGACACCGTGTTCGGTGGTGCGGCCGGCGACAGCAACCTCTTGCTGGAATCGATGTTGCGGCTCGGCATCAGGAGCAAGGCGCTGATCCCGCTGATCTCGCCCAAGGCCGTCGCGACACTGACGGCGGCGGGCGAGGGCGCCGAGGTGACGCTGCCGCTCGGTGGCGATGCCGCCACCGCCTTCTTCAAGCCGCTGACGGTAACGGGGCGGGTCAGGAAGCTCGGCGGCGGCTCGATCCCGCTGAAGTTCAACCATCAGCCCGAGGTCGATATGGGCCGCGTCGCGGTCTTCGATGTCGGGCCGGTGACGCTCCTGATCTCGGAGCTGCGCGGCGTCGCCGGTAATGTGCCCGATGTCTACGAGGCCTTCGGCATCGACCTCTCCGACTACAAGATGGCGGTGCTCAAGACGGCCTCGAACTTCCAGTATTTCGACCGCATCGCCTCCGGGCTCGTCCGTGCCGATACGCGCGGGCCGGGGCAATCGGACGTGTTCACCTTGCCGTGGCAGCGGATTCCGCGCCCGGTCTATCCGTTGGAGACAATAAGCGACTGGCGGGCACACTCGTCCCAGCCGGGAGCGGGGACGTGCTGAGACGAAACCAACACAACAAGAGGGGAAAGCGATGACAAAGCTGTCGCGACGTCAATTCGGCATGGCCGGCCTTGCGCTGGCGGGCGTATCCTTGGCGGGAGCCCTCCCGGCTTCCGCCCAGCAGCTCAAGGGCGGGAGACTGCGCGTCGCCGTGCTGAGCGAGCTGGCGAACTACGATCCGCAGCAGCTCTCGACGGTGAATTTCCACGTCATCAAGAACCTCTATGACAGCCTGATCGAATACACGCCGGAGGGGAAACCGGAGCCCAGCCTGGCGACGGCATGGACGATCGCGCCTGACAAGACCTCGGTGACGCTGAAGCTGCGCAGCGGCGTGACCTTCCATAGCGGCACGCCGTTCAAGGCGGATTCCGTGTTGGCGACCCTGCAGAAGGGGGCCGATCCCAAACGCGGCAAGAACGTCTTCGCGACCATGTCGATCGTCAAGGACTGGTCGGCACCGGACGATGCGACGGTGACGATCAACTTCAAGGCACCGGTGCCCGAGCGGCAGATGCTCGACCTGCTGCAATTCCTGATCCCGATCGACCCGAAGGGCATCGACACGGTCGAGACCGTGCCGGCCGGCACTGGGCCGTACACGCTGGTCAACCGCGCCGTCGGCCAGAGCCTGACGCTCAAGGCCAACCCGAAATACTGGCGCGAGAAGCAGCCGATCGTGCAGGACCTCGTCTTCACGGTGTTCAGTGAGGACGCTTCCGCCAGCGCGGCGCTGGAATCGGGCGCGGTCGACATCGTCTATAACGGCTCCTCGCGCAGCGCGGTCCGGCTCAAGAATGCCGGCTTCCAGGTCTTCGCCGGGCCGGGGCCGCTGGTACAGGTCTTCCGCATCAACTCGACGCGCGGGCCGTTCCGCAACAAGGCGTTCCGGCAGGCCTTCAACCATCTGATGGACCGGGCGAGCATCCTGCGGGTCGGCTATGCCGGCATGGGCAAGGTCGTGGCGCTGCCCTGGGCGCCGGCGAGCCCGGCCTATGACGAGAGCTACAACGCGACCTATGCCTATGATCTGGAGAAGGCGAAGAAGCTGATCGCCGCTTCCGGCCTCTCCGCCGACGAGACCAAGAACTGGAAGCTCCTGGTCAACGGCAGCGACGAGCCGTCCGTCGCGATCAGCCAGATCGTGCAGGGCTCGCTGCAAAAGATCGGCATTCCCGTCGAGCTCGACATGCGGCAGGGCGCGGAATACGTCACCGCGCTGCTCGGCGGCGATTTCGCGGCGACCTTCGGCGCCGTCGGCAATGTCCAGAAGTTCCCGTCGCGCGTCGCCACCAACTCGATCTACCGCACCTCGGGCAATCCGGTCCTGAAGGACCCGCATCCGCATCCCGACTATGTCGCGGCGATCGCCAGGGTCGATGCTACGTCGGGCGGCGCGGTGGAGGTGAAGGCTGCCTATGACAACCTCAACAAGGTTCTGGTCGAGGAGGCCTTCGGCATTCCCACCAACTCCTACGATGTCGGCCTGATCGTCGCCTCCGACAAGATCGGCGGCGTGACGCTCGATATGGACAACCTCTTCATCGCGCGCACCATCGGCTTCAAATGATGCGGCTTGACGGGGCCGGACGGCGCCAGCGCGGCGTCTGGCGATGACGGAGACGCTTGCCCGGCTCAAAGCCCTGCTGCGCCGGCTGATTGCCCGGCGCGGCGCGGCCTTGGGGCTCGGTTTCCTCGCGCTGGTCGCGCTGGCGGCAGGTTTTGCAACCGTGCTGCCTTTCGATCCGCTGTCGCAGAGCGTGGCGGCCTCGCTATTGCCGCCATCGGCCGAGAACTGGTTCGGCACGGACGAACTCGGCCGCGATATCCTGGCGCGCGTCATCTATGGCGCGCGAACCTCACTGTTCACGGCGGCCGGCGCGGTCATCATTGCGGCGCTGGTCGGCGTGCCGATCGGGCTCGCTGCCGGCTTCTATGGCGACTGGCGCGATTCACTCCTGATGCGCTGCATCGACGTGCTCTTGGCGCTGCCGAACATCCTGTTCGCGATGGCGCTGATCGCCGTGCTTGGACGCAGCCAGGGCGCGGCACTGATCGCGGTCGGCATCGCCGGCATTCCGGGTTTCGCGCGGATCGCGCGGGCGCAGGTCATGGCCTTGCGCCAGCTCGATTTCGTCACTGCGGTGCGCGGCTTCGGGGGTAGCCCTGGCTACATCATGTTCCGAACGATCCTGCCTAACGCCTTGAGCCCGTTGGTGGTGCAGGCGATCGTGCTGGCCTCGATCGCGATCCTGCTGGAGGCGGCTTTGGCTTTCCTGGGAGTCGGCGTGCCGCCGCCGACGCCGAGCTGGGGTGAGATGCTGCGCACCGGCAAATCCTATCTCTACGAGGCACCGACCTATGCGGTGCTGCCCGGCATCGTGCTGACGCTGACGATCCTGTCTCTCGACACGATCGGCCGGGCGCTGACCGCGATCCTGGACCGCGACGGGACCGATGCGAGCGGCGAGACGATCGGGGGGCGGCGATGACGGCCTACGTCCTGCGCCGCCTGTTCCAGATGCTGCCGGTGCTGCTGCTCGCCTCCTTCGCGATCTTCGCGATGATCTATGCCGTTCCGGGCGGACCGGTCGCGGTGATCGTCGGCGAGAATGCCGGACCCGAGGAGATCGCCGCCGCGATCCAGCGCTACGGGCTCGACCGGCCGATGGTGGTGCAATACGCCGACTGGCTCGGCAGGGCGATGATGGGCGATTTCGGGCTCTCGCTGCACAGCCGCCAGCCGGTTGTCCAACTGATCGGCGAGCGCATGCCGGCGACACTGCAACTCGCGCTGGCGGCGATTTTCGTTGCGCTTATCATCGGCATTCCCGTGGCGATCGCGAGCGCGGTGCGGCCGAATTCCTGGCTCGACCGGTTGCTCAGCGGTTGGAGCGCGCTCGCGCTGGGCGTGCCGACCTTCTGGCTCGGCATTCTCTTGATCCTGCTCTTCGCGGTGGAACTGCGCTGGCTGCCATCTGCCTCGCGCCATGTTCCGTTCTGGGAGTCGCCGGTCGATGCGCTGCGCAGCCTCGCGCTGCCGGCGATCACGCTCGGAACCTATGTCTCGGGCATTCTGGCGCGGTTCCTGCGGGCTTCGCTGATCGGCGAGGCGCGGGCCGATTACGTCCGCACCGCCCGCGCCAAGGGCGTGCCGGAGAACCGTATCGTCGGCCTGCACATCATGCGCAATGCGCTCCTGCCCTTCGTCACCATCGTCGGTTTGATGATGGCGAATTTCATCGGCGGCGCCGTGGTGACCGAGGCGGTCTTCACCTATCCGGGGCTCGGGCGCCTGCTGATCCAGGCGATCACCACCCGCGACTACCCGCTGCTTCAGGGCTGCATCCTGGTGATCCTGATCGCGTACATGCTGATCAACCTCACGGTCGACATGCTCTATGCCTGGATCGACCCGCGGATCGAGTACCGATGAGTGGCGCTCTAACGAGGGTCGGCGGTCGGGCGCGAGCCGAGATGGGTCGAGATGCCGGCCGCGACCTCGCGCAGGCGCGTGCCGACCTTGGCGGCAAGCGAATGCGGCATCCGCATCAGCGGCGCGGAGACGCTAAGCGCCGCGACGGGATAGCCGTCCTCGTCGAGGATCGGCACGCCGACGCACATGGCGCCGTCCTCGTTCTCACCCATCTCCGTGGCATAGCCGGTGCGGGCGACCTGCCTGAGCTGCCGCTCGATCTCCTCGCGCTCGAGCAAGGTGCGGCCGGTGCGCTCGGTGAGCGGCAGGTCGAGCTGCCTTTGCCGCTCCGCCTCGGGCAGGAAGGCGAGGATCGCCTTGCCGAGCGCGGTCGAATGCATCGGATGGCTCTCGCCGATGCGGGCCTGCATGCGCAGCGAGCGGTTGGCCTCGATCAGGTCGATATAGACGACCCTGCCGTTGCCTTTCACGGCGAGGTTCACGGTCTCGTTGAACTCCTGCATCAATTCGATCATGGCCGGGCGGGCGAGTTCGCGGACCTTGCTGACGCTGGCATCGGCGCGGGCGATGGCGCGCAATTGCGGCCCGAGATTGTAGCGGTCGGTCGCGCGGTTGTGGTCGAGGAAGCCGGCGGCGGTCAGCGTCTGCAGATAGCGGAAGGTCGTCGTCTTCGGGATCTTGAGCTCCTTGCTGACGGCGGTGAGCGCGATCTCATGACCGTGGCGGGCGACCAGTTCCAGCACCTTCAGCGCCTTCATTACCGGCTGCACGACATAGGGGTTGTCGGTTTTCCTGGGCATGGCCGCTCCGCTGGTCGGGCTCGCTCGAGAGCCAGCATGGCTAACCCCGACGAATTCCGCAAGGCGAAACCGCTGTTCCTTTACGCGGAGCGAGCGGTCTGGTCTGGTCGGGACAACAGCAGGAGGCAACGCAGTGACAGGCAATGGCAGCCAGCAGGCGGGCGCTCTGCGCTTTGACGAATCCGCCCGGCAGATCGCGGCGAATGCGCGTTTCATCGCCGGCGGCGTGAACAGCAATTTCCGGCTGGGCATGCAGCCCGGGCCGCTCGTCTTCGAGCGCGGCGAGGGCGCCTATCTCATCGATGCCGACGGTAACCGGATCATCGACTATTACTGCGGCATGGGCGCGACCGTGCTCGGTCATACGCCGGCACCCGTCATCGAGGCGGTGAAGCGCCAGGCTGAGAAAGGTATCCTCTTCGCCGGCCAGATGCCGATCGAGGCGGAAGCGGCGCAACTGATCTGCGAGCGCATTCCCTCGGCGGAACGGCTGCGCTTCGGCTCATCCGGTTCGGAGGTGGCGCAGGCGGCGATGCGGCTGGCGCGCGCGGCGACGGGTAAGCGCACCATCGTCAAGTTCGAAGGGCATTACCACGGTTGGTTCGACAACATCCTGTGGTCGACCGCGCCGGGGCTGAATGCGGCAGGTCCCGAGGAGGCGCCGACACCGGTGATCGGCAGCAAGGGGCAGGACCCGGAGGCGGGCGAGGGGCTCTCGATCCTCGGCTGGAACGATCTCGCGGCGCTGGAAGCGCGGCTTGCCAAGGGTGATGTCGCTGCCGTGCTGATGGAGCCGGCGATGTGCAACCAGGGCGCCATCGCGCCGGCACCGGGCTATCTGGAAGGCGCGCTAGCGGCCTGCCGCAAACATGGCGCGATCCTCATCTTCGACGAGGTCATCACCGGTTTCCGGCTGGGGCGCGGCGGGGCGCAGGAGCGCTTCGGCGTGACGCCCGATCTCACCCTGATGGCGAAGGCGATCGCCAACGGCTTCCCGGTCGCGGCGATCGCGGGCCGGGCCGACCTGCTCGACCTCTTCGCCGATGGCGTGCTGCATGGCGGCACCTTCAACGCCCAGCCGGTGGCGATGGCGGCGCTGGTCGCGACCCAGAAGGCGCTGACGCCGGAGCACTACGAGCGCAGTTCCGTCCATGGCCAGCGCTTGCAGGACGGTATCCGCACGATCCTGAAGGAGGCGGGCATCAAGGCGCAGGTGGCCGGTTTCCCGCTGATGTTCCATGTCGCCTTCGGGCTCGACGCCCCGGCGCGGAACTACCGGGACGTCGCGCGCGCCGACAAGGCCGCCTATAGCCGCTTCGCCCATGAACTGCTCAAGCGCGGCGTGCGTGTGCTGGAGCGCGGCGCCTGGTTCGTGTCGTCGGAGCACGACGCGGCGGTGGTCGATGCGACGCTGGCGGCGGCGCGAGACGCGGCGCGGGCGGTGGCGTAGCGGCGCCGCGCAACGGTTCAACCGGAGCGGTCTAGGGCCTCTCCCCTTGTCATTCCGGGGCTTCGCGTAAGCGAAGAACCCGGAACCCACGACCGGGCGAGCGGCCGGCAACCGAATACTCCATGTCCCACCCAGTCGTGGGTTCCGGGTTCACGCCTGCGGCGCGCCCCGGAATGACAAGGGTGGTTCGCCATGCGCTTGGCTCCTGCATGCAGCATGCGCCCTGCCATTGACCGCGCCGCGTACCGTACCGGATAGTTCGCTCCGAGAGGGAGCGAAGACCGATGCCGCAGCCGAGACCGTCCACCGCGCTTGCCGGGCTCAAGGTTTTGGACCTGACGCGGGTGCGGGCGGGGCCGACCTGCGTGCGCGTCTTCGCCGATTTCGGGGCCGACGTGATCAAGGTCGAGAGCCCGCCGGGGCTCGATCCCAACGAGAATATGAGCGGGCCGCGCCTCGGCTACGACATGCAGAACCTGCATCGCAACAAGCGCTCGCTGGCGCTGAACCTCAAGACGCCCGAAGGCAAGGCGATCCTGATGAAGCTCGTCGACGAGGCCGATCTCGTCGTCGAGAATTTCCGGCCCGACGTGAAGGAGCGGCTCGGGCTTGATTTCGAGACGCTGCATGCGCGCAATCCGCGGCTGATCCTGGTCTCGATCTCCGGCTTCGGCCAGTCCGGCCCGTACCGGACGCGCGCCGGCTTCGACCAGATCGCACAAGGCATGGGCGGGATGATGTCGGTGACCGGCCTGCCCGGCCAGGGGCCGGTCCGGGCGGGAATCGCGCTCGCCGATTCCTCGGCCGGGCTCTATGGCGCGGTCGGAGCGCTGGTCGCGTTGCAGGAGCGTGCGGTCTCGGGCAAGGGGCAGTGGGTGCAGACCTCGCTGCTCGAGGCCCAGATCGCGATGATGGACTTCCAGGCCGCGCGCTATCTCGTCGAGGGCTCGGTGCCGCCGCAATCCGGCAACGACCACCCCTACCAGACGCCGATGGGCGTCTACCGGACGCGCGACGGCGCGATCAATCTCGGCGTTGGCGGCGAGGAGCAGTGGCGCTCGTTCTGCCGGGCGATCGGGCGACCGGAATGGGGCGCCGATGCCCGCTATGACAGCACGGAGAAGCGCTTCGCCCGTCGGCCGGAACTGCGGGAGCTGATTGAGGAGATTTTTGCGGCAGCGGACAGCGCCGATTGGCTGGAGGCGATGGAGCGCAACAGCGTGCCGGCCGGGCCGATCTATGCGGTCGACGAGATGTTCGAGGACCCGCAGGTGCGCCATCTCGGCATCGCCAAGCCGGTGAGCCATCCCGAGCTTGGCGATATCCGGCTGATCGGCCAGCCGGTGACGCTGTCGCGGACGCCGGCCGATGTCGCGACGCCGACGCCTGCGGCCGGCGCCCACAACGACGAGATTCTGGCCGATCTCGGCTATGACGAAGCCGGGCTCGCGCGCTTGCGGGCCGATGGCGTGATCTGACGGAGAGCCTGCGTGAACGACGAAATCCTGTATGTGGTCGAGGGCGGGGTCGGCACGATCACGCTCAACCGGCCCCAGGCGCGCAACGCGCTGACCTTCGCCATGTACGAGCGCATCGCCGAGATCTGCCGTGACCCGGCCGCGCATGGGGATCCACGCGTCATCGTCATGACCGGGGCGGGCGACAAGGCCTTTGCGGCCGGCACAGACATCGCCCAGTTCCGCTCCTTCTCCAGCGCCGAGGATGCGCTGGCCTATGAGGAGCGGATCGAGACCGTGATCGGTACGATCGAAAGCTGCCCTGTGCCGACAATTGCCGCGATCTCCGGCGCCTTCACGGGTGGCGGTGCGGCGATCGGGCTCGCCTGCGACCTGCGCATCGCGACGGAGACGGCGCGCTTCGGATTCCCAATCGCGCGCACGCTCGGCAACTGCCTGTCGATGGAGAATTACGGGCGGCTCTACGCCATTCTCGGCCCGGCGCGGGTCAAGGACATCGTCTTCACCGCCCGGCTGGTCGAGGCGGAGGAGGGCGCGCGCATCGGGCTCTATAATGAGCTGGTGCCGGATCACGAGGCGCTGATGCGCCGAGCGCGCGAACTGGCAGTGATCATCGCCGGCCATGCACCCCTGACGATGCGCGCGACCAAGGAAGCGATGCGCCGCCTGACCGCTGCGACTGCTGCCGGGATCGACGGCCATGATCTGGTGACGCTCTGCTACACCAGCGCCGATTTCCGTGAGGGCATGGAAGCATTTCTGGGCAAGCGGACGCCGAACTGGAAGGGGCGGTAGCTCCTCCAGATTTTCACCGGAACCACGCCGTCGTCCCGGGCGGAGCGAAGCGGAGACCCAGGATCCATTCCGGAGGGCTTCGGATGAAGGTTCCGGCATGGATCCCGGATCGGCGCCGCTTTGCGGCTTGTCCGGGATGACACGCGTTTCTGGTCGGAGCGTCATGCTCGCCCTTGTGGCGAGCATCCACGTCTTGACCACGGCCTTCGCCCAGCGAAGACGTGGATGGTCGGGACAAGCCCGACCATGACGGCGTACCGTGACGCCTTCCTCAGGCCGGCTTTCCGAGCTGGCCGAGTTCGTGCAGCAGGGCCGCACCCGTGCGCAGGCCGCTGTAGAAGCAGTCCAGCGTCATGTTCTCGTTGGGGGCGTGGTTGGCCTCGTCGTGATTGGCGTAGGGCGTCACGAAGGCGGGGATGCCGAGGATCTTGGTGAAGACGTAGTTCGGCAGGCTGCCGAAGCCGGCCGGGATCAGCAGAGGCTCTTCGCCCTGCGCGGCGACGAAGGCGCGGCGCAGCGGCGCGGTATAGGGCGAGGCGATCGAGGTCTTGGAGGGCTGCATGCCCTTCTCTTCGCAGATGAACTCGACTTCGGGCGCGTGCTTTTCGACGTGCGCCCGGACCTTGCGCAGGATGTCCTCCGGGTCCTGCGCTTCGACGAGGCGGATGTCGCATTTCACCAGCGCCTCGTTCGGCAGCACGGTCTTGGTGCCCGGCCCGCCATAGCCGCCATGGAAGCCGTTGATGGTCAGCGTCGGCCGGAAGCAGAGGCGCTCGTAGAACGGGCGATCCGCGGGCGCATCGAGGCGGGTGAGCCCGACCCCCTTCTTGAAGGCCTCGATGTCCAGAGGCAGGTGCTCGACCGCTTCCAGCTCCTCCGCCGTCGGCGGCTCGATGTCGTCATGGAGTCCGTCGATGGTGATCTCGCCTTCGGGGTTCTTCATCGTCGCGAGGAGATGGACCAGCGTCCAGATCGGGTTCGGCACGACGCCGCCGAAATTGCCGGAATGGACGTCGCGGCTGGCATGGCGGCAGCGCAGGTCGAAGGAGACGACGCCGCGCGAGCCGAACTTGATCGAGGGCGCGCCGCTGGCATGGCGCGGGCCGTCGGCGGTGACGGCGAGGTCGGCCTTCAGCAGATGCGGGTTGGCGCGGACGAAGCCGGCGATGTTCGGGCTGCCGATCTCCTCTTCGCCCTCAAGCACGAGGATGACGTTGCAGGGCAATTCGCCATGGACCTTGAGGTGGGATTCGATCGCGAGGATCTGGGCGAAATGCTGGCCCTTGTTGTCGCCGACGCCGCGCGCATAGAGCCGGCCGTCGCGGATCGTCGGCTCGAAGGGCGGCGAGACCCATTTGTCGAGCGGGTCCGGCGGCTGCACGTCGTAATGGCCGTAGAGCAGCACGGTCGGCTTGCCCGGCGCCTTCTCCCAGCGCGCGACGACGACCGGATGGCCTTCGGTCGGGATCAGGCTGGTCTCGAGGCCGATCTCAGTGAGCATGTCGACGAGCAGCAGGCCGACCTCGGCGATACCGATATTCTCGGCGCTGATGCTGGGATGGCGCAGATACGCGATGAGGCGGTCGAGGAAGGCGCTGCGGTTGGTCTCGATATGGTCGAAGACCGCGGCGAGTGCGTCTGAGGAAGCCATAGCCAATGCCTGACAGGAGGGGAATCCGTGCCGCCCGCCGAGCGGGGGGCGCAAGCGGCGGCCGGGCGGCCACCGAAAGCAGCCTAGACGCGGGGCCTGTGGTGCTCAAGCGCGGGTAGGGCGGTCGCGGCGACTGGCAGCCTTGCGAATTTTGCTGGTCGGCTCGCTCCTTGTTAAGTTCTTGTTTTGTTCTATAATGCGATCATGCAGCTCGTTCTCGACCTTGACGGTGGGCGAGAGTTCCGGCCGCGAGAAGGCCGCCGCCCGCCCCGCTATTTCTTCGCGCTCCTCCCGGATGCGGAGGCTGGGCTGCAGATCGACCAGCTTGCGCGCGCTCTGCACAGTCGTCTTCACCCTGGGAGGCCGCTGCGCGGTCCCGACAAGTATCATGTGACCCTGCGGGGGATCGCGGTCCCCGACGGCCCGTTCGGGCAGAGCATCGCGATGGCACGTCAGGTCGCCAAGACAATCCGGAAGACCTCCTTCGCTGTCATGTTCAATCAAGCGGCAAGCTTCGGTAAGCCTCCGAACTACGCGTTTTCGCTGATGACAGGTGAGGATTTGCCGGGCGCCAACGGCTTGTCCGGCACGCTCCTCGACGCCTTGCGACGCGCCGGGCTCAAGGTCGATGGGTCGAGCTTCCAGCCGCATGTGACGATGTTCTACGACCGGAAACGTCGGGAGCCGATCGATGTGCCGCCGCTGAGCTGGCAGGTGCGCGAGTTCGTCCTGATCGAGAGCATCGATAACAGGGAGTACGTGATTTTAGGCTCTTGGCCGCTGGACTGACTTCCATGCAGCCGTGCAAGGCCGGCTTGCGGCAATCGGGGTCGTGTCCCGTTGCTTTGGTCGCGGCCGGCTCTATCGTTCGCGGCCGAAGCCTCATCCGATTCAGACGGAGCCTCTCATGGCCGACTTGTCCGCTTTCCCGATCACCAAGCGCTGGCCCGCCGCGCATCCCGACCGCATCCAGCTCTATTCGCTGCCGACGCCGAACGGCGTGAAGGTCTCGATCGCGCTGGAGGAGCTGGAGCTGCCCTACGAGCCGCATCTCATCGATATCGGCAAGAACGAGACCTGGGGGCCGGAATTCCTGTCGCTGAACCCCAACGGCAAGATCCCGGCGATCATCGACCCCAACGGCCCGGGCGGAAAGCCGTTCGGCTTGTGGGAATCCGGCGCGATCCTGCTCTATCTCGCCGAGAAGACCGGCAAGCTCCTGCCGAAGGACCCGGCCGCCCGCTACGAGACCATCCAGTGGGTGTTCTTCCAGATGGCGGCGATCGGCCCGATGTTCGGCCAGCTCGGCTTCTTCCATAAATTCGCCG
>Ga0209368_1000343_pt1 | contig 48786 bp, 49 predicted proteins | sample EBPBio242008_DNA_FD_185862 | JGI IMG/M metagenome (GOLD analysis project Ga0209368, IMG submission 185862) | Wastewater treatment Type I Accumulibacter community from EBPR Bioreactor in Madison, WI, USA - Reactor 1_4/24/2008_ DNA (SPAdes)... | ecosystem: Engineered > Bioreactor > EBPR >...
AAGCTCGATCACCCGCACGCCAGCCAGAGGAGCCGTCATGCTACTTCGCCAGTTCCGCGTCGATCGCCGCCTTCAGCTCGTCCCAGCCCATGTTGCCGTATTTCGTGCCGTTGATGAACAGCGTGGGCGTGCCCTCCACCCCATCGGCCTCGAAGTTCTTCTGGTACATCGCCACCATCGCCTCGGCGGTGGCCTTGTCCTTCATGCAGGCATCCATCTGCGCATCGTCCAGCCCGGCGGTGCGGCCGATCTTCTTCAGGTTCTCCACCACCTGCTGCGGGGTTTCCCCGGCCGTCCATTCCGCCTGGGTGTCGAACAGCATGTCCGAGATGCCAAAGTACTTCATCTCGCCGCCGCAGCGCGCGATCATCGCCGCCCACAGGCCATAGCGATCAAAGTACACCTCGCGGTAGGTGAACTGCACCTTGCCGGTGTCGATGTATTCGGCCTTCAGCTTCGCCCAGTTGGTTGCGTGGAAATGCGCGCAATGCGGGCAGGTGAACGAGGCATATTCGATCATCTTCACCTTCGCATCGGCCGAACCGAGCGTGAAGTCCTTCACCTCGACAGCCGGCGCATCCTGCGCCACGGCGGCCAGGGGGAACTGCGCGGCCACCGTTGCGGCCAGCGCGGCGGTCAAGGCGGTGCGGCGGGAAATCTTGGTCATGGGATGCCTCTCTGGCCCTTTCAGGTCTTGGCTCGGGATAGGACGTTTCGCGCCAGCACTTCAAGGGCTGCGCGCAGCCCCTCGTCCTGCACCGGCGCAGCGGTCTCGGCGGCCTTCGCCACCACTTCGGGGTCGGGCGCGGGCTTCTTCCGCGGCGCCGGGGCAAACTCGGCCTGGCCCTCGGCGAAGCCATCCGCCGAGGTCTGGGTGAAACTGACACGCGACACGGCATTGTAGCCATAGCAGGCATTCACCCGCTCGCGCAGCCGGTCCTTCTGCATCTCCACCATCGGCGCATGGGCCCCGTTCACCAGCACGACCAGCGTGCCGCCGAACCCGCCCTGCGCATAGCCCATCTTCACCGGCCGGGTGATGCGGGCCAGGTCGGCCCCCACGATCTCTTCCCACTGGGTCAGAAGCCGCGACAGCGCGAAGCCCCGCTTCTCGCCGGCCAGCCGCAGGCTGTCCTTCACCAGGCCGGCGGCGGCTTCAAACCCGCGCTCACGTCGGGTCGGGGCGGTGAAGAGGGGTTTCGCCATCTGGTCCTTGGCTCGGGCGCCGCTATGCTTTGCCCGACTCTAGACGGGCGACGGCCAGCGGCGCCAGTGGGGGAACGGGGCAGGAGCCATAAAGATTGCGTGACGCAGGCCAGCTTTCGGCGGATCTCCTCGCCTGGTACGACGCCAATGCCCGCGTCCTGCCCTGGCGCACCAGCCCGGAAGACCGCCGCTCCGGCATCCGCCCCGACCCCTACCGCGTCTGGCTGTCCGAGGTCATGTTGCAGCAGACCACCGTCGCCGCGGTGAAGGACTACTTCCATCGCTTCACGCGCCGCTGGCCCGATGTGCAGGCCCTCGCCGCCGCCCCCGATGCCGAGGTCATGGCCGAATGGGCGGGGCTTGGCTACTACGCCCGCGCCCGCAACCTGCTGGCCTGCGCCCGCGCCGTGGCGGCCCGGGGCGGCCAGTTCCCAGACAGCCGCGAGGGGCTTCTGTCCCTGCCCGGCATCGGCCCCTACACCGCCGCCGCCATCGCCGCCATCGCCTGGGACGAACCGGCGACCGTGGTTGACGGCAACGTCGAACGGGTCATGGCCCGCCTGTTCCGCATCGAAACGCCGCTTCCCGCCGCCAAGCCCGAGATGACCGCCCGCGCCGCCGACCTGACGCCGCAGCTTCGCCCCGGCGATCATGCCCAGGCGGTGATGGACCTTGGCGCCACCATCTGCACGCCGCGCAACCCGGCCTGCGGCATCTGCCCCTGGATGGGCGATTGCGCGGCCCGCGCCGCCGGCGTCCAGGCCGAACTGCCCCGCCGCACGCCCAAGGCGGCAAAGCCGGTGCGTCAGGGCCGGCTCTGGCTCGCCCGCCGCACCGATGGCGCCTGGCTTGTGGAAACCCGGCCCGACCGCGGCCTTCTGGGCGGGATGCCCGGCTTTCCCGGCGACGGCTGGGATGGCGCAGGCGGCCCCGAACCGCTGGCCGCCCCCTGGCAGGATATCGGCGAGGTGCGCCACACCTTCACGCATTTTCACCTGATCCTGCGAATCCTCGTGGCCGATGTCCCGCAGGAGGCCGCTCCAGACCGCGGCGCCTTCCTGCCCCGCGCCACCTTCCGCCCATCCAGCCTGCCTACAGTGATGCGCAAGGCTCACGATCTGGCCACCCGCGCGGTTTCCTCCCCTTGACCCGCTGCCCCGACAGGTCAGGATGGCGGCCAAGATGACCACGATCCCCGCCCCCCGCGTCGCGCGCCTGGCCAGTGCCCTGCCCTTCTGGCTGTCGCTCGGCATGTTCCCCCTCGCCATCCTCGCCGCGCTGAACGGCGGCTGGACGCTGGCCCTCTTGCCGCTCTCCTCCTGGGGCCTCTTCTCGCTGCTCGATGCGATCACCGGCCTGAACGAGGACAATGCCGCACTGGACACGCCCGACAGCGGCCTCTTCTGGTACCGCTTCGTCACCATCCTCTGGTTCCCGCTGCAAATCCTGCTGCTCGGCTGGCTCCTCTGGTACGTCCCGCGCGCCGATCACCTCGATACGTTCGAGAAATTCGCCCTGTTCTTCGGCATGGGCGTGATCTCCGGCACCATCGGCATCAACTACGCGCACGAGCTGATGCACCAGAAATCGGCCCTCGAACGCTGGTTGGGCGACCTCCTGCTCGCCACCGTGCTCTATTCGCACTTCCGGTCGGAACATCTGCGCGTGCACCACCTCTGGGTCGGCACCCCGCGCGATCCGGTGACGGCGCGCTACAACGAAGGCTTCCACCGCTTCTTCCCGCGCGTGCTGGTCCAGTGCCGCCGCTCGGCCTGGAAGGCCGAATGTGCCATGCTCGCCCGGCGCGGCCTGCCCTGGTGGCACCGCTCAAACCCCTACTGGCGCTACTGGGCGCTGCAACTGGCCATGGTTGTTCTGGCCCTCGCGCTTGGCGGCTGGCTCGGGCTTCTGCTGTTCCTCTGGCAAGGCGGCGTCGCCGTCTGGCAGCTGGAGCTGGTGAACTATATCGAACATTACGGCCTGACCCGCCGCCACCTGGGCGAAGGCAAGTACGAACATGTCCTGCCCCGCCATTCCTGGAACGCGGCGCACCGGGCCTCGAACTGGCTGCTCATCAACCTCCAGCGCCATTCCGACCACCATTACAAGCCCGACCGGCGCTTCCCGCTGTTGCAGACCTATGGCCAGGACGACGCGCCGCAACTGCCCTATGGCTATCCGCTGATGACCCTTGCCGCGATGATCCCGCCGCTCTGGCGCCGCACCATGAACCCCCGCGTCCGCGCCTGGCGCCGCCAGTTCTACCCCGACATCACCGACTGGAAGCCCTACAACAAGGCGCTGAACCCGATGCCAAGGGCGGCGCACTAAGCCCCCTGCGCACGAGTTTTCGCAGAAAACTCGTCCCCGCGGCCAATCATGAACGCCAAGTTAATCCGGCCGCGTAACCCGTTGATCTCGTTGACATCGGTCAAGCGTCCGAGCTCGGACGCCTCACACCCCGGCCCGCTCCAGCAGCCCGTCCAGCGCCGCCCAGTCCAGCACCTCCAGCCGAACCGGCAGGGTCAGCACCTTCGGCCGGAAGGCCGCCGGCAGCCGGACCGCATCCTTCTCGGTCGTGACCAGCTGCGCCCCCAGGCCCAGGGCCTCGATCTCCAGCCGCCTGAGCAGCGCCTCGCTCAGGGGCTGGTGGTCGTCCAGCGCCTCGCCCCGCACGACCTCGGCCCCCTCGGCCCGCAGCGAGGCGAAGAACTTCTCCGGGTGCCCGATCCCGGCAAAGGCCAGCACCCTTGCCCCCGCCCAGTCCATCCCCATCCGCAGGGGCTTCAGCTCCGCCTCGGCCAGCGGCACCGGCAGGCCCGGCCAGCGCGCCCGGAACGCCGCCCGGTCCTCCGCCCCCCCGATGGCCAGCACCAGGTCGGCCCGCTTCAACCCCGCCGCCACCGGCTCGCGCAGCGGCCCTGCCGGCAGGCAGAACCCGTTGCCCCAGCCCTTCGCCGCATCCACCACCACAACCGAGACCGCCTTCTCGACCGAGGGGTTCTGGAACCCGTCGTCCAGGATCACCGCCCCCGCCCCCTGCGCCTCGGCCAGCTTCACCCCCGCGGCCCGGTCCTTCGCCACCACCACCGGCGCAAAGGCCGCCAGCAGCAGGGGCTCATCCCCCACCTCGGCGGCACGGTGCCGCGCGGGGTCCACCACGACTGGCCCTTCCAGCCGCCCGCCATGCCCGCGGCTCACCACCCAGACCTTGCGCCCCCGCGCCTGCAACCGCCCGATCAGGGCAATCGCCGTGGGCGTCTTGCCCGTCCCCCCGGCATTCAGGTTGCCCACGCAGATCACCGGCACCCCGGCGCGGTAGCCCGCCCGCGCCACCCGCCGCGCGGTGGCCGCCGCATAGACCGCCCCAAGCGGCGACAGCATCCAGGCCAGTGCGCCCGGCGACCTGAACCAGAAGCCCGGCGCCCGCATCAGGCGCCCCCGTCCATCACGCGGCGGATCTCGGCCAGCACCTTCTCGGTCGCCTCGGCCCCGTCCGAGCTTGCCGCCCAGGCCGCCTGCGCCAGACGCGCCGCCCGGTCGGGCGCCAGCAGGTCGCCCACCGCGTCGGACAACTCGCCCGCCATGCCGATCCCCCGGATCGCCCGCGCCCGCGCCAGCCGCTGGTGCGCCCCGGCGTGAGCCCCCGACCGCGGCCCGGAAATCAGCGCCGAGCCAAGCGCCGCCGCTTCCAGCGGGTCGCGGCTGCACCCCTCGCCCAGAAGCGTGCCGCCCAGGAATGTCACCGGCGCCAGCCGGTACCACAGCCCGTATTCCCCGCCGCCATCGGCAAGGAACACCTCGGTCTCGCCATCCGGCTCTTCATCGGCGCTGCGGCGGGCGACGGTCCACCCCTCGGCGGCAATCGCCTCGGCCAGCGCATCTGCGCGCGACAGATCCTTCGGCACCAGGATCAACAGTGCCCGGTGCAGCAGAAGCAGCACCGACCGCTGCGCCGCGATCACCGCCACCTCCTCGGCCTCGGGCACATCCACCGCCAGCCAGACAGGACGGGTGGACAATCGCCGCGCCAGCGCAGCCCGCTCGGGTTCCGAACAGGGCAGCGCCGCGCTTTCCTCTTCCATCCGCCCGGTCACGGCCACCGCCAGCGCGCCGGCCTTGCGGAAATTGCGGGCGGCCTCTTCGTCCACCGCCAGCACCCGCTGGAACCCGGCGAGGGTGGACCGCATCAGGCCCGGATACCAGTCGTCCCGCCGGCGCAGAAGCCGGGGCACCCGTGCATCCGCCATCAGCATCGGCAGCAGCCGGTCCTCGGCCATCGCCATCAGCGCGGGCCGCAACTCGCCTTCAGAGAACACCGCCACCTCGGGGCGCCAATGGTCCAGGAAGGCCCGTGCCTCGAAAGGGGTATCGGCGGGCGGCGCCTGGACCAGCAGGCCTTCGTGCGGGGCAATCGGCGCCGGGCAGGTCAAGAGAACGGGCACCGCGTCCTCGTCCACCAGTCGCCGCGCCAGTTCCAGCATGGTGCGCGCCGCATCGGGGCCCGGCGCATGAAGCCAGACCAGCCGGCCCGGCGGGCGCGACGGGCGCTCTGCCGGATCCGCGCCGGTTCCCCGGTTGGCGAGGGTGTAAAGCTTCAGGCCAAGCGAATGCGCCATGGCCCTGGGGCTCAGTCGCCCATCTCCTCGGTCACCGACCCGGCAAGGTCGGCATCGCGCAGCCGGTGGATATGGGCGATGAAATACCGCATGTGGGCATTGTCCACCGTGCGCTGCGCCTCGGCCTTCCAGGCGGCATGGGCGCTGGCATAGTCGGGGAACATTCCGACGATATGGATGTCCTTCACGTCCTTGAAGGTTGTCTTCTGCGGATCTACCAGTTCGCCGCCAAAGACGAGGTGCAGACGCTGCGCCATGTGGATCTTCTCCGCTGATGGGTCGCGCAGGGTTTGGGCCAAAGCCGGCCCTTGGTCAAGCGGCGCGGGGGCCGTGCCGCAGCGGCAGATGACGCGGGCCTATACATGGCCCGTTTTTTCCTCTATGCACCGCCGGTCGGCCCGGAAAATCCTCCGGTCGCCCACGGCGAGGAGGCCGGGCGACGAGGGAACAGGTGCCGCATCACTGGCACCGCGGCCAAAGCGCCGCCCCTTGGACAAAAGGCTCCATGACCGAACACTCGCTGCCCGCGGCCCTTGCCGCGGCGCTGGCCACGAAAGGCTATTCCTCCCTCACCTCGGTGCAGGAGGCCGTTCTCGTTGAAGAAGCCGCCGGGCGAGACCTTCTTGTCTCGGCCCAGACGGGATCGGGCAAAACGGTGGCCTTCGGCCTTGCCATCGCCCCCGAGGTGATGGACGGCACCGACCGCCTGCTGTTCGCCGCAGAACCGCTGGCGCTGATCGTCGCCCCCACCCGCGAACTCGCCCTTCAGGTGCGGCGCGAGTTCGAATGGCTTTACGCCGATGCCGGCGCCACCATCGCCTCCTGCGTGGGCGGCATGGACTTCCGCAACGAACGCCGCGCGCTGGAACGCGGCGCGCATATCGTCGTGGGCACCCCCGGGCGGCTGCGCGACCATATCGAGCGTGGCTCGCTGAACCTGTCGTCCATCCGCGCCGTGGTGCTGGACGAGGCCGACGAGATGCTGGACCTCGGCTTCCGCGAGGATCTGGAGTTCATCCTGTCCGCCATGCCCGAGGGCAAGCGCACGCTGATGTTCTCGGCCACCGTCCCGGCGGAAATCGCGGAACTGGCCACCACCTTCCAGACGGATGCCCTTCGCGTCGTGGCCAAGGGCGAGGCGCGCCAGCACGTCGACATCGAATACCGCGCCTATTCCGTCGCCCCGCGCGACAAGGAACACGCAATCTTCAACATCCTGCGCTTCCACGAGGCGCGCACCGCCATCGTCTTCGCCAAGACGCGGGCCAATGTGAACCACCTCTTCGCCCGCATGGGCAACCGCGGCTTCCAGGTCGTGGCGCTGTCGGGCGAACTCAGCCAGGCCGAACGCAGCCACGCGCTTCAGGCGCTGCGCGACGGCCGCGCGCGGGTCTGCATCGCCACCGACGTCGCCGCCCGCGGCATCGACCTGCCGGGGCTGGAACTGGTGATCCACGCCGATCTGCCCGGCTCCTCCGAAACGCTCCTCCACCGCTCGGGCCGCACCGGCCGTGCCGGCTCCAAGGGCGTGTCGGCACTGGTCGTCACTCCGGCCGAATTCAAGAAGGCCCACCGCCTGCTGCAAGGCGCCAAGGTCGTGGCCGAATGGGGCGCGCCGCCCTCGGCCGACGAGGTGCTAGCCCGCGATGAGGTCCGCATGATGGAAGACCCGGCGCTGGCCGAAGGCCCGGGCGACGAGCTGGAGCTGAACGCGAAGCTGATCGAGCGCTTCGGCGCCGAAACGCTGGCCGGCGCCTTCGTGCGCATGTGGCGCGCGGGCCGCTCCGCGCCCGAGGAAATCGGCGAGGTCTCCACCCCCGCCGCGCCCGCCGCCCCCCGCCCGCGCAGCGAATTCGGCGAGGCCGTCTGGTACGAGCTGAACGTCGGCCACACCGGCCGGGCCGAAGCGCGCTGGCTTCTTCCGAAAATCTGCGATGCCGGCGGCATTGCAAAGGATGGCATCGGCGCCATCCGCGTCCAGCAAGACCGCAGCTTCGTGCAGATCTCGGCCCCCCTCGCCCCCCGCTTCGGCGAGACGACCGATATCGACACCGGCCTGACCATGACCCGCCTGGCCGGCGAGCCCGATTTCGGCCCCGCCCGCGGCGCCCCGCGTGCGCCGTCGAAATACACGCCCCGCCCGCCGCGCGAAGAGGGCGAATACCGCCCGCGTGCCGCCGAAGGCGCGGGCGAGCGGACCGAACGCAAGACCTACACCCCGCGCCCGCTGCGCGAAGAAGATGGCGAGGGCCGCAAGCCCTACGCCCCCCGCCCCAAGCGCGACGATGACGGCGAACGCCGCCCCTACACGCCGCGCGAAGACGGCGAGCGCAAACCCTACGCGCCGCGCCCCAAGCGGGACGACGGTGACGCGCCGCGCAAGCCCTACGCCCCGCGTCCCGCACGGGAAGAAGGCGGCGAGCGCAAGCCCTGGACGCCCCGTCCAAAGGACGGCGACGCCCCGCGCAAGCCCTATGCCGCCCGCTCGGATGACGCGCCGCGCAAGAGCTATGGCGCCCGGTCCGACGACGCGCCGCGCAAGCCCTATACCCCGCGTCCGGCTCAGGACGGCGATGCCCCGCGCAAGCCGCGCTGGAAGGATGGCGACCGCCCCGAAGGCGACAAGCGCCCCGCCCGTTCCGAGGGGTTCAAGTCCCACGGCGACAAGCCGGCGGGCAAGTCCTGGGGCGACAAGCCCGCGAAGGGCGCACCGAAATCGGCGGGCTTCAAGTCCCACGGCGGCGCGGCCAAATCGACCGGGTTCAAGTCGCACGGCACGAAATCGGCCAAGCCCGGCGGCTCTGACGTGCCGTCCCGCAAGCCTGCCGCGCCAAAGACCGATGCGCGCGACACGTCCAAGCGGTTCGTGCCGCCGAAGAAGCCCAAGGCGTGATCAGGCGGCGCCGGTCCCCAGGCGCCGCACCAGAAGATCGCCGTGAAGGCCGGGCGGCCCCACCATCAGCCCGGCCGATTGCGGCACGGGCCGGTTGAAGCGCAACGCCTCTCCCCGGCCATCAGAGACAACAGCCCCGGCGCGCTCGGCGATCAGCGCCCCGGCGGCGATGTCCCATTCCCAGCAATCGCGAAAGCTGATCAGCGTGTCGTGCCGGCCCTCGGCCACCAGACACAGACGCCAGGCCAGCGAGGCGCGGAAACTGCGCTTCAGATCCGGCACGCCGCCGGGCCAGTGATCTGGCACCATGTTGGGCGCCGTGGTCAGCACGGTCGCACCGTCCATCTCGGCGCGCGTGCTCGCGCGGATGGGCTGCCCGTCGCACAGCGCCACCCCCCCGGCCTCCGCCGCATACAGCCTGCCAAGCGCCGGCAGGAACACCACGCCCGCCACCACGCGGCCCCGTTCGGCCACGGCAAGGGCATGGGCGAAATGCGGCTCGCCCGCGATGAAGCCGCGCGTGCCGTCGATCGGGTCGATGATGAACACCCGTTCGCAATCCAGCCGCGCCGGATCGTCGGCGGTTTCCTCGGACAGCCAGCCGTAATCCGGCCGCGCCGCGCGCAACCGCGCCTCCAGCATCGCATTCACCGCAAGGTCGGCCTCGGTCACCGGCCCGGCGCCTTCGCCCTTGTCCCAGACCTGGGGATCGCGCTTCCACCAGCTCAGCGCAATCTCGCCCGCCGCCTGTGCCGCCTCGGTCAACAGCGCAAGGTCACGCGCCGGCAAGCGTCATCCCCTCGACCAGAAGGCTCGGCACGCGCACCGACAGATGCGCCCGCGCGTCATTGGCCGGGATGATCCGCATCAGCATGTCGCGCAGGTTGCCCGCAATGGTGCATTCGTTCACCGGATGGCTGATCACGCCATCCTGCACCCAGAAACCCGAAGCCCCGCGCGAATAATCCCCGGTCGTCGGGTTGATGGTGGACCCGATCAGCGAGGTCACCAGAAGCCCGGTCCCCATGTCGCGGATCAGGTCGGCGCGGCTGGCGCGGCCCGGCGTCAGGTCGATATTGGCATTCGACGGCGAGGGCGGCGCCGTCGTCCCGCGCGAGGCATTGGCGGTTGATGCCATGCCCAGCTTGCGCCCCGTGGCCAGATCCAGCGTCCAGCCCGTCAGCACACCGGCCTCCACGATGGCGCGGCCGCGCGTCGGCAGCCCCTCCCCGTCAAACGGCCGCGACCCGCCGATGCGGGCGCGGTGCGGATCCTCGATCACCGACAGCCCCGCCGGCAACACCTGCTGGCCAAGCGCATCGCGCAACCAGCTGGACCCGCGCGCCACCGACTGCCCGTTCACCGCCGACAACAGATGCCCGATCAGCGAGGACGCGATGCGTTCGTCGAACAGCACCGGAAATGTGCCGGTCACCGGCTTCACCGCGCCGCGCCGCGCCAGCGCGCGTTCCGCGGCCAGCGCGCCCACTTCGTCCGCCGAAGGCAGGTCCGATTGATAGATGCGGCTTTCCCCGGCCCAGTCCCGCTCCATCCCCGTGCCCTGGCCGGTGAAGGCCACCGCCGAAACCGAACGCGACGTCCGCTCGTACCCGCCCGAAAACCCGTTCGTCGCCGCCAGGTGCATCCGGCGCCGCGAATAGCCGGCGCTCGCCTCGACCTGGGTGATGTCCCCGCCCGCCATCGCCGCCGCCTCGGCCGCGCGGGCATCCCGCTCCAGCGCCGCAGCACCCGGCTCGGGCGCGGGATCCGCCAGGTCATAGGCCGCCAGGTCCCAGTCCCGCGCGATCTGGCCCGCATCGGCCAGCCCGGCATAGGGGTCTTCCGGCGCCTCGCGCGCCATGGCGACGGCGCGCTCCGCCAGCGTGGTGATCGTGCGGTCCGAAATGTCCGAGGCCGACACGCAGGCCTGCCGCCCGCCGATCAGCACCCGCAACCCGATCTCGATGCCCTCCGACCGCTCGGCCTGCTCCAGCTTGCCCGCGCGGATGTCGATGGACAGCGAAGCGCCATCCACCACCAGCGCATCGGCCGCACCGGCCCCGGCGGCCGTCGCCGCCTTCAGAAGCCGGTCCGCAAGCTCTTCAAGCCGGGGCGTGGTCATGGGGCACCTCCTGTGATGCGGCAGGAGGTAAGCTGCCCCTCGCCCCCGCGCAAGCCAAACAAGCGCAAAGGCCCCGCCCTTGCGGACGGGGCCATGTCTTCCCGACGACCGAAAGGTTACTGGATCTTCTGGCCGTTGACGTTGATGCCCTTGTCCTTGAACTCGACCGTAGAGGTCATGGTATCGGGCTCGCCCTCCACCATCTTGCCGAACATCGACATCATCATCCGAACGCCCATCGCATCGTCCTGGGTGACGAAGCCAAGCGCCACGATCTTGTCCAGCAGGGTATTGCCGCCCACCAGCTTCAGGTCGATCGTCCCGGTCGGCGCCGGCATCCCGCCATAGGTCTGCAGGTCGGTGTTGTCGAAGGTCATCGCGCCCGAACCCGTCAGCTCGGCCCCCGCCGCCTTCAGCAGAATCTGCTTCAGGTCCAGCGAGTCCAGCGTGCCGGGAGGCGCATCGCCCAGGGCCGCCATCGCTGCGTCATCGGTCAGGTCGGTGGTCAGCGTCACCGTGCCGGTGCTGTCCACGATCAGCGTCGCCGGATCGCGCGGCAGCTGCGCCGTCGGATCGACCATGCCCAGCAATTCATCGGGCAGCTTCAGATCCACCAGCCGCGCCAGGAAGGTGAACGGCTGCGGCGCATCGGATTTCGCGACGGGGAAGCCCAGGTCGAAGGCCGCCTCCGAATAGGACACCGACACGCTCGGGAAGGGCATGTCGCCCCCGGCCACGGTCATCGTCACACCGCTGCCATTGCCCTTGAAGCCCATGGTCTCCTTGTTCAGCACAAAGCCCACGCCACCGCTTGCCGCCTCGCCCGAGATGGTGGTGGGCTTGCCGTCCTCGGTTCCGCCAAACTCGAAGCTGGTCTTGCCATAGCTGAACTGGCTGTCGGTGAAGAAGCCGTCCTGCAGCGCCTTGTTCATGTTCTCCATGGCAGCCGCATCCAGGAAGGCGCCCTTGGTGGAACCGTTGAGGTCCGCCACCGACACCTTGGCCTTGAAATCCGACTTCGCCGCCGAATCCGCGCCGCTGATGTCCATCGTCATCCCGGCTGCGGTAAAGGTCGAATCCAGCGCCATCGGCGCCGTGCCCTCGCCCGCAGCAAAGGCATAGCTGCCCTTGATCCCGGTGAACTTCACCTCGCCCGCGGCCGTCATCGTCTCGGTGCCCGGCCCTTCCAGGCTGTCCAGCTTCACGCCGAACTCCGGCGCATCGAAAGCATAGGTCGGCGAGGCCGCCGTGCCCGAGGCCACCACCTTCAGCCCCGGCTGCGTGACCGTCAGCTTGACGGTCACGGGCTTCGGCGCCGCTGCATCCGTCGTGTCGGTCACCGTCAGCGTCATCGGATAGCTGTCCGACATGGTGACAGCCACGGTCCCGTCGCCCTGGTCGGCGAAGACGACCCGGTCGATCACGCCCTCGACGCTCGTCTCGGCATCCTTCATCTGGATCGTCACGCCCTCGGCCACCAGCGACGTGCCGTCATGCGAGGTGGATTTCGCCGTGATCGTCTGCCCCTGCTCGGCCCCCAGGTTCTGCCAGCTTCGCCAGACTTCATCGGGCGTGATTTCCGCCGAAGCCGCACTCGCCAGGATCAGGGCAAGCGCCGTGCTGCCCGCAAGCCGCCAATGTTTCATGATGATGCCTTCCGATGGAAATTCCTCGCGCGGCATCCTGTGGCGACGGGTCCGGCGGGTCAAGGGTTTCCCGGACCTGATGCACGGGGTAAACGGCTTTGTCATCGACCAGGGAGAAATACGTGATGATCGGGGTGGATGTGGCCGAGGGCCTGTGGACGCTGACGATCGCGCGGCCGGAAAAGGCCAATTCGCTGACGCGGCAGATGCTTCTCGACCTCGAAACCGCCGTGGGCAGGGCCGCAGCCCAGGGTGCGCGCGCCCTGGTGCTCACCGGGTCCGGCAAGGTCTTCTCGGCCGGCGCCGATCTCGAAGAGGCCCGCGCCGGCCTTTCCGTCGATCCGGTCTGGGACCGGCTGTCCAATGCCATCGCCGCCCTGCCCTGCCTGACCGTCGCCGCGCTGAACGGCACGCTGGCCGGCGGCGCCATGGGCATGGCGCTCGCCTGCGACCTGCGCCTTGCCGTGCCGGGGGCCAACTTCTTCTACCCAGTGATGCGGCTCGGCTACCTGCCCCAGCCCGCCGATCCGCCCCGCCTGGCAGCCCTTGTCGGACCGGCGCGCGCCAGGATGATCCTGATGGCCGGCGCCCGCATCACCGCCGACCAGGCCCTTGCCTGGGGGCTCATCGACGGCATCCAGGAAGCCGACGCACTCCTTCCGGCGGCCCGCGCGCTGGCGGCCGATTCCCTTGGCGCGACGGCCGCCCATGTCGCCGCGATCAAGGCCATGATCCCGGCCCGCTGACCCCGGCGCAGCCGTTCTCTCCACATTTTGCCGATACATCTCCGCCGACGCACCAGTTTTGCCCCGAAGGAGGGCGAAACTGCGCGCCCATCGCCCGAAAACGCCCCCAAGACCTGCGCAAGACCGTTCGGTTTTTCCGAACGCAGCCTTCCAACTTTTGTTATTGCGAATGGCGCCCACCTCCCTATCGTCTGGGGATGGCCGGAAAACCGGCTTCCGCCCGCGTGCGGACAAGACAGGGAGTCGACCATGAAGATGCTGAAGCTCGCGGCCACCACCGCGCTTGCCACCGTGACCGCCCTCACCCCCGCCCTCGCTCAGATGACCGCGATCGGCGCTGGCGAAGGCCAGGTCGATATCGTCGCCTGGCCCGGCTACATCGAGCGGGGCGAAACTGACAAGGCCTTCGACTGGGTCACCAAGTTCGAAGCCGCCACCGGCTGCAAGGTCAACGTCAAGACCGCCAACACCTCCGACGAGATGGTGGCACTGATGAACGAGGGCGGCTTCGACCTCGTCACCGCAAGCGGCGACGCCTCGCTGCGCCTGGTCTCGGGCGGCCGCGTCCAGCCGATCAACACCGACCTGATCCCGTCCTGGGGCACGGTGGACGACCGCCTGAAAAGCGCGCCCTGGCACACCGTGGACGGCGTGCACTATGGCGTGCCCTACATGTGGGGCCCGAACGTCCTGATGTACAACACCGAAGTGTTCAAGGAGGCGCCCACCTCCTGGAACGTGGTGTTCGAGGAAATGACCCTGCCCGACGGCAAGTCGAACAAGGGCCGCGTGCAGGCCTACGACGGCCCGATCCATGTGGCCGACGCCGCGCAGTACCTGATGACGCACAAGCCGGAACTCGGCATCACCTCGCCCTACGAGCTGAACGAAGACCAGTACAAGGCGGCGCTGGACCTGCTGCGCCAGCAGCGTGAACTGACCAGCCGCTACTGGCACGACGCCTTCATCCAGATCGACGACTTCAAGAACGAAGGCGTGGTCGCCTCGGGCTCCTGGCCCTTCCAGGTGAACCTGCTCAAGGCCGATGGCCAGCCCATCGCCTCGACCATCCCGTCAGAAGGCGCCACCGGCTGGGCCGACACCACGATGATGCATGTCGATGCCGCCCATCCGAACTGCGCCTACATGTGGATGGAACACACGCTCAGCTCGAACCTGCAATCCGACCTCGCGGTCTGGTTCGGCGCCAACCCCTCGGTTCCCGCCGCCTGCACCGACGGCCGCGGCATGTCCACCGCCGAAAGCTGCACGGCCAACGGCATGGACGATTTCGAGAAGATCCGCTTCTGGACCACCCCGGTCTCGAAATGCTCCCAGGGCGAATGCGTGCCCTACTACCGCTGGGTTTCTGACTACATCGGTGTGATCGGCGGCCGCTAAGCCCCCACCCCATCCCTCCCCCTTCATGGGGGAGGGAGCTGCCTTCCCTTCCGGCGCTTCGGCCAGCCTCTCGCGCTTCCCTCTTCCCTCGGGGAGAGGGTCAGGGTGAGGGGGCAGCGCCTTGTTTTCCCCAACCGGACCGTCCCATGACCGCCGCCGTCGAATTCCAGAATGTCCAGCGCCACTTCGGCACCGTAAAGGCCGTCGATGGCGTGGACCTGACCATCCGCGAAGGCGCCTTCTTCGCCATGCTCGGCCCTTCCGGCTCGGGCAAGACCACCTGCCTGCGGCTGATCTCGGGCTTCGAGAAACCCACCGGCGGCGCCATCCGCATCTTCGGTCAGGATGTCAGCGACGTGCCGCCCAACCGGCGCAACGTGAACACCGTGTTCCAGGACTACGCGCTGTTTCCGCACATGAACGTGCGCGACAACGTGGCCTACGGGCTGATGGTCAAGGGCGTGGACCGCGCCAGACGTTACGCCAAGGCCGAAGAGATGCTCTCGCTCGTCAAGCTGTCCGGCTACGGCGACCGCAAGCCCGGCCAGCTTTCCGGCGGACAGCGCCAGCGCGTCGCGCTGGCCCGCGCCCTGGTAAACGAACCCCGCGTGCTTCTTCTCGACGAACCCCTCGGCGCGCTGGACCTCAAGCTGCGCGAGGCGATGCAGGACGAACTGAAGGCGCTCCAGCACCGCCTGGGCATCACCTTCGTCTTCGTCACCCACGACCAGCACGAAGCCCTGTCCATGGCCGACAGCCTTGCCGTGTTCAACGAAGGCAGGATCGCCCAGATCGGCACGCCGGAAGAGGTCTATGCCCGCCCCGCCACCCGCTTCGTCGCCGATTTCGTCGGTTCCTCCAACGTCCTTCCGCCCGACCTGACCCGCAGCCTCGGCGGCCCCGACCGCTGGTCCTCGCTGCGCCCGGAATCGCTGCGACTGGCAACGGGCCCCGACGCGCGCCTCACCGGCCCCGTCCGCGCGCTGCGCTACCTCGGGGCCGGCACCCGCGTGGTGATCGACGCCAGGGGCACCGAGATCGCCGCCCTCATCCCCGCCGGCCAGCCCGTCCCGCCCGAAGGCGCCGAGGCGGGCCTCACCTTCGACGCCCCCGCGCTGCATGTGATGGAGGGCGAGAAGTGACGCGCCCCAATTCGCCCCAGGCAGAGGCCCGGCCATGACCACCACGGCCATCCTCCCCGAACGCGGGCTGTCCGACCGGCTGACCGCCACCTTCTGGCGCCGCCCCCGCCTGCTTCTGGTGCTCCTGCTGACACCGCCGCTCCTGTGGCTGGGCGTGGTCTACCTCGGCTCGCTCGCAGCACTCCTGTGGCAAAGCTTCTATTCCATCGACGAATTCTCGGGCATGGTCGTCCCCGAATTCACGCTCAAGACCTATGCCGAGCTGTTCCGCCCCGCGAACCTCGACATCATCATCCGCACCGTTTCCATGTCCGCCGCCGTCACGCTCGGCTGCGCCGTGCTCGCCTTCCCCATCGCCTACTACGCCGCCCGCTACGCCCGCGGCCGCTGGAAGGCCGTGTTCTACCTCGGCATCATGCTGCCCCTGTGGTCCAGCTACCTGGTCAAGGTCTATGCCTGGAAGCTGATCCTCGCCAAGGAAGGCATCATCGGCTGGGCCGCCACCGGCGCGGGCCTCGGCGGCGTGCTGGACGCGGTGCTCGCCATCCCGGTGATCGGCGGCAACTCGCTCTCCACCAGCTACATCGGCACCTTCCTCGTCTTCGTCTATGTCTGGCTGCCCTACATGATCCTGCCCATGCAAGCCGCGCTGGAGCGTGTGCCCACCTCCATGCTGGAAGCCTCCGCCGACCTCGGCGCCAGCCGCTCGCAGACCTTCCGCACGGTGATCCTGCCGCTCGCCATGCCGGGGGTCATCGCCGGGTCGATCTTCACCTTCTCGCTGACCTTGGGCGACTACATCATCCCCTCCATCATCGGCAATTCGGCCAATTTCATCGGCATGGCGGTCTACCAGTTCCAGGGCACCGCCGGGAACATCCCGCTGGCCGCCGCCTTCGCCGTCGTCCCCATCCTCATCATGCTGGTCTACCTCACCCTGGCCCGCCGCGCGGGAGCCTTCGATGCCCTCTGAAGACCGCCCCTCGCTCGGCCTGAAACTCGGCGCGCTCGGCGGCTTGCTGTTCCTGCACCTGCCGATCCTCCTGATCTTCCTCTATGCCTTCACCACCGAGGAACGCAGCTTCCAGTTCCCGCCGCCCGGCCTCACGACCAAATGGTTCGCCGTCGCCTGGTTCGACCGGCCCGACATCTGGCCGCCGCTCTGGCTGTCGCTGAAGGTCGCCGCCATCGCCACCGCCGTCGCCCTCGTCCTCGGCACCCTCGTCTCGGCCGCCATGTCGCGCACCAGCTTCTTCGGGCGCGAGCAGATCTCGCTCCTGATCCTCCTGCCCATCGCCCTGCCCGGCGTCATCACCGGCATGTCGCTGCGCTCGGCCTTCGGCATGATGGACATTCCCTTCTCGGTCTGGACCATCGTCCTCGGCCACGCGACCTTCTGCATCGTCATCGTCTACAACAACGCCGTCGCCCGCTTCCGCCGCCTCTCCGGCGGCGTGCTCGAAGCCTCGGCCGATCTCGGCGCCAACGCCTTCCAGACCTTCCGCCACATCCTTCTGCCCAACCTCGGCTCGGCGCTGCTGGCGGGGGGCATGCTGGCCTTCGCGCTGTCGTTCGACGAGGTCATCGTCACCACCTTCACCGCCGGCACGGGCCTCGACTCCAAGACCCTGCCGATCTGGATGCTGGACGAGCTGATCCGCCCGCGCCAGCGCCCGGTCACCAACGTGGTCGCCATCGTGGTCTTCGTCGCCACCTTCTTCCCCATCCTCATCGCCTACTACCTGACCCGCGGCGGGTCCGAGACCGCCGGTTCGGGCAAATGACAGGACCCTGCCCATGGACACTTCCTTTCCCACGATCGACACCGCACTCCTGATCGGCGCCTCGCTGGAACCCGGCCAGGACATGCGCGAGCCGATCCTGAACCCGCGCACCGGCGGCCTCATCCTCGACGTGCCCGAAGCCTCGCCAGGCCAGATCGACCGCGCCGTCGGCGCCGCGCGCCGGGCCTTCGACGGCTGGTCCCGCACCACGCCCGCCGAACGCTCAGCCGCGCTGCACCGCATCGCCAACCGCATCGAGTCCGAGGCCGACGCCTTCGCCGCGCTCGAGGCGCTGAACTGCGGCAAGCCGATCAACGCCGCCCGCAATGACGAAATCCCCGCCATCGTGGACTGTTTCCGCTTCTTTGCGGGCGCGGTGCGCTGCCAGAACGGCGCCATCGCGGGCGAATACCTCGCCGGCCACACCAGCATGATCCGCCGCGACGCCGTGGGCGTTGTGGCCTCGATCGCACCCTGGAACTATCCCCTGATGATGATGGCGTGGAAGCTCGCCCCCGCCATCGGCGGCGGCAACACCGTGGTGTTCAAGCCGTCCGAACAGACGCCGCTCACCGCCCTGAAACTCGCCCGCATCCTGGCCGAGGAACTGCCCGAAGGCGTGGTCAACATCCTCACCGGCCGCGGCCAGACCGTCGGCAGCACGCTGATCAACCACCCCGGCGTGGACATGATCAGCCTGACGGGCGACGTGGCCACGGGCCGCAAGATGCTGGACGCCGCGGCAAAGACCGTGAAGCGCACCCATCTGGAACTGGGCGGCAAGGCCCCGGTCGTGGTCTTTGACGACGCCGACATCGCCGCCGTGGTCGAAGGCCTGCGCGCCTTCTCCTTCTACAACGCCGGCCAGGACTGCACCGCCGCCTGCCGCGTCTATGCCGACCGCAAGATCTACGACAACCTGGTCGCAGACCTGACAGCCGCCGCCGCCTCCATCACCCTGGCCGCCGAAGACGACACGGTGAACGAGATCGGCCCGCTCATCAGCCAGCGCCAGCGCGACCGGGTGGCCAGCTTCGTCAACCGCGCCCGCGAGGTGAACCATATCGAAATCACCACCGGCGGCGAGGCGCTGGACCAGGGCTTCTACTACCGCCCCACCGTGGTCGCCGGTGCCCTGCAGGACGATGAAATCGTCCGGCGCGAGGTCCTCGGCCCGGTCGTTTCGGTCACGCCCTTCTCAGACGTGGATCAGGCCGTCGCCTGGGCCAACGACAGCGATTATGGCCTCGCCTCATCGGTCTGGACAAAGGACGTGGGCCGCGCGATGGCCACGGCGGCGCGGCTCCGCTACGGCTGCACCTGGGTGAACACCCATTTCATGCTGGTCAACGAAATGCCCCACGGCGGGCTGAAGCAATCCGGCTACGGCAAGGACATGTCCGCCTACGCGCTGGAAGACTACACCGTGGTGCGGCACGTGATGGTCAAGCACGGGTAAGGCCCCGCAGGTCTCCCCCCTCGCGCCACGCCGACCGTCCGGGCACCTCCCCTCCCCCTCGTGGGGAGGGGTCGGGGGAGGGGGCGCCGGACAGACGCACAAGGAATCCCGGCGCATTCCGCGCCGCTGTTCAGGGAGGAACAGATGAACCGCAGAAGCCTGTTTGCCGCCGCCGCCCTTGCGCTGATGCCCCTGGCCCCTGCCTATGCGGGGGACGATGCGCTGTCCGTTGTGCAGGCCTATCTCGCCGCCTGGAACGCGCATGACAGCGCCGCGGCCGCCAGCCATTTCGCTCCTGATGTCACCTACTACGACGCCTCGGTCGGCACCCCCGTCACCGGCGCGGAAGCCGCAAGAACCGGCGTGATCGACAACTTCCTGAACGCCGCCCCCGATGCCGCCTGGACCATGCGCGGCGAAGCCATCGTGCAGGGCGACCACGTCGCCTTCGAATGGGAATTCAAGGGCACCAATACCGGCGCCTGGGCCGACGGCACCGCTGCCACCAACAAGCCCTTCGCCTTCACCGGCGCCTCGGTCTTCACCGTGAAGGACGGCAAGATCACCACGCAAAGCGACTACTACGACGCGCTCGGCTTCTACAAGCAACTCGGGCTGATGTGATCGGAACGCCCGGCGCGGCATCCGTCGCGCCGGGCCTGCCCGCCTCCCCTCCCCCTCGTGGGGAGGGGCTGGGGGAGGGGGGCGCCTTGGCTCACCGTCTGCCCCGTCAGGATTTCCGCGGCGCCTTGCCGATCCTGGCACAGGTCTCCAGGTAATCCTCGACCGCTTCGTGGAAGGCCGCCCGCAGGTCCTCGACGGTGTCGTCATGAAACCCGACCCCATCGCGGAGTCCCGCGATGCGGCCAAAGAACAGCCCGTCCTCGTCATCATATTCGATCCGGGCCGAATGGCCCTTGTATTGCATCGCGGTTGCCCCGTCCCTGAGCACCGCCGATGCTGCCACAATCGGGTACAGCAAACCAAGGCCAGCTTGCCCGACCTCGGACAATTCTTAAGTCCAAGTTAACGCGGCCAGGCAACCCATTGAAATCATTGCCCCGAACCAGGCGTCCGAGCTCGGACGCCTCCTCTAGCCCTTCGCCCGGGCGGCCGACCGGGCCAGGCTCATCGCCTCGGCCAGCACCGCCTCTTCCCCCACATGGTTCATCAGGATCAGGACCAGCCGGGCATTCAGGGCATGGCTCTCGGCCTCGGTCAGCCCCTCGTGCAGGGCGATCAGCCGGGCATAGGCCTCGTCGGGGCGGGCCAGATTGGGGGCGGTGGTCAGGGGCATCTCACGGCTCCAGGGCAAGGGCGCGGGCCAGGGCGGCCGCCACGGCCTCCCGGTCGAAGGCGGTCCAGCGGGCGGAGACATGCTGGTCAGGCCGGATCAGATAGACCCCCGCGCCGGCATCACCCAGGTAGCGGGCCTTCAGCGCCGGGTTCTCCCGGCCCGACAGCGCCAGCCGCCGCACCGTCACGCCATGGGCCTCCACCACCTCCGGCGCCTCGGCATCCAGCGTCAAGAGCGTGAAGCCCCCGCCCAGCCGTGAGAGCAGCCAGCCGCCGTCCAGCGGCGCATCCGGGCAGGGACTGCCCGGCCGCGTCCGCACCGGCATCCCCGCCACATCCGGCCCGTTCAGATCAGACCCGTCATAGGTGCAGGGCACCGACAGCCGCCCCGAGTTCACGATGGTCCGCGCGAAGGGCGCCACCGCCGCCAGGTCCAGCACCGCGTTGCGGAACATGTGGGACACCGGGGTCTTGGGCGTGATGAAGTCCGTGGCCCTGGTCGAGTTCAAGATGTTCTCATCCGCCCCATGCACCCGCTCCTGGTCATAGCTGTCCAGCAGCCGGTCGGGCGCCGTGCCATCCAGCACCAGCTTCAGCTTCCAGCACAGGTTGTCCACGTCCTGGATGCCCGAGTTCGCCCCCCGCGCCCCGAACGGACTGACCTGATGCGCCGCGTCGCCCGCAAAGATCACCCGCCCATGCCGGAACCGCTCCATCCGCCGGCACTGGAACGTGTAGATCGAGGTCCAGACCAGATCGTAGCTGACATCCGGCCCCAGCATCGCATCCACCCGCGCCCGGATGCTCTCTGGCTCCAGCTCCTTCTTGCGGTCGATGTTCCAACCCAACTGGAAATCGATCCGCCAGACATCGTCGGGCTGCTTGTGGAGAAGCGCCGAGGCGCCCGACTTGAAGTGCGGCTCGAACCAGAACCACCGCTCGGTCGGGAAGTCGGCCGTCATCCGAACATCGGCGATCAGGAAGTTGTCCTCGAAGACACGCCCCTCGAACCCAAGCCCCAGCATCCCCCGCAGAGGCGAGCGCGCGCCGTCGCACGCCAAGAGCCAGTCGGCCTCGATCCCGTAATCGCCATCGGGGGTGGACACCTTCAGCGCCACATGGTCCGCGCCCGGCTCCATCGCCTCGACCCGGTTCCGCCCCCGGATCTCGATCGGCGCGCCCTTCGCCTGCTCGGCCAGGATCGCGTCATGCAGGAACTTTTCGAAGTAGGGCTGCTGCAGGTTGATGAAGGCCGGATAGGCGTGCCCGTCCTCGGGGAGCAGGTTGAACTCGTACAACAGCCGGTCGTCGTGGAACACCTTGCCGACGTTCCAGACCACGCCCTTGTCCAGCATCGCCTTGCCCGCGCCAAGCCGGTCACAGATTTCCAGGCACCGCTTGGAAAAGCAGATGGCCCGGCTGCCCTCGCCGATGCCCTCGTTGTCGTCCAGTACCAGGACCGGCACGCCCATGTGGCCCAGGTCCAGCGCCGCGGCCAGACCAACCGGTCCGGCGCCGACGATCACCACCGAGTGACGACGGACGGCGCGGTCCTGATCGGGCGACTTCCGATAGGGGTAAAGCTGGAAGGCCAGGTTGTAGGCAGGGCGCAGGGGCTGGTTCATGGCGGTCTCCGTCAGCCCTGCAACGCCGCCCACATCTCCAGATCGCGCTGCGCGGTCCAGATGCGGGGATGGTCGAGGCCGCGCGCCTCGTCATAGGCGCGGGCGACGTTGAAGGGCAGGCAATGTTCGTAGATCGCGTAGTCTTTGAACTTCGGATCGCAGGCGGCGCGGCAGGCGTCCCAGGCCTCCTTCAGGCTACCGTCGCGAGCCACCACCCGGGCGACGGGGCGGTAAGTGGATTCCACGAAATCCTTCGTGCGGTCCAGCGCCCCATTCACCGCCGCGCGGCCCACCACGGCATCGCCCCGGCCCGGCGCGATGGCGTCCAGGTCGTAGGCGCGGATCGCTTCCAGCGTGCCGCCCCAGTCGGAGAAATGGCCGTCGCCGCAGTAGCAGGCGGAATGGGCCTCGACGATGTCGCCGGTGAACATCACGTTCGCATCCGGCACATGGATCACCGCATCGCCCGCGGTATGAGCGCGGCCAAGTTGAAGGATGTCGACCCGCCGCTTCCCAAGCCAGACCGACATCTTGCCGTTGAACGTGGTGGTCGGCCAGGTCAGGCCGGGGATGCTCTCGTGGCCCTGGAAGAGGCGGGGGAAGCGCTGGAACTCGCTGTCCCAATCCTCCTGCCCCCGTTCCACCACCATGTTGCGCGCGGCTTCCGACATGATGATCTGGTTCGCGCCGAAGGCGCTGGCCCCAAGAACGCGGACAGCGTGATAGTGGGTCAGCACGACATGGCTGATCGGCTTGTCGGTGACGGAACGAATGCAGTCGATCACCTTCTGCGCCAGCCGGGGCGTGGCCTGGGCCTCGACCACCATCACCGAGTCATCGCCGATGATGACGCCTGAATTGGGGTCGCCCTCGGCGGTGAAGGCGTAAAGCCCCTCGCCGATCTGGGTGAAGCTGATCTTCTTTTCGCTCAGGTCACCCTGGCTTGCGAAGGCCTTGGCCATGTCAGGTCCTCTTGTAGGGGTCGGTCAGCGCGGGGATCACCTGCCCCGTGCAGTCGCCGAAGCCGATGGTGTAGCCGTCGCCCCGCGCTGCGCCGCGCAGGGTGAGCGTGTCGTTGTCCTCGATGAAGGTCCGCGTGCCGCCGTCTTTCAGCGCGATCGGCTCCTTGCCCCCCCAGCTAAGCTCCAGCAGCGACCCGCGGCTTTCCTTCGTCGGGCCCGATATGGTGCCAGAGCCCAGAAGATCGCCCGTGGTCATGGCGCAGCCAGAGGTCGTGTGATGGGCCAGTTGCTGCGGGGCCGAGTAGTACATCTCGCTGTAGTTGGTCCGGCTCAGCACCGTCTCCACCCCACCCTCGGGGCGCAGCGCCACCTCCAGCGCGATGTCGTAAAGCATGGGGCACGGTTCGTGCAGATAGGGCAGCAGCGGGCGTTCGCGCGCAGGGGTAGAAACCCGGAACGGCTCCAGCGCGGCCTTCATCACGATCCAGGGGCTGATGGTCGTGGCCGTCGCCTTGGCCTGGAACGGGCCAAGCGGCTGGTACTCCCAGGCCTGGATGTCGCGCGCCGACCAGTCGTTCAGCAGCACATAGCCGAAGATCATCGCATCGGCTTCCTCGACCGTCACCGGGCCTTCCGACGGCATCCCCACGACCGCGCCCATCTCCAGCTCGATGTCGAACCGGCGCGAGGGCTGGAAGGCGGGCAGCTCGTGATCCGGCCCCTTCACCTGCCCCCACGGCCGCCGCACCGGCGTGCCCGACACGACAACCGAGGACGCGCGGCCGTTGTAGCCGATGGGGATCGACAGCCAGTTCGGCGGCAGGGCGTTCTCTGCACCGCGGAACATGGTGCCCACGTTGAAGGCGTGGTGACGGCCTGCGTAGAAATCGGTGTACTCGGCCACCAGGAAGGGCAGATGCAGCGTCACCGCGGACAGCGGCACCAGATGATCCTCGACGAGGTAGCTCTTGGTGGAGCCCTCTTTCAGGAGCGCCACGACCTGCGCGCGCAGGTCGGCCCCGACATCCGGCCCCGCGGCCATGACCTCGTTCCAGAACGGCACGTCCAGAAGCGGCCCGCCAGGCAGCGCGATCAGCCCCTCGGCCTCCAGCGCCGTGACATCCAGCACGAAATCGCCGATGGCCATGCCGCAGCGCGGCTCGTCCTCGCCTTGCGAAAAGACGCCACAGGGCAGGTTGTTCAGCGGGAACGGGGCGTCAGGCGCATTGGCGCTTTCGACCCATGACTTGAGAAGCGGCACGGTTCTTCCTGCTTTTGTCTGAAGGTATCGGGGCAGTCCGGGGGCAGCGCCCCCGGCACTTCGCACCGTGGCTTACTTCACGCCCGGCGTCCCGTCGAATTTCTTTTCAAGCGACCCCCAGCAATCGATGTAGTCCTCCTGCAGGTGGCCGGCCTTCGCCGCCCATTCGGTCAGGTGCTGCGGGAAGCGGGTCTCGAACATGAAGCTCATGGTTTCAGACTGGCGCACCGGCACCATCGGCTCGTTCGAGGCATGTTCAAAGGCGTTCCGGTCCGGCCCGTGCGGCAACATGCAGTTGTGCAGGCTCATGCCGCCGGGGACAAAGCCCTTGGGCTTGGCGTCATAGATTCCGTAGATGTTGCCCATCAGCTCGGACATGACGTTCTTGTGGTACCACGGCGGGCGGAAGGTGTTTTCGGCCACCATCCAGCGTTCACGGAACAGGACGAAGTCGATGTTGGCCGTGCCCTCGACGCCCGAGGGCGCCGTAAGAACGGTAAAGATCGACGGGTCGGGGTGGTCGAACAGCACAGCGCCGACCGGGCAATAGGTGCGCAGGTCATACTTGCAGGGCGCATAGTTGCCGTGCCAGGCCACGACGTCCAAGGGCGAATGGCCGATCTCGGTCACATGAAACTGGCCGCACCACTTCACATAGACCTTCGACGGCACCTCGCGGTCTTCATAGGCCGCCACCGGGGTCTTGAAGTCACGCCGGTTGGCCATGCAGTTGGCACCGATCGGGCCGCGCCCCGGAAGCTGGAACTTCTGGCCGTAATTCTCGCAGACGAACCCGCGCGCCGGGCCTTCCAGCACCTCGACACGGTAGACCAGGCCGCGCGGAAGGATGGCGATTTCGCGCGGTTCCAGGTCGATGATGCCAAGTTCGGTGCAGAACCGCAGGCGGCCTTCCTGCGGCACGACCAGCAGCTCGCCATCGGCCGAGAAGAAGTATTCGTCCTTCATCGACGTGTTGACCAGGTACATGTGGCTGGCCATGCCCGTCTGGGTGTTCACGTCGCCCGCCGTGACCATCGTGCGCATCCCGGTGATCCAGGTGAGCTTTTCTCCCGCCGGAACCGTGACCGGATCCCACCTGTACTGGCCAAGCGAGATGATGTCGGGGTCGATGTTCGGCGCCGATTTCCACAAGGGTACCGAGATCTTGGAAAACCGGTGGGTGTGCTTCACCGAGGGCCGGATGCGATAGCACCAGGTGCGTTCGTTCTGGTGGCTGGGCGCGGTGAAAGCCGTGCCGGACAACTGTTCGCCGTAAAGTCCATAGTTGCACTTCTGCGGCGAGTTCATGCCCTGCGGCAAGGCACCGGGCAGGGCCTCGGTCTCGAAATCGTTGCCGAAGCCGGGCATGTAGCCTTCATGCGGGCCAGAGATCGAGGCCGCGCGGATCATGCCGGCGGGAAGGCTGTGGCTGGTCATCTGATCCTCCTCGGGTCGGCAGCGGGGGCCGAATCTGAGGGGATAATTGGTTGCAAACGCAACCAAGTCAAGGTAAACATGCACCTGCAACAAAGGTTGGGGCCGCGATGAGCGATGTGGTGCTGTACGACTATTGGCGGTCCTCGGCTGCCTACCGCCTGCGCATCGGCCTGGGCCTTCTGGGCCTGCCCTGGACCTCGATCCCGGTGGACCTGACCTCTGGCGCGCAGCGCGGTGCTGAAAATCTTCAGCGCAACCCGCAAGGTCTGGTCCCCACGCTGGATATCGACGGCCTGCAACTGACCCAGTCGCTGGCGATCCTGGAGTACCTGGACGAAACGCGCGGTGCCGGCTGGCTGCCCTCTGATCCCGCAGGCCGCGCGCGGGTCAGGACCCTGGCTTATGCCGTGGCTGTCGACATCCATCCCGTCTGCAACCTGCGCGTCGCGAAGTTCGCCGAAACGGCCGGCAACATCCCCATGCAGGACTGGATGCGCCACTTCATCGCCCTCGGGCTGGAAGGCGTGGAAGGGCTGCTTGCCAAGGGGCCGACCGGGCGGTTCTGCCACGGCGACGGCGTCACGTTGGCCGACATCGTTCTGGTGCCGCAAGTCTACAACGCCCGCCGGTGGGGCATTGATCTGTCAGCCTATCCCCGGGTGTCGGCGATCTCTTCCGCCTGCGAGGCGCTTCCCGCCTTCGCCGCGGCCCATCCCGACAGGGCAAAGCCCGCGGGCTGACCCAACAACCGCCGCAGGGGCTTTGCCCCGCCGTTCAGGTCATGCCATGTTGCGCGCGAAGGAGTTCGCTGGCGCCCAATGACAGACACCCATTCTCGCGACCCGGAAGGTCCGGATTTCGACCTGCAAGGTTTTCTCCCCTACCTGTTGAATCAGGCCGCCGAGGCGACCTCGCGGGGGTTTCAGGAAATCTACCGCGACAGCTATGGCTTCACGCGGACCCAGTGGCGGGTGATGGCGAACCTTGGCAAGTTCGGCGCCATGACCGCGCGCGACATCTGCACCATCAGCCATATTGAAAAAACCAAGGTCAGCCGGGCCGTGGCCTCGCTGGAAGCTTTGGGAATGCTGACGCGCGCGCCGTCCGATCTGGACAAGCGTGCGGAAATCCTTTCCCTCACCGATGCCGGGCGCGCCGCCTTCGATGATCTGGGCCAGCGCGCCCTGGCCTATGACCGCGCCCTGCGCGCCCGTCTGGGCACCGAGGCATCCGCCATGCTGGACAAAGTCCTCGCCAGCCTGATGGCGGATCGCGGCTAGGGGCGGGGCAAGACACCCGAGGCGATCCAGTCGTCCACCACACGCAGGGCTGCATCAGTGAAGTCCGGGTCGTTGATGTGGGTATCCATCTCGACCAGGCGCACATTGGGCGGCAGGACGCGGCGCAACTCGTCCACGAAGGCCGCCAGCGCCTCGCCGTCATGCAGCGGCCCGCCGGGACGGTCCCATTCGTTGCCGCCCTGCGTCGGCAGCAGAAAGACCACCGGGCCCTCGGCAGAGGCGAGTTTTCCCGCGATCACCCTTGCGAGTTCTCGGCGCTCTTCCGCGGTCTGGACCACCGAGGTCAACAGACGGTTATGGGCATGGGCCGGGCGGTCGGCCAACCGCGGCGGGATCGGATGCCAGCCCACGAGGTCCACAAGGTCATAGCAGCCGATCGACACGATCTGCGGCACGCCCTTCCGGCCCGCCGCCGTCATCCGGTCCGGTCCCGCGCTGATGGCCGATCCGAACAGGTGGTTGCCCACCTCCTGCGGCGCAAAGTCCATCACCGCCGCAAAGGCCCCCTGCGCGGCAAGCTCCTCGAAGGCCCGCCCGCCCATGCCCGTGGCGTGGAACACCGCCAGGTCATAACCGCGCGCCTCCAGCGCCGGTTTCAGATTGACCATGTATCGCAGCACCGTCTTGCCGAACGAGGTCATGCCGATCAGCGGCCGGTCCCGCGACGGCGGCTCCACCGCCCGCGCTGCACCCAGCACAGCCCCGGCAGCCTGGCTGAGCGAGGCCTTGCAGACCGGGTTCAGCCCATACAGCCCGCCGGCCCACAGGATCATCTGGATGTCGGGCGCCAGCCGTTCAGGCGGGATCATCGGCGAAAAGCTGACGGTCGAGACTACGTATTTCGGCACTCCCAGGGGCAGCGCGGCGCACAGATCCAGCGCAAGGTCCGTGCCCATGCTGCCGCCAAGCGCCAGCACCCCGTCGAACCGCCCTTCCGAATGAAGCCGCGCCGCAAGGGTGGCCGCCCCCCGCGCCATCGCCTGCATGGCCACGTTCTCGTCTTCCGCTGCAACGATCTCGGCAATCGTCGTCCCGGCTGCCGCGACAACCTCGTGCTTGGACAGGTCCACCGGAACCTTCGGGTCGCCCAGGACCGAGACATCCATGGTCACGACCTCGCCGCCCTGCCGGCGGATCACCTCGGCGATATAGGCCAGTTCATCGTTCTTGGTGTCGTAGGTCCCCACGACAAGGATGCGGTTGCCCATGCAGGTCTCTTCCGGACAGGTGATGAGGGGAAGGCGGCCAGCTCGGTCAGAGCTGGATCCAGGCCGTCTTCAGGTCGACATACTTGTCCAGCGCATGCATGGACTTGTCGGCGCCATTGCCCGATTGCTTGGTGCCCGACAGCGGCACGGTGATGTCGGCCCCGCCATAGGTGTTCACATGCACCACCCCCGACCGGATGCCCCGCACCATGCGATGCGCCCGTGAAAGGTTGGACGTCCAGACCCCGGCAGCCAGTCCGAACTCGGTGGCATTGGCCAGGCGCAGCGCCTCGGCCTCGTCCGTGAAGGGGGTCACGGCCAGGACGGGCCCAAAGACTTCTTGCTGATAAAGCCGGTGCTGCGGCTGCACATTCGTCACCACGGTCGGGTCCATGTACCAGCCGCCGGTTTCCTCCAGCGTCCGACCGCCACCGATGACGATCTCTCCCCCTTCGCGCGCCGCGTCGGCCACAAAGCCAAGGTTGCCCTCCAGCTGTGTCAGAGAGTTCACCGCGCCGATCTGGGTGGAAAGCGACAGGGGATTGCCCACCCTCATCTTCTTCGCGGCTTCCGCCAGTTCGGCCACGAACCGGTCATGCACCGAGGCTTCCACCAGCAAACGTGACCCGGCGACACACACCTGCCCGGCATTGCGGAAGATCGCCATCGCCGCCGCCTTGGCCGCCGCGCCAAGATCAGGCGCATCGGCAAAGACGATGTTGGGCGACTTGCCCCCCAGTTCCAGATAGCAGCGTTTCAGGTTCGACTGGGCCGAGTATTGCAGCAGCCGCCGCCCCGTTGCGCCCGATCCGGTGAAGACCAGCACATCCACATCGGGCGACAGCGCCAGCGCCTCGCCCGTCACGCGGCCGGGGCCGGTGACGACGTTGAACACACCCGGCGGAACGCCCGCCTCCAGTGCCAGTTCCGCCAGCCGCAACAGGGTCAGCGAGGCGGTCTCGGCCGGCTTCAGCACCACCGAATTGCCCATGGCCAGCGCCGGGGCCACCTTCCAGGCGCCGATCATCAGCGGGAAGTTCCACGGCACGATGGCCGCCACCACCCCCACCGGCTCGCGGTGGATCATGGCAAGGACGTTGCTCTGGACCGGCGCGATCTCGCCATAGACCTTGTCCAGCGCCTCGGCGTAATAGCGGAAGGTCTGCGCAGCCGACCCCGGCTCGGCCTTCACCGCCATGCCGATGTCGGTGCCGTTGTCACGCACGCCCAGCACCGCAAGCGGAAGGGTCTCGCGGTCGATCAGGTCGGCCAGCCTGTGCAGCACCGCCTTGCGCGCGGCAGGCGCCATGTTGCGCCAGCGCCCATCCTCGAACGCGGCACGAGCGGAGGCACAGGCGCGGGCCACGTCACCGGCGCTGGCAGAGGCAAGCGTTGTCATCCGGCTTCCGTCAATGGGCGACAGGACGGGCATCGGCTCGCCCTCGCCCTCTGTCCATTCGCCATTGATCAGAAGCCTGGCCGGAGCAATCGGCGCTGCGGCCAGTCGGTCGATGGTTGCCTGGTCGAGTGTCATGGAACTGAAGATCCTCGCGCGGTTTCCAAAGCCGCCGAGGCGGCGCAAAGCGGCCAGGCCGGGCCCGGCGTCCAAGTCCGACGACGCAAGCCCATACCGAGCCGGCGCGATCCCTCTGGTTCACTATATGAACCATTGGTTCGAAATTTAGATTGACAGCGCCGGCCTCGATCTGTCAACAAAAATGACGAGGCTCAAAGCCATCATTCTTCAAGGGATGTCGCCAGGCGCGGCAGATGTGATGGGAACCGTAGGCAAAGCCCTTGATATCCTTGACCTCTTTACCCAAAGGCAGCCAAGCCTTGGCTTGTCGCAACTGGCCCGTCTCTCTGGCCTGAACAAGACCACCTGCCACCGCCTCCTGACCGAGATGGAATCGCGCGGGCTGGTGGAACAGGCTGGCCCCGCGCGTGAATACAGGCTTGGCCCCGCGGTCCTGCGGCTGGCGGCGTTGCGGGAATCCTCGGTTCCCACGCGCGAAGCCGCGATGCCGGTGCTGCGCCGCCTGGCCGAGGCCACCGGAGAGACAGCCCATGTCTCGCATCTTGTGGCCGGCCGCCTGCAAACCCTTGCCTTCTGCTATGCCGCCCAGTCCGGCATGAAGGTGATGATGGAAGACGCGGATTTCCTGCCCTTCGATGCCACCGCCTCGGGCGCCGCCGTGCTGGCAAACCTTCCCCGCGGGGAAGGTTTTCGTCTTGCCGCCACAGCCCGGGACCCTGACGCCCTTCACGCCCGCATCGAGGATTGCCGCCGGAACGGCTGGGCCGAAACCCATTCCACCATGCAGAAGGACGTGCAGGGCCTTGCCGTTCCGCTGTTCGATGCCGGCGGTGTCTGCTGCGGCGCCGTCGCGGTCGCGGCAGCGGCCCCCCGCATGACCCCCGCCCTGCACGCCACCATCGTCGCCGAACTGATCCGCGCCGGAACCGAGATCACGGCCCTGCGGGGCGGCGACCTGCCCGAACCGATTGCAACCCTGTGGCGCAGCGCCGCCGGAAAGGACCCGAAATGAAGGACGCGAACTTCCTGAAGGCGAACAATGCCCGCTCCATGTGGCATCCCATGACGGCGCCCTCCGACAGCCTGAACAACCCGCCGACCATCGTCACCGGGGCCTCGGGCGTGCGCATCCGCGACGTGGATGGGCACGAGGTGGTGGATGCCGTGGGCGGGCTGTGGAACGTGAACCTCGGCTACTCCTGCCAACCGGTGAAGGACGCCATCGCTGCGCAGCTGGATGCCCTCCCCTACTACTCGATCTTCCGCGGCACCTCGAACGACAAGGTCATCGAACTGGCCGAGGTACTGCGCGACTTCTTCGCGCCCGATGGCCTGACGCGGGCCTTCTACACCTCGGGCGGCAGCGATTCCGTGGAAACCGCACTGCGGTTGGCGCGCCAGTACCACAAGATCCGGGGCGAGGCGGGCCGGGTTAAGTACCTGTCCCTGAAGAAGGGCTATCACGGCACGCATTTCGGCGGCGCTTCCGTGAACGGCAACGCCAATTTCCGCACGGCCTACGAGCCGCTGCTGCCCGGCTGTCACCACATCCCCGCGCCCTACACCTATCGCAATCCCTTCAACGAGACCGACCCGGAACGGCTGGCTCAGCTGTGCCTTGCCGCGCTTGAGGACGAGATCGCCTTCCAGGGCGCCGGCACCATCGCCGCGATGATCATGGAGCCGATCCTGGGCGCCGGCGGCGTGATCCCGCCGCATCCGTCCTTCATGCCGGGCGTGGCCGCGATCTGCCGCAAGAACGGCATCCTCTTGATCGCAGACGAGGTCATCACCGCCTTCGGCCGCACCGGCGCCTGGACGGGCAGCCGGCTGTGGGGCGTGAAGCCCGACTTCACCTGCACCGCCAAGGCCATCACCAATGCCTTTTTCCCCTTCGGTGCGGTGATGATCGCCGAAGCAGTAGCAGAGGTGTTCGAGAAGGATGAAACCGGCAAGGCCGCCATCGGCCACGGCTACACCTATTCCGGCCACCCGGTTGGCGCCGCGGCGGCACTGGCCTGCCTGGCCGAGACCAAGCGGCTGAACGTGATCGAGAATGCGGCGGCGCGCGGCACGCAACTGCACGAGGGGCTGAAGGCGCTTCAGGCCAAGCACAGCCTGATCGGCGATGTCCGCGGCGGGCATGGCCTGATGTGCGCGATGGAACTGGTGTCCGACCGCGCCACGAAGAAGCCCGCCGACAAGTCCGTTCTGGCGCGGGTTCAGGAAACGGCTTACCGGTCGGGCGCGATGGTCCGCGTCTCGGGCCCGAACATCATCCTGTCGCCGCCGCTGGTGCTGACGGCCGCGGATGTCGACGTGATCCTGACGGCCCTGGATGCCGGCCTTTCGGCGGCCTGACTGACGGCTTGATTGGCCCAGCCCCCGGTGCAGGCGTGACGAACCGGGGGCGCCGTGGCATGGTCGGCGCCCGAAACCGCAGGACCACCGATGACCCAAGCCGCCCCCAGTCCGAGCCTCGTGCAGCACATCCTTCAGCGGATCGACCTTGGCCAGCTGAACCCCGGCGACTTGCTGGACGAAGCGGAACTGGTGGAAACCTTCGGCGTCTCGCGCACCCCGGTCCGCGAGGCGATCCTCTATCTCGAGGCGCTTGGCCTTGTGCGCCGCCTTCCGCGCAAGGGCGCCACGATCTTTCGCCCGACACTGGAGGAGTTCCTGGCCATCCTCGAAGTCCACGCCAAACTGGAGGGCCAGGCCGCCGGCCTTGCGGCCCGGCGACTTTCACGGCAGGGGGCGTCTGATCTCGAGGCAGCGGTCCGGGCTTGCGAAAGCCATGCGGCGCGCAGCCCGGATGCCGACCCCGACGGCTATTACCAGCTGAACCTTGGCTTCCATGCCTGCATCGCCCACGCCTCGGGCAACGCCGTTCTTGTCGATGCGCTGAAGACCAACGCACGCAAGCTCTTGGCCTACTACCGCGCGCGGTATCGCTTCCCCGGCGCCATCGCCGGATCGGCCGCCGAGCACCGCGACATCGCCCGCCTGATCCTGGACCGCAACTCCGAGGCGGCGGAAGCCCGGATGCAGCGGCATGTCCAGTTCGATCAGGTCACGGCAATGGATTTGCTGGCCGCGCTTTCGTAGAACCGCGCGATCCACTCGCCGAATCGCGGGCCCTCGATGGGCCGCGCCAGCGAGGCCCTGGCCTTCTGGCCCACCTCGGGCGGCAGGTCCGGCGCGAACTCCTCGACCAGCGCGGCGATGAACTCGGGCGTCATTTCGGGGTGGTGCTGGGTGGCAAAGACCCGGTCGCCGATCCGGTAGGCCGCGACCGGGCAGGCGTCGGACCAGCCCAGAACCTCGGCCCCGGGCGGCAGCGCCGCCACCTGCTCGCCATGCGCCGCAGCCAGCGTGATCCGTTCGGCATCTTCAGGCATCCAGGGCGCCCTTGAGGTGAAGCTTGTGACCGACGTGCCCAGGATGAAGGGGCCGGGATTGTGCCCCACCCGGCCGCCAAGCGCCTGGGCGATGGCTTGATGTCCGAAGCAGGCGCCAACCATGGGCACAGCCTTGTCGTAGGCCTCGCGGATCACGTCGAAAAGCTTGCCGATCCAATGGGCTTCGTCATTCACCGAGGCCGGGCTGCCGCCGATCAGCAGACCGCCGAACGCCGCAGGATCAGCGGGGAACTCGCCTGCGGTCGTGTCGAAGGCCGTGACATCCCACCCCGGCCGCACACCGCGGATCAACGCCGCGAACTTCTCGGCATCGCGGGGATGACGGGCGGCGAAGTCGCTGTTGTCCGTGTTCGTCACCAGAACCGCGATATGCATGCGGATTTTCCTTTACATGTTTATGAAATCCATAATTATACATAATGCGCGATTGGGCAAGGAGGATGCGATGACGGTCTGGACTCCCACGGACGACGGTTACGCCGACCTGACGAGCCACGACACCTTCACCGCCGGGCCGCCGCACGCCACCTTTGCGCGCCTGCGCCGAGACGATCCGATGCACTGGACGGATTACCCTGCCGGGCAGGGTTTCTGGTCCGTCACGCGGCACGCCGACATCCTTGCCCTGAACGGCCAGCCGGACCTTTTGTCCTCGGCCCGCGGCATCCGGATCGAGGACCAGAGCTACGAGGAATACCTTGCCCGCCGCACCTTTCAGGAAACCGATGCGCCCGAACACATGATGACGCGGGTCAAGGTCGCCCGGGCCTTCTCGAAGCCGGTGATCGCGGGCTTTGAACAGTCGATCCGCGAGCTTTGCGGCGAAATCCTGGATCAGGCGCTGGCGAACGGAAGTTTCGACGCCACGCGCGAAATCGCACGCCAGTTGCCGATGCGAATGCTGGGGCGGATCGTGGGCCTGCCGGACGAAGACCTGCCCTGGCTGGTGGAGAAGGGCGATGCACTGATCGCCAACACCGACCCGGACTTCACCACCCATGTCCTGGACAAGATGACGACGGACGAGTTCCGCATGATGCCGTTCAACTCGCCTGCCGGGGCCGAGCTTTACGTTTATGCCAAGGACCTGATGGCGCGGAAGGCGGCGGCGGGCGACACCTCGGGCGTGCTGCACCTGATCCTGCAACCTGGGTCGGACGGGTCGGTCATGCCAGACCACGAGTTCCGCAATTTCTTCTGCCTGCTGGTAGCGGCGGGCAACGACACGACGCGCTATTCCATCGCGGCGGGCCTGCATGCCCTGACCGTGCAGCCGGGCCTCCTGGAGCAGATCCAGTCGGGCGCGGTGGATGACACGATGGCGGACGAGATCATCCGGTGGGCGACCCCCGCGATCTACTTCCGCCGCACCGCTTCGCGCGATTTCGACATGCACGGCAAGACGGTGAAGGCCGGCGACAAGGTGGTGTACTGGTTCGCCAGCGGCAACCGCGATGACGACGCCTTTGACCGGCCGATGCAGGTGGACCTGGCGCGCACGCCCAACCGCCATCTGTCCTTTGGTCAGGGCGGCCCGCATGTCTGCCTGGGCATGTGGCTGGCCCGGCTGGAGGTGCGTGTGCTGTTCCAGGAGCTTGCCCGGCGGATCAGGACGATCGAAGCTGATGGCGAGCCGAAGTTCCTCCGCTCCAATTTCGTAGGCGGCATCAAATCGCTGCCGGTCCGGGTCACGCTGCAATAGCCTGATCAGACACGGCGGCAATCAACCAGAACAGACGGGGAGACGACAATGGCAGACCGACTGAGGGTGATGTTCTGCGATCACCTGAGCCTGATGCGCGGCAAATACCTGCCTGCCGGAAAGATGGCCTCGCTTGATGGCACGCGGCTGGCGCGACCGACGTTCAGTGTGCACTGGGACAAGGACCTGATCCTGGACGCGCCGCACACCAAGTGCCGCGAGGGCATTCCGGACATGGTGCTGAAGTGGAACCCCGACGAGATACGCCGTGGCTGGGAGCCCGACACCAAGGTCATCACCGGCGATCTGTTCGACAGTGACGGCGCTCCGCTCGTGTTGTGCCCAAGGGGCGCGCTGAAGCGGGCTGTGGCGGATTGGGGGCAACACGGCCTTGCGCCCAAGGTCGGGATCGAGCTGGAAGCCTTTGCCTTCACGCGCACAGCTGATGGCAGCCTGGAGCCGATGCACGCGCCGGGCGGAATCGTCTATGGCACCGGCCCGTTCGCCGACCCCATGGGCTTCACCGATGCGATCTGGCGGCAAGCCGACGCATCCGGCTTCCGGCTGGAGCTGATTACCGCCGAATACGACACACCCCAGTTCGAATTCACGCTGGCCTATGACGATGCGGTCAAGGCGGTAGACGAGATGGTGCTGTTCCGCCAAATGGCCCGCGAAGTGGCGCTGGCCCATGGCGTGATCCTGACCTTCCTGCCGAAACCGATCCTGGAAAAGGGTGGTTCGGGCCTGCACTTCAACCTGTCCTTTGCTGACAAGGATGGGAGGAATGCGCTGGCCACGGGGCCGAAGGGCGGGCCGGATCACCTGAACGACATCGGGCGCGGCGCCATCGCGGGCTGGATGAAGCACCACAAGGGGCTGGCCGGGTTGGTGGCGCCGACCGTGGGATCTTACCTGCGGCTGCAGCCCGCCTCGATGTCGGGGTACTGGTGCAACTGGGGCGGCGACCACCGCGGCGTGACGGTGCGCATTTCCGAAGAGGGCGGGCCCAAGACCCGGCTGGAACACCGGATGCCGGATGCGAGCAGCAACCCCTACACCGCGCTGGCCGCCGTGTTGCAGGCGGCACGTCTGGGCCTTGAGGGTAAGTATGACCTGCCCGCTCCGGAGGCGGGCGACGGGTTCGACCGGGTGGATACCGGTGTCGGCGTGGCCGGGTCACTGGCCGAAGCGATGGACGACCTGGAAGCGGACCGTGCCCTGGGCGATGCCGTTGGCCGTGAACTGGTGGATCACCACATCTTCATGAAGCGGATCGAGGTGGCCAAGACCGAAGGACTGGAGGGCACTTCCCTTCGCGACTACTACATCTGGTATGTGTGAGGGGGCATCCATGAAGGCAACCTGGATCCTCCCCGACGGGCGCGAGATCACGCATGACGTGCCCGAAGGAACGAACCTGATGCAGGTGGCGGTCGCCAACGGCATCAGGGGCATCATCGGCGAATGTGGCGGCTCGCTGTCCTGCGCCACCTGTCACGTCGTGGTCGACCCTGCCTGGGCGGAACGGGTGGGCGCCCCCGAGGGCTTTGAGGACGACATGCTGGACATGGCGGATGCCAGCCGCCAGGCCAGTTCGCGGCTGTCGTGCCAGATCCGGATGAGACCAGACCTGGATGGCATCGTCGTCCACGTTCCCGAAGCCTAGACCGGCAGGCCGGAATCGGCCTTAAGCTGATCCATTACGATCTGGCTTTGCACCCTTGCCACCGCGGGGTGCGGCAGCAGGCGGTGATGGATCAGCGTGTTCAGCGCCGGCAGGTCGGCGCACCACACGCGCAGTAGGTAATCGGCCTCTCCGGTCAGCGTCCAGCAGCCCACCACTTCGGGCAGGGTGCGGACGAGGCTGGCGAAGCCGCGGGCGGTTTCGGGGTTGTGCGCAGCCATCTGCACCTGAACGAAGGCCTGGACTGTCAGCCCCAGACGGCCGGGATCAAGCCGCGCGCCATAGCCGGTGATCACGCCCTCGACCTCCAGCCGTTGCCGGCGCCGCGCGGCCTGGCTGGGCGAAAGGTTCAGCGCGGCACCCAGTTCCTGAGCGGTCAGATCGCCCTTTGCCTGGACCAGCGCGAGCAATCGCGAATCAACGGCGTCCAGCATGCGTGTTTCTCGCGCGACCTCGGATCTGGCCGCAAATTGCACGCACGAAGGTGGATCGACAAGCGGCAGAATGCGCAAATCCCCCGCCGAAATGGTGAGAAGGTGACTGTCAGACGCAACATTTCACCCGGAGAACGCGATGGGCCCCTTCCCGCACCTTGCCCCGAAAGCCACAATCTCGGCCGAGAACCCTGCCGGCACCGACGGCTTCGAGTTCGTGGAGTTCGCCCACCCGAACCCGGACGAGTTGCGCGCCCTGTTTTCCCGCATGGGATACATGCTTGTCGCCCGCCATCGCAGCAAGGCCATCGAGCTTTGGCAGCAGGGCGACATCACCTACATTCTGAACGACGAGCCGGGCAGCCACGCCCGCCGCTTTGTCGAAGAGCATGGCCCCTGCGCGCCGTCGATGGGTTGGCGCGTGGTCGATGCCGCCCATGCCCACTCTCATGCCGTGAGCCTGGGCGCGACCTCATTTGACGGCCCCGGCAAGGCGCTGGACCTGCCGGCAATCGTGGGCATCGGCGGCTCGCTGATCTACTTCACCGACCAGTACGGCGGCGGTCGCAATCCCTATGCCGAGTTCGAATGGCTGGACGCGCCGAAGCCCCGCGGCGTGGGCTTCCACTACCTTGACCACCTGACGCACAACGTCCACCGCGGCAACATGGACAAGTGGTTCGATTTCTATGGCCGCCTGTTCAACTTTCGCCAGATCCGCTTCTTCGACATCGAAGGCAAGTTCAGCGGCCTGCATTCCCGCGCCCTCACCTCGCCCTGCGGCCGCATTCGCATTCCGGTGAACGAGGATCGGGGCGAGACGGGCCAGATCGTCGAATACCTGAAGCGCTACAACGGCGAAGGCATCCAGCACATCGCGGTGGGCACCGACGACATATACGCGGCGACCGATGCCATTGCAGACAACGGGTTGAAGTTCATGCCCAAGCCGCCCATGGCCTATTACGAGTTGTCCAGGACCCGCGTTACGGGCCATGACGAGCCGATTGACCGGATGGCGAAGCACGGCATCCTGATCGACGGGGAGGGCGTTGTGGATGGGGGCGAGACGCGGATCCTGTTGCAGATCTTCTCGAAGACGGTGATCGGCCCGATCTTCTTTGAATTCATCCAGCGCAAGGGCGACGACGGGTTTGGCGAGGGCAACTTCCGCGCCCTGTTCGAAAGCATCGAGCAGGACCAGATCGACCGCGGCGTGCTGAAAGCCAGTTGAGGTCAGCCGAAGCTGACCTCGACACTGCCGAAGGGGCCGAAGTCGGCGTGAAACCGGCTGCCGGACGGGGCCTCGACCGCCCGGATGAAGCTGCCGGAGAGGACCACCTCGCCCGCTGCCAGCCCCTGACCGTATTGCGCCAACCGCTCGGCCAGCCAGATGATCCCGGTGACGGGATCATCCAGCACGCCGGCGCCGAGGCCCGTCTCTTCGACCACGCCGTCGCGCTTGAGGATGGCGCCGACCCACCGCAGGTCGAAGTCCTGCGGCGCATGGCGCTGGCGGCCCATCACGATGCCCGCGTTGGCAGCATTGTCGGCGACGGTGTCGAAGATCTTGCGCACTGCCCCGGTTGACGGGTCCACGCGCAGGATCCGCGTGTCCAGAATCTCCAGCGCCGGCACCACGGCCTCGGTCGCCGCCAGCACCTGGTCGCGCGTCAGCCCGGCGCCGCGGAGCGGGGCCTTCAGCACGAAGGCGATCTCGGCCTCGACCCTTGGCTGGATGAAGCGGCCGGCGGGCACGGTTGCCCCGTCCGCGAAGGCCATGTCGTCGAACAAGACGCCGGAGTCCGGCGTGTCGATGGCCAGTTGGCTTTGCATCGCCCGACTGGTCAGACCAATCTTCCAGCCGATCACCTTTGCGCCTGCGGCCACCTTGCGGGCAACCAGCGTCGCCTGCACGGCATAGGCGTCGTCCAGGGTGATGCCGGGATGGGCGGCCGACAACAGCCCGATCTGCCGGCCCTCGCATTCGGCCAGGAACAGCACCTCGGCGGCGGCGGCGATCTCGTCTGGCGTCATTCGTCCACGACCCCGTTCGTCAGTGTACCGATGCCTTCGGCCCAGACCTCGACCACATCGCCGGGCTTCAACCATACCGGCGGGTCGAAGCGCGCGCCGGCCCCGGTGGGCGTGCCGGTCACGATGATGTCGCCCGGCACAAGTGTGGTGAAGGTCGAGATGTAGGCGATCTGTCGCGCCACCGGGAAGAGCATCCGCCCGGTGCGGTCGGACTGGCGCAGTTCGCCGTTGACCCGTGTTTCCAACTGCACATCCAGGATCTGTGCCGGGTCGGTGAAGGGCACGGCCCAGGGGCCGATGGCGCCCGATCCGTCCCAGTTCTTGCCCTGGGTCACGTTGAACTTGGCGTGGCGCACCCAGTCGCGGATCGTGCCTTCGTTGCACAGCGTCAGCGCCGCGATGTGGTTCAGCGCCTCTGCCTCGGGGATGCGCCGCCCGCCGGTGCCGATGATGACGGCGATCTCGCCTTCGTAGTCCAGTTGCGGGCTTTCCGGCGGGCGCTTCAGCGGCTGGCCGTGCCCCGTGAAGCTGCGCGCAAAGCGCGGGAACAGCGACATGTTCGGCGGGGCGTCCTGCCCGTCCTTGTACTCGGCGTTGCGGTCGGGGAAGTTCACGCCGACACAGATGATCTTCTCGGGGTGCGGGATCGGGATGTCATATGTGAACGATCCTTCGGCATGGCTGGGCACGCGCCCCTGCTCCGCCGCCAGCACCTCGGGAACCGCTCCGGCGGCAATCACCTCTCGAAGGGTCGGCCATTGCGGAAACTCCCCCGAGAGGGCGAGCACGCCGCCCGGCACCGTGACGCCCCAGTGCTGGACGCCATCGGACGTGAACGTGACCAGGTTCATTCGGCCCCCGCGAGGTCAGAGATCACATCGTATGTCATCATCACATCCGCCTCGGTCGCATCGAACTGCCCGGCCTGGAAGCGGATCACCACGCCGTCGGCCACACGGGTCTGCGTGAGGTAGATGCGCCCGTCATCGTTGATGCGGTTCACGAAAGCCTGCTGCGCGGCATCGTCCGCGCCCTTCAGCCGGAAGGTGAAGAGCGACAGCACCGGTTCTGTCACGATCTCGAACCGGGGGTCTGCGCCGATCTGCGCGGCCAGCGCCTGGGACCAGAGCACATGGTTGCGGATGCGCTGGCGCAGGCCCTCCAGCCCGTAGTGCCGCAGCACGAACCAGATCTTCAGCGCCCGGAAGCGCCGGCCAAGCGGCACCGACCATTCGGAATAGTTGATGATCCCGTCCGCACCATGCGTTTTCAGGTATTCCGGCCGGATGGCCAGCGTGCGTACCAGAGGGGCGGGATCACGCAGGAAATGCGCGGCGCAGTCGAATTGCACGCCCAGCCATTTGTGCGGGTTGAACACGATGGAATCCGCGCCCTCGACCCCGGACCAAAGGGTCCGAAACTCGGGGCAGATCATGGCCGACCCCGCCCAGGCGGCATCGACATGGGTGTAAAGTCCGTGCGCCCGCGCCACCGCGACCACGGCGGAGATGTCATCACAGGCCCCGGTGCCGGTGCCGCCCGTGCAGGCCACGACACCGGCGGGACGATAGCCCGCCGCCAAGTCGGCACGGATCGCCGCGTCCAGCGCCGCAGGGTCCATCGCCCGCAGTGGCCCCTGCGTCGGGATGCGAACGAGGTTCTCTGCCCCGATCCCCGCAATCCAGATCGCCCGGTCCACAGAGGTGTGAACCTCGTTGGATGCGTAGACACGCAGGCGCGGTTGCCCGGACAAACCCTCGCGGTTACCCGCCCAGTCCAGAGCCCGCTCGCGCATGACCAGCACAGCGGCCAACGTGGCCGACGACGCGGAATCCTGGATAACCCCCTTGAACCCGTCTGGTAGCCCGATGGACTGCCGGAGCCAGTCCATCATCACCGTTTCCATCTCGGTCGCGGCAGGCGAGGTCTGCCACAGCATGCATTGCGCCGCGACGGTGGTGGCCAGGAACTCGGCCAGCATCGATGGCGGCGTGGCATTGGCCGGGAAATACGCGAAAAAGCGGGGATGCTGCCAATGGGTCATGCCCGGCATCACGATCCGTTCGAAGTCGGCGAAAACCGCCTCCATCGGTTCCGGCGTTTCGGGCGGAGCAGACGGCAGGGCCGCGGCCACCGATCCCGGCCGGGTCGAGGCCCGCACCGGCAGGTCGCGCAGCCCGCGGTGATACCGCGCGCCCCAGTCAGAGATTCTCGCGCCCCAACGGGCGAAGCTGTCCCAGTCCATGTGCCCCCCTTACGGCGCGATGATCGGCGTGGCCTTCAGGTCGCTGTCCTGCAAGGCAGCGCCCTGAAAGACCGAGCCCAGTTCGAACCAGGACCGCGGGGCGGGAGCGCCCCAGAGGGTCTGGCGTTGGGGATCCTTCAGGTCCCACCGGATCGGCTCCAGGTCAGGATCGACGGTCTGGTAGTCGCTGCAGTAGATCTCCGTCCGGTGCCCGTCGCGGTCGCGGATGTACAGGAAAAAGGCGTTGGAAATCCCGTGCCGTCCCGGCCCACGTTCGATGTTGGCGAGGTAGCCCGTGGTGCTCATCAGGTCGAGCAGGTCGATGATGTTCAGGGGCGTGGGCACCCAGAACGCCAGGTGATGCAGACGGGGCCCGGTTCCATTCGTGAAGGCGAGGTCATGCACGCCCCCCTTCCGGTGCGTCCACGCCGCCCATAGCCGGCCTGTCTCGTTGTCCTCGGTGTATTCCGTCACGCGGAACCCCATCTCGCCATAGAAGGCGACGGCGGCATCGACGTTGGACGAGAACAAGTTGAAGTGGTCGATGCGAAGGGGCTTCACGCCTTTGTACAGCGCGTATTTCTGGTGGATCGGCGGCAGGCGGTCCATGCGGGCATAGAATTCCAGCGGCACCCCCCAGGGGTCGCGGGTGGACAGGACCCGGCCCGTGAAGGGCCGTTCGGTCCAGGCAACAGGCAGGCCCTTGGCCGCGAACCAGTGTGCGGCGCGGTCGAGGTCTTCTTCCTCGAACACCTTGAACCCCAGCACGCCGACCGAGGGCACATCGGCCTGGCGCAGCACCACCGAGTGATGACCTCTCTCTTCCATTGCCCGCAGGCAGAGGCTGCCGTTGCCTTCATGCGTGACCTGCAAACCCAGCATGTCGACGTAATAGGCGCGGCTCCACTCCAGGTCGGTCACATGAAGATCGACATGACTAAGGCGCACGATGTTGAAGGGGGGATGCAGGACCGGGGCGGGAATAGGCATCGGGGCCTCTTACAGGACGGGAAAGATCACGTTGGTCTGTCCGGTGCCGGACGAGGGAAAGTACGGCGTCACCACCTCGCACTTGCCTGTGTAGCCATCCCACCCAAGTGCACCGTACAGCATGGCGGTGTCGTGCATCGCGCCTTCGCCGCAGCAGAACTGGGCATATTCGGGCAGCATTTTCAGGAAGGCCGCATGGTCGCCCCGCTGCCACATGTCCAGCACATGAAGATCGACCTGGCGGTTGAACTCGCTGGATATGGTGAAGGTGCCGTTGTTCGCGGCGTAGTCCTTGTTCGCCCATATCTTGTGGGACAGCGAGCCGGAGGCGACCAGTAACACCTTGTTGTCGCTGGCCTCCACGGCCTTGCGGATGGCCTGGCCGATCACACGGCTCTCGTCGTGCGAGTGTACCGTGCACCAGGCGGCAATGGAGACCACCTTCATTTTGTGCTCGCGGGACATGAAGTGCATCGGCACAAGCGTGCCGTATTCACATTCCAGCGTGTCCAGGTGATGGGCCAGGGTGTAGGTGCCCATCCCGGTGGCTGCTTCGGCGATGGCGTCGCCAAGTTCCGGGTTGCCCTCGTGGTCGAAGGGCATGTTCTGGATGAACTGGGGAAACTCGTTCGAGGTGAACAGGCCCTGGAAGCGATGGTTCGCGTTGATGTGGTAGCCTGCGTTGATCACCCAATGCGTGTCGCAGATCACCACCGTATCGGCACCAAGCGCGCGCGCGCGCCGGGCGATTTCCAGATGCCCGTCGATGGCCGGTTGACGCTTGCCCTTCACCGGCCCTTCCTGCTCGGACATCAGCATCGTCGGCACATGCGTGCATTTCGCCGCGAGGACGATCTCTCCCATTCCTTCCTCCCTCAGGGCCGCCATGCAGACTAGCCCCCATGTCCACGCGCGTTTCCTGTCACCCGTGGATCGCCCGGGGCGCTCAGGCCCCTAGCCGCTGGATCTTGTGGTTCCCGAGCGCAAAGGCCCGGTTTTTCGTCTCCATGTAAAAGTCGAACGACCAGTCGCCGCCGTCACGCCCTATCCCGCTGGCCTTCACGCCGCCAAAGGGTGTGGGCAGATGGCGGACGTTCTCGCTGTTTACCCAGATCATGCCTGCCTCCAGCGCGTCGGAGAAGCGCAGGGCGCGGGTCAGGTCATTGGTCCAGAGATAGCCGGTCAGGCCATAGGCCACGTCATTGGCGATGTTCAGCGCCTCGGCCTCGGTCGCGAAGGTGATTGAGGTGAGGAACGGTCCGAACACCTCTTCCTGCGCGATCCTCATGTCGGTGGTCGCCCCGGTAAAGAGCGTTGGCCGCACGAACCAGCCCTTCTCTCCCACCCTGGTGCCACCGGCGGCAAGTCTGGCGCCGTCCTGCCGGCCGATCTCGACATAGCCTGTCACCTTGTCGAAATGCGTCTTGTGGATCAGCGGCCCGACCTCGGTTTCCGGGTCCAGGGGATGGCCCACGCGGAGGCGGTTCACACGCTCCACCAGCTTCGCATGGAACTCTTCGGCGATCGTGTCCTGCACCAGAAGACGTGACGACGAAGTGCATCGCTCGCCGTTCAGCGAGTAGATCATGAAGATCACCGCATCCAGCGCCCTGTCCAGATCTGCGTCGTCGAAGACCACCACCGGGTTCTTCCCGCCCAGCTCGAAATGCACCCGCTTTAGCGTGTCGGCGCCCTGCTTCATGATCATGCTGCCGGTGCGGCTTTCACCGACGAAGGCAATCGCCTTGATGTCGGGGTGCTCGGTCAGTGCCTTGCCAGCACCCTCGCCCATGCCGTTCACAAGGTTCAGCACGCCAGGGGGCAGGCCGGCTTCGTGGCAGATCTCGGCCAGCAGGCGCGCCGACAGGGGCGAGAACTCTGCCGGTTTGTGAACGACCGTGCAGCCCGCCGCGAGCGCCGGGGCGATCTTCCAGGTCGAGAGCATGAAGGGCGTGTTCCAGGGCGTGATCACCCCCACCGGCCCGATCGGATGGCGCGAGGTGAGGTTCAGCTGACCCGGCGCCGACAGGCTTTGCCCGTCACGCGCGGCGGGCGCACGGTCGGCGAAGAAACGGAAGTTCTCGGCCCCGCGCAGCGCTGCCTTGGACATGAAGCGCCATGCCTGACCGGTATCCCAGCATTCGCAGAGCGCGATTTCCTCGGCGCGGCTTTCGATCAGGTCGGCGATGCGATGGAGGATGGCCTTGCGCTTCTCGCCCTCCATTGCTGCCCATGCCGGGAAGGCCGCTTTCGCCGCCTTCGCCGCGCGGTCGATGTCGGTCGCCGTTCCAAGGGCCACCTCGGCGATCAGGCTCTCGTCCACCGGCGAGTGGGTCTGGAACGTGCCTCCCGAACCGGCAAGGGTCTCGCCGCCGATCAGGTTCATGATGCCGCCTGCCCGGAACCGCGCGAGGTGGCGATCCAGCTTCCCAAGGTTCTGCGCCAGCGCGGTCATGCGTGCTCTCCCGGCAGGTAGCGACGGATCGACGAAGTCTTCGGTGACAGGTCGGGGTCGATGTCGCGCATCTCGAAACTCAGCATGAAGGAGGACGTCGCCAGCACCTCTGCGCAAAACGCCTCGGCTGCCGCGAAGATTTGTTCGGTTGCTCTGCGCTTCGCCTCGTCGGACCGACCGCCGCGCAGCCGAAGCGAGATGTCCAGAAAGGCGTGCCCGGGGTCGCCGTCCGCGATCATGACATGCGTACAGGCTGTTGCCCGCACCCGGATGCCGGCCAGCGGCAGGATACCCGTCGCCACGGCAGCGTCCCTCAGCACTTGGCAAAGGCCCGCAATGTCGAGCCGCTGCTCTAGGTTCGGAGAATAGTCGATCTGGATGTGCGGCATCGCTTCCTCCCGATACTTGCTTTGTTAAATATTTTCCGGAGCCTCGTCAACGATTCTCCCGCCCCTTGAGCGCACAGCCAAACCGGCTGATAGTTCACGAATGACCGAAGAGACCCCAACCCTCCGCCAGACCCGCCGCTCGTTGCCCATTGCGCTCTTGCGCGCGCGGGAAACGGTCATGGGGCCCATCCGCGAGATGCTGGCCCAATCCGGCGTCAACGAACAGAAGTGGCGCGTGCTGCGTGTGTTGCAGGAACAGGGACCGCTGGAACTGACCGCGCTTGCCGCAGAAGCCTGCCTCTTGCTTCCAAGCCTGACGCGGATGACTCGCCCGATGCTGGAAGAGGGGTTGATCACCCGCTCCACTCCGCCGGACGATCGCCGCAAGACCGTGGTGGCGATCACGCCGACGGGCGAGACCCTGATCCGCACTCATGCCGCGGAAAGCGCACGCATCTTCGCCCGCATCGAAAGCGAGTTCGGTTCAGCCCGTCTGGAACAGCTGCTTGACTTGCTGGAAGAGCTGCAGGGTCTCGGGCTTCGGTCGGGCAAGAGCTAGTCAGCCACCGCGCCGTGCCAGCGGATCGGCACCGACCGGTGCATAGCTGGCCGTGGTTTCCGACTTTGCGGGAATGTCCGTATGGACGAATGGCGCCGCCGAACGCGTGAAGATCTCGCGCGTCACGGGAAACCAGAAGGTCGGCGGATCGAACGTGCCGCCCGCCACGCCGATCAGATCGGGCGACATCTCCAGCAACCAGAACACGGACGTGCCGCAGTCCGGGCAGAACTGAGTGGTGAAGCGACGCCCGGATTCCGTGATGAAGCTGTAATCCTTCAGGGCACCGGACAGGCGTTCGACCTTGCCCGCATCGAAATAGGCGGACAGGCCAAAGGCCGAGCCGGTCCGCAACTGGCAGTAACGACAGTGGCAGACCGCCGTCTTCACCGGCTGCCCGATGACCCGATACCGCACTGCCCCGCAAGCGCAGCCGCCTCCGTGCTCATCCATGCCGGCCTCCTCTTCGTTCCAGACTGCTGTGCTGACCTTGCTTCGTCCAGCCGGTTGCGCCACCGTTTCACCATGTGACACACGCCGTCAAATCCATCACCGCCCTTTCGCAGGGCGTTCTGGTCTTGCAGCGCCTGCATGCCACAGGCGCGTTGACTTTGGCGGACCTGCACCGGCAGACCGGCATCCCCAAGGCGACGCTCCTGCGTATCCTCAGGACCCTGGGCGAATCCGGCGCGGTCTGGCAGCGCATGGTGGATGGCGCCTGGGTCCCGTCGTTCTCGCTGGCCGATATGGCGGGGGGATGGACCGTGAACATGAGCTGGTCGAGGTTGCCTCGCCCGTTCTGGCCGACCTGACCGCCCGTGTCGAATGACCTTCGGTCCTGGCCGTGCCACACCTGACACATATGGAAGTGCTGGAGACCGACGCGGCGCGGGCCGATTTCGACCGCATCCCGCTTGGGCCTGTCGGCTTTCAGGTGAACATGCTTCGCTCCGCCTCGGGCAGCGCGTTCATCGCATTTTGCGAGGCCCCGGTGCGCGAGGCGATCCTTGAGACGCTCCGCCGGTCAGACCGCAAGGGCGACCGGCTGGCCCGGTTGCCGGAGAGGGTGGCCGCAATCCGGGCCGAAACGCGGGCGCAGGGTTTCGGCCTATCGGACCCCGATTTTTGGTGGCCACTTCGACGAAGGCCGCAGCACGCACGACGATGGCCGCGAAAGCCTTCGCTGCCCATCCGACTTGGCCCCCATGTCCCCGGAACGCTGAACATCACCTGGACCCGCCGCGCCTTGCCCCCCGCGCGCGCTGGCCCTACTTGTCCCGAGGGCACGGGAGGTGGCGGCCGAGATCGCCAGGCGCAGGGGGCATTGCGTTTCACTTGTTGAAACAGCCGCCGCAGAGGGTTGAGCAGGCAGTGCGCCGCCACTTGGGTTTGGCCAACTACCACAGCCACGCAGAGACGGATCGGCGAGGCCTGTCGGAGCGGCAAGGAAGACCGGATGCCCACGCGGGCAGACGTCGACGGCATCCTGAAGCTGATCGGCGCCTCGGGCTTTCAGGAGTTGAAGCTGGAACTCCGCAAGGCCGGTAGCCCCCGCCCTGCCGCGCCGCCCGAGGCAACAACCGTTGCAGTGCCCACCGGGTTGGCGCCCGTCGCCGCAACACTCGTTGCCTCGGGCGGCGGCTCGGAGGTTTCCGCGCCCCTCCTGGGCGCCTTCTACCGTGCCCCGCGCCCGGTCGCCGATCCCTTCGTGCAGGTATGCGACTCCGTGACTGCGGACACGGTGATCGGCATCATCGAGGTGATGAAGCTGATGAACTCGGTCCCTGCGGGGATCGCGGGCACCGTCACCGAAATCGTCGTGGAAAACGGTCAGTTGGTCGAGCACGGGCAGACGCTCCTCCGCAGCCGGCCCGCCTGACATGGCCCCGACCAATGCCAATTTGCGTGATCTTGGCCTGGGCGTGGACGTCGATGACGAGGCTGTGGCGTAGATGGACGCCTGTTTCACGACGCTTTCCAAGGCAGAGGGTCTGCCCCACGGCTCGCCTGGCGAGTTCGACCGCGCCTACTTCCGCCACCAGATGCCCGGCGGCATGATGGGCACGATGAAGCGCCAGTTGGCCGAAACGAAGCGGCTTCACTTGCTGCCGCAGGTGCTGGAGGAAGTCGAACGCGCCCGCGCCGACCTTGGCTACCCGATCATGGTCACGCCCTTCCCTCAGGTCGTGGGAACACAGGCGCTGCTGAACGTCCTGTCCGGCAAACGCTACGAGACGGCGCCCGACGAGGTTACCCGCTATGTCCTTGGCCGTTTCGGCGCCCCCTCCATGCCGATGGATGCGGAGGTCGAGGATCGCATCCGATCCTCGAAACGCGCGCAGGAACTGGAAGACGAACCCCACATGGCCTCGCTGGACGACTTGCGCGCGAAGGTGGGAAAGCACTACTCCGACGAGGAATTCCGGCTTCGCGCCGTCATGCCTGCGGATCAGGTGGATGCCGTGGTCACCGCGGGCCACGCGCCCCGCACCTATGACCCGAAGGCCCGAGGTGTTAAGCACCTCATCGCCGGACTTGCCAGACGCAAGGGGCTTGGCCATGTGCGGATCGGGACGCCCGACCTTGCCCTTGAGTTGAACGGAGACCGATGATGCACGACCACAAGATCAGGGCCGCGGTCTTTGACATCGACGGCACGCTTGCGATGATGGACAAGGACAAGGGCACGTACACCGCCCTGCCCGGCGCGTCCGAGGCGCTGGCCGACCTTGCCGCCCGAGGGCTGCCCGTGGTGGCCTACACAAATGGCACGTTCTTCCCGCCCGCCCACTACTATCCTCTTCTGGCGGAAGCGGGCCTGGTGTTGGCCCCCGGACATATCCTGACCCCCGCCACGGTTGCCGCCGGGCTTCTGGCGAAGAAGGGCTACCGCCGCCTGATGGTCCTTGGCGCGGAAGGCACGAAGACCCCGGTGCGTGAGGCAGGGATCGACGTGGCCGAGCCCGGCGACGGCGGCGCCATCGACGCCGTTCTGGTCGGCTGGACACCGGATTTCGGCGGGAAGGATCTGGAAGCCGCCGCCCAGGCGATCTGGGCTGGCGCGCCGCTGTACGCAACCTCCATCGCCCCCTATTTCGCCAGTGCCAAGGGCCGGATGCTGGGGATTTCCGGCGCCATCGTCGCGGCGCTTGGCAATGCCACCGGCGCCACCGCCACCGTGTTCGGCAAGCCGGAGCCGCATGGCCTGACACTTGCCGCCG